>Ga0182007_10000023_pt1 | contig 187131 bp, 139 predicted proteins | sample Sormic07211113_1_FD_123023 | JGI IMG/M metagenome (GOLD analysis project Ga0182007, IMG submission 123023) | Rhizosphere microbial communities from Sorghum bicolor, Mead, Nebraska, USA - 072115-113_1 MetaG | ecosystem: Host-associated > Plants > Roots > Rhizosphere | place: USA: Nebraska...
ATGCAGTTCGGCCAACGATTTTGCCAGCGAAAGCCCAATGCCCGTACCTGGTTTATCTTTGCCGTATAACCTGAAAAACGGTTCGAAAATCTGCGCCCGGTATTGCTGTGGAATGCCTTTCCCATCATTAGCGAAAGTAACGTTAAAACGACCCTCTGTTTCATCAGAAGTACTGAGTCGAACAATTACTTTGCTTGTTCCATATTTGATCGCATTTGAGATTAAATTGTTAAAGATCTTTATCAACGCCTCTCTATCGGCAAATGCAATGATGTGCGTTTTGGGCAGTTCAAGATCAAGTGAGATATTGCTTTTTTGCGCTTCTTGCTCAAAAGCATTCACCTGTTCTTTTAACAGGTTATTGATATCGGTATTGACGAAATTTAAGCCGAACTGGTGCATTTCTGTCTTTCGGAAATCGAGCAACTGGTTGGTCAGTTTGGACAGGCGGTTCGCATTTTTTTCGACCATGAGCAAACTGCTTTTTAGGGGCTGCTCCTTTGCCTCCTCCAGCATCATCTCAACAGGGCCTAAAATCAAGGTTAGTGGGGTTTGTATCTCATGCGCAATATTGGTGAAAAATTCGATCTTTGCCTGGTAAATCTCTTTTTCCTTTTCGTGTTCAAATAACTGTAATTTATTGAGGTTTTTGCGCTCAATATAACGGTGATAATAGCGTATGGCGAGAAAAAGCCCGGTTGCAATCATCAACAGATAGCAAATATATGCCGTTATGCTTTTCCAAAACGGCGGCAGGATTTTAATAAAAAGGCGGCGCTCCTGTCCGGTCCAGCTGTCTACGTTGCTTTTTGCCCTCACCTGAAAAGTGTAACTGCCTGGCGATAAATCTGTAAAATAAGCTTTTCTATTGTTGCTCAGGTAGGTTGTAGCCTGATCCAGGCCTTTCATTACGTACTCATACCTGGTCACTTCGGGCGAGGAGTAGTTGAGCGTAGCAAATTCGATGCTGAAATTGTTCTGGTTGTGGGCAAGTACAATGGTGTCGGTATAAGAAATTGATTTGCTTAGCGGGCTATTTTCAACATTTGGAAGAACTTCCTTATTATTGATCTGGAACCCAGTGATAAAAGTAGGTGGTGCGGTATCTTTTTGCTCAAAATCTTTTGGATTAAAAGAAATCATTCCCCTTACTGATCCGAAATACATCCTGCCATTCGGATCTTTATAAGCAGAACTGAAGTTAAACTGATCGGTAATTAAACCATTTGATTTGGTGTAGATTTTAAACTTTTCCGTCTGCATATCAAAACAGATCAGGCCTTTAAGCGAGCTTATCCACAAATGTTTTGAACTGTCTTCCAGCACACGGAACAGGATATTGGTAGGCAGGCCATTTTCAGTTGTGAATTTTTTCAAAACTTTTCTGTCCGGACTAAGCCTGATCAGGCCACCACCTTCAGTGGTAAACCACATGGCATGGTTGCTATCTTCCATAATGCCACATACCGGAAATTCATGAACGCGCTGTTTGCTAAGTTTGTCGCCAAAAGTAATGTTACCATGTTTACCGGTTTTAGGGTGGTAATAAAATGCTCCGCTTGATACGCTGCCCGTCCAGATATTACCAAACCTATCTTCCCAGATGTCGTAAACATAAGAATTTACGGGAATCTGTTGAATCCGTTTAAATGTTCTTTTCTTTTGATTAAAAACAAACAGGCCCGACCCCATATTATATCCCGTGCCCACATAAATCGTACTGTCTTTGGCAAGGTGGATAGAAAGCACAAAATCGCTCGTCTGTTCATTTTCTTCGCCAATGGTTTTAAAATGGTCTATAACTTTTCCCTTGTTGATGTCCATTATTTCCAAGCCATGTAAAAACGGGCCCACTAATAGTTGATTACCCAGGGCAAGTAAACCATGAATATTGGGGTAGGATAGGTTGCCTGCTTTACCATTGGCGGTATAATTGGTAAAAACTCCGGTTTTGGGGTTAAATTTGTTCACACCGGCATCTTCGGTACCAATCCATAAATTGCCTTTATTATCCGGACAGATCTCTCTTACGGCATTTCCTGAAATGGAATTGGTGCCCAGCAAGGGATAATATTTTTCAAAGCGTGCATTTTTTTTCGAGAAATAACTTAGTCCACCGAAATAAGTACCTGCCCACATTCCTCCCTGGTTATCTTTACAAACCGTATAAACGGCATTATCCGTAATAGCGTAAGGGTCGCCTGGCCGTTTACGCAAGTTAATGTTAACATTGGTGGCTAAATTGTAAATGTAAATGCCCGATTCGGTCGCAATCCAATATTCCTGGTTTTCACCCGCAGTAATATCACGTACATAAATATCGGTATTATCGTTATTTTTAAGAATCAGTGATTTAATCGCGCCTGTTTTGGTATTGTAGCTTTTTAAGCCCTTTTTAAAGCATCCCACCAGTATATTATTATTTCCTGTCGGAAATACTTTACTGATTGAACGAAGGTTAGCGGGTACATTTTGTCCGATTATTTTTACACTGGTTTTTGAGCCATCCTGAGGATTATAGGTAATCAGTTCTCCATCATCATTGCCGATTATAATGTTCTTATGCTCATCAATCGCTATACTGGAGGCACTTATTTTAAGATCGATTACCCTGTTATCTTTCTGTATATATTTAAAAAGTACCCTGTTTGCTAAAAAGAAAAGGTTGTTTTGATGATCTATTAAAATAGAATTGATGTATTTTTTCATGCTGGGTGCGAGCGGGGTAAACACCTCTTTAACGGGATCATATTTTAAAATACCGCGGCCTGTACCTACCCACAACATGCCCTTTTTATCTTCAGCAAGGCTAACGATAATGTTGTTGCCGATGTTTCCGAATCTGCTTTTTTCGTTTTTAAAAGTTTTAAACGTATAACCGTCGAAACGGTTTAAACCACCCCGCGTTCCCACCCAGATCATTCCTTTCCGATCCTGCATAACCGTATTTACCGAATTATGGGCCAGGCCATCATCGGCCTGGTATTGCTTAAAATAATAAGATTGCCCTTCGCAGATCGTCACTGCAAAACATGTACTCCATAACCAGAAAAATAATACAAACCGCATATTCAAGTAATATCAAATATATATAAATCAGATTGTTGTGTAACCTCTCTTTTAGCACCTGTTGATCCAATTTTAAGCAGGTGTTTTGTTTTATTCTGATTATCAGCGATTTGAATGGTTTTTTGGGATTGATTTGAGACATATCGACAAAAAGATGAACAAATTTTACAGGCATCATTCCTTTACTTTGATTGTAATTAACCAAATTAATAACCCTGCTGCAAATTTGTTTCATCGGCTTACCATGCCATTGCAGTTTTAGTATTTTTTATGAGAAATAAATTATTGATTCATTTGGCAGCCGCATTTGTGGTTTTAGCAGGTTCTTGTCAGAAAGGACCATCAAACAAAAGGAATGACCTCCAAAACAACGTTGAAAAATTAGCCGCAATAAATGTAATTGCTGCTGCCCCGCCTTTAGGCACGTTGGTTGACGGGGCAATATACCGGATCCGTGGGATGTCATCCTTACCAGATGGACCTGTGGTGGAGGTTACCGGTAACTCAACGGCAGAAAACGCGGCCATCCAGCAATGGTCGTGGTTTCCTAATAATGGACAGAAATGGAAGCTGGTGAAAACAGATGCCACTTATTACAAACTGATCAATATTACCAGCAATAAATGCTTAAAATCGCCTTCAACAACATCCGGAGCCATTTTGCAACAAGGGACAGACGATGGCAGTGATGTGCAGCAATGGGCTATCGATTATACAGGCAGCAATAATGTATTTACCCTTACCAACAAGGCTACCGGGATGAAAATGGCCGTTGATCCTGAAAGCAATACCCCTGGTGCTAAAATCAGGCAGAAAACTACGCTAACCGGTACGCAGGGAATGTTTAATTTTCATGATACCAATTTCCAGAATCCGCTGATCAACGCGAGCAGGGCAGATCCGTATGTTGCACAAAAAGATGGCTATTATTATTTTATGTATACGCGGGGTAATAATATCGGGCTGAGAAAAACCAGATCGATGTCGTTGTTATCTACAGCAGTAGAAACTGTGGTGTGGACACCTCCGGCTGGTGCGGCTTATTCTTCCAATATCTGGGCGCCCGAATTACATTTCCTTTCTGGTAAATGGTACCTCTACTTTGCCGCAAATGATGGAGGCGACGTTACCCACCGCATGTTTGTGCTAGAAAACGCCAATGCCGACCCTACCACCGGTACATGGACTTTTAAAGGGAAAATAAGCGATCCGAGTGATCAATGGGCCATTGATGGTTCAGTATTAACCATAGGTACAACAAATTATTTTATTTGGTCGGGATGGGAAAATGTGGCCACCAAGTACAAACAGTATATCTACATTGCGCAGATGTCGAATCCGTGGACAATTAGTAGCGATAGGGTAAAAATATCATCGCCAACCAACAATTGGGAAAAATACGAACCAAGTGGTTCATTGGGGGCGGGTGTTAACGAAGGGCCGATCATGCTTAGAAAAGATGCCAACAGTCCGGTTTTTATTATTTATTCTGCCAGCAGGTACAGCAGCGATAATTATTGTTTGGCGCAGATACAGTTAAAAGATGGTGGCGACCCCATGGTGCCAGGTGATTGGATCAATAAAAAGCAGGTATTTGTTAAAAGCGATGCCAATGGGGTTTATGGACCAGGTCACAACGGTTTTTTTACCAGTAGTTATACCGATCCGAATGGCGTGTTACATAGCGAAAACTGGTTTATTTACCATGCCCGCAGTGTTGCCAATACCACCAATGGATCCAGAACGCCGAGGATGCAAAAGTTAACCTGGAATGCAGACGGCTCACCAAATTTTGGAACTGCTTTGGCAACGGGGCTGAATATTCCGGTGCCTGTGGGCGAATGATGGGATTGTAGCTGTTTATAAGTGCTTAATGTGCTAAACCATCCATATCAATTTGAGATAAAACGACAAAGGAATGAACAGTATTTGTAAACCGCATTTTTTTACTTTGATACCAGGAAACCAAATATAAAATCCTGCATACCGCTTTGCAAATTCTACTTAGCCAATTATGCCGATTTACGATAAGGTTTCGCACATCCAATAATTTAACCAAATATGAAATATAGAATTCTACGCAAAGGAATTGTAACCATAACTTTTTTGCAGGTCGTGATATTGGCCATTTCCACAACAGCGAACGCGGGCAATAATGCTGATGCAGCTGTGGTGCTGAATAAAAAACCTGGATTTACAAGCATAATCCAGGCCGATATTAGCATAACCGGTAAAGTAACAGACGAAAAAACAAAATCGCCTATACCCGGGGTTTCAGTTAAGGTAAAAAATGGCACCACGACTGCTGTAACTGACGAAAATGGTTTGTACAAAATCAATGTACCCAATGAACAAACGGTTCTTTTGTTTTCTTATATCGGTTACGATGTAGAGGAAGTAACGGTAGGCAATCTTAAAAACATCAATGTGGTATTAAAATCTTCACAAGCTAACCTTGATGAGGTGGTGGTTGTGGGTTATGGTACCCAAAAGAAAGCCGATGTGACAGGATCGGTAGTGAGGGCTAATCTCGATGATTTTAGAAATGCACCCACCACAAACGTGGCCAATCTTTTACAGGGAACGGTTCCGGGTTTAAATGTGGGGCAGGTTAACCGCGCCGGCTCAACGCCAGGAATTAGCATTAGGGGGCAAAATACGCTGGGTGGGAACCAAAACGTACTGATTATTTTAGATGGCGTACAATACAATGGTTCATTAACTTCAATTAATCCTGATGATATTGCCTCGATAGATGTGCTAAAAGATGCAAGTGCTACAGCAGTATATGGGGCACAGGCGGCAAATGGTGTTATTCTCATTACCAGTAGAAAAGGTGCCATTGGTAGAACCAGAATCTCTTTTTCTTCTCAGTATGCTACCCAAAAACCAAATATCGATTTAGAACCGATGGCCAGAGATGAATATTTGGATCATATTAAATATTTATACTACGACCAGGCCTTTCTTGCTCCTGATTTTACGCAACCAAATCCGGCATTCGATCTGGTAAGCAAAGTTGATGCATCGATGAAAGATGCGCAGGGAAACCTGCTGCCCAATGATTTTAGCTGGTATGATGAAGCTACCAAAACCGGCGCAATTGTAGATAACCAGCTTAGTGTTTCGGGCGGAACTGATAAGATCAATTACCTTTTATCGGGCAGTTTAACCAGAAATTCAGGATTTATCAAAAACGATGTTTTTAAAAGAAAAACCATCAGGGCAAACATCGAAACCAAAGCAACAGATTGGCTTACCATTGGCCTGCAATCGTTCGGGACTTTTGTGAATGAGGATGGGGTAGAGCCAAATTTCGTAGATATCAATTTAATGTCGCCCTTAATCCTTCCCTGGGATAATAATGGAAACCTGAAAATCAATCCTTTTAATACAAATGTAACCAATCCGCTGTTAAACTATCAGGCTGATGATTACGACCGCCACAACTATTTCTTTGCCAATGTTTACGGTAATGTACAGCTGCCTGTTAAGGGCTTGAGCTATAAAATTAGTTTTGGCAACAATTACCGCCTCGATTTTAAAAACATTTCAAATATGTACGATGCTAACCTTACCGGGCAGGCTTCAAAAGAAAATACCACTTATTACGATTATACCTTTGATAACCTTTTAACTTATAATAAAGTTATTGGTAAGCACAGCTTTACCGGAACTTTACTTTATGGTGCCATTGAACGCGATAACAGCTACACCAGGGCTTATGCAACAGGTTTTTCGAGGTTGACCCTCGGTTACGATAACCTACAGCAGGGTACTAACCGGTTTGCGATATCCAATGCCTGGAAAGAAACCCTTAATTATCAGATGTTCCGTTTAAACTACAATTACGAAAGCAAGTACCTGTTTACCGGTACCATAAGGAGAGACGGCTTTTCTGGCTTTGCCGAAAATAATAAATATGGTGTTTTTCCATCCCTATCGGTAGGTTGGGATATTTCAAAAGAATCATTTTTTAAAGTAAACTGGGTTGATAACCTTAAGCTGAGGGTAGGTTATGGTGTGGCCGGGAACCAAACTTCCCGTTACTCATCATTGGCCGCTGTTGGTTTAGGGGTATCGTATGTTTTTGGCGATGGTGGTTCAACCCAACTGGGGCAGCAGGTTAATTCGCTGCCTAATCCCGACTTAAGATGGGAACGTACCACTGGTGCTAACCTCGGTCTCGAATTTAGTATCCTGAAGAACAGGTTATCGGGTGTAGTGGAGTATTACAATACCAAAACTACCGACCTGCTTTATTCTGTCAATATTCCGGTAATAACAGGTTTTAATAATTTCTTAACCAATATCGGACAGCTGAACAACAAAGGCATCGAACTTTCATTAAACTCAAAAAATATCAATAGTGGTGGATTTCAATGGAATTCTACATTGAGTTTTTCCCATAATACCAATAAAATAGTTAAGCTTTTGGGCGATCTTAATGGCGATGGAGTTGAAGATGATCTTCCGCAAAGTGGGCTTTTCGTTGGGCAGTCAACCGCGGTAATTTATGATTACCAGGTAAACGGGATTTACCAGATCGGCGAAAAGATACCTACAGGCTATTCACCGGGCACCTACCGCATTGTTGATCAGAATGGCGATGGGGTGATCAACGCCAGTGATCGGGCCATTTTGGGATCGTCTGCACCCGCGTACCGGTTGAGCCTGTTAAACAACTTTCAGTATAAGAACTTTACTTTGAGCATTTTCTTTAATTCTATTCAGGGCGGTTCAAAATCTTACCTCGCCGGCAATACGCCAAGGCTCATCAGAGATGATAATGCCATCAGGAACAATTACCTGAGCGGGATAGATTTTTGGTCACCGGATAATCCAAATGGTAAATATCCGCGGTCATTTGTATCGGCTACGTTAAATCCGCCACTTTTCCAGAACCGCAGTTTCGTGCGTTTGCAGGATGTATCGCTCTCTTATAAATTCAGCGGAAAACTGATTGAAAAGATGAAACTTCAGAATCTGAATGTGTTTGTAAGCGGACGCAACCTGGCCACCTGGACCAATTGGGAGGGCTGGGATCCGGAGACCAATCAGGGCCTCACGAATGATGGAAGACCTGTATTTAAAGGATATGCTGTGGGCTTAAATGTTACATTTTAAATTAAACCGATGAAAAAGATTACCTTCATTATAGTGGCTATTGCCATTTCGTTTGTCTCCTGTAAAAGGGATTTTCTGGATGAAAAACCACTTGATTTCTTAATCACAGATAATGCTTATACCACCGCGAAGGATTACGAAGCGGCGTTGAATAATCAATATAACCGTGTAAGAAGCGAATTTTATAACAGTGGAGAACAACGTCCTTTCGATTATGTTTTTGGCTGCGACCTGGTTTTTGACGGTCAGCCGGCTACTACAAGGCATACCAATATGGTTGCTGCATATTCGCCCTTAAGTACAGAAATTCCGTTAATTCACTGGACTTCATTATACAAAATAGTGGCAGAATCGAACACCATTATCGATCGTATTCGGGGCTCGTCATTAACTCCTCCCGAAAAGATATTAATGGAAGCCAGGGCAAAATTTTTCAGGGGCCTGGCTTACCGTACGCTGGCCTATTTATACGGTGGTGTCCCCCTGAATACTACAGAGGCTGTTAACCCTAAAACAGATTATATAAGGGCCACTAAAATAGCTGTGCTTGAGCAGGCTATTAGCGACCTGAAATTTGCAGCAAGCAATCTTCCGTCCATTAACCTGGTACAGGATGGAGAAGTAAATAACCTGGCTGCCTATCATCTTTTGTCGGAAGTTTACCTGGCAGCAGGGCAGTTTCAGAATGCTGTAGATGCAGCAACAAGCGTGATCGGCAACCCGAATGTGGGTTTAATGACCAACAGGTTTGGGGTAAAATCAACAGATGCTACAAAAAATGTGTATTGGGATCTTTTTCAAAGGGGCAACCAGAACAGGAAAAACGGAACCAACAGGGAAGCCTTATGGGTAATCCAGTTTGAAACTGATGTACCGGGCGGTGGGGCAGTTTCTACAGGTATTGGTGGTTCTTACCAGATGGAAAGGCATTTTGCGCCGCAATTTCTCACTTTCAGGCTCGCTGGCAGCAGTGTTCAACCGTTTTTGTACCCAATCAGCGATTATACGGGTGGCAGGGGAATTGGTTGGGCAATACCCACCAAATATTTTTCGGACGTCATCTGGCAGAGCGATTTTAATAACGACCTTAGAAATGCGCCCTTTAATTTTGTGCGCGAATTTAAAGTAACCAATCCTGCACACCCACGTTTCGGGCAAACCATATCTACCATCAATCCACCTGCGGGTATAACCGTGCCAAGAAGAGATTTCTATGCTTTTCAATCAAAAGTAACCACACCAGGCGATCATCCTGATGGCATGTTCCAGGATAAATCGCAGCTGTTGCTTAAAGCAAGCGCAGGCGGAACTTATGCCGATCAGTATATGTTCCGGTTGGCAGAAACGTATCTGTTAAGGGCCGAAGCTTACCTGGGTTTAAACCAGCTGGATAAAGCAGCTGCAGATATTAATGTAGTACGCAGCAGATCAAATGCATCGGCTGTATTGCCGGCTAATGTAAATATCGATTATATTTTAGACGAGCGTATGCGCGAACTCGGCTCCGAAGAAAAAAGACGGATTACCTTGATGAGGCTGGGCTTGGTTTACGATCGCGTAAAAAAATGTAATCCTTATTATAACGATGTTTTAACAACCTATAACCTCTGGCCAATCCCTGCTTCCGAAATCGAGCGAAATAATGGCGCAAAATTGGAACAAAACCCAGGTTATTAATCGCATGCTATGGTACCGTGCAAATTACCAGTTGTATAAATCCTAAGTTGAAAAATTTTTCCTGTAACCAAAAAGACTTTAAACCAATTATAAATTTATATGTGTAGAAAATTAATTGCCATATTTGTACTCTTAATTCCATTCCAGTTCCTGTTTGCACAGAACAATTTGCTGAAAGATTTTCCTGAAGGATTTGGCCCAAAAGAAGTAGGAAAACGTTTAGCTTACCGCTTTCTCGATAAAAAACACATGCTCCACGCAGGGAAGTGGATCAGCTATCCGGAAACTTTCAATTGGACCGGGGCACTTAAATATGCTAAGTTAACAAAAGATAAAGTGCTCTTGTCGCGCCTGGAAGAGCGTTTTGAAAAGTTAACCGCTGAAGAAAAGCAGCTATTGCCCATTATGAACCACGTTGATTTGAATATGTTCGGCAGCCTGCCTTTGGAATTGTACCTCATTACCAAAGATAAAAAGTATTTTGACTTAGGTATGCCTTATGCAGATACCCAATGGGCGGTTCCACAAAAAGCAAATTTACAGCAAAAGGAATGGGCTGATAAAGGTTTTTCGTGGCAAACCCGTTTGTGGATAGATGATATGTATATGATCACTATTGTTCAGTCCCAGGCTTACAAAGCTACAGGTGATAAAAAATATATAGATCGCGCAGCTAAAGAAATGGTACTTTATCTGGATGAATTACAGCGGCCCAACGGTCTTTTCTACCATGCACCCGATGTGCCGTTTTATTGGGGGCGGGGCAATGGCTGGATGGCTGCAGGAATGACGGAGCTTTTGCGGTTGTTACCTGAAGATAATAAAGACCGTCCGCGTATACTTAAAGGCTATAAAACAATGATGAAAAGCTTGAAAGATTACCAAAGTCCAAGTGGAATGTGGAACCAGTTGATTGATGAGCCAGACTGTTGGGCTGAAACATCAGGATCTGCAATGTTTACCTACGCACTAATCAGCGGAGTAAAACATGGCTGGTTGGATAAACAGGAATATGCTCCTGTGGCCCGAAAAGCCTGGCTGGCATTGGTGCCATACATCAACGAAAAAGGCGACGTTGCGGAAGTTTGTGTTGGAACAAATAAGAAGAATGATAAACAGTATTATTACGACCGCCCACGGAATGTTGGCGACTCCCACGGGCAATCTCCATACCTGTGGTGCGTTTTTGCATTGCTGGAAAAGTAAGTACCGAATTACTTAAAAATATTAATCACGTGTAATCTTAATTTTTAACAGTTAACGTGAAGTAATCGTCTGGTTTAATAAAAAAAATAAACTTTTGTGCACTGTATTTGGTATAACGCCGGCTGATCTCATACTGACGGCGGGTGCACGAGCTGGTAGTCCTGGGGGTATTGCCCCCAGGTTATCTTTTAAAATTGAGCAATCGTCTCAATCCAGGATCAAAAAATGCAGCTTAAAGTATACATAGCGAAATATTGAACGACGATACCGCTATCAAAACCTTGGAAGAAGCATAAATCTATCCCTGTAATAGAACAGATGAAGATGATGGCGTTCAGCAAAATTAGAAAAGAATAAACAAGAGAGATTGATGATAATTGTTTAATCGCTATTGCGCATGCAATGGAGACTGTGTGCACGGCTTACTTTCCGAACAACAGGTTTACAGTAAAGATTCAGGTACTAATATACCTGATAGATTTGATAACTTTTTATCAATAAGTCCAAACCAATAGAGTATTATTTCCATTTTGAGTTGTCAATTGTAAAAATACCTACTTCTCCCCAGATTAGATTTTAAACTCTATTTTTTTCGGATGTTCAAAAAAACAATTTTTCAGTTCCTTATAATGATGGCAATCACCCTGTCATCAAAATCTCAAAATCTGCAGCAGAAACTTTTTCCCTCCCCTGATAAAGTCAGGTACGATGGAGCCTGCTTATATATAGATGGTAAACCAACTTTTGTTTACAGTGCAGCTTTCCACTATTTCCGTACACCTAAGTCGCTTTGGCGTGATCGTTTTTCCAAAATAAAAGCAGCAGGCTTTAATACCGTTGAAACGTATATTCCCTGGAATCTGAGTGAGTTGAATATGCCTAAGGGGCTGAACGACTATTCTCAAGTCAATTTTAAAGATCTTATGGATTGGCTTCATATGGCCCAGGAAGAGTTTGGTTTCTACACTGTTATCCGGCCTGGCGCATTTATCTGTGCCGAATTCGCAGGAGGAGGCTATCCACGCTGGCTGGCTAAGTATCGTCCTGACGATGTGGAGGGTTTCTGGTTGCGAAGTGCTGACGACCGCTATCTGGACTGGCACGATCACTGGTATAAAGCTGTATGTAAAGCTATTCAGAAAGAGCAGATTACCGCAAAGCAAAGAGGTAAGAAAGGAATTATTCTTTTTCAAATAGAAAATGAGTACAATGCACATAAAACCACAAATAAATCGCATGCTCTACAGCGTATGTATAACTGTGTACGAGGTGCTGGGATAACGATACCTGTATTTACCTGCCTGACCTCGGAAACCCGCGGAAGTAAAGATTCCTTGTTGTCGCAGGTTTTTGATTGCGATAATTATTATGTAGGGCTGAAAGATGCCATTAGTTGTGCAAGGCGTATGGGTGACTTGAAACAACAGCAACCCAATGCCCCTGGATTCGTTACCGAGCTTCAAGGCGGTTGGTTTGCAACCGTAGGTGGGAAACTGAGCGAAGACCATTACTCCAACGACAAACATTTTTATGCCATCGGAATGATGTCAATTGCAGGAGGTGCCACAGGTGTTTTTCCTTATGTGTTTGTTGGGGGAACTCATTTTGCAGGCTGGGGTGCCAGGGGGCAAACCACAACTTATGATTACAACGCAGCGATCCGTGAAAACGGAGCTTTATCTCCAAAATATTACGCCGCACAAAATCTAGGTGATTTTATCAAAAAGTATGGGAATGAACTGATTAATTCAAAAGGTGGGATATGTAGCTTTGAAAGTGCTCCAGCCGAAATTGTAGGTGCACAACGCATAGCTGCTGATGGAACACGCTTTGTATTTATACACAACAGCGCTACAGACCAAAGCCATAGCGGTGCTGCAACGGTTAAAGCCAGTAAAAACGATGCCGGACAGCCTATGTACAATATTGACCAGGATGAAAATAAGGTCCTGATCAAAAGTAAAAATAAAGCCGATACTACGGTGGGTATGATAGCCAACCTTTTAATCCATTACGATCTGGGACCGCTAGAAACAAAAGTATTGATCATTCCCCCAGCAGCTGGGGCTGAGAAAGGCATCTGGTGGTCTTATCGGGCACCAATAACAAAAGTGTCTATTCCGGTTAGCTTTCGCTTTAAATCAGTGAAACAATACGATGAAGATGCACAAGGCCAATGGCTTCCGTTAAGCCAAGGAAAATCTTTGCCTGAGATGGGCATAAACGATTTGCGATACGTACGCTACCGTGCGAGCTTCGACCTTACTAAACAAGAAGCCACCAAATATAAGCGAATGTTGTTTAATACTTATTCTAGGGATATTATAAGTATGGAAGTTAATGGCAAAATTGCTCCCCGGATATTTCCTGCTGAAAAGTGGGTATCAGAGGTTACCCGCCAACGCGATAAATCGTTTACCTTTTTAAAGGAAACCGAATACGATAACCAATTTGATTTGACGGGGTTACTGAATGAGGGCCGTAATGAAGTGTGGCTGGTTTATGAAAATATAGGACATGAACATGGGTATTTTCCGATGGAAGAACTTTGCGGTATCCGCGTTGCAGGCCTTTCTGATGGTACTACAATGATTAATAAAAAGCTAAACTGGGAGTATAGCACTAATCTGTCTGGTGTAGTGCACAAATTTACTGATTTGGGTTTCGATGCCAGGAATTGGAAATCTGTACCACTGGATACTACTTTTCAGATCCCGCGCAAAGGAAATAACCTGCAACCCAAAGGAAAACAAAATGCACTTTTAACCTGGTACCGTGCAGAATTTAAACTGCCTGAAAATGTTGGTAAAAAAACCTGGAGGTTACTTATCAATGCTTCAGGTAATGGATTTATCTATATAAATGGTCATAACATAGGCCGCCATTGGGAGGCTGGTCCACAAAGGGAATTTTATATACCGGAATGTTGGCTAAACCTTAAGAAGGGAGAGAAAAATAACATTACGCTCGGCTTAAGGCAAACCGTTAACGGCGCCGTAATCAGAGCAATGGAAATCTCCAGCTACAATAACGACGAAACTTATATTAAGCCAAACATCTAATTATCAGATGGGTACAAATTCGGATTAGTATAAAAAAAAAGTCTTTTTTTATAAAGATCTGCATACCCCAACTAATAAATTTGTTTTGATTAGCTGGACCTTTTTCCCCTACATTGGAACCGCTCTCAGCTGGATTGAATGTGACCGTAAATTATGCCAAACTGGGAAATAACAAGATCAAAGGGAATTTTACAGAGGTAATTCCTTCGCTAGCTGGTGCCGACACCCACCTGGAATTATCGGTCGATCAGTCAGTGGATAAATGAAATACCACAGGATTCCTTTAAGCAACCTTTTGCCTTTAAATAGCGTAGAACCCGTTTAGAGACGAGCGCCTGATTGAGTTAATTAAAGTGAAGTTACCTTCTTTAGCGTTTACTCTGGCATAAATATATTGTTATATGACAAATTAGCTTAACCAATTTATACTTATATATCCTATGAAAACAAAAATGAATCAATTCATGTTTTGCGCTTTAACCATCTTTTGCGGATGCAGCAAGCCAATTGCCGCTGAGGATCAGGCAAATTTGGGCATCAGCCTGGTGGCTGGAAAACAAATGGCTGCCGCTGCACTTGGGCAGGTAACCACTGTTGTACACCCGGGAATGCTTCATTCTGCGGCTGATTTTACCCGAATGACAACCAAAGTAAATGCAGGGGCGCAACCCTGGCTTGCTGGCTGGAATAAGCTTGTAGCCAATGGCCGTTCTGCAGCTACTTATGTTCCGCGGCCGGTTGATACAATCGTGCGTGGAAGAGCAGCAAGCGGAAGAGGAGAAAATTACATTTTGGCCTGTCAGGATGCTGCCGCGGCTTATCAAAATGCCTTACGCTGGAAAATTAAGGGTGATGCAGCATGTGGCGCAAATGCTGTAGCCATTATGAATGCCTGGGCAGTTAAATGCAAGTATATTGACGGAGACAGCAATAAACAGTTGGCGGCTGGACTACAAGGTTATCAATGGGCTAATGCTGCGGAAATTATGCGTGGTTTCAGCGGTTGGTCTGCAAAAGATTTTACAGCTTTTAAAAATTTTATGCTTAACGTATATTATCCCGTCTCGAGTGATTTTTTGAACAGACATAATAATACCTGTGGCACACATTACTGGTTAAACTGGGATATGTCTAACTTATGTACGGTATTGGCCATCGGCATTCTTTGCGACGATGTGGCCAAGATCAACTATGCAATAGATTATTACCAGCATAGTGGAACCGGCACCGCCTTTATCGGAAGAGTAACAACAGCTACATATCCCAATGGTATGGACCAGGCGCAGGAAGCCGGAAGAGATCAGGGGCATGCCACAATGGAGGTTCCTCTTTTCGGTACTTTTTGCCAGATGTTATATAACCAGGGACAAAACTTTTTCGATTATAACCCTTGGAGCCATGTTAATCCGCCACTTTTAGGGGTTAGCGAATATATAGCAGCCTATAACATCAATACAACCAATACCGTTCCGTTTACAACTTATAACAATTGTGAGAATTCGAATCATACTGTTATTTCAAGTGCTGGACGGGGTAGTATCCGTCCGGGATGGGAGCTGGTTTACAATTATTACGTGAAAGTAAAAGGCAAAGCCGCTACATATACAACCCAATTCGCCGAGAAAGTACGGCCAGAGGGTGGTGGTGGCGATTATGGACCAAATAGTGGGGGATATGATCAACTTGGCTTTGGAACCTTAACTTTTTCCCGTTAAGCAATAATAACCCATAACAACAAAGGCTTATCAATTAAGATAAAGCCTTTGTTGTATATGGTGCTATCTGTAAATTTAACTGCAGAGCCTGTCACTTAGATTTTTAAAATGCCCACCGTGGTTTCTGCCTACAGAAAATAAGATAAGATCGTTTTCAACTGGCAAAAAAACTGCTCTATAGGTAATTGGCATTTATACTTCTCCTTTTAATACCTCTTGTTTAAATCTCTTCAGCAATCTGCCAACCGATATAGCTATAACTACAATCTGCAATACGATCGAGATTATTTAAAGCTGCTGATCAAAGAAGAAGATATGCTTGAGCCCTCAAGCTCTGATACTTTTGATATTATATAAGAAATATCATTATTGAAGGTTATTTTTGATTCTTCTCTTCATGCTGAACCTGACTTTGCAGGTGCGGTGGCAGTCTGGGCAACACTCAGACTAATATAAATAATATAATTTACCGAATTTCTTTTACTATGACAATAAAACAAAAAATATATCCAATGTAACCGTAATATTTGTTGGTAAACTTAGTGTTGTTAGTGCTGACAGAATCTCAAAAATGTCTTTGTAACATTCTGTTTTGCATCCAATAAGTAGAAGGTAAACAATTCATAAAAACCATTTGTGACGATACCGCGATGCTATATCGTCTGCTTAATTGCTGCCTCCAGTTTATCTAAGCCCGTATCACCCTGATCCGAATTGTATGTGATTTTTCCCTTGGAATCTACCAAAATGCAAGTAGGTACCGCATAAATGCCGAAAGATTTAGGAATTCGGCTATTCGAGAATTTCAGTCTCTCTGAGACATTAATCCAGGTGAGTTCGTTTTTCTTAACATGCTCCTTCCACCTCACCACATCATCATCATTATTGAAGTAAACGACTTTTAATCCTGATACTTTGTATTTGTCGTAAAGAGCTTTTAATAAGGGTAGCTGTTTTTGACACGGAAGGCACCAGGTGGCGGACAAAACGATCAGGTATTTTTGCCCGCTTAATGACCGGCTATCAAATGTATTGCCATCAATATCGCTGACTGTAAAGTTGATAATGTCTTTGCCTACCTGCGCTGCAAGGTAGCCTTTGATAAAATTCTTTTGGCGTTTATAGATAGAGAGACCGAGCGGCGATTCCCCGAGCCTAGTATCCAGCTTTGCCCAAGCCTCCAGTACTGAATTGGCATGGCTTAATGAAACTTCGCTCGCACTGGTCTGATACAAAAGTAGTAGACTATAAAAGTCTTTTGGGTGGTCGCTCGCCAATTGGAGCTGATTTTTTAAATCTTCAAGGAAAACCGCTTTGGGTATCGTTCTGCCATTGGTTGTTAACGGATATTTATCATATAATGCATGCCATAGTTGTTCTGATTCCGCCCGGATTTTCATGCTATTGGTCTCCAGGCCAGAAAGGATTGGTTGCTCATTTGAACCTTTGCCCATCTCTAGGCGTATCGAATGTTCTCCCGAATCAAGTGGAAACTTAAGAGATGCAGACTTTCCTTTGTTCTTAAAGCCTAGTTCTACAAAGTGGACAGGCTGTGACATAGCACCTTTAAACCTAACCATTCCGTTCTTACAGACTGATGAATCTATTTTCAATGCCTGATGTCCAGCGTTATCCAATAGATACAATTTGATTTTTTTGCCCTCCAGCTCGTTATTTTTGACGTTAAGGATATAGGTGTACTGGGCGTGGCTAGTTCCAGCAAGCAGCATGATAAGCGTTATTGAAAAAAATATCCTCATAAATTCTTAAGCACAGCGTTAATGCCGGTTATACTTGAAGATAATACAAATTCTTTTAAAGAAAAAGTGGGGATGGAGAATATATTAATTAATAGAGCGTAAATAGGAACCTGGTACAGCTACCTAAGAACTCTTTCATCTCCTTATTGTGCATTTCAAATACTTCTGTGAGCATTTTTACTTTAATGCTTTTGCCTAAAAACTCATTCATTACAGTCTCAGCTGTTATATTTTCATCGCTCATCAAAAGCTGTCTATGAGAATTATGGACTTTTAGCTCCATTTGATGTAGATAAGTGTTAAGTGCTTTTGCTTGGGCGGTATTTCCTTTGATCTTACCGTTTTCCCAATCAGAGTCTTGACATACCTTTCCAGTAGCAATTTCTGCGCGTTTTTTTTCAATGGTAATTCTCATGTAAATTGATGAGATACCTTGAGGGTCTGTTTTTCCTTTCTTCAGAAAGAAGAGTAAACTGAAATTTCTTTTCATAAATTAATCTTAAAGGTGAAATAAAGTTAAGATTGCAATCAAAAAAAGTCAAGATGTGTACTTGGTAAACTAGCTGTTTAACAGTTAGTTAAGTCCTAAAGCGGTGAGTCCGAAACTTTCGTAGTTCGACTCACCGCTTGACTCACCTCGCATATGCGTTATTTGGTCAAAAAAGCCACTAAATACCAAAAAACAAAAGCCTGCAAATTGTTGATTTGCAGGCTTTTAGTGTTTTTTGGTGATTTCTGTTACTGATTCCAGTGGAGCCGAAGGGAGTCGAACCCTTGTCCAGTTGTGAGATAAATTATACCTTCTACATGCTTATTTTTCAATTGATTTTAGGGAAATAAACGGGCTGAAAACCGACCTTATTTAAATCCTTAGATACTTTATCTCACTTTAAGTCGTATCTCCTTAAAGCCAGCTTTGTTGTTTCGATGCCCCAGATTCTAACCCAACAATGCAGCAGTTAGAGGGACAAAAGCTAATTAGTTCTAAACTAAGCAGCTAAGGCGTAAGTATTTTCGCCAACTAAAATGTGAACGTTCACTTTAAGTGCTCTCCGTACAACGCACTGCATGCTAACATAACCTTCGCCACCCTGTCAAATCCAAGAACGGCCCCTTTTTTAGTTTACAGTTTTGAATAATCAGTTGTAAACCGGATACAAATATACAAATAAAATGCCAAATAATAGCTTTAAACTGTTATTTGGCATCTAAAATTGAAAACTGAAAATTGCGAACTGCAAACTACACCGTTCTTCCAGGATATTGTTGTAAGGCTACTTCCAAACAGTCCATAGCTGCATTTAAATCGGTGGTATTTAATACATATGCCATACGTACTTCGTTTTTACCAGAACCTGGGGTAGAGTAAAAGCCCGTTGCAGGTGCCATCATTACCGTTTGGTTATTATGCGTAAAATCTTCTAAAATCCACTGGCAGAACTTATCAGCATCATCAATCGGGAATTTTGCTACCACGTAAAATGCACCGCCCGGATTAGGACAGAAAACGCCTTCAATATTATTTAACCGATTAACCAAAGTATCACGGCGTAAAGTATATTCGGTATTTACTTTTTCAAAATAACTGTCCGGTGTATCTACAGCCGCTGCACCGGCAATCTGTTCAACCATGCCCGGGCTTAATCTTGCTTGTGCAAATTTTAATCCTGATGCAATAACTTCTTTATTTTTGGTAATTAAACAACCTAAACGTGCACCACAAGCGCTGTAACGTTTAGAAACAGTATCCATAATCACCACATTTTCATCCAAACCATCTAAATGCATTGGAGAAATAAATTCTCTTCCATCATAACAGAATTCGCGATAAGCTTCGTCAGAGAATAAAAATAGATCGTATTTAACACAAAGTGTTTTTAAAGCCTCTAATTCTGCTCTTGAATATAAATAACCAGTTGGGTTATTGGGGTTACAAATGATGATTGCCTTCGTTTTTTCTGTAATCAGTTTTTCGAATTCGGCAATCGGAGGCAAAGCAAAACCATTTTCGATGTAAGAAAGGATGGGTTTTACTACAACATTGCTCATGCAGGCAAAGCCATTATAATTGGCATAAAAAGGTTCTGGAATGATAATTTCATCGCCCTCGTTTACGCAGGTCTGCATGGCAATGGTAATGGCTTCAGAACCACCAACCGTTACCAATATATTTTCGGGCGTAATATTATAGCCCAGTTTATTGTAGTATTCGGTAAGTTTTAGGCGGTATGCAAGTGTACCTTCTGATGGCGTATAGGCCCAAACATTAAAATCAATGTTTTTGATGGCGTTTAACATTCCTTCAGGTGTTTCGATATCTGGTTGACCAATATTTAAATGGAAAACTTTTTTACCATCTTTTTTAGCTTGATCCGCAAATGGAGTTAACTTTCTGATTGGCGATGCAGGCATCTGCACACCTTTTTGTGAAATTTTTGGCATGGCACAAAAATAAAAAAGTCCCGATGAAAATCGGGACTTTTTAAATATTATCGTTTAAATAATTATTTCGAAGCTGCGGCAACCGTTTCACCTTTAATGTAAAGCACTTTAATTGGTGTTTTAGCATTTGAAGTAATGGTTACGGCTTTCGAAAAAGTTGATGGACCGGCAGCAGCGTTAAACGTTACCGAAATTACACCAGTTTCACCTTTTTTCAATGGGGTAGAAGTGTATTTAGGTACTGTACATCCACAACTTGCTTCAGCTTTGGTAATAATTAATGGCTCTTCACCAATGTTGGTGTATTTGAAATCGTAAGTTACTGGTTTGTTTAAAACAATTTTACCGAAATCGTGAGTTTCCGATTCAAATTTAAACTCTGCAGGTTTAGTTTGTGCATTTGCAGCAATACCTAAACCTAAAACAAAAGCGAATAATACTAAGATCTTTTTCATGTTATGTGGTTGTAATTTATTTTTTAAATTCTAAAACAAATTTAATGTTTTCATATTAAAACAAAAACTATTCCAAATATATTTTACAAATCCATATATAATTTTACAATGGAGGATAAAGGCAAACTTTTAATTTTGTATATATTTGCCGCAACCAATCTTTGATTACTATGCCGAATGAAAAATTGATGACCAACACTATTGATGCTTCCGAACTCAGTTTTAATGATTTTAAATCTATCGTTATAAACGACTATAAAATAGCCTTTGAAAGTAGGCAGGCCAGTGTTTTAGGCCGTAGAGAAGTATTAACAGGGAAGGCTAAATTTGGCATTTTTGGCGATGGGAAAGAAGTGCCCCAGGTGGCTATGGCAAAGGCTTTTAAAAACGGCGATTGGCGCTCGGGCTATTATCGTGATCAAACTTTTGCCTTTGCAACAGGGATTTCTACCATTAAAGAATTTTTCGCACAACTTTATGCCAATCCAACCGATGGAGCTGATCCGTTTTCAGGTGGACGGCAAATGAACTGTCATTTTGCAACAAAATCAGTTAACGAAGATGGAAGCTGGAACGATTTAACGCAGATTAAAAACTGTTCGTCAGATATTTCTCCTACCGGTGGCCAAATGGCCCGTTTGGTTGGCTTAGCCTATGCTTCTAAATTATTTAGGCAAAATAAGGAACTGGATTACTTAAAGCACTTTTCGGTTAACGGAAATGAAGTTGCTTTTGGTACCATTGGTAACGCCTCAACTTCTGAAGGCGTGTTTTTTGAAGCCATTAATGCTGCAGGTGTTTTACAGATACCTATGGCCATCTCGATTTGGGATGATGCTTATGGCATTTCAGTTCCGGCAAAATATCAAACTACAAAAGAAGATATTTCTGAAGTTTTAAAAGGTTTTCAGCGTGAGCCTGATCAGCCAGGATATGAAATTTACAAAGTAAAGGGCTGGGATTATCCAGCTTTGTGCGAAGTGTATGAAAAAGCAATAAATGTTTGTAGAAACGAACATGTACCTGTTTTAATTCACGTTACCGAACTTACTCAACCCCAGGGGCACTCTACCTCTGGCTCGCACGAAAGGTATAAATCAAAAGATCGTTTAGCTTGGGAAAATGAGCACGATTGTATCCTGAAAATGCGTGCCTGGATGCTCGATTCAGCGGTTGCAACAGAAGAGGAAATTGCAGAGATTGAAAAAGAGGCTAAAATTTTTGTTCGTAACGCACAAAAAGAAGCATGGAACGAGTTTTTGGATAGCATTAAACCCGAACAAAAACAAGTGGTCGATTTAATTAGCGGTGTAGCTAAACATCAGCCAGAACTCGCCAGAATTGCTGCAAATCTGGCTTCAACAGCTGATGCACAACGACGGGAAGTTTTTACTGCTATACGAAAAGCCATCCGTTTATCCGCTAATTTTAATTCTCCGGAACGTGATGAACTGTTAACCTGGTATAAACAGCAGGCTAAGTTTAATCATGACCGTTATAATTCTAAACTGCATACTGATGGCAAAGAAAGCCCTGATATGATAGCAGTGGTTAACGCGGTATATGATGAGCAATCGAAAATGGTCGACGGTAGGGAAGTGCTTAATGCCTGCTTTAACGAAAACTTTGCCCGCGATCCACGTTTAGTTGCTTTTGGAGAAGATTTAGGAAATATTGGCGATGTAAATCAAGGCTTTGCAGGTTTGCAGGCCAAATATGGCGAGTTGCGGATTACCGATACTGGAATTAGAGAAATGACCATTATGGGGCAGGGCATTGGTTTGGCCATGAGGGGTTTGAAACCGATTGCCGAAATACAGTATCTGGATTATCTAATTTTTGCACTAAATGTACTCAGCGACGATTTAGCATCACTATCATACCGAACCAAAGGGATACAAAAAGCACCAGTTATTGTGCGTACCCGAGGTCATCGATTGGAAGGAATCTGGCATTCAGGTTCACCGATCAGCATGATTTTAGGCGCTTTAAGGGGAATGCATTTATGCGTACCAAGAAATATGACTCAAGCTGCCGGCATGTACAATACCCTTTTTAGGGCTGATGAACCTGCCGTAGTCATTGAGTGTTTAAATGGTTACCGACTTAAAGAAAAATTACCTAGTAATGTTGGCGATTTTACGGTTCCATTAGGTAAAGCAGAGGTTTTAGAAGAAGGAACTGATATTACAGTAGTATCTTACGGTTCTTCGTTAAGAATTGTTCAGGAAGCCGCAGAAGAATTGAGCTTATTAGGTATTTCAGTAGAAATTATAGATCCACAAACATTATTACCTTTCGATACCACCCAGGTTTGTGTAAAGTCCCTTGCCAAAACCAGTAAATTATTGGTTGTAGATGAAGATGTTCCTGGGGGCGCATCTGCATATATCCTGCAAAAGGTAATCGAAGAGCAAAAAGGTTATTTCCATTTAGATGGTCAGCCGAAAACATTATCGGCTAAAGCACACCGTCCGCCATTTGGATCTGACGGCGATTATTTCAGTAAACCGTCGGTTGACGATGTCATTGAAACCATTTACCAGATGATGCACGATGCAAATCCAACTAAATATCCCGCATTTTTTTAATAAGCAATAGCTGGGGCATAAGATTTAATCGCCTGAATAATTTAAAAGGTTTACAATCAGTTTCTTATTTTATTTATGCTTAAATGATTGGGATTCTTGATGAAAAGGTAAAGAACTGGTTACCTATTGATCAGTTTTTTTAATTACTTTTATAAACCAAACCTATTTTGTTATTTCAGTATGTTTTATCTCATCCCGGATATGAAATGCTGTCATTTTCAAGATTTTTTATGCTCATTATCCAGTAAAAACAAATCATTGGTTTGATCTGAAAAATGAAGCGCTATCTTGTAAATGCTCAGTTCGTTAGTAAAGCATGTTTTTCTAAAAAAGGCATGCTGTTTCTCTTTTTCTCATTTTTATACATGGCTAGTTTTAGCCAGGTGGGTGCGCCGCAGAAAAAATTGGATAGCCTTTTAAGTTTAAATCAAAAGAATTTAAAAACAGATTCCACCAAAATCAAAATATTGACGGAAGTTTACCGTCAATATATGAGGATGAAAAATGTAGATAAAGCGGAAGAATATGTGGATAAAACCATTCAGCTTTCACATGAGAAAAATCTAAAAAAATTCTCTGCAATGGCTTATTACCGTAGAGGTTTAATGTATCACGGTAGGTCTAATTATCAAAAGGCAGAAGAGAATTATCACAATGCAGTTGCCGAATTTTCTTCAATAGGTAATCTGGATATGGTTGCCGGAACTTACCTCAATTTAGGTGCTTTATATGGTAGCATTCCAGATTATGTAAAATCATTAGAAGTGAACCAGAAGGCCATAGCTATCTACGAAAAAATGGGCAACGAAACCGATATGGCCAGTTGTTATACCAATATTTCTACTATTTACCAAAGTTTGGGCAATCAGAGTCAGGCCCTGGTTTATATGAACATGGCGCTAAAAGTATTTGCGAAGGAGGGCGAAAATACAAGAGGCGTGGCTGTTGTTTATGGCTTGATTGGCACCAATTATTTCGAGGCTTCAGATCGTGAATTACAGGAGATGAATGTATTGCCTAACCAGAAAATTAAACTGGCCTTAGCGTATTATAATAAATCATTGCGGGTATCAGAAGCCATTGGAGATATAGGTTTAATAGCCACTATTAAACGAAATCTTGCCGACTTATACAGCTCAATAGGACAAAAGGACGCAGCGTTAAAGTCGTATCAAAAATCAGTTGAATTAAATAAGTCGGGAGAAGATAAAGAAGCCTATGCCTCAAGTTTATATGCATTGGGAAACTTTTACCAAAAAGAGAATGATTTTGAAAACGCCATCCTATTGCTCAATAATAGCTTAAAAATTGCTGAAGAAAACAGCTTATTAGATATAGAAAAACAATCTAGTTTGGGGTTGAGTACGGTATATGAAAAACAAAAAGACTATAACAAATCATTAGCCTATTACAGGCAATATATTGCTGTTAGAGATAAAATTTTCGACCAGGAAAAAGAAAAGGAAATTACCCGAAGGCAGATGCAGCTCGATTTTGGTATTAAAGAACGCGACTATTTATTGAAGCAAAAACTTACAGAAGGCGAGTTAAAAAGACAACAACAAGAACTTGCGCTAAAAAGACAACAATTAGTGTTGAGTGATAAAGAAAAAGCATTAGATCTCCTAACTTTTCAAAAGGCAAAAGCTGATCTCGATATTCAGCGTTTGGCTCAGGACAGTAAATTTGCCAATGCTAAATTTGAAGCAAAATTAGCTGCCGGGATAAAGGATAAGCAGATTAGTAAACAGGTACAACAGATTAAACTTGATGAACGTGTAAAATTATTCCTCACCATCGCCACCACATTGATTCTGATTATTGCCGTTGTTATATTTTTTAATCAGCGGAAAACAACGAGGCTGAATATAATTATCAATACCCAAAAACGGGAGTTGGAACAGTTAAGTAAGGTTAAAGACCGTATTTTTAGTGTTGTAAGCCACGATATGCGTACCCCTGTAAATTCATTAATTTCCTTTATGCAACTGTTAGAAGGGGGAAATATCGAACAAGAGAAGTTAAACAGATATGCTGCGGCACTAAAAAACAACCTTACCTATACCTCCTCAATGATGGAGAATCTTCTTAATTGGGCAGCCAGCCAGATGCAGGGTTTTAACCCATATTTAGAATCGTTGGATGTTCATGAGTTGATTAATGAAGTTATTCTTTCTTTGCGGGATAACGCCAACGAAAAAAGCTTAGCTATCCAGAATTTAGTGCCGGCCAAAACATTTTGCAAAGCAGATTCGAATATGCTCATGCTGGTTGTCCGAAATATCATCAGTAATGCCATTAAATTTACGCCCAATGGTGGTACAATCACAACTAGTGCCGCTCATAACGGAAATGTGCTGGAGATTAAAATTTCAGATACAGGGATCGGTTTAACACCTGTACAGGTCGAACATTTTAATAAGCCAGGTTATCTAGGCGCGGGCGTGAGTACATTAGGCACCAATAAAGAAAAAGGTACAGGTTTAGGTTTATTGCTCTGCAGAACCTTTATTAGCTTGATGGATGGTAAAATTAGCGCCGATATTAATCCTACCGGCGGAAGTTATTTTAAAATAATCCTGAAAAAATAGCTTATTTTAAAAACCTCGACAGAATTTTTTTGTCAATTGATTTTTCCAATAATTCCTGTCTGTTAGAAGCGCTTATCGGGACCAGAAAGTTATGATCTAAATGAACCTCATGGTTGGTTAAGGTTACAATGTGGTTTATATTAATGATGTACTGTTTGTGTACCCTTGAGAAAATTTTCGAAGGAAGTTGTTTTTCTAGATTTTTTAGGCTTACTAAAATAACATGTTTATCAATACTGGTAAACAGCTTTGAAAAATCGCCCATACTTTCAATATAAATTACATCATTATATTTCAGCTTGGTTATGCCTTTGGTCTCTCTAAAAAAGAAATAATCGTCGTCTTTTTTATCGTCGGTGTTTAGATTTTCGACAGGAAGTTTATTTACTAGTTTCCTTAATTCAATATACTCGATCGCTTTGTTGGTGGCTTTTAATATGCGTTCGAACGTTGCAGGCTTAACAATAAAATCCAATGCATCCAGGTTAAAGCTCTCAGCCGCGTACTCACTAAATGAAGTGATAAAGATAAATAGCGGTTGTTTTTTCAGGCTTTTTAATAAATCCATACCAGAAAGCTCTGGCATATCAATATCAGAATAAACAATATCGACTGAAGTGGTTGATAAAATTTGCGAAGCTTCTATACCGTTACTACAGACAGCGATAATATTTAATGATGGGATTTTTTTTAGATGCATTTCTATGGCATCTCTTTCAATTTCATTATCATCAACAATTAAACAGCTGTACGTCATTTAGGAATGGGTTATGTAATTTAGTTAGAGAACACGTTTTTTAACTTAATGTTTGTAATTTACGTTAAAATGTGGATTATAATACAATCCAGGTATCATTTTGTAGATAAACGTAATATTAACTTTTATTTCTGGTGTTTCTTTTCACCAGTGTATAATTTCTCGCCGGCTTTTACGGCTAATTGCAGGTCGTTTTCTTCTGGAGGGACTGGGCAGCGGTATCCTTCACTATAGGCACAATAAGGATTGTAGGCTTTATTAAAATCGATTTCGATATGATTATCTACGATTTCTTTTGCATCCAGATCAATATACCTGCCGCCGCCATAAGTTTCCTTATTGTTGGTTTCATCAGTAAAGGGCAGAAAAAGGTGATCTTTATAAACGGGGTTGGTTGATAAAGAAACACTTTTATATAAAGTCATTTGAATTTTTTTGCCGTTGAGAATAAAGTTAACGTGTGCATATTTATAGTAATCGCTGCTAGAACCATTAAAAGTAGGCATTTTGAAAACTTTTTCATTCTTCAGTATTTCTACATCGGCTAAAATTCTGTAAACACTGTCTGCCTCATAAAAGTGAAGGTTTTGCAGGTCATTTTTTTTGAGTGGTGAACGCTCATCTTTAATGAAATCCTGTTTATAGGTTTCACGGTGTTTTGCGATCTGATCAGCATAACTTTGTGCAAAGCTATTCATGCTGATCAATAGAAATAAGGCGGTGATGATTCTCATTAACGAAAATTAAATAATACTTGCTTTGTTTCTTAAAAACTGATCGGCTAAAACCAATGCTGCCATAGCCTCAACAATTACTACTGCTCTGGGTACCACACAAGGATCATGACGGCCCTTGCCTTTAATCTCCGAAGCTTCACCAGCAGCATTGATGGTTTGCTGGTTATGCATAATGGTTGCAACAGGCTTAAAAGCTACTTTGAAAGTAATATCCATCCCGTTAGAAATGCCACCCAAAATACCACCGGCATAATTGGTTGTGGTTTTAAAAACTTTCGAATCGGCAGCTTTTGGCTGTGGAATATCGTTGTGTTGCGATCCTCTTAATTCACTTCCGGCAAAACCAGAACCATATTCGAAACCATGAACAGCATTAATACTGAGCATAGCTTTACCTAAATCGGCATGTAATTTATCAAAAACAGGCTCACCTAAGCCCGCGGGACAGCCTTTTACTACACAACCTATTTTTCCACCAACGGTATCGCCATCTTTACGAACGGCATCGATAAACTCAACCATTTCGTGTGCAGTTGCAGGATCAGCGCAACGCACAATATTTTCTTCCCTAATCTGCAATAAAGCAGATAGATCATTACTTTCTAAATTAGGAGCTTCTATAGTACCTACCGAAGTTACATGTGCAAAAATTTCAATGCCCTGTTGCTTCAAAAACAGCTTTGCAATTGCACCAGCCGCAACACGGGCAGCAGTTTCGCGGGCAGAAGAGCGGCCTCCGCCGCGGTGATCGCGGATACCATATTTTGCATCATAAACATAATCGGCATGGCTAGGGCGGTAAACATCTACATTATGACCGTAATCTTTTGATCTTTGATCCTCGTTCGGAATTAAAAGTGCAATTGGCGTACCCGTACTTTTTCCTTCAAATACACCCGATAAAATCTGAACAGTATCGCTTTCTTTTCTTTGAGTGGTGATTTTGGATTGACCCGGTTTACGCTTGTCAAGTTCTGATTGGATAAAATCCATATCGATATCCAATTGCGCCGGACAGCCGTCAATAATTACCCCAATGGCTACGCCATGAGATTCGCCAAAGGTTGTGATGCGAAATAGTTGTCCGAATGAGTTGCCTGCCATATTTGTTTAGATGTGAGAAGCTAGATATGAGATTTGAGTAGTATTCTGTTTATCATATCTGAACTTCATTGTTTTTAGATGTTAGATTATTATTGTTGTTTTATTTCTTGAGTCTCACTGCTAGTGCCTCAAATCTCATATCTCAAATCTCGTGTCTCATATCTCTCTCACCTCAAATCCCGCTTTTTTCAAATCTTCCCAATAATACGGATAAGATTTTTCTACTACCTGCATTTCTTCAATTTCAACTTCATTTATCATTAAAGCAAGAGGAGCAAAAGCCATCGCCATACGGTGGTCCTCGTAGGTGGCGAAAGTAACTTTATCCGGAAAATGAAGGTTATCTGTGTTTAAAGTATATACCAGATTATCTTCTATAAAAGTAACGCCTATTTTAGCCAATTCGTTCTGAAGAGCTGCAATGCGATCTGTTTCTTTGATTTTTAAAGTCTCTAAGCCTGTAAAAGCCATGTTTTTGCCCAATGCTGCTGCAATAACTACAATGGTTTGCGCTAAATCCGGACAGGTTTTTAAGTCTAGAACTTCTTTTGTATCTAAGGAAAGACCTAGGTTGCTAATGGCAATTCCATTATTGGTTTTACTGGTAGCGATACCGAAAATCTTCATGATATTTTTGATCTGGCTATCGCCCTGCAAACTTTTTTCTTTTAAAGCAGGTAAACTAATTTCTGCTTCATCAGCTAATGCTGCAATACTATACCAATACGATGCTGCACTCCAGTCGGGCTCAACAACCAAAGTACCAGGTTTAAATACCTGTGGTTTGATGGAGATTGAATTTCCGCTCCAGGAATGCGCAATGCCAACTTCAGCCAACATATCTAAAGTCATATCTACATATGGTTTAGAGGTAAGCTCACCTTCAATTTCCAAAGTTAAACCCTGAGGTAGGATAGGGGCAATCATCAGCAGAGCTGAAATATATTGACTACTGATATCGCCTTTAATTTTAACTTCAGCAGTTTTTTGATTTAAAGGGCCAACAATATTCAATGGAGGGAAACCTTCAGCTTCTGCATAAGAAATGTCAGCGCCGATGGTTTTTAAAGCCTCTGCCAAGATACCAATGGGACGCTGTTTCATCCGTTCGGTTCCGGTAAGTAAAAAATTACCGTTTTTAGCCGAAAGGTAAGCCGATAAGAAACGCATAGCGGTCCCTGCCGGGCCAACGTCAACTGTTTTTGATTCCTGGATTTCTACTTCTAATTCTTCTTCAAGATTATTAAGGATGCCATTTAAGGTTACCGTATCGGCAGCATTGGAAAGGTTTTTAACTTTAACCAGTTTTTTGCTTAAAGCACTAATAATTAAAGCCCTGTTGCATTCGCTTTTCGAGCCTGTTAATTGGATTTCCGTATTAATATTCTTGGTTCCTTTAAAAGAAACTAAGGCATTTTTCGACATTTTATTCTGTTTTTATTCTTAAATGTAGGTGTCAGATGGAAACACCTGACACCTACATTGTATTTGTTTTTTAATGTCATATTGAGTTATCGATATTGTTATAAGTCCTTCGACAGGCCCAGGATGACATCACTGCTAGACGGTTAGCTTTTGGCTTTAGTCTTTCAGTTTTCAAGTTTGGTTAAGCATTTGGGTTTTACCCTAAACCCTCAACCTCTAAACCCTCCACCTTTATTATGCTTTAACCTCAGTATGTTGCTCAGCAGCAATGCCTTGTTCAGCTTTGCCAGCATTCATAATTTCAGTTTGCTTACGGATTGATTCACCGTGCATCAATTCTAGGAATTTCTCCGTAAAGTTTAAGTCTAATTTTAAAGCCTTTGCAAAAGCATGACCTTTTTTAATGATGGCATCCCAACGGTTAACCTGTAAAATAGTTACCTGGTTATCGCGTTTAAACTCACCAATTTTCTCTACAATAGCCATGCGCTCACCTAATTTCTGTAATAAGATATCATCAATTTTATCGATTGATTTACGTAGGTCGGCTAATTTATCAGCGAAAGCTTCATTTGGTGCTTCTGGTTCACGAACAGTTAAACGGTCAACCAATTCGGCTAAAGCAGCAGGAGTAACTTGTTGTTTAGCATCTGTCCAGGCAACTGAAGGATCTACGTGTGATTCGATCATTAAACCTTGCATATCTAAATCTAATGCTTTTTGAGAAATGTAAGGGATTAACTCACGGTTACCGCAAATATGACTTGGATCGTTGATGATCGGTAATTCAGGGCAAAGTGTTTTTAATTGGATAGCAAGTTCCCACATTGGTTCGTTACGGAAAGAACTTTTCTCGAATGATGAGAAACCGCGGTGAATTGCACCGATTTTAGTAATTCCTGCGCCGTTGATACGCTCAATTGCACCGATCCATAACTGTAAATCTGGGTTAACTGGATTTTTGATCAATACCGGAACATCGTGGCCTTTTAACGCATCAGCAATTTCCTGAACAGTGAAAGGGTTTACTGTAGAACGTGCACCAATCCAAAGGATATCTACACCAGCTGCTAAAGCCTCTTCAACGTGTTTTGCATTTGCAACCTCTACAGCCGTTGGTAAACCAGTTTCTGCTTTAGCACGTTTTAACCACTCTAAACCAATACTTCCGATACCTTCAAATTCTCCCGGACGGGTACGTGGTTTCCAGATACCAGCTCTCAATACCGATACTTTACCGGTAGCAGCCAATAAGTGCGCTGTAGTTAATAATTGCTCTTCAGTTTCTGCGCTACAAGGACCAGAAATGATTAATGGTTCGTTGTTTACGTTTAACCAGGTGTTTAATGGTTGGATGTTTAAATTAAGTTTCATGATGATGGGGTTGTTAAAGTCCTTATTCCGCAGTCGGAAGTCCGGAGTTATATTTTAATTATTTTATTTACAAGTTTGAATGCTGCTATTTATCTTCGGACTCCCGACTTTTTATACTTTATCGTTCTTCTGGTACTCTCCAAGGATATTAAAGTTAGATGTATATTTTAATGCCTTTCTAATGGCCTTATCATATTTTTCTGTAATTGGCCATTCTAAGTCGACGTAAAAATAATACTCATTTCTTTTACCTAAAACCGGCATAGATTGTATTTTTGTTAAGCTTACATCCTGTTCGGCGAAAATATTTAACACAGTTGCCAATGAGCCTGCTTTGTGCCCAACCTGAAAGCAGATTGATGCTTTGTTTATTTTCTTTCCTTCGTCTGTTTTGTCTTTTTTAAGGATCAGAAAACGGGTATAGTTTTTCTTGTTCGATTCTACACGGCGTTCTAAAATGTTTAAGCCATAAAGTTCAGCAGCTAAACTGTTTGCAATGGCCATGGTATCTGTTAATTGCTCTTCCTGGATACGTTTTGCACAAGCGGCAGTATCGTTGCTCTCCACAATTTTAATGTGTGGATAATCGTAAAAGAAATCGATACACTGGCGGATGGCGATAGGATGTGAAGTAACCACTTTAATATCTTCAAACTTTACACCTGGTAGCGCCATCAAGTGCAATTGGATGGGTAAGTAAACCTCGCCTACAACCGAGAAACCAAAGTCTCTGATCAGCGTGTAGTTTGGTAATAAACTACCTGCAATAGAGTTTTCGATGGCCATTACTACGAAATCGGCATCGTTTTTCTCTAGTTTGTCGCAGGTTTCTTTGAAAGAATTACACTCAACAGTTTCAATGTCTTTACCAAAGAATTTGTATGCGGCTTCTTCGTGGAAAGATGCTTTAATACCCTGAATTGCTACTCGTTTTGTCGTTTCCATTTTTGCGTTAAAACAAAAAAGTCCCGGCTGTTTGCCGGGACTTTCTTATACATTTTAATATTGTTATATATCTTTTTGCATATTAGCCCCGGCTCTCACTAAAATAGTAAAAGTAACCAAAGTAATATGTGTTAAAATTTTTCATCTTTTTTTGTTGAGCCAAATGTAGTAACAAAATTTAATTTGTCAATAGGAAATTGAAAATATTTTTAATAAAATTTAATTTTGTTTGATTTGGACTGTTTTTGAAGTGAGTATGTAATGCTCGAAATGGCTATCTGAGGCTATTTGGAAAGAGTGCGGAACACATTTATAAGCTATCAATTATTTTCTGGATATCTTTTTTCGTAATTGTTGCTTCTTCAGACTTGTCATAAATGTAAATCATATTGATCTCATTTTCAATTTGTAAGTAGGTAATCACTCGATAACCACCGCTTTTCCCCTTTCCTTTGCTCTTTACGGCAAGTCTTATTTTAAAAATGCCATTTCCTAGGTCTGTCCCCGTTTTGGGATTTTCCAACAATATTAATTCTAATTGAGATAAATCGTTAATTAATGATAAATGTTTCTTTTTTAAATGCTTTGCTTTTTTTATAAAAATAGGGGAATATATAATTTTAATTTCCTCCATCATATATCATTCAAAGATAGTGGAGCAGTTTTCCCTGCTTTAATATCTTTTGCCTCTTTTATTCCTTGTTTTATTCCATCTAGCAAGAGTTGCTTTTTAGAAGTTTGAATTATCTTGGCATTAATTCTTTTTAATACCTCTAAAAGAAATTCAGTGTCGTTATCTTTAACTTGTATTGTTAATGTTGTCATTGCAATAAGCTTTATCAAAAATACAAATTATATCTTAAGATACAATTGGATCAAGTATAACATATGAGTAATTAACCAAAGATAATAAGGTATTTAGAGTCTGTTTCTATGTTTGCGTATCTGTGTTCCAAAATTCCAGTGTCACAAAAAAAGGTCTGTGGAGACACAGACCTTTAGATTAAACAAATTAATATTTTTTATCCTGTAGAGCTTAATTCACCTCTGTCGTTAAGTCCTTTTACTTTATCCTGTTGCTGTGTTTCGTATCTTTTCTGTTCCTCCTCACGTAATTCCTGTTGCATAATTTTAGCAATTTTGGTGCTTCCGTCATGGCTCCATCCTGGGGGATTAAAAATGTATTTCAATTTATCTATAAATGTCGGTGCTTTTTTAACATCAGCACTCAATGCAATAAACTCATGGAAAATAATGTTAACCGCACCAGTATCTTCTGGCTGAGTAGTTAAACCGTATTTAACCACATCCTCTGGTAACTCTTCTTGAAAAGTGCCGAACCATCTGTCCCAAAGAATTAAAACCATACCCATGTTTTTGTCTAAGTAACGTACATTGCTGGCATGGTGCACGCGATGGTGTGATGGCGTTACGAAAATATACCCGTACCATTTTGGAAGCTTAATGTTGTACTGTGTGTGCACCAAGTTGCCGTAAATTTGAGTTACCAGGTACGCAAAAAGGATATCAACAGCGGTGAAACCCATAAATGCCAAGGGCAAATAGAAGAAAACACGATACAGTGGCTCGAAAACGGTTGAACGGAAACCAGTAGTTAGGTTAAAATGTTCAGACGAGTGATGCGTAACGTGCATCGCCCAGAAAAAGCGTACGTAGTGGCCAACTGTATGTAAAAACCAATACAGGAAATCTTGCGCTAAAATTAAAACAAACCAATAAAGCCAAATATTAGGTATTTGGAACAAACGGAATTGATAACAATACTGTAGTAGAAAAAAAGTGCCTGTTTTTGTTGCTAAATTAATCACAATAGCGGCCGTCATCAGGTAAATATTGGTCCAGGTATCGCGTTTGGTATATAACTTTCTGTCGTGCGCATAGCTGAAATACATTTCAACCAAGGTTAAAACGATTACGAAACCAAACAGGCCAACAACAGAAATATCACTTCCGGTAAAATTCATTTTATAAACTATTGTAATAATCTAAACTGCTCAAAATATCGGCGGTACTTACACGGCAGTTAAAGGTGCATTTACCTGTTGTTTCTAAAAGTGAAAAGAGAATGTTTCCATCTTCATTTTTTTTATCACTTTGCATCAGTTCTAAAAGCGTATCGAAACTCTCTTTTTTAATATGATATTTAGGATATAAAGACAAAATGTATCCACTAATATCCTTCAGTTCCTCTTGGGTTAACGTACTGTTTTTGATCGATAATGCCGCTTCACAAACAAATCCAATGGCAATTGCTTCACCATGTGTTAACGGAATTTCGTCATTTGCCAAAGAATAACCCTCTACAGCATGCCCAATGGTATGCCCGAAGTTTAAAATCTTACGCAGGTTTTTTTCATGCGGATCGATCGTAACCACCTCGTTTTTAATTTCTACTGATCGGTAAATATCTTCAGCAGAAGGACTTAAGTAATTACTTTCCTTTAATTTTTCGTAATATGGCTTATCATAAATCAGGCCATGTTTAATCATTTCGGCAAAGCCTGATAGAAGCTCGCGCTGTGGTAATGTTTTTAGGAATGCAGTTTCGATAAAAACCATTTGTGGTAAGGTAAATGTACCTACCATGTTTTTTACATTGTCGATATCGATCCCTGTTTTGCCGCCTACCGAAGCATCAACCTGCGATAAAAGGGTAGTAGGTACATTGATAAAATCGATTCCTCTTTTGTAGGTAGAGGCAATAAATCCGCCCATATCGGTAATTACACCGCCACCTAAATTGATCATTAAACTTTTGCGGTCTGCTTCAAAATCCAAAAGCGTCTTCCAGATTCCGATACAAAAATCGATGTTTTTGTTTTCTTCACCTGCCGAAGTTTCAATCAGGTCAAATTCAGAAAAATCATCTAAAAGCGATTGAAAAAGCGGTAAACAGATTTCGCTGGTATGTTCATCTGCAAGTACAAAAACCTTGCTGTATTTATTGCTTTCCAAAAGTGTTTTTAGCGCTGCTAAATTACTTTCGAAATATAGAGTGTGACCTGCACTGGTTAGTGGTTCCATTAAATAACTTCTATTTTGTTTTCTCCAAAAGTAATAATATCGCCAACCCTAACCTTATAACGTTTACGAAATTCGACCTCACCGTTAGTTTTTACTAAACCATCTTCTACTACGGTTTGGGCATCACCGCCACTCCCAACTAATCCGCTTGCTTTTAACAGTTGGATTAATGGAATAAATTCGCCTTCTAATTTGAATTGTATCATTTTGTGCAAAAATACGATTATTTGGAGTTTTTTAGTTTTAACAACCAATGCTTTTTATAATTTTGCACCAATCTGACTTATTAATAGATAAAAATGGATTTATCCCCCAACAAGCAACCAAATTTCGACAATACGGAAATTGCTTTCCGTCAAAAATCTAACAACGAACTAAAAAAAGCATATTGGCTTTTTAAAATGATTGGCAGTAATTTCCTTACCAAAGTTGGTCCTGCCATCACCAATTTCTTTTTAAATATTGGTTTGCCAATCCAGGGAGCAATAAAAGCCACTATATTTCAGCAGTTTTGTGGTGGCGAAACCATTGCAGAGTGCGATAAAGCCATTGCACAATTGGATAAAGGCGGAGTGGGCACCATTTTAGATTATTCAGTTGAAGGCGAAGAAGAGGAACAGGTTTTTGATGAAACCTGTGCAGAGATTATCCGTACGATTGTTCGCGCTGATGGTGATAGCAAAATTCCGATTACAGTTTTCAAAATTACCGGAATTGGTCGTTTTGCCTTATTACAGAAGCTGGATGCCAAAGAAACCTTAAATGATGCAGAAAAGGCAGAATACGAAAAAGTAAAACTGCGTTGCGAAATGATCTGTAAAACTGCTTTCGACAAAGGTGTTCCGATTATGATCGATGCAGAAGAAACCTGGATCCAGGATACCATTGATGAGCTGGCTTTGGATATGATGCGTAAATTTAACCGCGAGCGTATTATTGTTTACAATACCTACCAAATGTACCGCCATGATAAACTGGCCGATATGAAAGCCGACCATTTAATTGCCAAAGCTGATGGTTTTATTTTGGGAGTGAAAATGGTTCGTGGCGCCTATATGGAAAAAGAACGTAAACGCGCTGCGGAAATGGGTTATCCTTCGCCGATTCAGCCAAATAAGGAAGCATCCGACCATGATTATAACGAATCTTTACGTTATTGTGTAGATCATATAGAAGAAATTGCCATAGTTGCGGGAACGCACAATGAAGATAGCAGCCGTTTATTGACTTACCTTTTAGAGGAAAAGAATATTACGCACAATCACCCTCATGTATATTTTGCCCAGTTGTTAGGGATGAGCGATAACTTAAGCTTTAACCTTGCCGATGCGAATTATAATGTAGCAAAATATGTTCCTTACGGACCTATTAAAGCGGTAATGCCTTATCTGTTCAGAAGAGCACAAGAAAATACATCAGTGGCGGGGCAAACAGGCCGTGAGTTAGGTTTGATTGAAAGAGAATTAAAAAGAAGGAAACTGTAGTTCAGTTTTCGGCTAATCTTAGAATCGTCATTTCGAGCGGACCCGATAGCTATCGGGTGCAACGCAGCCGGGAACCCGAAGGTTTTGCGAAGCAAAATCTAATCAGATAGATCTCTCTCCCGAAAATTCGGGACTGCGCTTCAGTCGAGATGACGATTTTTCTTCTCGTATCGTCATGCTGACCTGTAACGAAGTGGAAAGCTACGAAGTAAACCGAGCTTTAAGCGAGTTCACCGAAGGTAATTTATTTCAGCGTCTTTCTTATAATTGGCATTATTTTTTGCAAATAAGCGTGCAGTAGTCCTTCTGGACACGCAGCCTCGCTTTGCGCTATATCTTTTTGGCTGCCCTTCTACTTCGCTCGGGGTGACAGCCAAAAAGGATGCCGCTTCATCCGATAGCTATCAGATCGAGCTTAGGTTGAGCGGTTGTTTTTAATCGCGCAGAATTATTTCTTCACTACAAAAGATTGTTTTCCGGTTAAGAGGTCGTAAAACAAAATAAAATCGCTTACCAAGCTATAACCTGGATATTGAAAAGTAGCGGGTTTGTTTTTTTCGAAGAAAAAGTGACCAACCCAAGCAAAGCCGTATCCAAGTACAGGAATAGCCAGAAAGAAATGCCAGTTGTGAAAAAGAAAACCTGTAAAAAAAGCAAGGCAAACCAATCCGGTACCTATAAAATGTAAAATACGCGATGTGGTATTGGTATGTTCTGACAAGTAAAAAGGGTAGAACTCTTTTAGCGACTTAAACTTTTTTTCTGACATGTACTAATTTACAAAATTCCGTTCGCTTTTAAAAAGGCACCCAATTGCGCTGGTTTTTCGGTCATTAATAATGCATTTAATCCTACTTTTTTAGCACCTTCAATATGTTGCGGACTATCGTCAATAAATAAGGTTTCGGTAGGATCGAGGTTATTTTCTTTTAATACCTGCTCAAAAATATTAGTATTCGGCTTACGCAGTTTCATGTGCTGAGAGAAATAAGCTTTCTCAAAATAAGCGTCGTAATTATTAATCTGGAAGGTTGTTTTGAGGTAATTGATAATCCAATCGTAATGGATTTCGTTATTGTTGCTCAGTAAAAATGTACGGTATTTTTCTTTTACCTGAAGCAGTAAATCGTGGTTTTCCTGTATGGTACCAATTAACAAACTGTTCCATGCATCATCAATTTGCTGGTCGGTTAATTCGGGTTTATTAGCTGCTTTTCTAATTCCTGCCCTAAATTCGGCAGGTGAAATTGCCCCGGTTTCAAAATCATCAAATAGTTGGTTATGTGCTTTGTGGGCAAAGAAGTTTTCAATATCGGTAATACCCAGTTTTTGAAAAGATGCCTGAGCGATTCTGAAATCGATATCGAATATTACGTTTCCGTAATCGAAAATAATGTTTTTAATGTTTTGCATGGAAATCCTTTAGCATTTGCTGCAAAGATATTATTGCTGATTTAATGGAAGGTATTAAACGGGTTTTTTTTACAATAAAAAACCCGAAACCTATAATAGATAAGTTTCGGGCATAATATTTTGCGGTATCGTCATTTCCAACCTGATAGCTATCGGTTGATTAGGGATCTTAATGCATTAATGGTGTTTTCTATTTTCATTAAGATTCCAGCCCAATGTCATTAAATTAAGGAGAAAACAAAAAACATTGTCATCCTGAGCCCGTCGAAGGACAAATGTTTTTTTGTTTTCGCTACTAAAAGGTCTTCGACAAGCTACTATTGACGTTATTATGCAAACTATTATTAATCAGAATTTTAACTGCTTTCGCATTTCCATCCAGCTAGGCCATAGCACGGTATCCCCGTTCTACTTAAATCCGGCCTAACAAATTTTTCGGGCTGTACTGTTCTGGCCGCACAACTGCCTTCGAAAGAAAAATTTTCAGCCGGCATTTTTTGTTTCTTTTTGATGCCAAAAAGAAAGAGTCCTTCGGCGGTGGCGAGCCGAGGCAAGCCCCTGGTGTATGGAAAAAGAAAACGATTGTACGTCACTTATATTGATTTTTATAAAATAAATTATCCCTCAGACTGACAACAACTAGGCTTAACTCCATGATATTGCATTTCCGCCTTCGCGGGAATGACGACACTAAAATCATGTAAATTATTTAGGTTCTACCGTGATTGATTGGATAATTGGTCTGTTCTTTTTATCACCTCTTTTTAGTTCTTTGAACACAAAATAAATAGAATGGAATTTTCCATCTGAAAGCATATTGATCGGAATACTATTCCTAAAAGTAGATTTGCCAATCATAACGCCTTTGTTATCATCTAACCTGATCTCGATTTCGCCATCTGATCCAGGATAAAGATTTAAAAATGAAAAACCAAATCCTGAAATACCAGTTAAATCAATATTTTTAATTGCTATCCAACCATTTTCTTTGGACAGGATAAGTTTTTCACCACCATAGATATCTTTTCGTTCAAAACCGCCAAAATCTTTTATATCATCCGCATCAATTACATTACTTTTCAGATTGATCACTTTTGTTGTGGTTAACGGTTTTTTTAATACTGTACCTCCTGCATCTGTATAAGTTGCCTTTAAAGTTAAAACTGATTTCTTCTTATCAGTAGCAGCTGGTGGAATGATTTTTCCTGTTGTTGGAAGTGATGCTTTAACTGCTTCTTTATCGCCTAAAGTCATAATCCACTCCGTAATTTTTTTCACTTCAGCCTCTTTCATCGCAGTATGCGCAGGCATAGGTACTTCTCCCCAAACCCCCTGACTGCCGCCAATTACTTTCGAAGCCAGATAATCAGCCGCTTTGCTATCATTTTTATATTTTGCTGCAATTTTATTAAATGCAGGACCAATGGAAACAGCAGCCTCTTTGTGACAAGTGCTACAATCGGATTTTAACATTAGAGTCTTACCCACAAGGGTTTGTGCTGCTTGTTGATGGCCCAATTCTGCTCCAGCTAAATCTGTTCCTTCTGTATACGTATTTGAAATGTATATGCGATTATTATTCACTTTAGCACCTTTATCGCTTACTAAAACTTTATAATCAACCGGTTTATTCGGAAAATAAAAGCTTTTGTTTCCAGCTAGGTCAATAGCTACAGTTGGATGCTCGTTCCCTGCAAAAACCGGCACAACCTGGCTTTTTACAGAGGCTTTACTTTTATCCATTACAGTAACACTTACCGGGTATTCGCCTGCTTTAGTAAAGGTATATTGTAAACTTGGCGTAGTTGTAGTTTTAGTAATTCCTTTTCCCAGATTCCAAATGTAAGTCAGCGCATCTCCGTCCGGATCTTTAGCAGTAACAGTTGCGGTTAATTTGTAAGGAAGTAATCCACTTGTTTTTGCAATATTTAAACTTTCAACTAACGGAGGTCGGTTGCCTTTTAAATAATCAATCCTTGTAATTGCTGCGTCAGGGTTTTTGGTAAACCAACCTTTACCATACTCCAGGATGTACAATTTTCCATCAGGCCCCAATTCCATATCAATAGGTGCAGCTAAAGAAACGTTAGACATAAAAGGCTCCATACTCAGGTAATCACCCTGTGCATTCATGGTTACGGCTTTAACCCATCCACGTACCCATTCGTAAATAATCAGTTTTCCGTTGTAGTAAGCCGGGTAGGGTGAGTTTGCAGTTGCATAATAAACTGGTCCAGCCATTGCGGTACGCCCGCCTGAGCCTACCTGTGGAAATTCTTTCGATTCGCCATACGGATACCAGATATAAGCTGGTTGCGCGGGTGGAAGTTGCTCTAAACCTGTATTGTTTGGCGAGTTGTTAATTGGCTTTTCAGGATCAAAAGCATTGCCATTCGCTCCATTGGTATAATCGTATGCTTTATATGGGTAGTTATTGCCTATAAATAACGGCCAGCCAAAGTTACCGGCTTTTCTTGCCTGGTTTACTTCATCATATCCCCTGGGCCCTCTTAAAGCGTCATCATTGGAAGCATCAGGACCAACTTCTCCCCAATATAAAAAATTAGTTTTTTGATCTACAGAAATCCGATAAGGATTTCTATCACCCATTACATAAATTTCTGGTTTAGATTTTGGATCATTTTTCGGAAAAAGGTTGCCGTCCGGGATGCTGTAAGTGCCATCTTCATTTACTTTGATCCTTAAAATTTTACCTCTCAAATCGTTGGTGTTTCCGGCCGATCTTCTGGCATCGTATTGTTCAAAACCTTTTCTGTTATCGAGCGGCGCATACCCTTTATTTACATATTGCTGTTTTGGCGCATCAAAAGGCGTAGAGTTATCTCCAGTAGATACATAAAGTAAATTGTCTGACCCAAAAGCAATAGATCCTCCGGTATGACAGCAGATTTCGCGCTGAGAATAGAATTCTAAAATGATCTTTTCTGATTCTTTTACAATCTGATCGTTTATTAACTTAAACCTGGATAATCGATTAACAGATTTATCAAACGGACTATAGAAAAGATAGATGTATTTATTAACTGCAAATTTAGGGTCGGCAGCCATTCCCAATAACCCTTCTTCTGCATTAACATTAGGCGTGTTGGTTTTAAAATAAACATCAAGCTTACCAGCTTCTTTAATTTTTTTTGTCTGGTTTTTATAAATCAATACTTCACCTCTGCGCTGTGCTACCAAAATATCCAGATTAGGGAGGATGGTCATTTCTGTAGGCTCTGTAAATTCTCCTTGGGCAAGCGTCACTTTTACAAAACGGTCTTGATCTGGTGTGTCTATTTTATATTTGGGGAAAAATTCGAAAGCCCTGCTTTCGTAAATGTTTTTGTTTAGTGTTGTTGCCGATATTAATACAAATGCAATGGCAGATAACAGTAGTGTAAAGGTTGTTTTCATTTATTTGATTAAGGTATTTTGAATAAATATAGGATATAGTTTTATAGCCTGAAGTATTGTATCAAAATTTATGCGAATAATGTCAAATTAGAATAACTTATCTATAAGGTGATTGAATTTAGATTCAAAATGAAATTATAAAACGTTTTCGGTTAAAATTCATACATCAACAAAATTATTGCGGTTGTCTATTTTTTCTTAAAGAATCTCTACTGTTCAATAGGTATTGTGTTGGTAGTGTTAGTTTTATGTAGGTATACACGCTAATAATAATACGATGACTGGAGTAATAACAGCGTACAATAAAGAAAGGGGATTCGGTTTAATCTCTCAATATTTGGTTTTAGAAAGCATCTATTTCGATATAGTAGATTGCAAAGCGAAAGGTTTGTATGTTGGAAGTACAGTCGAATTTGATACTGCTATCACGAAAAGAGGGGTAGTTGCTAAAAACATAATGGGTACAGCTAAACTTAAGGCGAGGCCCAAAACTTTAATATAAAGATTTCGGTTTTAAAATGATACTTAATCCCTGTTCAGCGCATTCTCTTTAGACTATTTAAAATCAGTTACCATAAGATAATTGATTTCATACATGCATTTAGTAGCAAGCCTATCTGTTTTTAGAAAAAAATCAGTTTAAAAGCAGGTTTTAATTCTTATTTCTCAAGGGCTTAAAATTAGCGATCGGATCTTCATCAACTTATATTATATCAACCGGGGCTTATCGGAATCAGTGTAAAATGGCTATTAATATTAAAAATAATACAACTTCAAGTTGTTTTTTGACTTTTTTTGTGTCAGCCTATTGTCATTCTGATTTTAATCTGTAACTTACAGAATGGGCGATAAAGTAAATTTGATTCTTGGAATAGTTTTCCTTTTAAGTGGTTTTAGTGTTTTCTTTGTGATTTTTAGTGGAAAAAAGGGTTAGTTCAATTTTCAAATACTTTTTTAAAGAGAAATTTTTCTCTTCGAATGATTTATTTTGATGATGCGGCAAAATTCGGTATCCGGATAAAAAAAGAATTCATTTTCTGGTATTCAAAACAGCCTTTTGGTATTTAGGGTTGCTTGGGGTGCGTAAGCATAAATGTAAGCTGAGCGCTTATTAATGGGAGCGGTTTTATAAATTTTCTTCCATTAAAGGCTTTGTTTTACCTTATGTTATGCCAATCGTGATATCGATGTTGGTAATGTGTGCTTGTTTTTGCCAGCTTTTGATCCAAATGCGCTTGGTTAAGGCTTAGTGTAACACAATAAAATAGGGAAGAAATTGCTGGCTAAGTCTGCATCTTTTTTGTTTATACGTGCTTTGTTTGTTCAAACATAAAAATCATCATTAATTGTCGTTTGATCTATAGATTAGGCTTAGAAATCTATTTAATTGCTAAAACTTTTTGAGTTTTTGTATGTTTATTGTATTAAATCTAAATTAAATGCAAGGAACAGTAAAATTTTATAATGAATCTAAAGGTTTTGGCTTCATTATAACAGAAGACGGCGAAGAAGTTTTTGTTCATGTTACAGGCTTGGTTGATAAAATAAGCCAGAATGATCGGGTAGAGTTTGAAATCGCACAAGGAAAAAAAGGTCCCAATGCGGTTAATGTAAAACTGATTTAATGGCGTTATGAGATTAGGTACCGTAAAATTTTATAATCCTAATGAAGGTGTTGGCAGCATTACACCATCAAATGGTGGGCGCGAAGTGAGTGTTTTTGCCCGTGGGGTAATCGATCCGATAAAACCCAATAATATTGTTCAGTTTGATATTGAATTTACGCAAAGTGGCATCGAGGCCATTAAAGTGATGGTGCTATCTGCATAGGTAGATCATTTACGGAAGATTCTTTTTGTGTCATATTACCATTCTATTTATTATTTGGCACAGTTTTTTGGTTAGCTATATATTAGTTAACGCAAAAGGGCACAAATGGTAACAAAAGAAATGGGAACAATAGATTTTTATAATGAAACTGAAGGCTTTGGGAAAATCAGGAACGATATTGGAGAAGAAGTGCTGTTTTATCAAAGTGGCCCAATAAACGGATTTAATCTAAAAAAGGGTTTAAAGGTTTCTTTTGAATTGCATCAAACATTATCAATTGCAATAAATGTGCTAATTGTTGATCCGAAGGATTAATAATTATTAATGCTTTGATCCTTATAGCCTGTATTACAGATAGAATTTAATCATTATAATAGATTATTTTAGCAACTTGTAACCAAATCTGATAAATTTGGTCTTACCGTTGTTTATCCTTAAGTTATGATACAGCTAGAGCCAATTACCGGTTTTTTTAAAAGAGAACGTGCGTTGCAGGCAGCATACCCTATGCGTATGTTGATTGTGCGTGAGGGGAATGGCTTTTTGTGCATGAATTCTGGCGATTACCCCTTGTTAAAAGGCCGGGTATTTTTTATTCCGGAAGAAGGCCTGGTTAGGCTCGAAGGAGAAATTACCTCAGGTTATTGGCTCAGTTTTAGCAGTTTATTATATGCCGAATTTTTACTTCAGCATTTAGATCCCCAGGCTAAGAATCTCTTCTTAAATTTGTCTTTCAGGGATCTCGATTCGCAAAAATCAACTAAAACCTATAGTTTGCTCGATCAGCTAAAAAAAGAAATCAATATTAAAAAAGACATGCCCTTTTTAGCACAATACTTATCATTATTTCTGGGTTTTACAGCTGGTTTAGAAGGCTATCTTGCTGCTTTAACTTTAGATGATTTACAGCAGGTATTAAGGTTTAGGGCCATTTTGGAACAATTTTATAGGCAAGAAAGGTCCATCCGGTTTTATGCGGAAGGCATGGGGATGAGCCCTGGCAAATTGAACAAATTTTTAGATCGCGTACTTGGAAAAAGCTTAACAGTGCTTATAAAAGATCGGATTATGCGCGAAGCGGAAGAATTGTTGCTTCATAGCGATTATACCATTGATGAAATAGCCGAACTATTGGGCTTTGAACAAACCACCAATTTTAACACGAGTTTTAGACGGCATAAAGGCATATCAGTACTTCAATTTAGCCGCCTAACTTAAATTGAATGAAAAATTGGTGCGTCTGCCAAAGAAATGTTCGTCACTTCGATTTCATCTCTTCTAGAGAACAGGTTTTCCAGACCTCACTACATTAATTGCTTTCACGCCTAACGCGTAAAGTTTTGCTTACTGCATCTATTTTATCAGCCGCACCAATTTTGCATCGGCTAAATTATAAAATCTTAGCTTAAAGAAAAAAAATATTCTTAATAATGTTACGAAGTTGTATTTTAGTGTTTACAAATACGCGTCTGCACTAATCTCGGGCAGGTAAAATAAAAAGTCTAGTAAGTTTGTAGATTATTTGCAAAAAATTATATTTGCCAAAATATAATCATTGTGAAACAAGAGTTTATGAAATCTTTTCCCTTACTAAATGTTTTAAAATTTATAGCTTTTGCTACGCTTATGGCCAGTTTTGCTTCTGTACACGCTCAGAGCAAAAAGAAACCCAATATTATTTTTATCCTGGCTGATGATCTTGGCTATGGTAATGTGCACAGTTTTAACCCAAATTCTAAAATTCCAACCCCAAATCTGGATAAGCTAACTGAAGAAGGAATTAAGTTTACCCGTTTCTATTCTGGAAATACCGTTTGCGCACCTTCAAGATGTGCTTTAATGACTGGTTATACCATGGGCCATGCCTGGATAAGAGGCAATGCGAAAGCAAAAGATGGTCTTGCTGCTTTACGCGCGCAGGATACCACCTTGGCCGAACGTTTAAAAAGAAACGGTTATAAAACAGGCATGTTTGGTAAATGGGGTTTAGGAGATGAAGACAGTAAAGGTGCTCCACATTTAAAAGGTTTTGATAGTTTTTATGGATACCTGGATCAATCGCATGCACACGATTATTACACCAATCGTTTGTACGAAATTGTTGGTGGTAAAACAGTAGAAGTGCCTGTTGATACTGCAAAATACACTGAAGACCTGATTGTAAATAAAGCGGTTGATTTTATTAACACCAATAAGGATCAGCCTTTCTTTTTGTATCTGCCTTTAACTGTTCCGCATGCAGAGTTGAAAGTACCGGCAGAACTGTTGAAGAAGTTCCAGAATGCAGACGGTTCGAGTAAATTCCCACCTGAAAAACCTTTTGAGAAAAAAGGAAACTATGATAGTCAGGCGCAGCCGCATGCTGCTTTTGCGGCCATGGTAAATAAACTTGATACAGATGTGGGCACTATTGTAGCATTGATCAAAAAATTAGGCTTGGATAACGATACCTACATTTTCTTTACCAGTGATAACGGCCCACATAAAGAAGGTGGTGCCGATCCGGTGTTTTTTAACAGCAGTGGCGAGTTTAGGGGGGTAAAAAGAGATCTGTATGAAGGTGGCATCCGCGTACCATTAATTGTAAGGGCGCCGGGCAAAATCGCTGCGGGTCAGGTTAATCCAACGCCATGGGCATTTTGGGATGTATTGCCAACCCTTGGAGAGCTAACAGGAACAGCATCACCAAAAAATATTGATGGATTGTCTTTTTCTCCTTTGTTAAGTGGTAAAAAAGCAGCTAAAGAACATGAATATTTTTACTGGCAGTTTAACGAAGATGGCCTAAAAGAAGCTGTAACCAAAGACGACTGGAAATTGATCCGTTTTAAAAACAAAGGAACTGCAGAAAAGCTGGAACTGTATAACTTAAAAAGTGATATTGGTGAAAAGAATAATATTGCGGCAAAAAATCCTGAAACCGTTAAAGCGCTTTATGCTTTAATGAAGCAGGCCAAAACACCATCAGAAAATCCTCTCTTTGATTGGCCGGAAATTGAAAAATAGATGAAGATAATTAAGCCAATTCTAATTTTGAGCTGTACTTTGCTTTTTGCCTGTAAAAATGGTCCGGTGAAGCAGAATACTCAAGTGAAAGTGAAATATAAGTCCGCGGCATGTTGTTCGTCTAACCTGCCATCACGCTTTGGTATAAAAGCGACTGGCAATGTTCGCCCATTCGGCGATAAACAGGTTAAAAAATCATTTTAAAATGAATTCCAAGGTTGGTGTCTCACCAACCTTTTTTTTGGAATCTGGTATTGGTAATATAGTGGAGTGATAATTATTTTCATTAATTATTTGAAAATGAGTGGCTTGTGGTTCTTGGCGGTTTGCAGCCCCGCTTTACGCTTTACTTCGTGTTCGCTCCAATCGGGTTTAAGAACAAAAGTTTGTGCATCCTGCAACCACAAAAATGAAATACTGTTCTGGCCCATTAGCCCCGGTTGAAGCATTACCCTGCAGCAACGAGGTACGAGGCAGCGAAGCGTAAAAGCGGAAGACGGGAACAAACTGAATGTTTTGCACAGGCATTGCGCTCCACATGGAAATTGGTGTTTTAAAATTAGAAAATGAGTGGCTTCCTTGACCTGTGTTCTCACAGGCCGAAATCTAAAATTAAACGGCTTGTGAAGATACCCCCATGAATGATGTTGACGATTTTTTATGATTATTTGGATACTAAACATCTAATTTTAACCATATAAGACATTTAAGAACATATAAGCTTCAATGAACTTATATATCCTTATGTGGTTATAGATTTTTATATTAAATGGTCTGTGAGGGGCACAGACAATGGTATAAGAAACTAAATGTTTATACAGGCATTTGCGTTCAATATGGAGATTGGTGTTTTTTTCTCCTTGGCCTGTGTCCTCACAGGCCGAAATCTAAAATTAAACGGTTTGTGATGATACCCCCATGAATGATGTTGACGATTTTTTATGATTATTTGGATACTAAACATCTAATTTTAACCATATAAGACATTTAAGAACATATAAGCTTCAATGAACTTATATTTCTTATGTGGTTATAGATTTTTATATTAAATGGTCTGTGAGGGGCACAGACCATGGTATAAGAAACTAAATGTTTATACAGGCATTTGCGTTCAATATGGAGATTGGTGTTTTTTTCTCCTTGGCCTGTGTCCTCACAGGCCGAAATCTAAAATTAAACGGCTTGTGAAGATACCCCCATGAATGATGTTGACGATTTTTTGTAATTATTTGGATACTAAATATCTAATTTTAACCATATAAGACATTTAAGAACATATAAGCTTCAATGAACTTATATTTCTTATGTGGTTATAGATTTTTATATTAAATGGTCTGTGAGGGGCACAGACCATGTCATACGGTACGCCTAACAGCCCCAAAATGAAGTACTGTATTTGCTCATTAGCCCTGTTAAAGCGTTACCCTGCAGCAACGAGGTACGAGGCAGCGAAGCGTAAAAGCGTAAAACGGGAAGAAACTGAGTGTTTTGCACAGGCATTGCGCTCCAAATCAGCATTTCTTCTCCTCGGCCTATGACGTATGCAGGCAGTGCTGCTGTGTTGCAGATTTATCTTTAATCCTCAAATAGATAACCACTATAAGCCAATCCTTTAGCCACACTTTTAAAGTTATCGCCAGAGTTTAATGGGATGTGCGGAAACTTGGTTTTAAACAGGTTTTGGACTGCCGAAACCATAGATGTTCCGCCTGTTAGAAACAAACAATCAATGTCTTTTGGATTGATTTTGTAAGTCTCCATAAATTGATCCAGGTAAGTATCAATTTTGTTGATGTCTTTTTCGATAATTGAATTATACTGTTCGAGTGAAATATTTTCATCAATCTCGATCTCCATATTGTTATAGGCAAATGTAGAAACAGGCTGATCAGAAAGTTCGATTTTTGTTTTCTCTATCGATCTGAATAAAGAATAACCCAGGTTGTTTTCGATCAACGTGATCAGGTTTTTAAATTTCGGATCGTTACCAGAATAATAATAATACTCTTCAATCTCTTTCTGGATTTTTAAACCGTTAAAGAAGTTCATTTTATCCCAGGTACAGATATTGGCAAAGAGCGATTTCGGTACATTTAAAATTTTGCCGGGTGTTGCCTCATACATCGTGTTTTTCCCGAAATATGGCGTTCCCTTATCCCACATAAAAGCGGAGTCAAGACTATCGCCACCAATGTAGATACCACCCGAGGCTATCATGTCATTTTTACGGTCTTTGCTGCCAACCTTATCCGGATCAAGGATCAGGTAGGTGAAATCTGTTGTACCTCCACCTAAATCGGCCACCAGAACACGTTCTTTCTTCTTGATTGTTTTTTCGTAGGCAAAGGCTGCCCCGATAGGTTCGAATTGAAAACGCACATCAGTAAAACCTGCGCTTTCAGCCGCTTTTTTTAACCTGGTTTGCGCCAGGGTATCTTTCATGGTATTATCATCATCAAAGAAAACCGGACGGCCGATAATGGCTTTGTGGCAATCTTCGCCCGTAATCAGGTCGGCTTTTTCTTTCAGGTCTTTAAGAATGAGCGTAACCAGATCGGAAGCTGTATATCGCTTATTGTGAATGCGCGTTTCGGTAAAAGTAGTTCTAGAAAGAATCTGTTTAATGGATTTGATAAAGCGGCCTTTCATACCATCGCTCAAGTAAGCATCTATTGCTTTTTCGCCAACAATATGACTTTCACCATCAATAAAGCTTTTTACTTCTGTAAAATAGATTAATGAGGGGATAGAAATCGTATCTACAATTTCTTTCTTTTCTTCATCATAAATAGAAAGTGCCGAATTGGTTGTTCCAAAATCGATTCCGTATAAAAACTTACTCATGGCTTGATATGCTGGTGTGTTTGGCGACTAAAATGGGGTTGCGAAAGTATTAAAAAAAAGTGAGGCCTGAAAGCTTTTTAAGCTTAAAATATCGCTTATAAATAAAGTCTTATTCTGTATATTTAAGAAATTGTTTACACCATAAATTAAAACACAGTTGAAAACCGCCAAACTCTTTTTACTGGGTTTAATGCTCCAGCTTTTCTGTATAATTACAGTTTCTTTAGCACAGAAAAATACACCAGATACCGTAAAAACCGGAATTTACGTAACCAGTATCCACGATATAGATTTTAAAGACAAAGAATATACCATTAATTTCTGGTTATGGCTAAAATATAAAAACAAGGAGTTTAATTTTGCTGATAACCTGGAGATACCGCAGGCCAAAACGGTTAGCAAATCATTTTCAACTATAGATAGCATTGGTAATGAGGTATACATGTTAATGAAATTGCAATGTGTAATGAAAGATTCGTGGTCAATCAATAATTTTCCATTCGACCATCAACTGCTGAGGCTTTCTGTAGAAAATTCGCAATTCGATTCAGCAGCCTTGGTGTTTGTTCCTGATACTTTAGGAAAGCAGTTTGATCCTCGCTTTACCCTACGTGGCTGGAATATCGATAGTTTAAAAACCTCTGCAGCCAATAAAATTTATGAAACGGCTTTTGGCGATCCAGGTATAAAAGTGCCAAGAACAGAATATAGTAGTTATAAGGTGAGGATCGGGATTAGCAGAGATGCTTTTGGATTATTCTGGAAAATGTTTTTAGGCATGTATGTGGCATTCTTAATTGCCTATATGTGCTTTTATATCCATGCCGACAGCATTGATTCGCGCTTTGGATTAAGTGTAGGCTCTCTTTTTGCTGTAATCGGTAATAAATACATTATTGATGGTTCGCTCCCCGAATCGACTACTTTTACCCTGGTAGATACTTTGCATGGAATTACTTTGGTATTTATTTTGATCGTTATCATATTAACAGCCTTTTCTTTAAAAATGATCAAAAGAGGAGAGGAGAAAAAAGCCGAAAGGTTTGATCGGTTTTTCTCCATCTCGCTTTTAACCGTTTACCTTGTTTTAAATATTTTCTTTATTGTAAAGGCAATAAACGCTTAAGTTATTTAGAATAACTCGCTTGTACCCAGATGGGCGTTTACAATACGGGTAATCTGCTGGCCAAGTTCTTTTGCATTGCCAATGCCTACACTTTTAAGTGCCGCCAGTTGGTCGGTAGTTCTGGGCATTTTTTCGGCAATGGAAAGTAGTGCTAAATCTGAAAGCACCGCATAATCTTGAGTGCCCCGTTGCAGCGCGATTGTTTTGCGCCATTCGACCAGATTTTTATAAACCTGCGGATTGGAAATCTCTTTCGGCTTGATGCTCGATTTAACCGGTTTTTTCTCTGGCTGTTTATTGCCTGCCGCATGTAAAGTATCAATATAATCTTTGATTGAAAATGGATTCCACGAAATTTTAAACAAAGCCAGTTTTATCTGGAGTGCATCTTTACAGTCGTTTAATACTGTAAGTAGTTTATCAGAGTGGGTATCATTGTAAAAGTTGATGCCCACAATTCTTGCCATTAAGGTCATGAGCTGTTCCAGTTTTGGAACAAAATAATCAGATGCCTTCTGTAAACGTTCCATAAAAGCACTTTCATTTGCCGGATTTTCATCGGTGCTTATTTTAGAAAATTCCTTTGCGATAAAATTTCTGGCCACTTTGAAGATTTCGTGCTGAATGATCTGGTTCCCTTGTTCATAAATTGATAAAAAGGCATTTTTCTCATCTTTGTCGATCAGTTTAGACCGACCGAGTTTTTCCCAGTCTTTGGCAACCAGTGAGAAATCCAGCAATTCATGGATCAATCCCCAGGCATATTGTTGGGTATAACGTGCCAGCAGCTCAGCCGTAGGTTTATCCTGGTGAGCGGTTTTTGTGAAACTGATTACCTTAGCATCGGTAATAACGTTTTCGGCAACCACAGGTGATTTTAGAATAAGTCCTTCTAAGCTTCTGCAGCGACTGAGTGCTACATAAGCCTGTCCGTGGGTAAATGCAGTACTTACATCAACTATCGCCTGATCAAAGGTTAATCCCTGGCTTTTATGTACCGTAATGGCCCATGCCAGTTTAAAAGGGTATTGTGAGAATGATCCGGTGCTGGTTTCGTCGATTTTATTTTCTTCGTCGCTCAGGCTATATTTAACATTTTGCCAGATTTCTTTTTCTACTTCGATTTCCCTGCCACCATTGGTAAAGGTTACTTTTATAGAATCCTGACTAATAGCGGTTATTTTTGCCGCTTTTCCATTGTAAAACTGCTTTTTACCCGACGAATCATTTTTGATAAAGATGACCTGCGCACCCAGTTTTAACTGGAGTTTTTCATCAGTAGGATAGGCATCCTTCGGGAAATCGCCACTTACTTCCGCGTTAAATTCGAAAATTTCTCCGGGTAATTTTTCTAAACAGCCCTGGTTAATTTCGTTAACCAGCTGGTTGTGCGTGGTTAAAGTAATGTAATTATCTTTCCATTCCTGATCTAGAGATGGATCGTAACGCTCATTCAGTTTCGCTAGTAAGCCAGCATCAAGATTGTTTTCGCGCATGCCGTTCAAAATATCCAGAAATATGGGGTCTGATTGGCGATAAACTTTATCTAAGGTAAACGTAAGCATTGGCGTAGACCTGAAAATCAGGCTATCGAAAAAGTAAGGGCTGGAATAGTAGCTGCCCAGGATATGCCAGGCATCATGAAAAATAGGAGAGAGCTGATAAAGATCGCCGATCATCAACACCTGAACGCCACCAAAAGGACGATTAGAGCCTTTAACGCGTTTTAAGGTACGGTCGATAAAATCAATTAGATCGACCCTTACCATACTAATCTCATCAATGATTAATAAATCGAGGCAGCGTAATAACCTTGTTTTTTCATCTGAGTATTTAAAATTAGTTTCCGCATTTTCATCAACAACCGGAACCAAAGGGCCAAAGGGAATCTGAAAAAAGGAGTGAAGCGTTACGCCTCCGGCATTTATTGCGGCCACCGCAGTAGGGGCAACAATGGCAAAATTCTTTTTCGTGGTATCTCTAATCTTGCGCAAAAGGGTAGTTTTACCCGTTCCGGCTTTACCCGTTAAAAAAACTGGCTGGTTGGTGGTGGCTAAAAAATCTAAAAGAAGTTGGTTGTCCGGATCGGGCGTATTCATATCAATTACAAAATTAACCTATTCGAAATTGATTTAAGGATAGATTAACAGGCGTTTTATCCACAATTTTTAATCAGAAACGATGATCAACAAAATGAAGATTAAAATTAAACACTTGAAAATGAGTTTATATTCTTTCTTTTTATGAAAAAATGCCGAAAACATTTTCCTAATTTCAATTCAAATTTGTAACATTGCACTCGCAAAAAAAGAATACCTTTTTTCCGGGCCTATAGCTCAGCTGGTTAGAGTAGAAGACTCATAATAGTTTCTTCTCTCCGATTAAGGGGTTGAAAGGCGAAAATTTGTAAGGGCCTATAGCTCAGTTGGTTAGAGTAGAAGACTCATAATCTTTTGGTCGCTGGTTCGAGCCCAGCTGGGCCCACAAAATTCAATAAAAAGGCTGTTTCTGATAAAGAAACAGCCTTTTTTTGTTTTTCCTGATAGAATTTTTAAAAAATTCTATCTCGTTGTCTCAGACAGTCGTTCTGAGGGAAGTTTTACATAATTATTTGTTGAATTTCACGGAAAACCGTTACAAAACAGTTACGGTGGACGTGTGCAAAACCAAAAAATTATGGCAACAGTCAGCGCAAAGGTTTTTAAACACCACAAAAAAGAAGATGGAACGTACAATGTTAAAATCTGTATCCATCACCAAAACAAAAGAAAGTACATCGACACTGTTCACTATGTTGTCAAAAAACAGTTTACACCAAAACTCAAAATCAAAGACATTTTTATTGCGGAGCTTCTCGAAAAACAAATGTTTGAGTACAGGAAAATAATAAGTGAGCTTGGTGATCTGCTTGATCAGTTTAGTGTAGAATCCTTAAAAAATTATTTGCTAGAACGCGAAGCCCAGAAAAAAGAAGCTGAAAAAGTTATCCAAATCAATTTTATACAGTTTTGCAAAGATCATATCGCACAACTTAGAAGTGAAGGCCGTTCAGGAACTGCGGATAATCACAGAAGTATAAGAAATAGCCTAATCGACTATTTCAAACGAGAAACAGTGCTTATAGAAGAAATCAATTCTAATATGCTTTTTGCTTATGCAAAGTATCTTAGAACTAAGCGAAAGATGGTCAGGATAAATCAACTGGGAAAATTGGTGACCACTATTCAAAAACCAATGACCGAAAACGGGGTGCAGAGCCACATGAAAGACCTTAGGACTCTATTTAATGAGGCTAGAAAGACTTATAACAACGAAGATCTCGGGGTAATCAGGATAAAACACTATCCATTTGCAAAGTACAAAGTAGGTTCTGCTCCTGCTACCCGTAAGAGAAATACGACGGTGGAGGTCTTCAGGGCTATTAGGGATTGTCGAACACCAGCAGGAAGCCGAGCCGAATTGGCAAAAGATTTATTTGTCCTTTCATTTTATTTATGTGGCATAAACGCGGCAGACTTATTTCAAATCAGTCAAAGAAACATTAGAAAAGGACGGTTGGAGTATAACAGGTCAAAGACAAGGGCAAGAAGAAAAGATAATGCTTTCATAAGTATTAAAATTATTGATGAAGCTAAACCATTACTCGAAAAATACATTGAAAAGTTAGCCGTTCGGTATTCTACATTAGGTACTCTTAGCAATGCTCTGAGTATCGGAATGAAACAGCTTTGTGAAATACTTGGCTTGAAAGGTATTACGATGTATTGGGCAAGACATACATTTGCAAGTCTGGCAAGGAATGTATGCAGGATGAGTATTGACGACATCGCCCTCGCATTAAATCATGTCGATCTTGGTAATAGGACCACAGATATCTATATCGAAAAAGATTGGCGTATTGTTGATGAAGTACAGATAAATGTTGTCTTTCTTATCCGAAGTATAGACCTAAAATTGGGATGGATTACTAAAGACCAATCAAAGCATCAGAATGTTGCTTAATGAATATGTAGTACGATAAAATATTTGACAAAAATGAAAACACTAATAGTATTTTTTATTACCTGCTTAATAGGTTCTGGAGCGTTTTTAGCCGGAACAAATATGGACAATCCGTTACCAGCTTTTGTAGTCGGCTTCGGAGTTTGGATTTTGTTTCTTTGGTATTTGACAAAAAAAAGAGTCTGATAAAAACAACCTCAATCCCAAAGAGGGCCTGCTCAAAGAGACGGGCCCTTTGTTTATCTAAAATTTCGACCCTTTGAAAATACAGCCTGCGTAACATCTGCATCATTCTGATTGATTGTCTTTTTTTCTTGTGGGTACGGCGCACTCCGTTCATCAGACCTTGATAAAGTCAGTACCGGAAGATCATCATCTTGTCTTAACGTTAGGTCTTTCAACAATCCTGTAAGATTAAAGCACTTTTGGGCAACTATATGTACAACTTCGCCCTCACGCTGCATTTTCCCCTCGACCATCAGAAGTCGCGATTGCAATATCTCTTTTCTATACTTTTCAAAAAGCTTTTCCCACACCACAAGATTACTGTTGCCAGTTTCATCTTCAATGGTAATAAAACATACACCAGCCGCAGTTCCTGGCCTTTGCCTTACTAGTACCAGTCCTGCGACTTTGACCATCTGGCCATCTGGCACATCTTCCAACTCTTTAGCGGATTTTACATGTAGCAACCTAAGCTTTTCCCGTACAAAAGTTACCGGGTGATCCTTTAATGAAAGACCCGCAGATGCGTAATCCTGGATTACGTGTTCGCCTTTGCTCATTAATGGCAATTCGATCTGTGTTTCAATACTACTTTCGGATGGCTGACCCTCAAACAACGCAACAGGCCGGTCACTTAATGCCGAAACTTCCCAAAGTGCTTGCCGCCTGTCCAGACCAATCGACCTGAACGCATCAGCATCTGCCAGTCTTTCAAGTGCCGAAAGTGACACGCCTGCGTCTAAAAGACTGTGTATGTTACCAAAACCATTTCCTCTTCTTTCGGTCAACGCCTGTATATCTTCTTCTCGAAGGCCCTTTATCTGCCTGAATCCCAAGCGCACAGCACGGAATTTTCCAGATCTTTCCTGCATGATATTATCCCAATAAGAAATATTTATATCTACTTCCCGTACTTCAACCCCATGTTTTTTTGCATCAATTACTATCTGTGCAGGCTGATAAAATCCCATTGGCATACTGTTTAAAAGAGCAGTCGCAAAAACATCAGGATAATAACATTTTAGCCAGCACGAAACATACACGAGAAGAGCAAAACTGGCAGCATGGCTTTCTGGAAAACCATAGCTACCAAATCCCTCTAATTGGCGGAATACTCTTTTTGCAAAATCCTCGGTATAACCATTCTCTACCATTCCCCTGATCAATTTTTCCTCAAATTTGGTCACCATGCCTTTTGCCTTAAATGTGGCCATACTCCTGCGTAGTTCATCAGCTTCCGCCGGAGTAAACCCTGCGGCAACAATAGCGATTTTCATTGCCTGCTCCTGGAATAGCGGTACGCCAAGGGTTTTGCCTAAAATTTCTTCAAGCTCTTTCGACGGATATTCCACCGGCTCTTCGCCATTGCGCCGTCTTAGATATGGATGTACCATATCCCCCTGTATAGGTCCTGGCCTCACAATAGCAACTTCTATTACTAAATCGTAAAAACACTTTGGCCTTAACCTGGGCAACATAGACATCTGCGCCCTACTTTCGATCTGAAAGACTCCCAGGGTGTCGGCATGACTGATCATTTCATACACAGCAGGGTCTTCTTTCTCGTTTATCTTTGCCAAAGTGAGATCAAGGCCATAATGTTTTTTAGCAAGATCGAAGCCCTTTCTGATACAGGTTAGCATACCAAGAGCCAAAACGTCAATTTTCAAAAAGCCAAGAGTATCGATATCATCTTTGTTCCATTCGATATTGGTGCGGTCTATCATGCGGGCATTGAGTATCGGACACAGGTCGGTGATTTTGCCCTGCGTCAGCACGAAACCGCCTGTATGCTGTCCCAGTTGGCGCGGAAATCCCATCATCTGGCTGGTAAGCTCCAGCACCTTTCTCAGGTGCGAATCGTCTGGGTTAAATCCTTGTTCTTTGAGGCGTTCGCTATCAAACCATTCTTCATAGTGCCAGACAGATGAAGACAACTGGTTAATCGTATCTACTGATAACCCCATTGCCTTACCTACATCTCTGATTGCGCCTTTTTGTCTCTGTTGGGTCACTGTTGCCACAATAGCAGATCTGTCACGACCATATTTGTTATAAATATACTGGATAACTTCTTCCCGTCTTTCATGTTCGAAATCTACATCGATATCGGGTGGTTCATTACGGGCTGAGGAAATAAAGCGTTCGAAAAGCAGGTCGAACTTCGTCGGGTTTACAGAAGTAATGCCCAAGCAGAAACAAACTGTAGAGTTAGCTGCTGAACCACGGCCCTGGCAAAGGATTTTTTGTTCCCGCGCAAACCTTACGATATCATAAACTGTCAAAAAATAAGGCGCATAGTTCATTTCTTCAACAAACCTGAGTTCATAGTTGATAGCAGAAACAATTTTTTCGGGCAGCTCTTTGCCAAAATGTTCTTCCGCACCTTTCCAGGCCAGATAGGTCAGCTCTTCCATTGGGGTACGCTCACCCGATGTAATCTCATCTGGGTACACATATTTTAGACTGTCAAGACTGAAGTTGCAGGCATTTGCGATTTCATTGGCATTTGAAATTGCCTGAGGGTATTGCCTGAAAAGCCTTTCCATTTCTTCAATTGGCTTAAGATGCCGTTCTGCATTCTGGTGAAGGCGGAAGCCGGCATTGTGGATAGTACATTTTTCCCTGGTGCAGGTCAGTATATCTTGAAGCTCTCTTCTGGAAAGGTCGTGGTAATACACATCGTTTACAGCAACGAGTGGTACATCAAAGCGCTCAGATAACTGGTTAAGCCTATACAAGCGCTTTTGGTCGAGGCCGTGATAGTTTCTACTTGCCGCTAGGTACAGCTCATCGCCAAATGCTTCTTTGTAAGCTTCTAGCGAAACGGGAAAGGAGGCTACGAAATCAAATCCCTTGCTCAGTTCATCAGGCGGTACTACGATAAACTTAATGCCCTGTTTATACAATATGACATCAGAGAGATAAAGATGACAAGATCCTTTTTCTGCACGCAAATTCCCCAGGCTTAAAAGCGCAGAGAGTCCGCAATAAGCATTTTTATCAGTTGGATATGCCAGTAGGCTTGGCCCGTCCATAAGATTAAGCCGGCAGGCTGGGATCAATTTCACTTTTTTAGATCGCGCGACAGCGTGGGCACGGACAATACCTGCAAACGTATTTACATCCGTGATGGCGATCTTATCGTAGCCGAAAAGTTCGGCCTGTTCAATAAGTTCTTCAGGGTGCGATGCTCCCCGCAAAAAACTGAAATTGCTTGTAACCTGTAGTTCGCTATATCCCATCATCTTAACTATTTAAGCGAAAAAACCGTGAATGAACCATTGCGTGCTTTCCTGTCCATAATGGCCAGAACGAAATAGCCAGTAACGCTTGCCTTTTTCATCTTCTATGATATAATAGTCCCGGTGCTCCCCACTGTCGATCCACCACTCACGTTCAATGCGCTCAGGGCCGTCCGCTTTGTTTACCAAATGAAGTTTTCCCTTGTAGCGAAAATTCATAGGCGGATAGTCGGGAATTGGCGCGGTAACATCAATAGCTTCAGGCTTGTTGAGCAATTGTATGGGTCTTGGCCGATCATTTCTCCATTGCATTTGTGAAGGTTCGGCTAACGATATTGATGGTCTGATAGACCGTTCAGGCCAATAGTGGGCCTGTGGCAGATAGCGTCTTATGGAAGCGCCTGGAAGCTTGCCAGCTATGCGGTCCAGCAGTTCCGCAAGATTTTTATCCTGGAGTCCTGGGCTGCCGTTCCAAAGCTTTTCCTGAAAAAGATTAACCAGTTCCACTTTTGTGGCTTCCAATGTAAAAAGCTCGATCCCTAATTTAGGTTCAATGCCAGGTATCTTTAGGGCAAACAATTTTAACAGGTGCTCCGTCTTTGACGTGCTTCGGCTGGTGCCAATCTCTGCCTTTACTATTTTTCCGTCTACACGATAGCATTTGAGCAGCGCATTTCTGACGCCAAGCCCTTCGGTATTTAACCTTGAACAGAGCATTTCAAGCAGTTTTTTAATAGCTATCTCTATTCCGGGTGCGGTCCTGATCGGTTCTAGGCAAGACAGCCGTTCTTCGTAAGGTGGAACAACAACGATTGGAGTTATCGTTTCATCTTCTGTACCAAGGGCCTGTCCAAGTCTTAATAAAATGCCGCTACCAAATCTTCTCCTTAAAACAGATTTCGGCATCTGGATAAACTTGTTAATTGTGTTCAGCCCAAGTTTTTGTAGTCGCTCCACAACAATTACCTCAAGCCTCAAAGCCTGCGGAGGAAGCTGCAAAAGAAATTCAGGTTCCTTTTGTGGAGGAACAATCAAGCAATTTTTTCCAAACCTTGCAATTGCCCATGAAGTCCCGATTGTACACGATATTGCTCCTTTACAAGTATATCCTAAAATATTCAGCTTGTCCAGTATTGCAGCAAGGTAACTGGCTTCGCCTCCCCATAAATGGGCGCATCCGCTGGTTTCCAATAAAATCCCATCGTTACCGTCTATCGCTACAATCGGAGCAAATCGTATGCTCCATTCGCCTAGCTTTTTTAACAATTTTTTAACCCTGTCCGGTTTTTCATCGAATACTCCAATATCAGGAACAACGGCCCTTGCATCCGCCAAGGCCATTCCTTTGGTTATGCCCTGCTGCTGTGCGATTGCATTTACAGAAGTAATCGTTATCCGGCCATGAATAGGCGCCGTGAAAACAAAGCAGGTATTCTTGACCGCTGGCCTTTTGACCGAAATCCAGTCCGTAAGCAGGTAGGGAAACCAGATATAGAGGTAACGTTTTGCCATATCATACTGCCCTTTCCATATCACGAATAAAGTACTCTTTGGTTATAACAGGCATGAACCTGTCTTCGAGCCATTCGATCTGAAATGACCCGGGCTGCCCGTTTCGTACCTTTAACAGATCAACCTGCCATCTTGGATAACCTACTCCAGGTAAATCTCCCGGTTCGCTCGGAAGATGGGAAACCTGCCATCGTGCAGTGCAGGCCGTTGCGCCTTTTTTGGCAATAGCATTCCGCAGTACAAAGCCTGTTACCCTGCTTTTTTCTGTTGCCAGCTGAAGACGCCTTGACTGTGCAAAGTCGATTTCTGGAAGTTCTGCAATAACGGCAGCGAGGCCTTCACATTTCAGTGCTTCTTCCATTGCCCACAATATCTCCCTGTTTGTCTGAAGGCTGATAAAAACAACCTTATCAGGTTCAATGCAGAACTGGTTCAGCGATGAGGGAAACAGTTTTCCAGAACGACTGATCCAGATGCAGACACTTCCTTGCTGGATAAAACGTGATAACAACCCCGCAATGAAGCCTTCACTGGCCGCTGCCTGCTCATTAGAGGAGCACAGAAATTCATGTATAACGCCCAGAGGAAAAGTGCTGTTGGGAAATGCCGATTCCAATGGCCCGATTCCAAGGCTCCCCCCAATTGTCTGGGCGGCCGAGGCAAAACCCTGCATGGCAAGTATCTTCTCTTGCAGTTGTCTGACGATATCGTTTTTTGCCCCTTTCATTCCCAAAATTTAGGTTGTTTTTCAACAGATGGTTTTTATCCGCCAAAATGAACAACAAATGTAATACTAAAATTGTTAGTAATTTTAAACAATTTTATTAAATTTATTAACATGGAAGCTGAAAAAGGATAATTAGGCATTATTACGTGCATTTGTTTAATAGTTTCAAAAGTTCAAAGCTAAAATAAAGCTAAAAATATTAGTAAATAATACAAAACAACAAATGGTAGTTATTTCTTATTTAATCTTCGTATTGTTAACTTGCTCAATAAACCAAATAAGATGAAAGAAATCGCTCTCCTTGTTGGAAACGACATCAACAATGTATCACCTGGTGTAACCTGGAAAGACCTGCTTAAAAGAATCACAGAACACTATAAAGTTTCTGATAAAGTGGACATAAGGGATTCAAAACCCTTCCCAATGCTTTATGAGGAAATTTTTTTGAATATAAGCAAGAAATCTAAAGTAGATGAAAAAGAGCTAAAAACTTATATAGCGGACAATATTACTGCCATTACACAGAATGAAATACACGAGGAAATAAGACTGTTAACTCCAGGACACATCATGACTACCAATTATGATTTTTCTATTCAAGGAGGCAGTGCCGGAGAAAACACCAGTATCGTAAAAGAACGAACATATAGTATATTCAGAAGAAATGAATTAGACGAAACCACTTATTGGCATGTCCATGGGGACGCTAACTCGCCAATGTCTATTAATCTTGGCTATGAACATTATTGTGGTCAATTACAAAATATGCGCAACTATGTTGTGTCAGGAACAGATTATAAGAATCCTGGAGCTCCTAAAGATTCTTTAATGAAAAGAATGGTACGCGGTAATGCTTTGGGATATCACTCTTGGATCGATCTTTTTTTTACTAAAGACATTCACATTTTTGGCCTCGCCCTCGACTTTGTCGAAAGCGATCTATGGTGGCTACTTACATATAGGGCAAGAACCAAGTTCTATAAAAACAAGATTGCCATCAACAATAAGATTGTTTATTACATGCCAAAAAAATACGTTTCTACTTCTCAGGACAAAATCAATTTTTTTGAAGCAAATGATGTAAAAGTAGTGGCAGTCGATGAACCAGATAAGAAAAAATATTACCGGCAAATCTTAAACAAGATTCGTTCATAGATCTGTTTACTGCTAATTTTTAATACAGAATAAAAAATGAAGATAACAAAGTTTGGCGATGCCATGAAGAATAGAGTTTCAATGGATTATACTGATTATTTTAAAAAAATCCATGATGATCTTAAAAGCTTGATCGAAGTACATCTGGCTACAGATATAAAAGACGAGTCTGCGATTCAGGAATATTTTGAAAAATATCCGTCAACTCTTCTTGGCGCTATTTCTGGAATACAGAGCAATTATAAGGTTGAAGGAAATCTGATAATTTCTCAGCCCAGACTTAAAAGTGTGGAAAGAGACAGACAGCCAGATTTTTTAATCATAACCGGAAACTCTTTACAGCTTTTCTTCAATTTTATTGAAATTGAGGCACCTGTAAAAAAGATCTTTCATCCCAAAAAATATGAGTTGTCGAAAGATTTTTTTGACAGCTACAACCAGTTGGCGGCATGGAGATCCTCTCAGCATAGCGCCATTGAAGAATATTGTAAATATGTTGTCAATACGCTATTTAGAGGAAACGATAATTTTAAGCAAGACCGGAAACACCATTACAACTATATTCTTTTGTACGGTGATTCAAAAGAGGTTCATGATCGTAATGATAATTCTTACAATGATTTATTGCAAAGCTTATTTAATAATGAGTTTCAACATGTGACATATAGCCGTCTAATGAAAGCTCGAAATTTTGTTGGCCCATTAATTTGTGTCAAAAAGACCGCTGAGATTGGTCAGTTTGTGGCGATTGGAGCAGATCCATTTAAGGACTATACATTGGATAGCTGGCTTGATCATCACAACATCAGAGAAAAGGAAGAATTAGTTCGCAAAGCAGAGCTTTTAAGCGACGTTGAAAAAGATACTCTTATTGCTAAAATTGAGAAATTTGATAAAATGGACAAAAATCAAATCTGGAAACTTGAACACAATAAGTTTGATAGCCTTGATGTTGAAGATTTATAATTTTAAAGTCTTACTTGACAAATGTATTTTCTAACAGGCAAATTTGAAGTTTTTTGTAAAAAATATGAACAATTGCCTGCTTGTTCATAAATCGAATTACTGATACTAAAAAGGCCATTTTTGTCTCTTTAAATTTCTGGATATCGACACTTAACCAAAATATAATATTTGTCGCAGGCAATTATTGCACAAATAATACACATTTTTGCCTATAAAATTCCGAAATTTCATAGAGGATAACAGCAAATGAAAGATTACGGCACGTTTAGCGATCATGACCTTGTTCTGCTGCTGAGAGAAAACGATCAGGAAGCATTACGGGAGATCTACGCCCGTTACTGGGATAAACTGCTTTCTATTGCTATTAATCGTCTGTCTAATGAAGAAGAAGCAGAGGAATGCATACAGGATGTATTTCTTAGCCTTTGGCGCCGCAGAGGAGATCTTGTACTCAATCATGCTCTTTCTACATATTTGTGGGCCGCTGTAAAATACCAGGTAATTAATCGTCTTGACAAACGTTATGCAAAACGTAATATAAAGACGGTAGAACTCGTCGATGAATTCACGGTTCCTTCTGCCGAGGCCTACCTTTTTGAAAAAGAGCTTAAAGAACGGATAGAGGCCATGGTCGAACTGCTGCCAGAAAAGTGCAAAATGGTATACCGTATGAGCCGTGACGAAGGGAAAAGCAATAAACAGATCGCATCGGAACTCAATATTTCTGAAAAAACGGTTGAAGGTCATATGAACAGGGCTCTGAAAGATATACGCACCAACCTTACTTTATTTGTACCAGCATTTCTAATCGTTTATATTCTCAATGACCTGCACAATAAACTATAATATTATTGCCTTGCAGGGTTTAAAGCCATTATTTTAAAAATATTTTCATTTTGACCGAGGGTTGATCTCATTTTTTCTGACTAAAGGAGAAAATATCATCCACATGGACAATAAATACTCTGATGAATACCTTGAAGAACTTGGGCACAAGTACAAAAAAGGCATATTGACAAAAGAGGAACAGGCAGAATTTGATGCCTGGTACCTGAACCATGATGATACTGTATTTGAACATTCAGGTGCCATTGATCCTGGATCTGTCAAATCCAGAATATATGCAAAAATTCTCACAGGCTTGGAAAACGAGGAAGCTAAGTCAAAAGTCAAAATTATTCGCTTGTTCCCACGAATTGCTGCAGTTGCCGCCATTATATGCACAATCATTGGTACATCGCTATTCTTTTATTATAACTCTACAAAGATTGATCAGGCGCCGATATATGCAAACGATGTGGCTCCCGGAAAAAATGGGGCTACACTAACTTTGTCCAATGGAGCTAAAATCAGATTGACAGACGCTCTTAATGGCCAGGTTGCCCAAGAGTCAGGTGTAAGCATCAGCAAAACTGCTGATGGTCAACTTGTATACACCATAAAACAGGGAAACGATGCAAACAATAAAATCAACATACTAAATACCGAAAAGGGAGAAACCTATCAGGTGCGTTTGCCGGATGGCTCTCTTATATGGTTGAATGCCGCTTCATCTCTAAGATACCCTGCGAATTTTACTTCGCTAAAAGAACGTAGGGTTGAGTTGAGCGGGGAAGCTTATTTCGAAATTGCAAAAGATAAGACCCATCCATTTATTGTCAAAACCGGCAAACAAGAAGTCGAGGTTCTGGGTACGCACTTTAACATTGAAGCTTATGATGATGAAAATGCTATTAGAACGACCTTATTGGAAGGGTCTGTAAAACTATCAGCAGGGTTTGATACTCAACTTAAAGAACGGATTTTAAAACCAGATCAGCAAGCACTTTTCATCGCAAACCAGTTCAATATAAAACAAGTGGATGCGGAGGATGCAATCGCTTGGAAGAACGGGCTATTTGTATTTGAAGATGAACCCTTGGAAAGCGTGATGAAAAAAGTGGCCAGATGGTATAACGTAGAAATTGTTTACCAAGACGTAGACAAGAATAAATCTTTCTTTGGCAGTATGTCGAGATATGATAATGTGTCCAAAGTGCTAGATGGATTACAATTAACTAACGGTGCCCGCTTTAAAATCGAAGGAAGGAGGATAACGGTTATGAAATAGATTTACCAATTCGAAAAAATCAGTACATTTTGAATAACCACCTTTTTCGGTAAAAATGACTTAGCAATCATACTCTAGACAGAGGTCGAAAAAAACCGGAAGCCGATTGGAAGTCAGCACCCGGTTAAATGTGTTGATAATCATCTCCTAAACGGAAGTAATTAATTGTTTTACTGCGTTTGCTATCAATTTTCGAAGACTGGAAGCACTCGCAATCAATCAAACACAAACAAATTTATGAAATTTATTCATCTATTCAGATGTAATACACATTATGTCGCATCTGAACAAATGTGGCGTATTATGAAATTGATCATCGTGATCATGACGGCTTTTCTAATGCAAGTGAGTGCTTCAACCTTCGGGCAGCAACTTACTATTACGAAAAACAACATCTCTCTGCGTGAAGTATTTCGGCAAATTCGAAAACAAACAGGCTACACAGTATTAGCCACCTCAGATCTTGTAAACAGTGCTAAGCCAAGCAATTTGAATTTAAACAGTGCGCCCCTTGAAGACGCACTTAAAATTATTCTTGCAGATAAAAACTTGGATTATGCGATCAAAGACAAGGCTATATTTATCAGGGAAAAAGTGCGCCCATCTGTTTTGGATAAGATTATATCGCCTTTTGTTGATATCACCGTTAGTGGGGTTGTGATGGATGAGAATGGGGAGAAGCTTGTTGGGGCGACGGTAAAGGTTGTGGGAGGAAAACAGACTTCTACAGATCAAACCGGTTCATTTGTTCTTACGGGAATTGATGAAAAGGCGGTCATTGAGATTTCTTACATTGGCTATAATCTAGTTACCGTCTCAGCAAAAGATAACCTTTCAGCAATTAAAATGACAAGAAGCAATTCTAAACTGGACGAAATTCAGATAATCGCTTATGGTACGACTACAAAGCGTTTAAACACAGGGTCGGTAACAACGATAAGTGCTTCGGATATTGCCAAGCAACCTATCTCTAATCCATTGGCAGCATTGGCTGGGCAGGTTCCTGGTTTGACGGTGGTCCAATCAAATGGAAATGCAGGATCTGCAATAAATTTGCAGATCAGAGGAATTAACTCTATATCCCAGGGGAGTATGCCATTGTTCTTGGTTGATGGAGTTCCTTTTCCCAACGCTTATATTGGAATTGGTGGATTTGTAATGGGAAATGGTGGCCAAAGTCCATTTGCCAATATTAATCCATCAGATATTGAATCGATAAGTATTTTAAAGGATGCTGATGCGACAGCAATTTATGGTTCAAGAGGTGCCAATGGAGTTGTTTTGATAACTACAAAAAAGGGTAAGAATGGCAAAATGAAATTTGATGCCAATGTTTATCAGGGGGCAGGAGAAGTCACCCGAAAGATCGACTTGATGAATACGCAGCAATATGTAACGATGAGGAAGGAAGCGTTCAAGAACGACAATATCACCCCCTCTGCTTCAAATGCTCCTGATCTTATTCTTTGGGATACTACGCGTTATACAGACTGGCAAAAGGAGCTGATAGGAGGAACTGCCAATTTTACAAATGCGAACATTTCGCTATCAGGTGGGTCTGAGCAGACGCAGTATCTTTTAAGTGGAAACTACACACGTCAGACATCTGTATACCCAGGTAGTTTCGCTGACCAAAGAGGAACAGGCAGGTTTAGTATAAACCACATGTCTTTAGATAAGAGATTTACCTTATCTGCAACAGGTAGTTATGCCGTAGACAAGAATGAACTGCCACTTGATTTGACTACGTACATTACGTTGTCTCCTAATGCACCTGCGCTATACGACAAGAATGGCCGATTAAACTGGTCAGAGAACGGTGGGGCGTTTGCAAATCCATTACAATTTTTGCTCGCAAACAGTTCGGTGACAACCGATAATTTCATTAGCAACATTAACATGAAGTATAGGATATTTGATGGTTTTTCAGCAAAAGTAACAGCTGGATATAGCTTGATAAAGCTTGATCAAAAGTATCGAAATCCTAAGTCGGCACAGGATCCAAATTCAAATCCGATAGCCACCGCAACATTTGGCGATGTTACAAGCAAGAACTGGATCCTTGAGCCTCAATTGGAGTATATAAGGAAAATAGGCAAGGGTTTATTGAGCATACTGACCGGTGCAACTATGCAGAATGATATTCGGGATAGTAAGAGTATCATCGCTAATGGATTTTCAAATGATGGTCTGATCAATGCGGCTGCGTTTGCGACATCGATTACTGCAAATACATCGTTAACTGAATATAGGTACCAGGCGTTGTTTGGGAGATTGAACTATGATTGGGACAATAAGTATCTCTTAAATATAACTGCAAGACGTGACGGTTCTTCTCGTTTTGGTCCAGGAAAGCAGGCATCAAACTTTGGAGCGATCGGAGCTGCCTGGATATTTTCCGAGGAGCAGTTTTTAAAGAGTAGCCTCCCATTTTTAACCTATGGCAAATTAAGGGGAAGTTATGGTGTGACTGGAAACGATCAGATCGGGGATTACCAGTTTAGGGATGATTATAGGGCAACAGCAAGGCAATATGCAGGACAGATTGGGTATGTTCCATCACGTTTGTTTAATGCGGACTATGCATGGGAACGAAACAAAAAATTGGAAGCTGCCATTGAACTCGGATTTTTTAATAAAGTTAACATTTCTGTAAACTATTTTAGGAATAGAAGTGATAATCAGCTTTTAGCCTATAGACTGCCAGATCAAACCGGTTTTGGAAGCATCTTTAGGAATTTTGGAGCTGTAGTCGAAAATTCTGGCTTTGAACTCGAAATACAATCATCCAATCTTTCAAGGAAAAATTTTACTTGGAGTACATCTGGTAATTTAACTATACCCAAGAATGAATTGTTGGCATTTCCCGGCCTGGAATCGTCAAGCTACGCTTCGACACTTGTTATTGGAGAACCTTTGAATATCCAAAAGCTATTTGAGTTTCAGGGAGTAGATCCAGTTACTGGCCTTTACAAGTTCAATGGAACAGTAATTCCAACAAGCCAAACAAGTATTGGCAATCTGTCTCCAAAATTCTATGGAGGTATAAGCAATACTTTTAAGGTTCGCAATTTCGATTTTAGTTTCCTATTTCAATTTGTAAAACAGAATGGAATCAACTATACTTCAGCATTTGTGGCAAATGCGCCCGGAACTCAGTTTAACCAGCCAATCGAAGTCTTAGGGAGGTGGACAAAGGCTGGGGATATTGCAGATTTTCAGAAATTTACAACTACAGGAGTAGGCTATAATAATTACGCGGTTTATTCAACGGCACGTATCTCGGATGCTTCATTTATTAGGCTAAAAAATGTTTCAATCTCTTACTCTGTTCCAAGATCGCTCCTTGATAAAGCAAAAATCAATGGAGTAAGGATCTATTTGCAAGGAAATAACTTGTTAACCTTTACTAGATATAGAGGGTTAGACCCTGAATCAGGTAGCAACACATTACCTGTTCTGCGTGTACTTACTGCTGGACTGCAATTAACACTTTAATTTTACTGACATGAAAACAAAAAATAAAATGGTTTATACATTATCGTCACTTGTATTGGTAATGTGCCTCTTTTCCTGTGAAAAATACCTTCAGGTTGATCCGCCTAATGACAAATTGGAAACGGCTTCAGCCTTTGTAGATAGTACAGCGGCATCCTCTGTTATTACAGGTATTTATTCTGATATTTCTAATACCAACACAGGTTTTCTATCTTTTGTCACCAGACTTAATGGCCTTGCCGCAGATGAGATTAAAAACCCGTCGGTATTACTTGGCCAATTTCAGAATAATAGTGTACAAGTTGACAACTCTCAATTGAATGGCGTTTGGGTAGATTTTTATAAGCACATCTATCAGGCCAACGCCGCAATTGAGGGAATTCAGAAAGCACCTAATATCACGGCATCCGCAAAGGGAGGGTTAATTGGAGAGGCAAAGTTTCTTCGTGCATTCTGTTTTTTTTATCTCGTAAACCTATGGGGTGACGTTCCCCTAACCACTTCAACTGATTACAGAATTAATGAGAAGATGCCTAGAAACTCAGTTGTTGAGGTATATGGGCAGATACTTGATGACTTAAAAAGTGCACAACAGTCATTGCCTGAACAATATCTAGTAGCCGAAAGGGTTCGAGCAAATAAATATGCAGCAACAGCGCTACTCGCCAGAGTATATTTGTATCTGAAAGATTGGCCTAACGCAGAGGCCGAGGCGACTAAACTGATATCCAATGGAAGTTTCCTTCCCTTACCATCCTTGGCTTCTACTTTTACGAAGGACAGCAAGGAAACGATTTGGCAGATTTTTCCAGGTTACAATATTCTTTACAACACTTATGATGGAAGTTTCTTTGTTCCTTCGCCATCCGCATCGGTAATTCCCCAGTACACGACTACCGACCAATTGAACAACTCTTTTGAGGTAGGTGATAACCGCAAAACATCATGGATAGGAAACAAAGTTGTGAGTGGTGTAAATTATAGCTATCCTTTCAAATATAAATTACGGAGTGCGACAACGCCAACAACCGAATATACTGTTGCGTTGAGACTTTCTGAGCAACTATTGATCCGGGCAGAGGCAAGAGCTCAACGGAATAGTCTTCCCGAGGCTATTGATGATATCAATCTTTTAAGGGTGCGAGCAGGTCTTACTCCTTTAGTTAGAACGATTAGCATTAACAAAGAGGATTTGTTGAATGTAATCTACCGTGAGAGGCAGGTAGAACTCTTTGCCGAATGGGGACACCGTTGGTTGGATTTGAAAAGGTTGAACAAGGCAACCGAAATCCTCCAGCCCATTAAAGGAGCAAACTGGCAGAATACGGATGTGGTATGGCCTATTCCTGTTGCCCAGATCTTGACCAATCCTGCATTAAACCAGAATTCTGGTTATTAGATACTACTAATAATAATATGGACCCGAATTAACCCAACCAAAGAGTTGGGTTAATTTAACAATGATAATCAAATATGAGACAGCGATTTAATTTAATGATATTGGTTTTGACCTGTATGTTACTTTCATTGGGAGTAAATGCGCAAAATCACGAGGAGCCAGATTCGGCAAGGATCAAAGTTATGCTTTCAAAAGAAGGAAAAAAGCCCTTTGTTACTGCTTTTTATGTTCAAGTATTCAAAAATAGCCCGGTCATAGGAGGAAGAGAACAGGAAATGTTCAGTGCCCCTAAAACCGAGGGAGCCTTCGAGGCTCAAGTTTCCATACCATTGAGGGGACTTAATATGTTCACAATATATGCCAACACCTTCATAGATACAAAGGCTATGATATTAGATGGGATTACCTTTAGGAAGATGTTTAATGGAATGTTTGGCTTTTTTTTTCTAGAAAAAGGTGACGATATAACCGTGACGTTCAACGCAGATGAATCTTTGAAATCCATTGAAGGCATTGGAAAGGAAAAACTAGAGTGTTTGGTCGAGATTTCGAGAAAATACCCCTACGCCACTTCTAAAACTCTGACAGAGGTGGGTAAATTGGATAGTTTCGCTTTGACGTTGAAGTCTCAAAGAGATCTGATTTCACAATACCGTTCAAAACTTAGTGTCCATGCGGATTCAATGCTGAAGGCAATAGTTAACGCCCAATACGGCTTACAGGTTATGGGCGTGCTCTCCAATATGGCTCAAAAATCGGATTTAGAAACGGTAAATTCGGTCATAGAAAAAAAACTGCCGAATGATTTTTTTATGAAATCCAGCGACCTCTCAATTGCAGTGAGTCCTGGTCTGGAAGTTTCGAAAATTAGATATGATTTTTTTAGGAAGAGTGGTAATCTAAGGTTTATAACTGATTCCTTGGTTTTTGACCAACAGGCCTTGCCAGAGGTCTACAACATGATGAAACTTAACTACGATGGAGTATCTAGAGACCTAATTTGTATGGCTATGCTTAATCGTATGGCATTTGATAATAATAAAGCCCTAAATAAAGCATTTGGCATTGTCGTTAGTGATTTTTTAAGCATTGTAGTCAACGACAAATACAGGGAAGTACTTTCTGCCGCCTATCACGAAAAAGAAAAGGCATGGAAAAATTTAATGCCTGGGGCCTCTATCCCGAAATTTCAGAATATTGTCGACTATGAAGGCAAGCAAGTCTCTTTTGAAAGTTTAAAGGGAAAGGTGGTCTATGTAGACTTTTGGGCCTATTGGTGCAAGGGTTGTAGGAACCAGATCCAGAATTTTGCTCCTAAGTTCGTAGAACGCCTAAAAGACAGAAAAGATATAGTTTTTGTTTTTGTGAGTATAGACGAAGACGATAAGGCATGGAAACAAGCGGTAAGCGCCGACAAGAGCAAAAAGTTAGGCCTTCATTGGAAGTTGATTGGGGAAAGCGGCCTAATGGCTCAAGCAAAACCAGGTCCGATCAGTACATTTTTTAACATAGATATCATTTCAAGAGCGGTGATTATTGGAAAAGATGGAACGGTAGTTAATGCTTTCGCTACGCCGTATTCTGATGATGCAACTTATGCCGAGTTGATTAATGCAGCAAATAAATAGATTTTTGGGTTCACAAGTAAGCGAAATTATGAATATCAGATATCTAATGTTTTTTTTGCTGCTCCTTATATCGTTTTTTGGGAAGACCCAAGTCGGATTAAACGAACCAGCACACATCTTTTATCAAGGGGATGAGATACTGGTAAAATCCATTGTCGAAGGAAAATTGAAGGCAGACAAATTGAATCGCAAATCCAAGGGGACAATTAAGGTGGAGGTTGAATTTCCATCACATAAGGATTGGAATTTTACTGTCAATCTGAAACCTATTTTAAAGGACGAGCCATCGGAGTTTAAAACGAAATCCAATCTCTTTGTTATTTCAGATATAGAAGGCGAGTTTGAAGCCTTTAGGAAACTGTTGGTCGTCAATGGAATTATGGATGAGAAATATAACTGGATGTTTGGTAAAGGCCATCTGGTGATTTGTGGTGACCTGTTCGATCGGGGTGTCCAGGTGACCCAGGAGCTTTGGCTATTGTACAAATTGGAGCAGGATGCGAAGGCAAAAGGGGGTTACGTCCACACAATCTTAGGAAACCATGATATCATGAACATTTCTGGGGATCTGCGCTATGTCGATGACCGATATTTTCAGGTTGCGAAATTGTTCGGCGTTGATTACATGGCTTTGTATAGTAAGGAGACTGAATTGGGCCAATGGCTCCGTACAAAAAACACCATCGAAAAGATTGGGGACAATTTGTGTTTGCATGCTGGAGTATCGCCACAAATCAGCTGGCTGAATATGTCTTTAAAAGACATCAACGATAAATCCAGGCCATATTATGATAAGGCTAAAGATATGAACGGTGTTGGGGATGTTTCGATGAACAAGTTTTTTGATAGCAATACGTCGTTATTTTGGTATAGGGGTTATTTCAAGGCTCCAAAAATAGCAGAAGAAGATATTGACCAGACGCTTGCTTTATATGGTGTAAGAAGGATAATCGTAGGCCACACTATTGTTCCAGAAAATCTAGGTTTTTCCTATAACGGAAAGGTCTTGGGAATAGACGTGAACCAACATGAGGGCGACCATCAGGCGGCACTCTTTGAAGACGGTATATGGTATAAGGTCAATGATAAAGGATTTAAGATAGAATTAAAGTAGAATGGGTATGAAAAAGACGATATTATTATTTGTGCTGGTTGTGTTTGCTGGTTATGCGGAGGCACAGCTTGTTTCACCAGTGAAGTGGTCTTATGCTGCAAAGAAGCTATCGTCCTCAGAGGCCGAAGTATATCTGAAGGCAACAATTGATAAGGGCTGGCATATATATTCGACCAAACAGAAAGAGGGTGGGCCTATCAAGACCAGTATCAGTTTCGGTCGCAATGCGGGCTATAGTTTGTTCGGGACTTTGAACGAACCGAAGGCAGCGTCGAAGTACGAGAAGACCTTTGGCATGCAGGTGCTGTATTTTGAGAGTTCGGCGCTGTTCAGGCAAAAGATCAGGCTCAGGGGTACAGGTGTTGTAGTCGTAAAGGGGAAGGTCGAGTTTATGGTCTGCAACGACCATGAGTGTCTACCTCCCAGCGAAGTGGAGTTCAGCATTCCAGTTAAATAATTCTATTTAATAACAAATAAAACAAAAGCTTTTTCCATGAAGCTCAGGCTATGCCTTTGTTTTAAATTTAAATATGAGTGAGAAATACATGCTTTTGTTTCATTCCTGCTGTGCTACCTCCCTATCGGATGGTCAAAACGCATTACCAATGGGACATATATTTGATGGGAATGATAAACGGGATAGCAAATTATAAGTAACGATGGAGAATGATCAGCAAAAACGGATTTCGTGAATTTGCAAGAGAAAACTTATGATAAGAATGAAGAGATTGTCAGCTTCCAAAAAAGAGGTTTTTGACAAGTTTAGGTAATAGTTAATAATAAACATAGACCAGTTGGATGACTGGCTATGTTTTTTTATTTAAACCGAAAATGAAAAAATAAATATTGCTGGGAATTGTGAGAAAGCAAAACAATATAGAAACCATAACAACTTTCGCATCTTCGTCAAATAGCAGGCTAGCGGAAAAACGCTTCGATAACAAAAAAATAAAAAAAAATGAAGATGCCCGCTAATTGCCCACTAGTGGTAAATACCCAAATTAATTTCGTCACTGAATTTAATTTATAATACCATGAACATCAATTTCGAAAAAGCAAGTTTTAAAGACTTTGAAAACATTTCGGGTCTCAACCCATTCCAATGGGCAGTTTTATTCCGTGACTATTTTAAATACAAAACAGATCGAGGCCAAATGAACTATCGTTTGGAATCAGCCTCAGGTTGTGGTCCCGTCATGGAACTTCTTATTCCAGGCAACCCTCACAAGAATTTTGTGAGCCTGGTTTCCAACGATTATCTGGGTTTTACACAGCATCCAAAAATTAAAGAAGCGGCAATTGCAGGAATCGAAAAATATGGTTCCGGAGCTGGTGCCTCTCCTGCTATCGGGGGACATTTTTCATTCCATCAGGAACTTGAAGAGAAAATTGCTGGCTTCTTTAAACGTGATAGTGCTATCATCTTTACAACAGGCTATACCGCAAACAGCGCCTCACTTCAATGCCTATTAAAAAAGGAAGATATCGCGATTTTAGATCAAGCAGTACATACCAGCGTGTACGAAGGATGCTTGCTCACAAACGTTAAAAGTTTCCCTCATAATAATGTTGAAGCATTGGAAAGGATACTTAAGGCGACACAGGGCCAATACCGTACGAGAATGGTGGTAGTCGATGGTGTCTACTCACAGGATGGGGACCTTGCTCCCCTGGACAGTATTGTAAAGTTGACCAAACAGTATGGAGCCTATATTATGGTTGATGATGCACATGGAACAGGCGTGGTTGGCAATACAGGACGGGGTGTTATAGAAATGCACAATCTTTTTAAGGAAATCGACATCATCACAGGAACATTCAGCAAGACATTTGCACATATCGGCGGGTACTTGGTTGCGAACTCTGACCTGGTGCATTTCCTTAAATTTCAGGCAAGGCAACACCTGTTTTCCGCAACATCAACTCCAGCTGCTGCCTGTATCTCTACAGCGATTGATCTTGTCGACGAAGAACCGTTCTGGATGGCCAAGCTAAAGGAAAATACGGAGTACTTAAAATCGGGACTTGTATCCCTGGGACTGGAAACAACTGCTACAGAATCCGCGATCATTCCGGTCAAGATCGGTGATATCAACAAGAATGCCGAGGTGTGCAATCTTCTATTGCAGGCTGGCATTTACACCAACCAGATCAATTACCCCGCAGTGTCCAAAAAAGATGCAAGGATAAGGATGAGCGTAATGGCAACACATACTTTTGACCACCTTGATGAAGTATTGAATGCATGGGAATGGGTGAAGACAAAATCAAACATTAAAAATTTCGAGTAAGATGTCGACACCTAAACGAAAAAACAAAGACAGAGATGCCGAAGTGACCAAAAGAAGGTTGCTTGAAGCAGTTGGTTTTATACTCCGCACAAAAGGGCACCATGCACTGCGAACCAATAATATCGCAAGAGAAGTCGGCAGAAACAAAAATGTGATCAGGCATCATTTTCTCGGGCTGGCAAACCTTAAACGTGCTTACATTTTTGACCGGGACTATTGGCTGCCATTTTTTGAGCGTTTCGACTTGCCAAAACTCGCAACTATGCCCGAGATCAGGGATATGTTCATCCAACTGATGCAGGAAAATCTAAAGTTCTTTTATGAAGACGATGAGATACAAAAGATAATACTTTGGCAGATCAGTGAAGAGAATTCGTTGATGAAAACAATATCCGATAAACGCGAGGCCGAGGGTGAAAAGCTCCTGGCGATGACCGACAGGCATTTTGCGGATACGGGAATAAGTTTTCGGTCAATAATCGGTCTTCTTTTGGGTGGAAGTTACTATATGGTTCTCCATGCCCACACAAATGGCAGTAAAGTGTGCGGTGCCGACCTTAATTCAGATAGAGGTCGGGCCGAAGTTCACAGAACAATTGAACAAATCATCTCCTGGGCGTGGCAGCACGCGCAGGAAAACCTAAAACGGAAAATAAAAACAACTAAAATTATGAACAATGAGTTAGAACACTTAGAGCGCCTTGCTATGGAGTTTTTAGCAAAAGACAAAACATCGGAACCGCCAAAAGTCGAAGAATTAATCAAGGAGATCAAACGTGTAGAGATTGTGGTCAAAAGCCAGCTAATAGACCAAACAAACGAGACCCAGATCAGGACTAGTCTTCAGGTCAATATGCATGGACTGGTGAGAATCTGTGATCTGTTTTACAGCGCTGATGTAGACAGTAACCCAGAGGCAAAACTAATTCTAAATCTAATGGAAGACATCAGAACGCCTGTTGCAGAATATATTCCGGACTCGATCTTACTGCCAAAATTGTTCCGGGCAATGGAATCGCAGAGATTTGATGGGAAGTGGCAGATAATCGCGTTTGAAATGATCCGGCTTGGTATCGACGAATCAATAATTGCGATTGCTGAAATTCCAATCATTCGTTTCATAAACAGCGAAAAGAAAATGTTCTGGTCAGATTTTAAATACCTGAAGAAGTTTCTCGACATCCTCGAACAGGTAATCGGTGAGCCAATGGTTTCAGAAACTGGGCTACTTAACACCATGATCGGTCTTGGTTTCAACCATAGCAGGCTAACCGCATATTTTGCACTTAAGGTCAAAAACGATATTGCCAATGCTTCGGTCAGGGAGACAAAGTTTAAGCTCAGAACCTATCGCGCCAGAATTCGCCAGCTGACGATCTACACAAATATGAAATTCGACAAAGAGAAAATTTCGCCAGTTGATGAACTCACCAAATGGATCGAAGCGGAGCTTTCTGTTCTGGATGAGGATGCCGAGGACCTTGAAAATCCACTTAGGATCAATACCAAGCTTGACGAAATCCAGATTGCCTGGTGGCAGAAGCTACAGCAAAAGCACGGCATTTACGATGAAGGGCATCAAGGAATGTTAGCCAAGAAAACAGCCTTTAATTTTAACGGTAAAGGCCAGAAAGGATTTGCAGAATTGAAATTTCGTTTTGACCCAGCGGAAGTAAAGGCACTTGTGCCTTTGAAAAAGAAGATTGAGGGAATGCTGGAAGAAGTAACTGAACTGCTTAAATAAGAGATAATGCGGGCGTTATGCTTACGCCCGCATCTATGGATCAATCAGATTTCCCATTCTATTGGCTTCCATAAAACTCACATAAGTGTAAAGCAGCCCGAGCGAAAATCCGGGCAGTTCCAATAGATGCGAAGTCTTGTGCCTTGCCAGGTCCGCCAGGGTGAAAAATCCTAGCATTTCGGTCACCGCTTCAAATTCCCTGCCCAGTCCGAGTTCGGTAATCGGTCGATCTAAAAGTTCTGAATTGCTCTTTGCCATCACGAATGTTATTATCTGCTGCCCCCTACACAGTATCTATGAAAAACAAAATAGCGCGGGACACAACCATGATCCGCCTTAGAGGTCCCGCTAAGAACCTTGTACACAGAAAACAGCTGCGCCCGCGCTATTGCGCTGGCGAGCAGCATTATTTTCCCTTGTGTACTTTAAAAATTTAGCGGGTTTCTAAGACAAGTTCAAATAGCTGTCGCTATATAATATTTTAAACAGTGCAAATATAGCTAAAGTAATTCTAAAAGGGTATTTAAAGCGCTTTGGAAATCTGCTATCTGAAACATTTTGAGTTCTTCTTTCGTAAAAAAACATCTAACCTACTAACCAAATATGCATTACCAAGATTATGATCAGTTTCTTTCAGAATTTAAAACAGGAGTCGCGGATTTATCCAGCAAAAACCAGGGACCCAAAAAACGCCTGGCCGAAATGCTGGATTTTGTACGCGGGAACCTGGAACGACAACGAAAATATATCAGGGATAACCCTTTTCCTACACAAGCGGAGGAAATCTTCTTTTTTAAGTTTATCAAACCTGAACTCAATTCCCATCTGCTTTACGAACTCCTGGTTTTTCAGGTTGCTAACAACCAGCCACAAGGAACACGGGACGAAAAAATAAATTACTATGAAGAAGAGCTCAAACAGATCCGCCGATTTTTCGATCAAAACAGGTTTTATTATGAATATTACAGAAACGGCCTTGATGAGATGGACGATGTCCTTTTTACAAGCAATGCGAACCTTCCATCCATTACGGTTTCAGAAATTCCAGAGGCCGATCCTGTATTTTCATCCGCTCTAGACTATACTTTTGCAAAATTTATGGCTTATGAACGCCTAAAAGATTACCTGCTTGACCAGATAAAGCAACTGGTTGACCGTCCAATCGAAGTTCAACCGATGGAAAGCAAGAGTCCCAATGGTTTGACCTGGACAGGAGAAACCATTAATCTTGTCGAACTTGCCTATGGCATCTGGCTGACCGGGCAGATGAACAATGGTAATGCCACCATTTCGGAAATTATCAGATGGCTCGAAGATAGCCTGCACATAAAAATTGGAAGGGCCTATCGCAGGTGGACAGAAATTTCCAGAAGGGACCGCGCCAATTCAACAAAATACCTCGACCGTATGTGTGAAGCTATCCGTGAACGTCTGGAAAATGAAGACGACCTCAGACATTCCAAAATAAAAAAACATAAAAGCCAGCATTAAAAGCTGGCTTTTTTTATGCGTTAAGGCCAACTTCAAAAAAAACTTTAGGGTCCGACCCACCAGGTTGTCAATCAGCCTTTTTATTCCTTTCAAACTTTGTCCCGTCGCCCCGGAACAGTTAAGTCCCAGGGTTAATCGGACAGATTTATGGTACTTCAGTCACTCTTTTTCGCTTTTCTTTTCAGCCAGTCCTGGCATGGATTACGGGTATCCGAAGAAGCCGAATTGCCTTTAAACTCCCATCCGAAATTTTTCCGTCTGGCCAGCAATTTTTCTCAAAATGAAGCATAGTGAGTTGGTGAGAATTGTACAAGCAGCCGTTCAGGCTGGTGCCGACAAGGCACTTGCAGATAATGATCTGCAAAAAAGCTGGCTTACCAAGGCAGATGCCTATCGCATCTATGGTCGCAACAATGTGGACCGATGGATCAGAGAAAAACTGATTGCCTCTGAACACTCTGAAGGAAAAAGACACAAAAAAATTATTGAAAAAACCCGGTTGGATGCGGTAGCAGCCACAAGCAACAGGGTGACTTATCTGTCAGTGGCAGATAGAAAAAGCTAGGCCTCGTGCCATGCTTACCAGGTTCTTTGACGTATGGGGATGAAGCATTATTCTGCTACGGCGGAAAATTTTGCGAAGGTGAGGTTAATGCCAGGCGTATGCCAAAGGCAGAGCACCAATAGCTGAAAGCGCATTGGCAGGCGAAAGCCAGGTTCGTAGGAACCTACGTGAGTAATCCCGAAATTTTAACCGGCAAAGCGGATTGTAACGGGTTCGATGCCCGTTGCCGGTTCAACCAAAAACAATCTCCAATCTAATCTATGTATTCAACGGACACACCTAACGAGGTACTTCAGATTGTGACAATAGCGGCTGAGCTTGGCGCGATAGCGGCCATCATTGCAACGGGACAAATCAGGCCCTATCTCAAAAAGTCGGAAGCCTTTAAACGCTTTGGGCGTAAGAATATCGAGAACTGGATTGATCTCGGCTTGATCACACCAAGAAAGGATGGCGACTACAGTGCTGCCTGGCGGATAGACAGGCTTGAAGTCGAGGCGATCAAGAAAGCTATTCTGATCCTTGAAATTCTAAACCAACCCTAAAATCAAATCACTTTACTATGAATATACTTGATCCCTGGTCGGTCAGGGAGAAGATCCCTTTGACCGACCTTTTAACATGGCTCGGGTTTCGGCCTGATAAAATCTGCGGTGACGACTTTTACTACATCAGCATGTTGCAAAAGGACGTTGAAAACCCTAAAGCGACGTTTTTGGTCAACAGGGCAATCGACTCCTGGTTCGACAAGTCACTCGGGAAAGGTGGAAATATCATCGATTTCGGACTAGCTTTCTGGCAGGACGCCCCGGTGCAGATGGTCCTTGAAAAAATCAGTAATTTATATAATGAGGCAAAAGCAAGGCTGCCAGTTCATATAAATGAGCGTTTCAATGGCCGCAAAAGACGAGCGGTTAAAATACCCAATTATCAAATTTCTGAAATTAGACCACTAGGAAGCAACCCCGACATATCGTCTTACCTAAAAAACCAGGGGCTCTGGGAAATTTCAACTGATCTGATCAGAGAGGTGTATTATTTTTACGTGGATGATAAGAAAAAGCGGAAGGATTTTTTCTCTGCCGGCTGGAAAAACGAAAACAACGGCTGGGAGGTCAGAAGCGAAAACTTCTCTGGCTGTATCGGTAAAGAGGCCATGACTTTTATTGAAGGAAGCGAAAACCATTTACTTCTTTTTCAGGAAATGTACTCGTACCTCACCTGGAAGTATTGCAATAACCGGGAAAGCCCTTCCGCCCTTATCTTAAACCACGATCATTTTGTTGGTGCCGCAATCATAAGGGCCCGAAAGTACCAAGATGTCAAGATCCACTTTGAGGACAGCCACCTATGCGAAGAGTTAATCGCAGCATTAGGAAACACTAAGATCTCCATTCTGTAAAAACATGTCAAAATTTATAGATATTTCAAAATTGCAGGAATTTTCCATCGTTGAATTTCTTGCAAGACTAGGGTTCCATGCAGTGAGAAAGTTCGGAAAAGAACATTTTTATCACAGTATGCTCCGGGAAACCAAAAAGCAAACGCCCTCGTTTACGGTTTGGGATGGTGGCAACAGATGGATTGACCGTGGCGCTGCAGGGATTTCCGGCTTTAACGGCGGTGGGATTGTTCAGCTCGGGCAGGCGTTGTGGCCTGACCTTTCCTTTATTGAGGTCTTAAATAAGATACAGGAGGTTTGCGACCTCTCAACGGATTTAATCCATGGATATGTTCCGCCCGAGAGAAATACTGAAAAACCGCAAGGAACCAGTCATAGTTTCGAGCTGGTGGATACCAAGCCAATTTGCACAAACTATGTCCTTACAAAATACCTGAAATCAAGGGGAATTATAGAGACTTCAAAGGGACGGCTTTCTGAAATTTACTACCGTCAAAACAAGAGTCCGCAAGACAAAAACATCTTCTATGCCATTGGCTGGAAGAATGAACACAATAGCTGGGAATTCACCAATGCAAAAGGTTTTAAAAGCAGCATCGGTCCCAAAGGTGTATCCTATGTGCCAGGTAGTCCTGTTCATACGATAATCTTTGAAGGCTATATGGATTATCTAAGCTGGCTGACTGAGCATCAGCCGGAAATTAAGCCAACCGTTGTTGTACTGAATTCCATTGCAATGCTAAACCGCGCAATAGATAAGGTTGGCCCTTTTCCAAGGATCGAGCTCTATCTAGACCGCGATGAGCCTGGTATAAATGCTACAAAGGAGTTTATAAAGCGCGTTCCCCAGGCAAAAGACCATTCGCATGAATACGAAGGCTTCAAGGATTACAACGAAAAGATCAAGGCTCAAATCTTCCGCGATAAATCGATGTTAACGGATTTCCAGCAACCACCGCAAAACCAAAGACAGGTTAGACGTTAACTATCCAACTATATGGCTATCGGCACATCCATATATACCGATATCTGGAAATATGGATAGAGGTTTATTTAACAAGCTGTAGGTACGTATATCCAGTTATACTTAAAGCTATTTATTCAACTATATTTTTATATATGCTGACAGCTATTTGGATATGTACTAATGTGCATAATCCTATATATGGCTAACCTTATATTCGGTTAGCTATATAGGTGCTAAGAAATCCACTTAATATCATTCATATTACCTGTAGCATGCAAGGTAAACTGGAAACTTTTCTTGCTGTTGCCCACAATAAAAAGTAGTTCTTCGTTATCTGCACTGATTTCAGGGTGCAGCAGCACAATTGTATCAGGAAAGTTTTTGGCAATCAGCCCCAGATCCTGATCTTCAGGCACCTTTATAGTGATGTCATTTTCATTATTATAAATTTCCCATTTTGGCATATCCTGCTTTTTCAAAAGCTCAACCCACTGGTCCTTATGTGTACTCATCTAATATCTTATTTGTTCACACGAATATACGACCACAAAACCGTCAAACGGCTATACAGCCTTTTTTTGTTTTGTAATCGGCAAGTTGTGCTTTTGTACGTACAGGCCGCCCTATGGGCCGGGCCTGACGGACAAAGCTAACTTGCCTTAGATTGGCCAACCCCGTTGGGGAAGGCAATCAAGGAACGGAAAAAGCTCGCAACTCGCTTTTTCTTCCCAACCGCCAAATATCTACCGCTAAAGAACCCTAAAATTTTCAGATCATGAGGAACTCAGACCTGCAAGGATTCAACAGTCCTTTCACTGGGGTAGCTGCCAGAGCACCGCCAAACAGACAAGACCAGCCCGATAAATTAATTAAATATAGAACAAAACCCATTGCCTATGACCAAACACGGTAGTCTCTTTAGTGGTATCGGAGGGTTTGACATCGCCGCCACTTGGATGGGGTGGCAGAACGTTTTCTCGTGCGAAAAAAATCCATTCTGCCGCTCGGTTCTCAAATACTATTGGCCAAATACCCACCACTATGAAGACATCTTTCAACTCAATGCAGCTCGATATAGAGATGGCATCGACATCATTACAGGGGGATTCCCCTGCCAGCCCTTTAGCCAGTCCGGGCGGAGAAAGGGCAAAACGGATGACCGCTATCTCTTCCCAGAAGCTTGCAGAATTATTAGACAGGCGAAGCCTAAGTGGATCGTTCTTGAAAATGTTGCTGGCCTGTTCAGCATTCTTGAGCCCGACAGTATTTCTGAAATGGAGATCAAAGCGGTTGAGCTTTTTTGTAAGGACAATAAACACCCAGCAAACCGTACGATCATCAAACTTCAGCGAAGAGTTATTGCAAGCATCATTGCAGAAATCAGGGCAGCTGGATATGTATTTCCGACACTCAAAGACGGCACTCCAGTCATTTTGTGTATTCCGGCTTCAGGTATCGGTGCCCCGCACCACAGAGACAGGGTCTGGTTTGTTGCCCACGCCGACAGCCTCGGAGATCAGCAGCAAGGCGACCTCAATCGCCCAGGTTCGCGAAGGAAGGATATTACGGGACAGAAAGAACAAAAAGGGCAACGGTGGACAGGTTTCGCTAACGGACTATCTGATCTATTATACACTGCTGGTACAATCGAAACCTGGTCCAGCGAAAATGAGAGAATTGCACAGTTCTGTCCCGGTCAGGTTGCTGAAGGTGCTACGGCAGGTACAGACCAGGGCCGAGCATGGGAAACCAAAATTCCCGCTTGGCAAGACTGGCCAGCTCAATCCCCGTTTTGTAGCGGAGATGATGGGCTTCCCCCATTATTGGACGGAATTACCTTTCCTGCCTGGCGCGACCAAAGCGTGATGGCATATGGCAATGCCATAGTCCCACAGGTGGCCCTCGAAATCTTTTGTGCCATCCAACGGACGATGCGTTCCGATGCCGTCTAAACGTAAAGAAGAACAATACGCTGGGAACCGCAACCGCCGTTTTGAGCTACGTCTCAGCGAAAACGAACTGCTAAAGTTTATTGAGCTCGAAAATATGCTCGGTTTGTCCAGGTCGGAAATCATCAGGCTTCGTGTACTTGAAAATTCAACCTCGGTCATGGTCAATGCTTCGGATCTCTTGAAAAAACTTGATGGCATCGGTACCGAGCTTGGCAGGTCTGGCAATAACATCAACCAATTGGCCAGGCATGCCAACACGCTCAACAAAGAAGGCAAGATTGACCCTCAGGTAGTAAACACGTTCATCAATCTGTTCTCGGAATATATCAAGATCCAGGTTGAAATTGAAAAAGCGATGCGCCAATTGATCCGTTTAATGCGAAACTAGTATGATAGTCAAAATACTTGGTAAGTCGGCGACCTTTAAAGGCGTTGCTTACAATCTGGAAAAAACAGATAGAGATAAAGGCGACCTGATGAAAGTTTCTGGTTTCGACAGCCTTTTAGGGATTGCCAACCTGAAGCCCCAGGATTATATAAACTACCTAGCGGCAGTTTCGGCCCGTAGCAGCAAAACTATTTACCCACAGTTCCATGTTATAATTTCCTGTAAAGGGAGTTCGCATAGCGGCGAGCAGCTTACCGATATTGCCGAAAAATGGCTTCACGGAATGGGCTATGGCGACCAGCCATACATGATCGTGTTCCACAGGGACACCGCGAACAACCACGTACATATGGTATCGACCCGTGTAAACAGAAACGGACTTAAGATATCGGACAGTTTCGAGAGACTAAGATCCTATCAGGTCCTTAATCAGGTAATGGGCATAGATGCCAGGCAATCGGCAAAAGATGATATCAGCCGTGGGTTTTCCTTTAATTTTTCAACTAAAGCGCAGTTCGCTCTGCTTATGGAAAATATGGGATATTCGGTAAACGTCAAAGAAGCAAGCTGCTATATTTCCAAGTATGGAAGCGTAGTTTCCGAAATAGCCATGGCGGAGATTAATGCCAAAGTACTTGATTATCAAAAAGACCGCGAACGACTTTCGCAACTAAGGGCAATCGTTTACAAATACCAGAATAATTATAGCCCCATCGTGAAACTGCTCAGCGGTTCAATCCCAGAAAACGGCGCCAGCGGGAAGCCCCGATACCATTCTGATCTTGCTGAAATGCTCTATGAAAAATTCGGGATTAGTGTTGTCTTCCACGGAAAGGACGGCAAGATGCCTTATGGCTATTCGATCGTGGACCACCCAAATAAAGCAGTTTACAAAGGAAGTGAGCTGATGCCAGTAGCCGAATTTATCAGCAGCGGAGCATTAGCAGAAATCGAGGAACTCGCGCAAAGGCAGCCGGCTCTTGATGAAGTGAAGGACCAGACCTTCCACCTGCCGTCTGAATACGAAGGCGATCATGATTTGCACGACCAGACTTATACACCGGGATCCGGCCATTGGCTAGATCATACCGGTTTGGATATTTCCGATGACGTTGATGATGAGGCAATACTGGGAATGAAGCGCAGAAAGAAACAAAAAGCAAGAACTAATACCAGATAACATTGAATATGACCATACTTTTTGGAAACCAAAAGGGAGGTGCAGGCAAAAGTACGCTTACCATGCTTTTCGCCAATTATCTCACACAGATCAGGGGGCGAAAGGTGACCATATTGGATATGGATTACCAGCAGTCCCTCGCCTCAAAGGCTGAAAAGGCGAAAGTACTCGAGAACGAGCCCCTATATGAGGTTATACCAGCCGACCTCGCACATTTTCCTGCAATGAAACAGGTCTTGGGCAGTTCTCCAGACCAAATGGTAGTGATCGATTTGCCGGGAAAAATGGACGATGACGGATTGATTCCTCTTTTTGCCGCAGCTGATATCATCCTATGCCCATTTTCCTATGACGAGTTTTCCGTTGATTCTACCATCCTGTTCGCGATGGTTCTCCGGAAGATTAACAGCAAGGCACCATTTGTCTTCATACCTAACCGTATTAAAAATACAGTGAAATACGAAACCAAAACCGAGGTTGAAAATGCGTTGCAGAACTTCGGCGTCATTACCCAGCCTTTGGCCGACCGGGTAGACTTTCAGCGGATAAATACGGCGCATACTCCCCTCATCCTTTACCCGATAGTGCTGCCAATACTAGACCTTGTTTACGACCAGTACCTGCGAATGGAGGCAAACGAATGAGCGGGATCAAATCACTGGCCGATGAGCTCAGGGCAACCATTAAGAATGAGGTTAATCAGTCAAATGCGCCGTCTGGCAAGGTTAAGACACCCAAAACAAAACCAGAGAAAAAAAGTGATGCTGCTTTGGAATTGCTCTTTGCCCAGATTCTGGCTCATGAGCTTACCGGGAAGGAAAAGCTGCTCATCAGGCTCGATGATAAAACGGTTTTCCTTTTGAAGCAGTTGAAAGTGATAAAGGGAATTGATATGAACAAACTGATCTCGTTCTGCCTGCAAATATTCCTAAGGGAACATCCCGAGCTTATACAAATTATAAAAGAAAACATCAAAACAATCGAATTATGAACTGGACCGAATTCCTAATTGCCATTACAGGCATCTATTTTTTTTACTACGGCACCAACCTTGTCTACGATCTTCTGCTGCCCACCGGGGTTTCCCGACCCGAGCAGGAACATCAGGAGCTTGTTTTTAACGTGGAAACAGTACCGATTGATGTTGGTCCCAAAGACGCGGGCCAGGAAAACCAGTCCCGGAGCGTAATCTCATCGGGCACGCTTTCCTCTACCGGGGCAGTCAATATAAAACAGCTTTTCGCCCTTGCCCAATCAGACCTGATCCAATATACAAAGGCAATAGCGTATTAGGCTGTATGAAATTTTATTCTATAACCCATAAGGCAGCATTAGCTGCCTTTTTTTTTGCCCTGCCGTTTTTGGCAGATGCCCAAGTGCCCGGCATCTCTGAGTTCAGCCAGGCAAGCGGCGAAGTCCGTAGCTGGTATTTCAGTTTTTCGGATCTGGTGCTTGTCCTTGGTGCTGTCACCGGGCTACTTGGCGGTCTCAGGGTTTATTCCAACTGGCAATCCGGCAAGCACCATATCGACTCACAGGTTATGGGCTGGTTTTTTTCATGCCTGTTCCTCTCGCTTCTCGGTGCTACGCTAAAAGCACTCTTCGGCATTCACTGAATTCAACAATCAAATTTTTCACTTCTAATTTTTCTTATCAATGAGAACAAACACTAAAAAACTGTTCGCAATCGCTGCCCTTTTGCTTTTTGCCGGGCATTCTTCACAAGCCCAGGGAGGAGGCTCAACGGGCATCAACGCCGCGACCTCTTCACTCACCAGTTATGTCGATCCGGTTTCCACACTGATCCTGGCAATCGGGGCCGTAGTTGGCCTGATTGGTGGCGTCCGTGTGTATATCAAATGGAACTCCGGAGACAATGACATCAACAAGGAACTGATGTCATGGGGCGGGTCATGCCTGTTCCTGGTATTGGTTTCTGTAGTAATCAAAGCATTTTTCGGCGTCTGATGGCAATCGGTTACGAAATACACAAGGGGCTTCAAAAGCCCCTTGTGTACCGCGGATTCAAGGGCCGCTTCATCTATTGGGGCGTAGGCTCGCTAGCTGGCGGGCTTCTGCTGGGCGGGCTGATCGGTGCGGTCACCAATATGTATCTCGGAGGCCTGGCCACACTATCGCTGATCGCAACCGGGCTGGCCTTCACTTTTATCAGGCAAAAGGACGGTCTCCACTCGAAGACCCGTAACAATGGGATCATCATCCACCCTTCAAGATTAAATATCACTTATGAAAAAGGAAAAGAAAACGCAATTCTTCCTACCGTATGCAGGCATTGACAATTACCGTGGGCTGCCTTTGCTATACGGTGAGCGCGGGGATTTTTCGGCGGTCATCGCCATGACCAATCCCGCGCTCAGGCTTGCTGCCGATCCGGAAAACTTCAACGCCTTTCAGAGCCTGATGCTCAATATTGTTAAGGTGCTTGGCGAGGAACATATTATTCAAAAGCAGGATGTTTTTATACGCAAAAAGTACTACGGACCATCTACCGATGAGTTTTTACAGCAGAAGTACTTCGAACATTTCAGGGACAGGCCATATACCGACATACAGACTTATCTTGTAGTAACAAGGCAAGTTAAAAAAGGCACATTTTACACTTTTGATAAAAAGAAGCTGGCCGATTTTTACCACAACACTGCAAAGGTGTTTGACCTGCTCCAGTCTGCCGGACTTGGCCCCAGGTTTCTCAACAAGGCAGAGCTGAACAGGTATGTTTCGAGGATACTCAGCATGGAATTTTCGGTACCGAATATCGTGCTGGACAATATGCGCTGTGGGGATACCGAACTTGGTCTCGGGGAAAGGACCGTGCGATGTATCAGCCTGGTCAATACCGATTCGGTAGACCTGCCTGAGAGAATAGCACCGTACAGTATTGTAAACGATAATAACGGCCTAAAGGATTTTCCGGTTGACAACTTTTCATTTTTGCCCGACGTCCCAGGCTATAGTACCATTATTTATAACCAGTTGCTGGAAATTCCCGGCCAGCAAATGAGCCTGAATAAACTCGAACTCAAACGAAAACGCCATTCAGGGGTTCCAGATCCAGCAAACCTCATCTGTGTCGAAGATATTGACAGGTTATTGGTCGATGTCGCAAGAGATGGCCAATTGTTGGTCAATGCCCATTTCTCAATAGTAGTGTGCGCTGAGAACGAACATATCACAAAGGCCACGAATTTTATCGAGGCTGCACTGTTTCAGCAGGGTATAATCCCTTCGAAAAATGCATACAATCAACTTGAGCTGTTCAGGTGTGCATTGCCCGGCAATGGAACGGAACTTAAAAAATACGACTGGTTCCTAACTACAACCGATGCGGCACTTTGTTTCTTTTTCAAGGAGGCAATCGCCAGGGACGATAAATCAGATTTTCTGATCCGTTTCACCGACAGGCAGGGTATTCCAATCGGCATCGATCCGGCCGATCTTCCAATGCGGACAAACCGGATAAACAACAGGAACAAATTTGTACTGGGACCATCGGGATCTGGCAAGAGTTTTTTTATGAACGCGCAGATCGAGCAGTATCTCCAATATAATATGGATGTGGTGATCGTAGATACAGGGCATTCATATTCAGGGCTCTGTTCCTATTTCAGCGGCAAATATATCACCTGGTCAGATAGCAAACCGATTACAATGAACCCCTTTGCCATCGGAGAAAACGAATACAATATTGAAAAGAAGGATTTTCTGGTAACGCTGATAAGCCTTTTGTGGAAAGGAGCCGAAGGAATCATAAGCTCGGTTGAACGGGATGTCATATCAGCCGTAATTAACGCCTATTTTTCGGGCTTTTTTGCGAACGACACTGAATTCCCTGTAGCCGAACTTTGCTTCAATACCTTTTACGAGTTTGCCAATCTGAAGATCCCCAAGATAAAGGCAGAAGAGCGGATACCTTTTGATCTTGACGAGTTCCGCTATGTGCTGAAAAAATTCTATAAGGGAGGTGAATTTGACAGCATCTTAAACGAGAATGCCGATAGCTCCCTCTTTTCACAGCGGTTGGTCATCTTCGAAATCGACGCGGTCAAGGAAAATAGGATACTTTTTCCAATTGTTACGCTGGTAATTATGGATGTCTTTATCCAAAAGATGAGGCACCGGAAAGATCAAAGAAAGGCGCTCATAATCGAAGAAGCATGGAAGGCAATTGCATCGCCTCTAATGGGTGGATATATTCTTTACCTATATAAGACTGTGCGGAAATTCTGGGGCGAGTGCATTGTTGTTACACAGGAGCTTGGGGACATATTGGGCAACGCTATTGTTAAAGATAGCATCCTAAACAATTCCGATACGGTCTGTCTGCTCGACCAGAGCAAATTCCGGGAAAACTACAGCGAGATCTCAAAGCTGCTTTCGATTACCGAAACCGAGCAGAAGAAAATTTTTACCATCAATAGACTGGAAAATACAGAGGGACGTAGCCGGTTTAAAGAAGTATACATACGCCGTGGTTCCACAGGCGAAGTCTATGGCGTAGAAGTTTCGATTTACCAATATCTAGCATTCACCACCGAGAAACCAGAGAAAAGTGCTATAGAGGCCTATGTATCAGTACATGGAGATTTTCAAAAGGCGCTGGAAGCATTTGTCCGCGATCTGAAGCAAAGCCAAATGTCCTTAGGCGAGTTCGTGTCCCATGTAAACGGCCTTGGGCAAAGCAGACTATCTATTAACTACTAAATCCATTAAAATGAAACAAATAATTTTTGCAGCCGTGTTGCTGTTTTTTGCATCTTCGGCTTTTTCGCAGATATATGTTGATCCTGCCGTTGCAGCCGCAACTGCAAGCCATGCTGGAATAATGAACAGCCAGCTTAATAGAACGAACGACAATCTGACCCTTATTCAACGAGGCCAACTGGCGGTGACTGGCCAGCTTGCAATCGCCAACGACTTGCAGCAGACCATCTATAAAGGACTGAGCGAAGTTTCTGGTGCTGTACGTTCGTTACTTGCTGTCCGCGAAATCGCTGAAACGAGCAGCGATATTTTTCAGGATGTCAATAAAGCGATCGCCCTTGCACAGTCAAATCCGGTACTTCTGCTTTTTGCAGAACAGGGAGCAGGCGAATTTAAAAGAAGGGCGACATCATTGGCCGCCGAGGTCAGTTCGTTTGTAATGCAGGGAGGGCTAAATAATCTCATGGATTCCGGTGAAAGGGCAAAATTGCTCAACAACATCCGGGATCAGTTGATGGTGCTCAGAGGTGTCGCCTATGGAATGCAGCGGTCTATGTTCTGGGCCAAACAGCGTGGGATTCTCAACTCCCTGAACCCTTACTCAGGATTTATAAATCTCGACACAAAGATCGCAGATGACATCATCCGCAACGCCAAATACCTCAAACAATGAAACAGTTTCTTTTAATAGCCGCGTTGGTCTTCGGTTTTTCCCTCAAAGGCCTATGCCAACTGAATGTTGAACTCCTGCACCAACTGGTCGCCGAAAGCAAGGACGAATTTTCCCGCCAGGACGAGGCAAAAAACAAGCAAGCCGTTACCACTGCTAACGAAGAGGTGAACAAATCTCAGATGTCTAAACTAAAGGCTAAATATAGGGACCTTCAGAACCGCTTCCGTTTTGTCGGGCTGGCGATTGATGCCGCCCAGATTGGTGTTGAAGCCACACCAATCGTCAATCAGATAATCAGACAGCAATCCTCGATATTTTCACTTGCCCAAAACAGGCCGGTACTGATTCCCCTTGCGCTGGGTTCCGAAGTTGACCTGTCAGAAAATGCCTCTCGGCTTGCAGCTTACATTGCAGGATTAGCTCTGAGTATTGGTGACCTTAACCAAATGAAGGCGAGTGACAGGAAAATACTCTTTGGACACGTCCTTAACGAACTGAAAACAATAGAGAATATAAGTCTTGGGCTATTGAATTCTATGATAAATGCAAACTCGCAAAAAACGGGAAATCCCTTTTCTGGGTTTATTAATAGAGATAAAGAGCTTGCAGATCAAATCAAAAGGAATTTGAAACAATTTGAGTAATTTGTGGGAAATTAGCTTTCTCATGGGAATACTTACATCAACCGCCGTCGAATGCGGGGCTAAACTGGAGAAGTTTCTGGGCCGTTGGCATGCCGAAGATATAGCTGCATTGGAACTGGCGCATTATACCGAAGTCGGAAATAACGACACGCTCTGCTACTGGTTAGAATATGGCTCAGAAGAACTGGGCATTATCAGTGGACAGACATCGATGTCAAAATATGGAATATGGCAACGAAAAGATGACAAGGAAGGCGTTTCGCCGGCCTATAAGGACGATGGTGTTTACAAGTGGGCAGTTAAATATGGCGATGACCCGATAGCCGTCTTTGGCAAGATTAAAAAACATCTTAATGAGATTGTCGCTTGTGCGCGGAGTGGCGATTTTGAGCTAATAGACAATATTGATCTCCATAGTTTTGCTAAATGGAAATTGGCGTTTATTTTCTCACAGGACAGGCTATTACCAATTTACAATAGTAAAATTCTCCGATGGATCGCCTGCCATTTTGAGTTACACGACTATGGCACAGCACCAATGTCCAAACTTCATAAACATATCCTATCCTTTAAGGATCCTGATGAGAATATATTCGATTTTGCAGTCAAATATTACTGGATGGCAAAGAACCAGCCAGACAGAAACTATTATTTAATAGGGTCGAAATATGAGGACGGCAATTCTAAGGATACAGTCGATGTCTTTCCGGACATGATCGAAAAAAGTGCTGTTTCCACTGGTTTTTTCTGGGACCATGATTTTTCCGATCTGGTCGGCAAAGATCACTCGCAAATTGACAAGGCGATCAGGAAGCGGATTTCGGCAGCTACCGATAAATTCGATGCGTCGTTGAGAACATTTAAACATTTTCTGAACCTAAAAAAAGGAGATATCGTCGCAGTAAAATCACATGGGCGTTTTAACAAACTTACGATAATCGGTTATGCCGAGGTCAAAGAGGTAGATGGGAAAGTTTATCAAAGTGGAGATGATGATCTCGGGCACTTGATAAATGTAGAGTTTCTTGAGACAAACATTGCGATAAAAACAGGCTTGACATATGCTGAAACAATACATAAAATTACTCCGGGTGAAAGACAGGGTCATTTCGAAGCGATATTCGGTAGTTACGCAGTCACTAGAACTGACGATGGCTTTTTGGAAGAGCAGGTTTACCTTGAAGAGGGAGACAGTTTTGATGACGACGAAATAGGTGATTCCGATATTCGGGATAAAGATACCTCGACATTCGCCAGAACGATTGCTTCAACGACGCAGGTAGTTAAGCAAATCCATAACACGATCCAAAATGAATACGCCCGTTACCTGCAAAGCACCTTTCCAGGCGAAGAAATAAAAACGGAACGGTCACGTATCGATATTTGGCGAAAGAATACAACGGGATTTTATATTTACGAAGTTAAGCCCTACAATACCGCTTATGCTTGCATCCGGGAAGCCTTAGGCCAACTGACGGACTATGCTTTCTCAAAAGCGTCGTCCAAACCTACCTACCTTACTGTTGTGGGTACTGCAAAGCCAACACCGAGAGAAGAAAAATACATCAGGTTCCTCGGCGATAATCTTGGCCTAAAATTTAGCTACGAATGTTTCTCGCTGAGCGAGAAAACCAGTGTCAGTTACCCCTGATATTCTTGAAATAAACATTATCTATTACACAGGCCATGAATAAAATCATGGCCTTTTTTCATTTTAACCACCTAATGAGAATACTCTTATACTGTCTTTTCGGGCTGTTAAGCCCTTTATGGTCACAAGCCCAGAGAGTTGTTTTTGACCGAAATCATTTTTCGATCGTCAACGAAAACGGAGCGGTAAGACTCGCTTCTGAAAACACTAACAATACCTACTTAAATACAATTAATCAACGACTGAACGATATTAATGTCAATGTAGGGTCTGTGGTACTGGTTCAGAACCTGATTTATAACTCCCTCGCACAAGTGGACCAGGCACTAAAAAACGGAATAGCGATCCGGCAGATCGGTGAGATCAGCGCAGAGATCCTAAATGAAACCAGCAATATGATATCCATTGCAAGCACCGAACCTTATCTCTTGCTCTTTGCCGAAGATGTGGCAAAGCAACTCAAATCAAGGGGCGTAAACCTGGTTACCGAAGTATCAGATTTCGTAATAAAAGAAGGCAACAATGTGCTTATGGACTATGAAAAACGCGATCAACTTCTGAGAAAGATTATTCTAGAGCTGAAGGTAATGCGGGCACTTTGCTACAGTATGGGAAGGTCAATGTACTGGGCGAAAGTGAACGGAGTGCTGAAGACCGCAAACCCATACCGGAATTTCATCAGCCAGGACATGTTAAAAGCCGATGAAATTATCAGGGGCTATAATATTTTTAAACAATAAGCTTATGAGAATCTACATTATTTTATTTCTGTCCACGCTCTGTGTAAATCTGCGAGCACAAAAAGCCATCAGGGACAAACATATCACCAATCAACAGGAGCGCATGGTTTTTAAGCAGTGGGACAGGTCAAAGTTTACACCATCAAGCGGCTTTCTCGGCCTTAATCCCGACTATTGGATTACCTGGTTCCTGCACCCTAACTATCCCGACAGGGATCTGCGGCCGTTGGGACCCGTTGGGCCTCAGACCCAGCGCCTGGCTCTTACGGCCGCCATGCAAAGCACCTCTGATGCCTATAAACTTCATTCCGACACACTTGGCAATACCGCGATAAACGAAGCGGTCAACTACTCTGGGCTGGCGTCCTGGACCGATCCACTCTGGCAACTTTACTATCGGCAGGAATTTTACAGTCTGCTAAACGGGCAGGAATGGCAATCACTAAACGGCATCCCTTTAAATGAACAAGAATATTTATTACGCACAGGGGTTTATCAGTGGTACACTGAGGAAACGGCAGCACTGAGGGAGCGGCTGGACGCAGCAATCAACACAACACTGGACCGGGGCTCCCGCATTTTGGCCTACCATGGTCTGATGTTGGAGTACCGAAAACTAACCGCTTCCTGGGAAGCAAAACGGCAATACGCCCGAAAATTCCTTTCGCTCAGTTCCACCGCCCGTGACATCAAAGAGCGGCACGGCTCCCCGCTCAAAACAAGCGGCTATCGCACTGATGTCCAGATTGCAGATGATATTCTTAGCAAATCAAAACTTTAGAAAAATGAACACTTTGAACTATATAGTCGGCACTGCCGGCTTTTTTGTGCAGGCCGCGCCCGCCCAGGTCCCAGATTCCTTTAAGAATACCTTCAGTTTTTTGCAGGGCAACGGGGTATACGAAGAAGGCATGATGCACTTTTTGAAGGCAATGAAAAATACGATCTGGACGCACTATGATGCCTTCATCGCAGACGCACAGGCACTTTCTGCCATATTTATGCTGATTTTTTTTGCGATCAAATCCTATGAGCTGATTGCTGGTGACAAAAAGCTTGAAGTTATGCCGCTTTTGCGCCCCTTCGGACTGGTCATGGTAATTCTTTGGTGGTCGGCATTTACACGGGTGGTAGCATATCCCACTGACCTGGTTGCCAATAAGACCGAACAGATGTTTGACGAAAGCCAGACAGAGGTCAACAACCTGAGAATAGAACGTGCACAACTTATGGTCCAGGTTGCTGACCAGCTCTTGACCGTTCAGGCACAAACCGAAACAGCAAAACAGGAAGCCGATACCTGGTACGAAAACGCATGGGAGTCTGTAAAATCGAGCGTTAAGGAAGGATTTTCTGAGGTATGGAATCCGATCGTTGAGCTACGTAACCGTATGCAGGTTGGACTCCAGTTACTTGCTACCTCTATTTTGGAGACACTTGCCTTATGGGTGTTGAGAATATGTGTCTATATCATATTCATCATTCAGATCATATTCTCCACGATACTTATAATTCTCGGGCCGTTTTCTGTTGCGGTGAGCATCCTGCCCGCTTTTAGAGACAGTTTCAGTACATGGGTAGCAAGGTTTGTCTCGGTTAATCTGTATTCGGGGATTGCGTATCTGGTACTCTATGTTGCCTCGCTGTTTCAGCATTATGCTATGGAGGCCGAGATCACCAGGTACAGGGAGCTTGTCGGCACTTCGGGCGAAACGATGGAAAAACTGGGATGGTTTGCCGGTAATGGCCTGCTTTCTTTCGGAATGGTGATCGTAACCTTTCTAATTGGCGGGCTTACGATGCTTACCGTGCCCAGCATCAGTACCTGGATCATTTCGACCTCGGGCATCAGCTCCGCCGCCTCATCAATGGGAAGAGGTGCCTCAAACATGACACGAATGCTCACCAAAATGATTAAATAATGATTATAAAAAATATAGAGGCAAAAGTAAGATTGGCCACTTTTCTGTCTGGCGCAAGCTTTGTCTTGTCGGCCCTGATTTCATTCATTGTAAGTTACTACGCCTACAAGCAGGTTTCACAGGCAAGAAAAACCCTTTACGTGCTTGATGCCAATAGTGTTCCTCTCCTGGCCAGGCAGTCAGATGTTAAACTAAACCGAGCGGCAGAATACCGTTCACATGTAAACCTTTTCCATAGCCTGTTTTTCTCGCTGACGCCCGATGACAAGTATATCGAGTACCAGATGAAACGGGCGATGTACCTCGTTGATGAGAGCGGGGCACTCCAGTACAATAACCTCAAGGAAAAAGGCTTTTTCAATTCGGTGCTCTCTTCAAGCGCGGTGCTGACTTTACAGACCGATTCGATTTACATCGATGAGGCCAGGAAATACTTTCGCTACTTCGGAAAACAGAAAATCGACCGCAGGAGCTCCACGATCATACGGTCGCTCATTACAGAAGGGTACCTGAAGGACCTGGACATCAGGTCCGATAACAATCCCCATGCAGTTATGATAACCCGGTGGAAAACCATAGAAAACAAGGACATTGAAAACATTCAGAAAAACAACTTCTGAGGAGCGTACCAAGGTTACGCTTTTCAGAGAAATCAAACGGGAGTTTGCCGCATATACCCAGCCTCTGGCCAAGCGGGTGTGCGCCTCGATGGCCAAATATCCAAAGCGATACTTCTTTACAATGATCGGATGTATCGCGATCTCAATATTGCTCGCATTCTCGCTTTTCAGGGTCAAAGAACCGAAAACAATTACAATTCCTAAAACTGGTGCGGGTGTCAGCACCGGGGTCGCACAGATCTTCAATTCCGGCGCAGCATTCCGCGAGGTACTGGATCTACAGAACCAGATCAATTTGGTTCTTCGCAAAGACAGTCTGAGCGGTGCCGACAGTCTTTTTATAAAACGCGCCCTTAAAAGGCTCGAAACCATTAACCGGGAACTGAATCCCCAAAACAAGTGAAAATATGAAAATCAATTTCAAAAAGCCCAGGTACATGCTGCCACTGGTCGCGTTGCCGTTTTTCTGCCTTTTCTTTTATGTCTATAAAAGTAGTTTTGGCAAGGAAACAGTTCCTCGTCAGAGAGACGGCCTACTTCAGGAAAGCATTGTAGATGTCTCCGACGAAGTCAAAAAGAAAAACATCGAAGATAAGCTCGATGCCTATCGAAACCAGTACAAAGATGGTGACGGTTATACTGCGGTCGGAATTATCGGCGATGAAACGCAAAAGGCACAGGCAGTCCCAGACCTTTACAATCAGCGGGAGAAAAACATGCTGGATTCCATTGAGCGTGAAATGAAGGCGAAATATGGTAACCGGCCAATGCCTTCAACCGGAAGAAATAGCGGATTTCCAAACGCATCGCCGGCACCAGTTCATAAAACTGACTACAGTGCCGACAGGGAACTTGCCGCTGCCCTGACAAAATTGAGGCAACCAGCGCCGGTAATTGGCGGCGCACTGGCGCAGAAAACAGACCAGCCTGATCCCATGAAAATCTTTCGGGAGCAGATGGCCCTGGTCGATAGTATGGGCAAGGCAAACGATCCCGACTACAGGGCCGAGCAGGCAAAGATCAAAGCGATGGAACGGGCCGAAATAGAGGCTAAAGGCAAGAAACAGCTCATCGTAAGCAAATCGGAGACGACAACATCTTCGTTCAATACGGTCAGGAACGAAAACCAGTCTGATCCTATTTCCGCTATCGTAGATCAGGATATAACAGGTTATGCAGGCTCAAGGCTTCGTATCCGATTGCTTGACGATATAAGTGCAGGCAGGTTCCTGGTCAAAAGGGGTACCTATCTGTATGCGAATATTACAGGCTTCAGCGGACAAAGGGTAAAACTGACCATCAGCTCGATTTTCCAAAATAATCTGATTCTCCCGGTAAAACTTGAAGTCTATGACAATGACGGGCAACCGGGTCTGTATGTCCCCGCATCGGCATTCAGGGAGTTTTCCAAAGAACTTGGAAATGAAACAACCCAGGGAATAACCTTACAGCAACAGGCGGAAAACAATAGCCAATTGGTGATGAGCATGATCCAGAAGATGTTTCAATCCACGACAGCTGCCGTCGGCAAGCTGATCCGGAGCAACAAGGCCAAGCTTAAATATAACACTATAGTCTATCTGATAGACCCCGAACAACTTAAAACTACACAGAGTAAATACTAATATGATGAACAATACATTTTTACAGAAAGGGCCACGTGCCCTTTTTTTATTGCTTGCACTTTTTCTTTTCATACAGGCCCAGGCTCAAGAACAGACATCCAATCTCCCGGTTATAACCATCGTTCCAAATTCGACCCTTCATTTTGTATCGCCGCAGAAAATCAGGTACGTTGATATTTCCAGCCATGCAGTTGCTGGAGATCTGCCGGAAGAGAAAATACTTAGGATCAGGCTTAATTCAGATTCGCTGAGCAAAATTCCCGGAAGCGGCATTATCGGCATAGTCACTATTGTAGGGGAAAACTATATGGCCCAATACAGGCTGTTTTATAGTCCGTTTGCTGATATACAGTGCCTGCCTACCAGGATCGATATTATCCCTGACCAGGCTAGCAGCTTGGATACCCAAGAGGGCGCACTGACCAGCACAGAAATGAAAACGCATGCGATGAACATACTGAAAAATAGAAAAAAGCGGATTATACAAAGTACATCAGCTTATGGGATTAAACTCGCCGTGAACCATATCTACACAATAGGGAACAATGTTTTTCTTGACCTCACCGTTGAGAATTCTACCAACCTAAGATATGATCTTGATGAGGTGCGTTTTAAGATCGAAGACAGGAAGATTGTCAAGGCTACAAATGTTCAGTCCGTGGAATTAAAACCACTGTGGCAGCTCTATGGGCTGGATTCCTTCAAACGTATTTACAGGAACATCTATGTCCTTGAAAAGATGACATTTCCCGAAAACAAGGTGTTGAAAATCGAGCTTAGCGAAAAGCAGATCAGCGGGAGAACGATCACCCTCAAGATCAATTACGGAGACCTGTTGAACGCCGACACCTTTTAAAGTTTTGGTATGGAAGAAACAAAGGAACAGCAAAGCCTGCACAGGTTTTTGCAGTTTGGCGTCTACCTCTCCGTACTGCTGGAAATTTTTCTTTTTTTCTATTCTTATAAATTGTCGGACCCTGCTTCAGAGAACAGTTATCTTAGGTTTTTCGCTGTCAGGCTTGCAAGGCTGCCCTTCTATGAAAAGCTGATCTACTCAAAACTTTTTACGTTCTTCTTGATCTGCCTGGTTTCCATCGGTACGTTGAGCCGGAAAAACAAGGATCTACACCCTAAAAACCAGATCGTTTACCCGTTAGCGTCCGGCCTTTTGCTGTTTTTCGGCGGCATCTGGTTTCAGGGACGAGGGGGCAACGTGGTTTGGTTAGCTGCCAGTGTCACTGATCTGATTTATATCTTCTGTTCAATACTGGGAACTTTGCTTGTACATGTGGCAATGGATAACATCTCCAAGATCATAAGCTCGAAATTGGGGAAAGACAAATGGAATGTCGAAGGCGAATCGTTTATGCAGCCTACAGTAGCCAATATAAACGAGAGCTCGGTTAACATACCCACACTCTTTTACCACAACAAAAGGGTATACAACGGTTGGATTAATCTGACGCAAGTTTTTAGGGGCACGATGGTTATTGGGACGCCTGGCTCGGGTAAAACATTTGGTGTTATAAACCCGGCCATTCGACAATTGATTGCCAAGGAATTTGCGATGTGCATCTATGATTTCAAACATCCGGACCTCGGCAAGATTGCCTATTACCACTATCTGGTGGCTAAAAAGAAAGGCCAATGCAACGGGTTTAATTTTCATGTAGTTAATCTTAATGATGTAGAAAAAAGCCGCCGGGTAAATCCATGGCAAAAAGACTATATCACTACCCTCGCTGATGCATCTGAAACAGCCGAAGGTTTGGTAGAGGCTTTGAAAAAAGGTGATAAATCAGGTGGTAGCGATCAGTTCTTTACCCAGTCCGCCGTAAACTTTCTGGCTGCATGCATTTACTTTTTTAGTAGGGTTGAAAATGGAATATACTCCAGCCCGCCGCACGTACTGGCATTTTTGAACCTGTCTTACGAGGACATATTCAATGCCTTGTTTTCTGAGCCAGAGCTGGTTTCATTGCTTTCGCCCTTTAAAAGTGCCTATGTCGCAAAGGCATTTGACCAGCTTGAAGGGCAAATAGGCACATTGAAGATTTTCATCAGCAGGTTGGCAACAAAAGAAACATTCTGGATTTTTTCGGGCAGCGACATAGACCTCAAAATAAGTAGTTCCGCACATCCTGGTATACTGGTGCTTGCTAATGATCCCGGAACCCAGCAGATAAATTCCGCTGTCTACTCGATAGTGCTCAATCGCATCACCAGGTTAGTCAATTCAAAAGGTAATCAGCCATGCGCTATTATTATTGACGAAGTACCCACTTTGTTCATGCACCGTATCGAAAATCTTATCGCTACAGCTCGGAGCAATAAAGTTGCAGTGATCCTGGGTTTACAGGAGCTCCCGCAATTCAAGCAGCAATACGGCAAGGATACTGCGGCAACAATAACCTCTGTTATCGGTAATGTGTTATCCGGCTCGGTTCGCAATAAGGAAACGCTAGAGTGGCTTGAACGGCTTTTTGGAAAAGTGAAACAGCTCAACGAAAGCCTAAGCATCGACAGGAATAAAACATCAGTTTCCCTAAGCGAGAAGCTCGAACCCCTGATCCCTGCCGGAAAAATCGCTTCCCTTAAAGCGGGCGAGCTTGTTGGGATGCTTGCCTCGGATAGCGAAAAAGGCTATACAGGCAAATTTGAAACTTCCGCTGTGAACTGCAAGGTTAATCTGGATCTGGCGGATATTGCTAGGGAAGAAAGCATGTACACTGAATTGCCGACCTACTATGATTTTAAGGGAAAAAAAGAAGATGTCCTTAGAGAGAATTTCAAGAGAATAAACCGGGAGGTTGAGCACCTCATCTCTAAATTCCGGCCAAAAGTGCCACAACAGGCGCCACAGGTTAAAGGAACAATGAAAAAGGTAACGCTCAACCGCCCAGCTAACTAATCATTTATCAATCAAAATTTATTTATGGAAGATTTGACAGGAACAATTGTTCTGGTGAATCCGCAATTATCAGCCGATCCCGTTCAGAGACAGGGAGAGATCGGCATTATTACAGGTACAGACCTTTCCAAAGATGAGGTCAGTGTTGGTTTTGGGCACAGTCCACTGGGATTATATTCCACAGATGCCCTATTGGTGCTCAAGCCCCATAATGAACTGTACAGTGAAATTCTTACCAATGTGAAGCAGATGGAAACCAGGGATTTCAAAGACCTGATGAAAATTACCATGCTGCAGGAAACTGGAGGCATCAAGCAATTGCGCGAGGCAATGGAATTGGCAATGACCAATGAACGTGTGCTTGCTTATAGTACGGTCAGCTTGGAGGATCGCTTGGCTCTGGAAATCGGGCAGGCACAAGAAGCAAATTATAGACCGGGGGTGAGTAGATAGTATGGAGAAATTGAAAATCAGCTTACGACTGGCGGTTATGTTTTTGCTGGTTCAGGTAACATGTGTTCTGGGCCAAACGCCAGAGTATTGTCTTCCGTTACGCCACCTAAAAGTAACTTCAGGTTTTGGTCACAGAGTTCATCCGGTCACTGGTAATCCTGATTTCCATAAAGGAATAGACCTGGCAGCAACGAGCGAACCAGTATTTAGCATAGTTGACGGCAATGCCATTGATGTAGGCAGAAATGCAATACTCGGAAATTACATTAAGCTATTTCGTGACAGTATCTTTTTCATCTATGGCCATTTGTCACATTCATTTGTAAAACAGGGAGAAAATGTTGTCACCGGCCAGGTCATCGCGCTAAGCGGAGCAACTGGTAGAACCACTGGCGAGCATCTGCACCTGAGCATCAGGTACGGTAATATCTATCTGGACCCCTTGCGGTTTTTGGCAGAACTGGCCAAAGTTCCAGATTAAACACTCAATGAAATTTTATGGAATACAATTTTAAATCACTTGAAGATAAGCTTCTGATGCTTGCTGACGGGGAAGAAATCGGCCTTACTGCCGCCGAGGCGGCTATATACGGCGTTGATTACGCAGACGAATTTCCAGGGGAAGAAGATTATGAGGAGGAGGTTGAAGATGGCGAATGATAAGAAGGCTCTGCACGTCCAGGTAGCGGAGAAGCTCATTGAGCAGTTAAAAGCGGGTACGGCTCCCTGGCAAAAGCCGTGGAACGCCAATGGCGTACCAGCATTCGAGCTGCCGTTCAATGCCGTAACCGGCAACAGGTATAAAGGCATCAATACTTTTTCCCTGCTGCTTGGCGGGTTCGATGACCCACGCTGGCTTACCTTTAAACAAGCAGCTGCCAATGACTGGCAGGTTAGAAAGGGCGAAAAAGGAACACCTATTCAGTTCGTAAAAGTAACCGACCGTATTACCAAAACGGATGAAAATGGTAAACCAGTTCTTGATGAAAACAAAAAGCCTATAAAAATCACGGTTAAGCGAGATAAGCCGGTCATTACAAATGCATGGGTATTCAACGCTTCACAGGTCGATGGCATTCCGGAACTGAAAAAAGCAGGAGAATTAGGATGGAGCCCTATTGAAAGAGCAGAAAACCTAATAGCTGCAACCAAATCGGTGATAGTCCACAAACTCGGAGATAATGCCCATTACAATCCATTTTTCGACCAGATCACCATGCCACTAAGGGAACAATTTGATGAGGCAGCGAAATATTATGCAACAATTTTGCATGAACTAGGACATTGGACCGGTCACAAAGAAAGATTGGACAGAAGTCTGATCAACACATTTGGTTCTGAAACCTATGCCAGAGAGGAGTTGCGCGCGGAAATAGCTTCAATGCTTTTGGGACAGGAACTAAGGATTGGCCATGATCCCGGCCAACATGTAGCATACGTTGACGACTGGATTAGTGTATTGGAAGATAACCCGTTTGAAATTCATTCCGCTGCTGCTGATGCGGAGAAAATCTTTAACTACCTGGTAGGTTTTGAACGCAACCGTGAAATAAGGCATCAAGATGGTGCGGTGGATTTGCATGCCACGGTACCAGAGGAAAGCCCAAAATACCTGACAATCGGAGATGCCATAACCTATAATGACACCATTTATAAGGTGCTGGGGCACTTAAAACAGGGACGGCTCCGTATAGAAGAAAGTGGTTCAGGCCAGGTATTCATTTTATCTAGGGCAGACAATCTTTATCATTCGCTAACCGAGGCAAAAAATGAAAATGCAAGCCCCCAAACAAATATCCGAGAAACAAAGGCTGATGTAGAGCACCAAGCAGAAATTAATGCAAAGCACTATGTCCGCCGATAAATAATCAATCAGCATATCTTATGAAAAAAGCTATTAATGAAAGCGAACTGCCTATCAATGAGCTCCAACAGCTTGGAATTCACAAAGACGGAAAGCTAAAACTTGATGCCGAGCAAACAGAAGCACTGTTGCACGGCAGACGTACAAAAATCCTTAGCCTTGAAAACCTTAAAATGGACGGCTTTGGTATTAAGCAACTTGATGCCAAATTATCGCTTTTCAGGAACGAAAGTGGCAAAGTGGAGCTGGCAATTCACCCGATATACCATGAGGCAAAACCGCACCCGTTGTTAAACGAGCAAGAGGCGCTAAATCTCAAGTTTGGTAATGCCTTTAATCTGCGAAAGGAATACGAGGATGCCAATAAGAAAATGAAAAAGGCGATCATTGAATATGACGAGCAGACCAGGGAATTTGTGGCCTATGATCCCGAAGAAGTCGAAGTTCCCGAAAAGGTAAATAGCGAAGCCTTGACGGATGAACAAAAAAAGCATTTTAAAAACGGTGAAATAGTAACCCTTAGCGACGGAACCCAACTCCAGCATAGTGCCACCGATAACAAAGGGGTTCGCTCAGATCGAGGGGCGCTTATACTCTCTGTTCTCCTGGACGGTGGAATAAGCTATCTGATGCTACGCGGGATCAGAAACCTTGCAAGCAACTGGGATGATCAAAAAGACGATTATACCAAAGGCTATCGCCAGGCTTTACAGGACGCGACCGAAAATACTGCCAGGTCCTGTCAACAAAACCGAGAAACAGTGGCAGCGGAAGAGCCGGTACAGGAACAAAAGTTATCATATAAACGTAGTGGCCGTTAATGCCTTGCAATCGTACTTCTGGCCCAGATGAACTTAAACAGGTTGTATTGGAATACTTTTCAAAATACTATCGGCGTACATCAGAGGGATTGGAATTTAATCTCATGGCGGGCGAAAAAATAGTAGCAAGGGAACACTGGAATATCCAGGGCTTACAGACGCCCAAAACGAAGGGCATCTGGACGGTATCCAGTCCATTTTCCCAGCCCAGAGATTTGTTCATTGCATTCTCAGCGACTGACATTTTGTGCTTTTGCCATTTCTACACAAACTGGCTTAAAAGCTCAAACCATGTGGCCTTTCTAGCAGTTGGCACGAGACCCGACATTTCGAAAGTTAAGCAAATCCGAGAGATGTTTCCATTGGCCAAAGTCCATCTTTTATTTGATAACGACCTAATAGGTAGAGTTACTGATTGCAAAATTTCAGTTTGGCTAAGCAAGCGAAATGTTGTCTTTGAGCTCACCGATAGCCATGTTAAATGCAAAACCCGCGATGGTACATTTTGGCTTGGCGTTGAAATGTTTTCATTACACCAATTCATCAAAGTTTCTGGCTTTCGGACAAACGTAAGAACACACAAGCCGAGAAAGGGCTTCGGTTCATTTTATAACCTCTTTACAGGTTCCAATTATTAATCACAAGAATTCAACCCTGGTTCCTACGGACCAGGGCTCTTGTTATGCGTCAATATTTTAACCATAATCAAAATTACATGAATATCGAACTACGGAATATCAAGCACAGCCAGTTCCTGAGCAGGGAAACAGAGGCATTTACATCAAATCTATACATCAATAATATTCACGCTGGTATTGCGAAGAATGAAGGGCATGGCGGGCCGACCCATTATTATCACATCAATGATAAAGGAAGGGAATTGATCCAGCTTGCCGAGGCGTTTTGCCTTAAATTGCCAGCTAAAGTGTATCCGGCCAGTAAGGTAATGGGTGTTTTTGCTCTTGATATGAATCTCGAACATTATATAGATGATCTGCTTGAAAGTCATCTGCAAAAAAAGGAACATGCAAAATTTGAGAAGAAACTGAATAAGGCTATGGAAAAAGGCATAATGTATGGCATCCCAGGGGAATCATTTCAGGGTATCGGCTATAAAAGTACAATCCAGGAACTACTAGCTACGGAAAAAGGTGTTGAGTTAATAAAAAACACAATTGCTAAAGACATTCTCAAGGATTTAAAAAACGGAAATATCGTCTTGAATACCAATATCCCAGAGGCTATTTTAAGAGATGCTGGAGTTGCAAAAGATCAGTATGTTAAATCCGCCAATGCTCTCTCAGTTGGTATAGATTATGAAGTAAAAAGCGGAAATCCAATTAAAAGATAAGCTGCTATTGAATAAGGCTAGCCGACAGATAGTGAGGCCGAATATTTAGCTCGATGGAATGACGAATCAAGGGTCAAGTGAATTTCTTCTATTTAACATTACATTGCAAAATGTAGCACAAAAGTTCCTGTAAATATTTAATATTGGTAAAATCTTACCCTATGGTGATAATTGAATCGGAAGATCAGATTGAATATATAGAAATCCTAAATGAATGCCGAGAAGGCAAAAGCTTTTGCTTTGTAACCGATTATGAGTTTCAATTATCTGCTAAGTTTTCCGGCTTGGTTTGGAATTGCTCATTGGTAGTTTTCAAAAACTGTCATTTTACTGGTCATTTGTACTTTGTGAATACTCACCTTGGAGGAGGAGTTCAGTTTGAGAACTGTACTTTTATGTATGGTGTCACTTTTGATTCTTGCAGATCAGGTGATCATCATTCAATTTTATCGGATGGCTCTCCATTTTCAATAAGCTTCTCTGGATGTGAGGTAAATAACCGCCTTATTGTCAAGGACTGCAATTTTCAACATAAGATATTGATTCATCGAAATAGTAAGGTTCCTAATTTGGAATTTGAAAATACGCGCTTATCGGCCATTGAAGTTAAAAACAGTAGTGTCTTGGGAGAAGTGGAAATTTCGGGCTTTGTTGTCTCTTCTTCATTTGACATTCAGTCTACAACTTTTTTAAAAACTGTGAAATTTTTACACTGTGGTGGAGATTTTTATTTTTCCCATTCCTCATTTGACAAGGATATCTCAGTATGTCAGTGTGTGTCAAATTATTTTGATGCGAGAGATATTCACTGTCATGGAGAGTTCAATTTGAATGAGAACTCGGTAACTACAGAATTATTATTGAGAGACTCTGTCTTTGAAAGAACCGCTGTAATCATTGGATATAGCTCCGCCGACAAACAGCAGCCTTATATAGAAAAACTCAATTTAAAAGAGTGTGATTTTAAGGGTGGGATTACTTTTAGTGGTGCAAAAAATCAGCACGATGTAGAAATTGGGAATTTACTAATCAGTTGCAGTAACCGACTAAAAGGAAATCTTAATTTTATCGATGCAGGTATTGGCAATGCTGAAATATTCGGGATTAACGATCAATCTATCCTTATGGCTTTTTGCCGAATTAGGATATTAACGTTATCGCGATTCATAAATCGGGGTGCTTTGTCCCTAGTCTCCATCCACCCAATAGATGATCCTAACTCCCTTTTTAAAGTTTCAAAATCGGTAATGGGCAAGACTTTCATTTCAGATTGCGATCTGAGAAAATTCTCTGCAATTTCCATACAGGATTCGAATCTGACTGAGCTTACTTCCAGTTCAGTCAGATGGTTCAACGAAAATCAGCTTAATAAAACTGAGGATGTCGAGATGGACCTCAAGGTGTCTCGTAATGGCAGCTACGGCCCAAAAAAGGAGCTTTACCGTCAACTTAAATTCGCTATGGAGAGGCAGGGAGATCTGGTCGCTCGTCTGGATTTCAAGAAAAGGGAATTTAAATGTTATCGATTAGAATTGAAATATCAAGATCGATATACCAAAGTAGGTGACCGTTTAATATTGTGGCTAAACCTAAGCAATGAATACGGCTTCAATTGGCTGAGACCTATGGGATTATTATTGCTCTTTACATTTTCTCTGTATCTAGTTATGGCAATTGGAATAAATGCTGATTTTAAATGGTCCTTTGACCTGTACAACTTTGGACCAACTGTTAGGTATCTAGTCGAGAACTGCCATAACTATTTCATTTTGTTAAATCCAACCCATAAAGTTGATGAACTTTTTCAGATAAGAGGTCAGAGCAAAGTTACGATCTGGTTTTATTTTGCAGATTTTCTAGGAAGGGTAATTGTCTCTTATCTAATTTTTCAGACAATCACGGCCTTTAGAAAGTACACTTTATGATGTGATATTTCACGTTTGAGATAGGTGATGCAGCATTCTGCGAGCAATCTTATTAGTAGTATAACTTTAAGTAAAAGACAATTGCATATAATGAAGAAGATAACGCTAACTCAAATATTAAGAATCATGTCTATGACAGATTCACGGTTTTATCCTTTTAATGATTCCTTTGAAAGGGAGCTCACATCGATATTAGATCCAATCATCAAAGAGAAGTATGATAACCAGGTTGATTTCGACCAGGAAGGAATTGACCTAATAGATATCCTCAAAACCTTTAACGGACTCTATCGTGAACTTAGCGAATTGGTAACGATCGCGATTAAACGAACAGGTTTGAATCGGGAAGACTTCATTAAAAGACTATCGATGTTCTGTAACGATTATTGTCTTTTCATTTGGAATGAGCAAAAAAAATCATTTGAGGAATCAGGGCAAAACGGTCCATTGGAAAATTTGACGCAGATGCCTGGCGGAGAATTAAAAAATGAGAATGGACAAGCGGTTAATGCCAACGATGTTATGGACAATGTAGCCGATGTTTGCTCTGAGCTGATTTCTTTTGTTTTCGACCACAATATTCAGATCGAGGCGGAGGCAATTCCGTTAGAGCAAGACGCCTTAAAAAACGTACTACAGTACTTGCTAGAAGTCGGAACGGCTATCAATGTGTACAAACAGGAGTTTGAAAAGTTCCAATTTGAGGATGCCGCATTGCGCACGAACGGGGTCACGATATCTTTTAAGTGCGATCCGCCAAACTATCATTTTATAAAGTTCGCGAATCGGCAACGTGAATTTACCGGGGTTTTTCAAACACATGATATTTCTGAAGCCTTCGAACAGCAGATGGTCGAGATACCGACATTTGAAATTAGTAACGCAGGTGAAATTATTATCAATGAATCCCAACCTGAACAGGTCATGATGCGGCACACGTCGACTTCAATATTTGTGAGTTTCTATTTTCAACTTCACCTTGCTGATACTGCAACTCCTGATCTCAAAGTAAATGGAATTGTTGATTTTGTTGAGGCTATCGAAGGGTTGTTCGTAAGATGCCTACAAAAAAACCAAGATATCTCAACTCCCGCTTTCCATATTAAGCAGACAGCCTTGCGTTCCTATCTAAACATGGTAACTGAGATCACCGAAAAAAATATTGAAATACTACTCGGACAATTCAGTCAGGAAAGCACCCGACAGGTGGACCTTTGGCGCAAACCGCTTTTAGTAATAGGAGATTTTTATTATTTTTTTTATCCAACGATTACCTTTGGAAATTTTTCAGGAAGGTTCGAGAACTTGCTCGCTTACCATATGTCCGCTTCCGTACTGAATCGTAAGTTTACAGAATTTATAGCAACCCAGCTTTCCGAAGCCAATGAGAACGCAGTCTTTAAGTTACTGGCGCCCGAGATTTATAGCTCTTCCTTGAAGTCTGATAATACCTTGATATACGAGACCTCAGATACTTTTGTGATTTTAAAGGGGGTAATGTTAAATTATTGCATGAGACCCGGCGAATGTTACAACGTTTTGGGGATGGCGAGCAAATTCAGCGAAGAGCTAAGTCGAGAAAGAGACGCAATCGTAGAAACACTGATGAAATTAAAGGGCGTGACTGAAATAAAGTTATTATGTGCCATTGTCACCAATCACTTTCAGTTTAGCGGAATGCATATGGATGGGATTCTCTTTGTCGATCCTTCATTACTAGTCAACTATCTGGTGGTTGGAGAGTATTCAAAATCTATTAAGATCAGTCACACTAAACTCTCGAGGTCCGAAGATATTGCTAAATACCTGTATTATACTGATCATGAATCGTTTAATAGAAGCTTGGACAAATTTTTCGCCATGCCGGCACCAATCGAAGAAATAGTCAATGCGTTAAAAACAAAGCCTTTCCTTATATCAAAAAAGAATGCCATCCCTCAAATATTTATGGATGTCATCGTACTGGAGCCTCTTGCTGAAACAATTGAGGACAGCATTGATCAGCTGAAATACTATTTTCGACAACTCCATTATTTTGAGGTTGATTATAAAAGAGATGGTATGCAAGAATCAAGGGAGTCTCTAGAGCGGCGCATCCAGTACCTGTTACCTATAGCATTCAGTTATTTTGCTCTTAATAAAACGGACCGCAATGCCAGATTCAGGTTGCTCGAAATCTTTCAGGAGTTTGGGATTTTGGCAGTCGCCAATCTTGTATACGGTCTGCATGCCCAATATAAAAATCTCGGTTCTAAACTCATAACAAGAACAAAAGTTTACAAAATAGGAACTTTTGATAAAAAAAAGGCAGAAAATCATCTCTCTGAAATCATGAGCGAGAATGCTGCCGGCGGCGCCACTAGCTTATCTACATTTGAGTTGAAAAAAGAACTAACTGAAGAAGACACGGATAATCTTATAAACTATCTCCTAGATATTGCTGCTGCGTTCTCCCCACGGTCATATAGTGATGGCGAACTGACAACATTATATACTTTGGTCATGTTCGCGACCAACTTAGGCATCGGAAAGGAAAAATATAAACACTTGATTTACGCTGCCTGTGAAAATTATATTGCATTACTGAATCACAACGGACATTTTCAGCGAGCGAGGGATACGGCAGAGGAAATGTTGGCATTTTCCTTAAAAAGAGAAACTTACCCCTTACTTGGATGGCTTTCTCTATTTAAATGCTTTACCGTTCAAAAGAACGCTATGGATGGCTGTTTTTACGGAATATTATATTTTTCGGTATTAAACGCCAAACCTGTTATTGAGGATTTTCATGCCTTTGACGGCATATATAACGCATTCATTTATTTCCGAAATTTTGGATACTATGATATATGCGATTCGTTGTACGAATCTCTGAAATCATTTGAGTTATCTGATTACGACGAACAAAAGATTTCCTTAAGCTATTTCAATTCGCTTCTGACAAGGCAGACTAGAATTAATCAGTTAGTTGATCAGGTCGAGAATTTTCTAAAAAAACATAAAGAAAAGATTTTAGCCTTCGGCCATCTCGGATGTCATCCTTGGGTAGCGCTTTTATACAATATGAAGAACCTAGAAGAGGCAAGCGCACTTGAATTAAGCGATTACCTCAGAGCCTGTACTGTAGATTTTGAAAAAGAAGTCCATGCGGAAACCCTCGCCAGCATGAAGGCACTGATGTTTAAAGCCACTGATAAAACTTTACTGTTATTTAGGGAAGCACTCAAAAGAGCCAATGATACCAGGGATCTTGAAGACTATGTTGCAGAACTTGGAAATCTCCAGCTAACGGCAAATAATTTAATCCTTGAATCGGTTAGTTCCGGCAACTTGGAACAGCTTCTTTTGGCCGGACGGGCAATCAATGACCCGACTCTAACATTTGAAACAAAGACTTCGGAAGGTTTTACAAGGTTATCTTTCGATGACGAAGAAAAAACAGAAGTGCCATTTGCAAACTACGCCGGCACATTGCTCTCAGAGATTGATATGGATGAAGGTGATGTTCTCTGCTGGATATTTGAGTATGGAGATAAAGTTTCCGCGCTGTTCATTGATTTTCAAAGAAATCACACCATTAAGGAATTGCCAAACTGGAACATGGATGTTATGGCGGCTTGGTTGGCTCAAGATTTAGGTGGCTTTGTATTTAATGAAACCAAAGCTTCAATAAATGAACAGGAAGAAGACTATTTAAGTACTTTAAAAGTACTAAAATTTAGCACAATAACGCTGCCGTATGAGTGTAGCCAGCTTTTACTTTATACCAGTATTGAACTTGCAGGATTTCCTAAAAACCTGGTGTTATTCGATACTCCTTCTTTTGACGAAATCTTTCATAAAAAACAACCGCGTGTTAGAGATTTTGTACAGAAAGAAAAAAACGACTTCATTTCTTATTATAAGCCTGTATCGGATATTATATCAATTGAAAGATTTGCGACCCATGGTAAACACAAAGAATTGTCTTTTAATGAACTTACATTGGAGGCTTGGATACCTGTAGATGATGAGGATATGGCTCTTTATATTGCTTACAATCGCTTAAGGCCGCATTTGCTCAACTACGATTGTGAAATAAAAACAGAAGTAATGCCCAGGCCTCCCGTTAACGGTCAAATCAACTTCATAGCCGCCCATGGTGATAAGTCCACTGAGGGCTTCAAAGCAGTACATACGAAAGATGGAGAAGAAGGGCATGCCATCATTAACGGACTTGGTACCGAACATGTATTTGGCAAGGGTTTGATTGCAGTGGTGTTTATTTGCAATTCAGGATACCAATCTAAAAAAATTTATAATCAAGCACTCACTTCTTTTGTTAATCAGTTAATCAAACTTGGCTACGAATCAGTTATAGCTCCTGCCTGGAAATACAATCCCGAAATGTGTGGTGTGTGGACCAAAGCCTTTCTTGATGGTTTAAAATCCGGCTTAAAATTAAGTTTTGCTGTTCACAACGCAAACACGGCAATTTCAAACGAAGGATTTGACGAATTTTGGGGTTTTTATGCTCCAAGCGGCTGGGCGTCAATGCATCTTTATGGCAATCCAAATATCCGATATATCTAAATCATTAAAATTCACAAATTATTACATTCATAGGCCCGGGTAAAAAATAATATACTGTCTGGAGAAATCAGCAGTGGACCTCAGGTTTTTATAAGTAATTAGTTATCAACACCTGTCCTTCAGAAGACCTACATTATTACATTTGTAAACACAAAAATAATTATATGGCTCTTAGTGATTTTTTCCGGATTAATTTTCCGTATGGTATAGCTCGTGATCCAGAAATTGGCTGGTACGCATTTAATAGAGAGTATATGCCGCTTGGCTGGCATAAGAAGGATCATTCAGTTTTTAATGCGACCAAACTTGAGGAGATACGAAAAATAGGTTCTAATTATAAAGGCTTAACTGAAAAACTTTTGTTAGAATTGGCAGACGGGCCAAATAGTATCGACAGAGATGAGCAAGGCAAGATAACCCGAGTTTGGTTTTATAGTGATGATAGCAATCCCAACAATGATCCAAAAAACTGGGAACCATATGTGAAGAAAATCAAAAGACTTGGAAAGCTTAAAGTTAACCAAATTGCTGACTAGGTAATTATGTATAGACCTCGCACTTCAACCATTTTTCGGGGCGGGAGAATTTCAGAAGTCTTCCAAAAAGCCTATGACAACATCAAATCGACAATAAATGGCGAGCGAGAAGATTACATTCTCAATGTAAATGAAGCCGATTATGTTGAACATTTAGAAACGAAAAATAAGCTATTGGCCCCAGTTCTTCATTTTGAAGACGTCAGTGCAGATAGTTATGAAGGAGACATACCCGCAGAGTACTTTCCAGGGGGGTTTAATGTCTATGAAGGAAAGAGTTATAAGAAGGAAGTAATTCAATTTTTTATTCCTGTTTCTGGGGACATTAGTTTACTTCGATACGGTCCTGCAAGCATCATTTATTTTGGTGGTAGTGGCGACTTTGAAATTCAAGGAGATTCTATTTTAGTTGAGTTTATTAACTTTTCTAACAATGCCGAAGAAATAAAACATAAGTATGAAACGGAAGTGAATGGTCTCCATGGGAATTATAATACCTTAAAAGCAGATATTGAGGATTTTAATAATTCCCTAACCGGCGAAATAAGAAGCTATTTCAATGAACGAAAGGAAAAAATTCTGAGTAAGAAGAGCCTACTTTCGTCACTAGGGGTGCCTTTGAGAAAAAAAGACCACATAGCTTCCACATTTGCTATTCCTAAGCCAGAACTACGTGAAAGAATAGTGGTTAAGCCAATAGTCTACGAGCAGGGATTTAAACCTGAACCTACATTAGATGATAGTAACTACTACAAGATCTTGAAAGTTATCAATGATGTCGGCAAGAACTTTGAAAGAATGCCAAGTGTCTACAAAGATAAGGGCGAAGAAGATTTAAGGGATCACATTTTAATGACTCTCGATCCAAACTTTGAGTACGGTAGTGCGAGCGGCGAAACTTTTAATAAATCCGGTAAAACAGACATTCAACTGCGTTATGACAGTTCAGTTGTATTCATTGCAGAATGTAAATTTTGGAGCGGTGAAAAGAACTATCTCGCAACGATTGATCAGCTATTGGGTTACCTCACATGGAGAGATACGAAAGCTTCGGTAGTCATTTTCGTAAGACAAAAAGACTTTTCAGCAATTTTAGTAAAGGTCCGTGATAATACAAGCAATCATTCTAATCATTTGGGTTTCGTTTCTAAAACAGACGAAAATTGGTTCAACTTCAGGTTCCATATAAACGGGGACAGAAATCGTGAGGTAAAAATGGCTATCCAACTCTATCATCTCCCAGATGCTCAATAAATTTATGTACAATAATAATAAGTCGAACAGAGTTTTGATTAGTGGTTGGTGATATTAGTTTTCCCATCAACGGAACATACACTCTGTGAATGAGTTTTTCTAAAATTGTTAGTAGTTTAGGGATTTAATACTTTTAAGGTTCCTGTTTCCTAATAATGAATGAATTTATTGAATGGCTATCTAGCTATCTTGGTATAGACAAAAATCCCACCGCGACAATTATAGTTTCGCTGTCAGTCTTTTGCTTAGGGATTATGGTAAACGAACTGCTTAAGGCGATCAGCAGATTTAGAGAAAGACGGGCGATAAGGGAACTGGTGCGCAGGAACTATCTGATATTTAAAAAGTATCTTTATGAGCAGTCATCCACGCTGAGCACGTTTGGGGGGTTCATTACTTTAAAAGGGAGTCCTCCCAACTTCAACCTATATGTCAGACCTTGCCCGGCACTGGACAATTTCAGAGAGATTTCCTATAGCAACTCTTTCAAGGCTTTCTTCGTTGGCTTTGAGAATATCAGGGTGAAAGGCAGGGTCAAACGGATACAGGCTTTTGATAACCTGTACAAAAGTCTGTCGATTGTCAAGGGCGAACAGGAAAGGATGTTCCCGATTTTGGCAGGGTTCCAAAAGGAAGATGCAACTATGACTCTTTCAATAAATCTGAGCATGAAGGAAGCATTTGAAGCGTCTACGGATGTGTCAATAACGTTGAATGAAAAGCCTCATGATAGCTATCTTGAATCTTGGCTAAAGACACGGGACGAGCTATTCCAGGCATACGCAAATGGAAATCCGAACGATCTAATGGAGGTTAGAAAATTCTTAATTTCTATGTTGAACTTTGATATGGCCAATGGTAAGCCGATTGCCACGATACTGACCGCTAAAGAATTCTGGTACTACCAGCTAAAGCTGCATTCTGCCATAGAAGATATCAATCGGTTGGAAATGTTGGTGAAAACGACAAGTTCATACTGCAGAGGTATATGCGAAAAATTTGAACATACGGCAAAAGATCTTGAAACCTACTACCAAGCACTTTTCAACAGTAAGCTGGTATAGAATAAGAGCATTCTTACATAAACCGTTACAAAACAGTTACGATGAAAAATTTTGTATTTTCAATTAAAAGGCTAATATTGCTTCTGTAAATCAGAATCAAAGTTTTTGAATTAAGTTTAGGCCCAATGAGTGGCCCCCTCATAATCTTTTGGTCCCTGGTTCGAGCCCAGGTGGGCCCACTGCTTTAAACCCCTTTAAGGATAACTTAGAGGGGTTTTTTGTTGCCTGAGCTTTCTTTAAAGCACCTTTTTAGGATCTGTCTGATTTTTGATTAAATAGATATAATTGAAAATATAGCCGGAGATCATAATCTACATTTGATTGATTTACCATAACACATAAAGAGGAGCGAAAAATTAAATTTAATAGCACCTCCCTTATATAATCCCCCTATATCCACTTGGATAACATTTTAAGAACTCATCAAAATTAATAATCTCTGCTTTTCAAAAATTTAAGCGACTACAAAAGTCCGTTAGAAAAAAGGACAACGGTTTTGTTTAAAAATTAATTAAAATACCTGGTTTTAGGTAGATCTATATAGTGGTTTATCGTTATTTTCAATCTATTTGGGCCAAATTATTGGGTATGGCACCACAGTTGCAATTTGGCATTTTAAAACTTAAATTAAAATTGCATAATGAAAAAAACAACAAACTTAACTATGGTAATCAAAGGATGTGCATTTGCTTTAATGGTAGGTGTCGTGCTACAATTTGCGGCTTGTTCTAAAAGCAAAGATATTAATCCGAGCGATGAAGAAATCTTGAGTAAGAAAATAGAAGATATTATTCCGCAACAGTATGTGGATAGCTTGACCAAACTGGGTTTTACTATAAATAAGGGTACTACGCCCCCAAATATCGATGGTTCTTATTTATTTAAGCCTTTTACCATAAAAAGCAGTAATATACCATACGATAGCTATCAGCCTGGTTATGTGCTTATTGATGGCGTAGTTAAACTTTATGAGCAAAGTGCCAGCGATTTCAGCATAAAAATGTTGGGTAAAAACTTTATCGGTGCAGCAGATACCAGTGTTGTAACCGCCATTAGTGGAAGCGGAAATAAATTTACCGTTTACGGAAAGGTAAAAGCGTACAGAAACGGTGGTTATAATTTTTACGCTTTTTTGATGTCTGGAGAAAAAGACGGCAATAATATTAAAAACGGAATTGCTGGTATCATAAATATCGATGATTCTCACACCGGACCTAATACCATTGCAGAGGGACAAGGCAGAGTTGCCTTTGATGGCGATTATACTTCTGGACCTACAGACTTTAATAGCAAAACCGCTATGATTACCGAAATAAATACCATTAGTAGTAAACCATCTCAACTCAAATAACAAAGACAGCGGCTCGGAAAATCTTCCAAGCCGCTGTCTGATGTTCTCTTTTGTCATTCTGAAAATAAAAAGATAATATTTAAGTAACACACAAACCTGATCAAAACAATACTGTATCGTATTTTGAAACTATACAGCAAATCATTAAGCAGAAATAGAGCAATCAATAAGTGTTGAACGCTATGCTATATTTTTGCCAAATCTGCGATTAAATGCAAATCGGCCAGGAAATGGTTCGAGAAGCGCCCAGTGGGGACACTGCTTTAAACCCCTTTAAGGATAACTTAGAGGGGTTTTTATTGCTCTAAAAACTAGCTTACCGGCTATTTAAAGGCTGTTTTAATGATGGCAGACCATCTGTAGATATTTTTGATTATTATCTGCTTGAAAAGACAGCATTGCGGAACATCGGTAGGCCATTAAAGCCTGTAAAACTACCCGGTGGTGATCGCTTTTACCTGAAAGATTTACTGGCTGCCTAGCTGGAAAGGCCAGCGAAAAGGGCCATATTTAATTACCCCTGCTTTACCTGTTGTTTACCCTTTGTTGCTACCAGGTTAACCCCAGCGTTACCCCAGGCTTACCCCGGCGTTACCTTTTGGTTACCTAAAAGGTAAAGCCAATGCCTGTTTTGGCCGATCGGCTACACTGGTTATGGTTATGTTGCCCTTAAGCAGGCTGCCACAAGTGGCCCGGCTGTGGCAGCGGGGGCCAGCTGTAATGGTCCATTTTAGCTCATTATCTGTATTAATTGGTCCAATTTAGCTCATTTTAGCTCAAAATGAGGCGCTAATGCTGCTAAGTCGCTAGGTTTGAGCATGGATTTAAACATAGCGGTATAAACAGCAATCCTTTTATATAAACATTTTTTCAATAAAAAACAAAAATTATGGCAACGTATCCAAAAGGCGCAAAAGGCGCATTCCCGGGCAAAGTAGGCAGTGGGGCACAACTGGCGCAACATAGATTACCTGAAAGCAATGCAAAGCGTTTCGACAAGCTCAACATTACAAGTTCGAATGGAATCACAACTTATGATACAGCCTCCTTTGACAGGCTTTATATTTCCTTTTTAAATGATTTTAAAGAAAATCTAAAATTTTGGGTCGAAATTAAAATAAATCGGATTTGATAAAGCAACCATATTTTCACTTAAAGCCATAGATTTTGGCACTTGTGGATAAGGAGTATTTACGCCTTCGACAGTAACCCGATAATAGCTTCTTCCTTTTGTTTCCGGTGTATCTTCAAATTGAACCATTGGTATTTTGCCTTTAGCATGGTAAGTATTCAATTTCTTTCCATTTTTAATGATGGTAATGGTGTAATCAGCATCTGGTAAAGTATTACCAATTAACTGAACCAAAAATTTTACAGGTTTACCTTTAGAAATGGCATTATCGCCCATCATCATCCCGAATTTACCATCTTCATTTGCATCAGCATAAAATTCTACTCTTGGCGCGAAAGGATTTGAACTCACCGAAACCTTTCCATGAGTTAGTGCATCAACAATTGCCGTTAAATTTTTCTCTTTTGCGAAAACCCAGGTTGTTGGCGTACCCACATAATTATATTCGGCCTGATAAGTATTTGTACTTGGTTTTTCAGTTCCTGTAGGTACACCGTGATGTGCATCACTTCCTCCTCTTCCCGTCATCATTCTTCCTGATGAAAGCATATCATCCCAAATCATAATTGCATTTGCATTTTTTGGCCAAACTGACGAATTCCAAACTTCAATCGATTGAACCAGGTCATAAGAAAAGCCAAAATTGTCTTTTCCGCTCGGATGATTTGCCGATAAGTGAATATGAAGTGATTTTTTCACTTTACCAATATTAACATCACGTTCGTCGCGAACATCAAATAAGCGTTTATGATGATACGGTTTATCAGAAAATACATTTCCATGCCCTCTGGTTGTCGTCCATTCTGCACCATATAACAGTAGAAGCGAGTCTGATTTAAATTCTGGATCTGCCCAGGTATGGTGTTCCACGTCGCCATCTACATGATTATCGTGATCTGTAATACACACATAATCCATTTTAACAGATTTAGAAAAATTAATGATTTTTGCTATCGAATTATTTGATGATTCTGTGCTATGCCGTGAATGCACATGTAAGTCGCCTTTTAACCAAACACCATTTTTATTTATGATTGCAGGAGGGTTAATAGTTTCCTGTGCCTGGAGATAGCCTGCATTGAGCATTAAAATAAGGCAAAATGAAAAACGAAAATATTTTAATTGAATAGACATAATGTGATTTAATTTAGAATTAAAAAAGCACCTGCAATGCAGGCGCCTGATTATTTGTTTGCCGTGTAACTAAGATTAAGCTTTAACTAAAAACGCTTCAGGCATTTCTGCTGCCTTGAGGATAAAGTTATGTAGCTCGTAGTTTTTAACGAAAGGCTTCAAATTTTCCGAACCCGGGCCAAACATGGTTAGTTCCACGTAGTCACCGGTATGGTTCATTCCGGCCCATTGTACATCGGTATATTTGCCCAAAATTTTACCATACTCGTAAAATGGTAGGTTCGATTCGTTGTAAAGCTGACCAGGAACAATATCCTTGAAATGCACTAATAAAGATTTTACATCTTCCGATTTCATTTCGAAACCTTGGTTTTCTTTTATCAAATCAATTATTTTTTGTTCACTGAACGATTGATTTAACTGCGCTAAAAGCCAGGTATTACTGTGTTTAAAATTTTGAAGGCTATCGAACTTTTTGTTGGCTTCATCAGCATAGAACAAACCGGGGTTAGAATTACCATGATCTGTGGTGATGATAACTAAGGTTTCACCATCTTTTTCGGCAAATTCTATTGCTTTTCCAACAGCTTCATCAAAAGCAAGCTGGTCAAATATTAATCCACTTACATCATTTGAATGTGCCGCCCAGTCTACTTTTCCACCTTCTATCTGCAAAGCAAACCCGTCTTTATTATCTTTCATCAAATCGATGGCCTTCATCGTCATTTCTGCTAACGATGGTGTCGATTTCATTAGGTTTTTATCGTGCTTTCTGTCTACCTCATAAGGCAGTCCATCTTCGGCAAATAAACCTAAAACTGGCTTATACTCATTCAAAGCCAGCATTTCATCTCTATTTTCAGCTACTTTATAACCTTGGGTTAAATATTTCGGAATCAGGTTTCCTCCGGCACGTTTTTCTCCAAAATATTTATGTCCGCCACCCATCATCACATCAAACTTTAAGCCCAGGTACAGCTCTGCAATAATATCCTGCCCCCCACGGTTATCTATGTTTATGCAAAAACCGGCAGGTGTTGCGTGCGTTATGGGAACAGTGGTTACACAACCTACTTTTTTACCTTTTTCTTTAAATTTCTGAAGGATAGGTTGTGGTTTTTCGCCTTTCATTCCTACATTAAGCGAACCGTTTCGAACCCGCATACCACCACCCCAAGATGAACTTGCAGCTGCAGAATCGGTAACCATAGCGTTTGCAGAAGCCGTATCCATTAATGCTCTAACAGCCTTGTTATCGCGGTAGAGCCCTAACCATTTACTACTAAGCCCCAATATTCTGTTCGAATATAAATCAGCCATATTCAGTGTTCCTATACTCATGCCATCACTTACCATCATGATGATGTTTTTAGCTTTCTTTGAACCGCCAACAGGTTTAGCGATAGCATCTCTTACACCTGTAAATGGAATAGTTAAACCTGCCAACAATCCACCTTTTAATAATGACCTTCTATTCATATTCTATTTATTTTTAAATAAGGGATTAGCTCTGTAGTATTTGCCACCAGCAAAGCTGACAGCGTAATCGGAATTAAAATGTGTACTTTTTAAATAATAATCTGTTGTGATAACCTGTGCGCCAGAATTACAAGCCGAATTGAAATCACCCTTGTCGTTTTTACGTGCCTGTTGCGTATCGTTATCGGCCCGTGTTCTAATGATGTAACCTTTTTTTACCATTTCAGCAATCTGTTTGTCTTTCGGGTTATTTCTAATCATAAAAGCAGCTTCAGGTGTGCCAGGATCTGAATTCGCGAACATTACACGACCTTTTAGTGATGGATGATTTAGAATATAAGTTGCTCTTTTTTTGCCGGTAGCATCCAGTACAAAAATAAATTTGCCTTTCGCCTGGCTCAATTTTGGCCAATGCTGATGAAGTACTGCATCTTGAAGCGAACTGTATTTACCTCTTACTTCATCAGGAAGAATGATATGTTCTTTACCCAAATTCTCTAAGATCACTTTATCCAATTCATCAAAAACCTTTGGCGTAAATAATTCTGGTGATGTAAATCCAGGTTTTTTTATCGAATCATCTTTAGCCTCAAGCGTAATAAAAACCGGTGTATGATCTGCATGAGCTTCTGACCAGGTACGTAACACTTTTAAAGCTCCTACAAAAGTTGGTACTGAGCTTCTAAAATCGAGTTCTGGAACGTGTAAAACCTTAAAACCAGGTTTTTTCATTTCTCCGGAAGTATCAAAAGCGGGTTGACCTTTCGCCCAGTCTAAACCTTTTGGATGCGCATAACGACCACCAGCAGAATCCGCATAAACATCAATTTCCAGGTTTCTTAATCCCATGTTTAATTGTTCTGGAATAGAAATGTGCTCATAATCGATTTTACTGGCAGATACTGAATCCGTTTTCTTAAATACGGTAAATAATGCCGGATCGATGGCTTGCTTATAACTGTTATGCGAACTAATAACCTGAATCTGATTGATGGTTGGATCTTCGTTAACGGTAATAAACGCTATTGCTGGCAATACCAGCAATAGGCTAATGCAACTGATGATTTTCATACACCTTTTTGATTGTTAATACCCTGGGTTTTGTTTCAGGTTTGTATTAAGCTTTAACTCATTTGCCGGAATAGGATAAATTCTTCTGGTGATATCCTTATTCATGAAAAGTACATCGTTTGGTAGTGGATATTCGGTTTCAAATTGTCCGAAACGGATTAAGTCATTTCTTCTCCATGCTTCCCAGCTAAATTCACGGGCTCTTTCATCAAGTAAAGTGCTCAAATCTACCGAACTGGCTAAACTAGCACCAGCGCGGGCTCTTATTTTATTTACAAGTACCAGTGGTGTTTGTAATTCGCTATTAACAGTTGTAGCGGTTGCTCCCCTTAATATCGCTTCTGCTTTCATGAGCATTACATCTGCCAAACGGAGTAGGGGCATATCGTTGCCGTTTAAACGTGTGGCCTGAATTGCGTTTACATCCGGCCAATACTTCACCGATCGAACACCTTTAGCCTGATCTGCAACGGTATTACCCAAATCCATTGGTTTACCTGGTTTTAAAATAAGGTCAGGGGTAATCTCAATTTGAGTTGTTGTTCCTGCCACAAAAACAGGTTTGGTTAAATCAGGTTTACGGTTAGCATCTGGCGCATATTGTTTACCAATTAACCAGAAACTGTTACGGATATCATTGTTCAGGTTAAAACGGTTATAATATTCTGGCGTTGTACTCATTGCAATACTAAAACCCACATTAATACCATATGCTGCTGCTAGTGCAGGATAAAAACCAAATCTTGTAATCTGGTTGCCTGGAATCTGCTGATCGTAGGGAACGGCAAATATGGTTTCATTAATCTGTGGCCCATTGTTAACATCAAAAATATCTGAATATTTGTTATCCAAAGCGTAGTTGGTGTTTTTCAGAATATTATCGGCCATAATTACAGCATCTGCATATCTCGGTTTGCCAGTATAGACCTCCGAATTAAGGTACATTTTTTCTAATAAAGCATAAGCCATTGCCTGGGTTGGCCGGCCATAAAGCAATACACGGTTGTTGTTATCTTTTATTGGTAATTGCGGTATTACAGCTAAAAGTTCTTTCTCAATAAATTCAAATACTTTATCTCTGGTTTGGTTTCCAGGCAGCGAACTCACCGGAAAAGTATCAATAATTGGTACATTACCATATAAATCCATCATAAAGTAGTAATATAAAGCCCTCATTGCTTTTACTTCGGCTAAACTGCTACTTTTTTGTGTAGCTGAAACTGAAGATTCATTGGTCAGGTTGATTAAGCGGTTGCAGTTATTAATACCGCCGAATCCCCACTGCCAGATATCCCTCACATTGGGGTGGTCAATTGTCCAGGTATGGTAATGGAGCTGACGGTACTGGCCACCGTCATCAAAGTTTCCATCGCGTGCGGGAATAATTGCTGCATCTGTAGAAAGTTCCTGCATTCTCCAATATGGCACGCCATATTGAGAAGAAAGATTAGAATACATGGTGCCATAAAGAGCCGCGTAATCTGAATTGGTAAAAGGAAAATTATCTTTAACGTATTGCGATTCAACATCAACATCGAGCTTACTGCATGATTCTAATACCATCAGGCAAGCAAGGATATTAAATAGGATTATAATCTTTTTCATCTTTATTGTTTTTTAGAATGATGCACTTGCACCGAAACTGAAGGTTCTTGTTTTTGGATAATAGTTGTTGTTATCAATTCCCGGCGTTAATCCACCAATGTTGATTTCTGGGTCTAAACCACTGTATTTAGTGATTACGAAAAGGTTATTTGCCGTAACATATAATCTAATGGATTTGATGGCTGGTGTTTTAGGTTTTAGTGTATAGCCAAGCGTAGCGTTATCCAAACGCAAGTATGAGCCACTTTCAAGGAAACGGTCTGAAATCAGATAAGCATTAATATCATTGAAAGATTCGCCGAGGGTAAACCTAGGAATGTTTTGAAGTTTTGCATCGGCCGGATTATTTAAAGATGCCTTTGTGGCATTCAAAATCTTGTTGCCCAAAACGCCTCTAACTAAAAAGTTAAAATCCCAGTTTTTATAACTGAAACTATTCGCCCATCCGTAAATTAATTTAGGCTGGGCGTTGCCAGCGATTTTTGCATCAGTAGTTAAAGGCTGTGTGGCAATAGTTTGACCAGCAGCATTAACGTAAGTGCTTACGCCTGCTGCATTTTTACCCGCATAATTCCAAAGGTTAAAAGTACCCAATGCATAACCTGGCTGAATCAGCTGACTGAAATTGCCCGACTGGCCTTTGCCACCAAGCTGAGCTGTTTGGATGGCTGCGATTTTATAGAAATCATCAGATAAGGTTTCTACTACGTTTTTATTGTGCGCAATATTTGGAGAAGTTGTCCACTTAAAATTATCAGTTTTAACTGCTATTGCATTTAATGAAAATTCAATACCCGTATTTTTTATTTTGCCTACGTTAGCCGTAATGGTTGGTAAGAAGAATTGTGTTGTAGAAACTTCATAACGATCATAAATCAAATCAGAAGTTTTCTTTACATAAAAATCAAGTGAGCCCGTAATTCTGTCTTTAAACAAGCCAAAATCTAAACCAATGTTGGTAGTTGCTGTACTTTCCCATTTCAAATCAGGGTTTGGGTTTCTAACCGGACCAATGGCATTGCTGATATTGCCATTATTTAAAAATTTATTGCTTCCAGAAAGTGTACCATAAATTAGTAAAGAAGAGAAGGCATCAAAACCTAAACTGTTGCCGGATACGCCATAACCGGCACGAAGTTTTAAATCACTAATAACCGGAACCGACTGCATAAAATCTTCGTCAATAATTCTCCATCCTGCAGAAACAGCCGGGAATAGACCCCAGCGATTATTTTTTCCGAATGCAGAAGAGCCATCATCTCTTAAAGATGCCTGAAATAAATATTTCTCATTATAGTTGTACTGAACCCTGCCGTAATATGAAATTAACCTTAAAGTTGAAATAGGGGCGTTGTTAAAGGCGATTTGGGAAAGCAAACTTGGATTAGACAAAAACAGGTTGTTATATCCTAAATTATCGTTTGAAAAATTTTGTGTGGTTACGCCAAAACCATCATTCGTTCTATCTTCTTGCCATGAATAACCGCCAAGTAATTTTAAACTATGTTTCCCGAAAGTTTTATCATAGTTAAAGTAACCCTCTAAAACCTGGCTTTTGTTTAAAACATCGATTTTTTGTGCTTGTCCGTTTACGCCTCTGGCTAATCCCGATTGGCTGTTTAAATAAGTACTGTAGTTATTCTGGTCTCTTTGAGAAGAAACGCTGGCTGTAAACTTTAGTCCATCAATGATATTTACCTGAGCCATACCATTAATCAACGTTTTATTATTCAAGTTATCGATTACGTTATTATCAACAATTGATAATGGATTTCTTGTTCCACTCCCGGTACGGTTGTAGTTCTCTTTATAGCTACCATCAGTATTAAAAGGATTTACTGTTGGCAAATAGAAAAGCATATTGGGAAGCGCTTGTGATTGATATACATCTGAACTTTTCGAATTACTGTTGGTTATGGTTAAACCCAGTTTAAGCCGATCATTAAAAAACTTCTCGTTAAGGAATGCACGAACAATTGTTCTTTTTAACGATGTATTTTTAAGAATCCCTTTATTATCGAGGTAATTCACACTTGCGCCATAATCTGATGTTTGACCAGCGCCACCGTAAGAAAGATTATGATTTTGAGAATAACCTGTTCTTTCCAGAAGTGATTGCCAGTTTGTGTCCGAACCATCATCATCTACCGCATTTAAAGTTTGCTTGTTATCTGCAAGGTATTGTCTCAACTCGGGAGCTGAAAGCATATCGTATTTTTTAGAAACTTTCTCTACGGCAGCATAGCCGCTATAATTTAGGCGGGATTGGCCGCTTTTAGCACGTTTGGTGGTTACAATGATTACGCCGTTTGCTGCCCTCGAACCATAAATGGCAGTTGAAGATGCATCTTTTAAAATGTCGATATTTTCGATATCAGCCGGTGCCAATAAATCAATCGAAGCTCCGGGAACACCATCGATAACGTAAAACGGCTCTTGTGCAGCACCTTCACGCAAAGTAGATGGACCACGTAAAATAGTAGATGGTTTAGCATTCGGATCGCCACTTTTAGTAACATTCAAACCTGCAACTTTACCTTGTAAAAGTTGGGCTGGGTTAACCAAAACACCTTGGTTAAATTCTTCTGATTTTACAGAAGTTACCGCACCTGTTAAATCTTTTTTATTAGCTGTACCATAACCAATAACCACAACTTCTTTCAGGTTTTGATTATCCGAAACAAGGGTTACATTTATTTTAGCCTGATCATTAACCGGAATTTCCTTGGTTAAACTTCCAAGTAGCGAGAATGTAAGTATATCAGACGGTTTTGCCTGAATAGTATAACCGCCATTTGTATCGGTTGATGTTCCTAAGGTGCTGCCTTTTATTTTAACTGTTACGCCCGGTAATGGCTGACTGGTTTCATCAACAACTTTACCCGTTATTGTTTTATCACTTTGAGCCTGGGTGTTTAATGAAAAGAAAAGCAGCATTGCAACAAGACATTGCCATCTGCCAATCAAAGACAAGTAGGTCTTTTTGTAGTTTTGTTTCATGAATGATTGGTTATGATTGTTTGGATCATCCACAGAAACAAACGATTGTTCCTTGCTCTGTGAATTTCTCACAAAGATGCCTTAACCCGATTATGGATTTTGTCAGTTAGAATTAAGAAATTATTAAGAATCATAAGTCGGATTGAAAATAATGTTAAGGATTTTCAAATTACTGGTTCAGAATTATGAATTAAATTTAACATTATGATGTAAAGATGAAGTGAACCTTATGTTGTTGATTGAAAAATTGCGATTTTTTTCTCAATTATATTGTTCGTTGCTCTTTGCACTGTGTTTATGTTTTTTTAAAAGGCTATTTTGTTAAAAACATTAAAAAAATATATAATTCAAGCCGCTTCAGGTTCAAAAAAAAAGAGGAAGACTTTTCAGCTCCCTCTTTTTATATGATCTGTTTTTTTTATCTGATCTATATTTGGTTTATTTATAAAGGTAATTCATTGCAATTACATCATTTGCATTAAATGTACGGTCGCCACCGTTAGAGCAAGCCAGCATGAATGATTCTGCATCTGCTTTTGATGGTGTGCCTGGGATTTGTATCGCACCAACTCCTGCCGTTCCTTCATTAGAACGTTTTCCTCCACAGCTATAAGCTCTGTTCATGTAGTCTGTATGACGGAATCCTATACAATGTCCAACTTCATGTTGCAAAACAGAAGCTACATACAATAAATTAGGATTTGTTCCGTAGGCATTAACATTCGTATTCATTTTAACCTGATTAAATGGTTCGCCGCTTGAAGTAGGGAAACCAGATGAACCCAAAGTGATGTAGCCACCACTTGGCCCTTCGTTAAATCCAAATACATCAATGTTACCTGTAGTACCTGTATTTGCCCTTTGAAAAGTCATACGCAGGCCCAATGAGTTGTATCTTGAAATCATGAGGTCAACAGCATCACTATACACCTGTGGTAAATTTGTAACAGAAATTGTAATCACTCGTGGTAGAGATTTAACAACATTCGTTGTGCGGTACTGCTCGGTTTCAGCAATATTTAAATTAGGACTTAAAGACTTTTCGTTTAAGTTGGCATCCGTTAGAACGATGTCGCCTTCTACCAGATAACCATTATCAACTTTACGCGCATTTTCGACGCTAAATCCTAAGCTTTTTATTTGTTGTAGAGTACTTGCTGATATTTCGGCCTTATTATCAGTTTGTTCAGAAGTGTTGTTCTTTTTGCATGAAGATACGCAGAGAAATAACGCGCATACCATGGCCAATGATAGAAATTTTGTGTTTTTCATGTTTAAGTTAGTTTAGGTTAAAATGTATTGATCAGATAATCTAATATATAAACAAATTCTATGTAATCAAATAGTTACAATCTTTTTTTTGAAAAATATCTAATAGATTTGTCTTATGTGTTTATCAACAAATGGTTTGAAAATTTATACGGCTGTGTCTAAAATATCTGATGCAATTTGTACCGTAACTTATTTAAAAACTAACACCCACTTGTAAACCTGTAGATAATGATGCAGGTAGATTATTGCCAAATCTCACGGGGAAAGGTAAGGCAAGATACAGGCTCAAATCTTTTCCTTTTTTTACAACCTGGTTCAAAACCGGTGTAAAGCCATAACGCCCGCCGGTTTCAAATGCTGCACGACCTATAAATGTAAAGCCATGTTTGAACCTGAACATTGCCCCCGGATGAAATAATACCGAACTTACTTTGGAAATATTATGTTCGGTACGGATACTCGGGGCAATCTCGAAACTGACCCCGAATTTATCACTCTTTAAAATGTTTATTCCGAATGGAAAGGCAAGTGTGTATACATCCGAAAAGTTATCGTGGAATCCGTTTTTATCCCAGGAACCGATGGGGTGAAGCAAACTGAAATAGCCAGTTACCTTTGGATATGTATGATTTTGAGTCGTTTGTTGTGCCTTTGTTGATAAACTTAGTAACGTAGTGAAAACAAGTAGCATTATACTGTGCTTAACAGGCGATTTTGTAGAGATTTGATGCATAACGAGAAGTTAGAAGAATTTAATGAATAGTCCTATCGCGGCCGCTGCACCAATGATATAGGGCTCCTGTAATTTTTTGATGTAGATGAGTGAAAGTATAGCTGCTACTGCGATTAATGCTGTTGTAATGTCTTTTATAGAACGCATACCAATCACAATTACTGAACCAACGAGTGCGCCAATTACAGCAGCGGTAATTCCTTCAACGAATGTTTTAACGCTATTATTTTTTGCAATCTTTTTGAAAGAGGGTGCTAACGCCACTGTAAAAATGTAGCATGGCAGAAAAGTAGCCAGCGCTGCAACACAGGCCCCCGGAAACCCTGCTACAAGATAACCGATAAATCCTACTGTAATTACTACAGGTCCAGGCGTGATCATGGCAACTGCAACCGAATCTACAAACTGAGCTTCCGTTAACCAAGCAAATTCCTTTACCACACCACCATGCAGGAAAGGTACAATGGCCAGTCCGCTACCAAATACAAATGCTCCCGCCTTAACGAAAAACCAGCCAATGTCTTGTAAGGTCTTGCTTTCATAGTGCCAAAAACCAGTACTGAACAATATTCCTGCCGGGAGTGTTGAAGGCTTTCTAATCCATTGCGGTGGGGCCTTAATGAGCATATACAGGATGCCACAAGCTAGAAAAAGTAAGATTTCCTCTTTTTCGGTAACAACGGTGATCACGATTCCAATGATATAGAACACCCATAAAAGCCATTTGGATTTGATGGCAGCAGGCTCCAGTTTGCTGATTGATTTAATGGTTAGTTTATACGCGCTCATGGTAATGATGCCGATTACGGCAGCGCCAACACCATAAAATACCGCTTGCATCCATGCCAAACCACCATATTGTTGGTAGGCCATACCAAGCAAAACCACCATGATGAACGATGGTAATACAAAGGCTAATCCTGTTAAAGTAGCGCCTATTAAGCCATAGTGTACAAAGCCGATATAGATACCCAACTGTGCGGCAAGAGGTCCGGGAGCCAATTGCGCAAGCGCTAGCCCTTCTTTATATTCTTCTTCGCTAAGCCAGCCTTTCTGCTCAACCAGATCACGCTGCATATAACCTACCAGCGCAACAGGACCACCAAAGCCCCAAGTGCCCAATTTTAGGAAATACGTTGTAATTTCTGCTAGTGCGTATCGCGGTTTGGCTTTATCGGTTTGTTCTTTCATCAGCAAATTGTATTTTACTACAATATTGCTTATTCGCAGGGCGCTATAATTGTACGGATTTAACTATTTGTATCCGTTTTACCTTTTTTGTGTTTTTTTCTGTAAAACGAGGGGTTCTCTCCAGTCTGTTTCTTAAATATTCTATTAAAATGGCTCTGGTCTGAAAATCCGGTAAGATAGGCAATCTCGGTTAATGAGTAAGCTGATGTTTCTATCAACAGCATAGCCTTTTCGATCCTCATCTTCCGTATATAATCTCCAAAAGACAGGTCATCAAAATACTTGGAAAACTCCCGGGATAAATAGGCCGGATTAATTTCCAGTTCATCTGAAGCCTGCTGGAGACTCAAAGACATATTGGTATCCATTTGGTCCTGTATCATTTCCCGTAATTCATTTGCCCAGGCCGGTGCTTTCTTTCCTTTATTTTCCCGAAGGTACCTGGTGTATATGTCCAGTAACATTTGTTCAACTGGTCCGGCCTGTGTATGTTTTTTATGGTAAAGGTGTTTTGCCCAACTATACAGGCCATCATAAATCCGCATGCCTAAAGCCAATAGCTCCTGATCATTTGAACTGTGGTAGGCTAAACCCGAAAATACAGCTTCTAGCCCTGCTGCCTGTGGTGCGAAGTCATGGCGATCAGTATCTGCCCCGCGAACGATAGCAGCAATGCGGTCAAGAGCAGTGTCTTTTAACTGGTGTTTTTTAATGAAATAATCAAAAGTGCATTGATCATTGTAATGCGTATATTCCACATCTGGCATGTCGAATGGTACTGCCCCTAATTCGCTGGCTTTAATCATTACCTCATCTGAAGGTACATAAATAATTTCTGCATCAGGATCGATAAAACGCCTGATTAGCCAAGGGCAGGCAATCCGGTCAATTTTTGGATGTTCACGGGTGATCCATTTTGTCATTTATAATAGGAGAGTAGTATGCAAAGTTAATTATCATACCCGATTTTAATAATAATAATTCGGTGAAGCGAATCTTTTATTTACTTCATCAAAAAAAATGTTTGGTTCACCTAGCGTAAACTGTTAAGTTTTTAAGTGACGATATAGCGTGGTGCAGGAATAATAGCAAAATAAGAAACCTTAATTTAACTGTATTTTGATGGCATTTTAAAGTAGATCGTAGAAGGTGTGTTTTGCACAGGTTAGGCCGTAAAGCCCCTTCTACATTGTCGCATATCACCACTGGCAAACTCGAATTTACATGCCATCTTTGTATAGTCAGGATTTGATATTAAAAATACTGACAAGATGGTGGAGCAGCTACCACTTCAAAAACGGGCGAAACCGAAAAGCCTCAAGAGTAGGAAATTAAAAAATAATTTTATGTCGAACAACACCGTTTCATTGCACAGAGTTTTAAAAGCATCGCCAGAAAAAGTATATCGTGCATTTACCGAACCTTTGGCAATCGCTTCCTGGTTACCTCCATATGGTTTTCTTTGTACTGTTCACGAAATGACAGTAGCACTGGGAGGTTCTTTTAAAATGTCGTTTCAAAACTTTTCTACTTCCAATGGTCATTCATTCGGCGGAAAATACCTTGAAGTAACACCGAACGAGTTTTTAAAGTATACCGATCAGTTTGATGATCCAAACCTGCCTGGTGAGATGATTACCTCTGTTTGGTTGAAAAAGACTTTAGTGGGTACAGAAATTAAAATTACGCAGGAAGGAATTCCCTCAGCTATACCTGTAGAGATGTGTTACCTGGGTTGGCAGGAATCGCTTGAAAAGTTAGCTAAGCTGGTAGAACCGGAAATACCTGATGCTTAATTAAAGGAATTATATTTTTTGAAATACATACTCAAGCTAACCTTAGGGTTTAAACCCCTCCAAAATAATTTTGGAGGGGTTTTTTGTGCGTTTACCTGATATTAAGCGATTTTGCCAAATGATTAAGTCTATTTGTAGAAGCGCAGCAATATTGGATGAATAGATATATATTTAAGTTGGTATTATCCCTAACCAATAATGAGCCAGCTATTTAATCTTTCCTGCAGCAAATTAGTGGCGCCTATTAATTTGGCAATCGCATTACATTTTCAGTATTATATACCAGGTATTTTTAGTGCCGATACAAGGCATATTTCCCGCTTTATAAATAATATGCAATACGGTTGGCTGCCGTTATTCTGTAATAAGGATCAGACTGTTAAAATCGCATCAATAAACACACATTAATCACAACAAAGGACCCTTAGAATATGGATAACAATATAATTGGCCGAAGAAATTTTATTAAAAAGGCAGGTTTGTTAACAGCAGGTCTTGCTACATTATATTTTCCGGTATGGGCGCAGAGCATTTTTGCTCAGGATTATCCCTTACATAATATTCCGGAAGATAAAGATATCGATCCCCTTTGGGCACGTTCGCTTTTTAACAGGGGTGAGGCAAGCACTTATCTGAAAAGTCGAAATGAACTGAAATACATTGGTATGCCTGCAGGAGGTTTACATGCTGGTACCGTTTATGTGGGCGGAGATGGGCGGCTTTGGCTCTGGCAGATTTACAATGAAACCTTTGAAGGGCCTCAGGAAGGAATAGACCCTAAGGTGGTTAACTGGAACGATGGAACTGCTGTACGTAAAATACGTGTTAGGGATGGCGCAGCATATGTAGAACCAGCCATTGCCGACAATAAACGTGTACTCGATCAGGGCTTCGCCGTTAAAACCATTATCGATGGAAAAAATGTGATAAAAGAGTTGAATGAAGGCGATTGGGACGAGATTAGTTTTAAGGCATCGTATCCGGTAGCCAATATCAGGTATAGCAGTAAAGGATTTCCGCTTGAGGTAAACCTAAAGGTTTATTCTCCTTTTATCCCTCTTGATGCAGAGCGATCGGCTTTGCCGGCTACAATTTTGCGCTTAGCCGTTATAAATAAAGGTAAAAGTCCGCTAAAAGTTTCTGTTTTGGGATGGATGGAAAATGGAGCAAATAAGCTTACTGGTAAAATAAACACCGGACAGCGGAAAAATCAGGTTATTAAGCTTGAAAAATCTACTGGCATATTTTCATCCTTTGAACCAACAAACGAAGAAGTAAAGGCTGCTGGCGATAGTGGCACCATGGGTTTTATGCTGCATAACGCAGCAGGGAAAACCCAAACATCATTTAGTCCCTGGCCAATAAAAGAAGAGGATTTTGATCAGGCTTTAACAGACACCACCACGATAGAAGCTCCTGAAAAACTTGTGGGAAGCATTAGCCTTTCAGCTGATTTATTGCCTGGGAAATCGCTAAAAGCGGATTATTCGATAAGCTGGCACTTTAATAACCCTAACCCAAAACTTAAAAAACTGGTGAAAGATGCCGAAGGTGGTTATCATTATGGAGCCAGGTTTAAAGATGCCAAAGCCGTTTCGACATTTATAGATGCGAATTTTGATGAGCTATCTACTACAACCGAGTTATGGAGTAACACCTGGAACAACTCGACCTTGCCACATTGGTTTTTGGAAAGGACTTTTGTAAACATAGGTACATTGGCTACTGCGAATACCTACCGCTTTGCCGATGGCAGGTTCTGGGGTTGGGAAGGTGTAGGCGCCTGTGCAGGTACCTGTACACACGTTTGGCAATATGCCCAGGCGGTGGCAAGGATTTTTCCTGAGCTAGAGAAAGGCTTACGGGAGAAGGTTGATCTGGGCGTTGGTTTTAAAGAAGATACCGGCGCAATTATTTTTCGGGCAGAAAATGAAAGCAGACCTGCTATTGATGGCCAGGCAGGTACGGTGCTCAGGTTCTATCGCGAACATCAAATGAGCAAGGATAATACTTTTCTACAGGCCAACTGGTCAAAGATTAAAAAGGCGGTGCAGTTTATGCTCGATCAGGACAAGAATGGAGATGGTATGACCGATACCCCGATGGAGAATACCCTGGATGCAGTATGGGAAGGAGAAATTGCCTGGATAGTAGGTCTTTGTATTGCTGCGGCAAGGGCTGCTCAGGCTATGGCAGAAGAAGTAAAAGATGTATCATTCGCCAAAACCTGCGAAAACTATGTAAACAATGGCCGCAGGAATATGGAAAAAGAACTGTTTAATGGAGAATATTTTATCCATCGCCCGGATGCTGTTCAGGGACGTAAAAATTTGGGTTCTTATAATACCTGTCATATTGATCAGGTTTACGGACAAAGCTGGGCATTTCAGGTAGGTTTGCCCCGGGTATTGGATAAGGGGAAAGCCTTGTCTGCACTTAAAGCTTTATGGAAATACAATTTCACGATGGATGTGGGGCCTTACATCAAAACACATACTGGTGGCCGCCCATATGCACTTCCTGGTGAGGGCGGCATGGTGATGAATACGAATCCCCATAACGAACCTAAGCCATTTGGCGAGAATGTAAGCTGGCAGCTTGGCTACTTTCATGAGTGTATGAGCGGTTTCGAACATCAGGTAGCCGCACATTTTATGGCAGAAGGCATGGTAGAGGAAAGCCTTATCTTAACCCGTGTTATTCATGACAGGCACCACGCTGCAAAACGAAACCCGTTCAATGAAATAGAATGTAGTGACCATTATGCCAGGGCAATGGCAAGTTATGGAACTTTTATTACAGCCTGTGGTTTTGAGTACCATGGCCCGAAAGGATATATTGCTTTTGCCCCTAAATGGAACAAAGAAAACTTTAAAGCACCTTTTACTGCTGCGCTTGGATGGGGAACTTACAGCCAGCAAAACGCTGGGCTTAAACAGATCCACCATTTCGAATTGAAATATGGTACGCTGGCCTTGAATAAAATCTCCCTCGAAAAACTTGGTGGAGGTAAATCAAGAACAGTTTCGGCTCAATTAGGTGGAAAACAAATTCCTTTATCTTTTAAACAGGAAAATAATGTAGTGGAAATCCTGATAAAAGAAACTTTAAACATTCAAAAGAACCAGATTTTAACCATCAATATTGCTTAAATTAAAGATATGAATCCATTTCGTTTAATAATGAAATCAGCTGCCGTCTTATTGGTCGTAGCTGAACTATTTCTGGCAGGTTGTACTGCTCCGACAAAGGAAAAAGATGGCTTGAATGGTATTTCAAACAATTGGCAACAGGATTTTGATGCTAAATTACCGATGCTGGGGCATAGAAATTGGATTTTGATCGTGGATAAAGCTTTCCCAGAGCAAAATGCTGCAGGAATGGAATATATTTATGCAAATGAAGACCTGGATGCTGTTTTAAAAAAGGTGCTTGCTCAGGTCAATCTTTCAGGTCATGTAAAACCGATTGTTTACAGGGATAAAGAGCTCAGTTTTATTAGTGAACAGCAGGTTAAAGGGGTTACGCAATTTAAAACTAGTATCGAAAATACACTAGGTAACCTGCCTGTACAAACGATGCTCCATGATTCTGTTTTTAAAAAATTAGATACTGAATCGAAATTGTTCAAAGTGCTCGTCATCAAAACTAATGAAGTAATTCCTTATACTTCTGTGTTTTTGCAGCTGGATTGTGCCTACTGGACTAAACCAAAGGAAGATACTTTGAGAAATAGAATGAAAAATTGATGTGAAGTAAGCGGCCTGCATTAGAGGCCGCTTGAATATACTTACTTCCATTTTAATATATTAAACTTATGCCCGTCTGGGTCTGCAAAAGCGCAACCGTACATGCCATGAAATTCCTCTGGTGGTGAGAATACAGCACCGCCGGCATCTTTCACTTTTACCGCCCATTCATTCACTTCTTCCTTGGTTTCTGCCGAAATGGTGAACATGACCTCGTTGCCCTTGCTCAAATCGGCGAGTTCGCCTTTCATGCCCTTTTTTAGACTATCTTCCTTAAAAAAGTGGATCACAAAATTATCTTCTCCAAATAAAAAGCTGGCTAACTCATCACTCTCGGGACCTGCATTTTTTTCAAAACAGAGTTTGGTGTAAAAAGCCCTGCTTTTCTCCACATCTTTAACGCCTAAATTGGCCCAGATTTTTGCTTTCATAATTATATATTTAGGTATAGATTCTTAATTATAATGCTTTGTAACTTAATAATACGGTACCGCTTTTAAAGCTGCGGGTATTGCTTAATTTCAAATTTAAATGTTCTTGTATACCGCTAAAAACAGAGGTGCCCTTTCCGATGGCTACCGGATCGATCATAATTTGATAGGTGTCTATCAAACCTGCTTCGGCCAGTTGTGTGCTCAGATTTCCGCTGCCTAAAATGGTAATGTTTTTTGGTGATGTTTTCTTCAGCTCAGCTATTCGAGCCATTATATCATCGCTCATTATCCGTGTATTTTGCCAGTTGGTGTGTTGCAGGGTATTGGTACATACAATCTTTTCGGCCTGGTTCATGCCCCTGGCTATCTCAGGCATCGCATCAATGGCATTTTGAGATGGCCACCACGATGCCATCATTTCATAAGTTATCCGGCCGAAGAGCAGGATGCTATCGTGCTCAAGATTTTTCGCGCTGAACTCGCCCTCTTCCTGGCCGTGCTGATGCCAGTCGATACCATTGTTGGCATCTTTATAATAGCCATCCAGACTGATAAAATTGAATACACTTAATTTGCCCATTGTTGCTGTTGTTTTATCTGTTACAAATCTCTGTAGATTATTGGTACCATTTAGGCGGCATAAATGACAACTTAAGGGCGTGAAAGTGACAAATAAAATACTTAATTTAGTTAGCATTAAAATAACGATTTAAGGATGTTAAAAGTTTGCCTTTATATTTTCGACGAAGCTGTTCCTTCTTCAGTTACCGGAGTGGTAGATTTGTTGAGTGCTGCCAACCGTTATATGGAACGTGCTGGTAAAACGCCTGTATTTGCGCTAAGTTTGGTTGCAGAGAAAGATCGTGAAATTCCTTTTCATTTTAACAACGTCAATATCGAGCAGTTAAATTATGGGGATATACGGCAAGCGGATCTGATTATTATCCCCTCATTCAGCGTAAGTAACGAGGGCGTGTTAGGTCGAAACCAAGCGGCTGTTAATTGGATCAAAGAAATGTACGCCAACCAGACCGAAGTGGCCAGTTTGTGCGTAGGCAGCTACTTTTTGGCCGAAGCGGGTTTGCTTGATGGAAAAGAAGTAACCTCGCACTGGGCTGTAGCAACAGATATGCAGAAACGTTATCCCAAAATCAGAATGAAAAGCGATTTGGTAACCACCGATCAGGACGGGGTTTATACCAGCGGTGGAGCATTCTCTTCTCTTAAATTGATCCTCTACCTGATTGAGAAATTTTGCGGTCGCGAAGCTGCTCTGTGGATCAGTAAAATGTTTGCCATTGAAATGGACAGGACCAGCCAGGCGCATTTTAAGGTATTTACCGGCCAGCATCAGCACGATGATAAAGATATTTTAAAGGCTCAGCAGTACATTGAAGAAAATTACCAGAACGAAATCGCAATGGAGGAGGTATCAAGTCTGGTTAATATGGGTAAGCGTAATTTTATCCGTCGGTTTAAGGCGGCCACCAATAATACACCTTTCGAATATCTACAAAGAGTGAGGATAGAATCAGCAAAAAAAGCCATCGAAATGAACCATAAAGATCTGCCATTTATTATGGAAGATACCGGTTACAACGATTTGAAAGCATTCAGGAAAATCTTTAAACGCATTACGGGGCTATCGCCTATGGAATACAAACGAAAATATGCGAGGGCTTAAATCATCAATTAGCGATATATACAGGGGATAACAATAAAAAAATAATCAACAATAAGAGTCTATTTACCTAATAATGGCTTTTCCGCGGGCTTACAATAACCTGTTTGTTCTGAGCAATATGCAGTTTAAGGGATATAACCTTCCTAAATCAATTCATATTTTTTTATGGCGTAGGGGTAAATCCAAATGTTGTTGTCATACTTTCAAAACACAATAAATATTCAATTATTTAAAAACAAAAAAGTATGAAAATGAACAAGTTTTATTTATTAGTTGCTGTTATGGTTATTACAGCAGGAGTGGCAAAAGCACAAGATTCTGACCTGGTATTTGGTGTAAAAGCTGGTGCGAACTACGGAACATTGCCAACAAGTTTAAAGGCCATAACAGATAAAAAAGGAAAGGTAGGCTATAATTTTGGGGTATTTGCGCGGGTTGGTAAATCGCTATATTTTCAGCCAGAATTGAGTTATGTTAGCTTTAAGAGTTCATATGTTTATGCAGCAAACACTTATACACCAAAATTTAACCAACTTAATTTACCACTTATGGTTGGATATAAGCTTATCGATACTGAGGCTTTAAATTTCAGAGTTTCTGCAGGTCCCGATGTTAATTACACCCTTAACGAAGCAAAAGGGCCGGTTGGCTTTGATTATAAAAAGCTTAATTTCGGTGGAGTGATTAATGCTGGCGTAGATATTGGCAACATCAGTATCGATGCCAGATACAGCAGGGGCCTTACAAAAATTAATAAGGGACTAGGTGAGAAAAGCGGTTTGTTTAATCTATCTATAGGATTTAAATTGTTTTAAAGCACTGCTAATTCCTTTACTCTTCTAACAAATAAGTTTAAATACCGGAACAACATAAATCCATTTTTCTCTAAGAAAAATGGATTTATGTTGTTAACTTCTTAAATAACATTTCGTTAATTGAAGAAACTAAATTAGTTTCATTACTTTTGTTGCTAAACGAACTATTTAAGTCTTGTGTCATGTAATATCATTTGCATATAAATGTTGAATGACCTTTCCCACTCGGGGAGGGAGTAATTACTATTTATTTTTTACTTTACTTATTACAATATGGCTATTTCAAAAAAATATGGTCGTACTTATCACTATCCGTTTTCGCCGGGAACAACTAGCGATGACAGGATACAGCACGATTATTGGGAATATTTACAGAAAATCCCTACACTTATACACACCGAAAAACTCGACGGCGAGAATAATTGCCTATCTAAATACGGCGTGTTTGCCCGCTCGCATGCGGCTCCAACAACATCACCATGGACAGAAAGTCTTAGGCGTTTTTGGCAACTTGTAAAACATGATTTAGGAGATTTAGAAATCTTCGTAGAAAACTTATATGCAATCCATTCTATTGAATACCGTAAGCTCGAACATCATTTTTATGTATTTGGTGTTCGCGAATGCGACCATTGGTTAAGCTGGGAAGAAACGCAGTTTTATGCAAATATGTTAGATCTGCCAACTGTTCCTATAATTAAAATAGAACAAAAACCAGAAAATCAAAGGCAATTCGAAAAAGAAATACTTGAGTTGGTAAAGGATCCAGGGAAATTTGATACCTATGATGTTTACGATAAAACCCAGGTCACTATGGAGGGAATTGTTAGCAGGAATGCTGATGAGTATGCCGTTAATAATTTTGCTCAAAATGTTTTCAAATACGTTCGCAAGGGGCATGTTAAAACTGATGAGCATTGGACCAGAAGCTGGAAACGCGCATCACTGATAAATGAAGGAGGTAAGCATGTGGACGTTAAGTGAAAATAAGCAATGGGAGGATCTTGAAATTCGCTTTGACTGGGTAAAACGTATGGCAGGTGTTCAGCAAGACTCTCGCTATCATGCAGAAGGTAACGTGGCCATACATACACAAATGGTGTTAACCGCTTTACAAAATGAACCTGCTTTTAAAGATTTATCTGAACAAGATCAGGAAGTTTTATGGGCAGCTGCTTTATTGCATGATGTTGAAAAATACAGTACTACTGTTTTTGAAGCAGACGGAAGTATTACGTCAAATGGACATGCGCGTAAAGGAGCTCAATTTGCAAGACAATTACTGTATCAGGATGAACCAACACCTTTTACCATTCGTGAACAAATTGTAGGGTTGGTAAGGCATCATGGTTTGCCGATTTGGTTATTTGAAAAAAATGATCCTGTGAAAGTCATAGTTAAAGCAAGTATGGAAGTTAATCTGCAATGGTTATGTTTATTAGCAAAAGCAGATATGCTTGGACGTATTTGTGATGATCAGGAAGAGATGTTATATCGAATAGCTTGTTTCGAAGAATTTTGTAAGGAAAATGAATGCTGGGAAAATCCGTATACGTTTAAATCAGATGCTGCGAAAATGTATTTTATGCAACATGAAGATGTTTATTTAGATTACATCCCATTTGATGGGCCAGTAACAGAAGTTATTTTAATGAGTGGTTTGCCCGGTGCTGGAAAAGATACCTATATCAAAGCACATTACTCAGATTGGCCTATTATCTCTTTAGACGGTATCCGTAAGGAGAAGGGAATATCCCCAACGGATAAAGCAGGTAATGGGAGGATAATACAAGAAGCAAAAGAGCATGCCAGAGTTTATCTGCGGAAACAGCAATCTTTTGTTTGGAATGCTACCAATACGACGAGCCAGATGCGCATGCAATTAATTGATTTGTTTAGTATTTACAAGGCAAAAGTAAGTATTGTCTATATTGAAGTGCCTTACCAACACTTGCATCTTCAAAATAAGAATAGATCTGCTATTGTACCTGCAGGAATACTTGATAAATTAACGCGTAAACTCGAAGTGCCAGCACAATGGGAAGCGCATCAAGTAGTTTATCAGATTCGATAATAGAGGTTTTTAAGTTCGTAATTAAGCGAGCTAAGCCAGAATCATTGGAAAACATCAATTGTTAAGGCAGCCCCTTCAGCATATGCTGAAGGGCTTTTTTGTGCTTCTAACAGTATTTCGGATTTTTATTCCATTAATTTATACAGGAAGCCAGCTTTTGATATGGACTAAATTCTTTAAAAACTAAAAATGTGTAACTTGAATCTGTAATGTATATCATATGAAATATAACCGACGCGATTTTATTGGTGGGAGCATGGCCCTCACATCTGCTTTATTTTTAACACCAATGGAAACATTTAGCACACCTTCTTCCAGGTCTGAAAAATGGACAAATGGTTTCGCCTTAAAAATCATGGCGCCCTATTGGGGCTTTAATGGCTCGGTAACCGATTTTTGCAAAAAAGCAAAAGATTCAGGTTATGATGGAATAGAAGTCCTTTGGTCGGCAGAAATTGCAGAGGAATTATTTAAAGCGTTAAAAAAATATCAATTAGAAGTCGGTTTCCTTTGCCGTGGAGATGAAGCCCTTCCGGTACCGCACTTTGCAACTTTTAAAAAAGTACTTAAAGAAGCTGTTGAACATCGGTATCAAAAACCGTTGTATATAAATGTGCACTCCGGAAAGGATTTTTTCCAATACCAGGACAACAAAAAATTCATTGATTTTACTGTTCAGTATGCCAAAGAAACAGGAGTTCCAATTTATCATGAAACCCATCGGTCGCGTATGCTTTATTCAGCTCCGGCATCATTACAATATTTAGAGAAAAATCCTGATTTAAGGCTAACCCTCGATATTTCTCATTGGTGCAATGTGAGCGAAAGTTTACTCGAAGATCAATCAGAAACTGTTGCACTTGCTATTTCACGTACCGATCATGTTCATTCCAGGGTTGGCCATGCAGAAGGACCACAAGTAAGTGATCCAAGAGCTCCGGAATGGAAGCAGGCTGTTGAAGCACATTTTGCCTGGTGGGACAAAGTTGTTGCCAAAAAGAAACAACAAGGTAAAATCCTAACCATGTTAACTGAATTTGGGCCACCCAGTTATATGCCAACCATTCCGTTTACCAACCTTCCAGTTGCCGATCAATGGGAAATAAATGTATATATGATGCAGGTTTGGAGAAAAAGATATTTGTAGTCTTTGTAAAAATGACTGCTTTTTAAACAGCCTGTACAACGAATCAGATAAGCATTACACAATTCTTAAGCTACATATTAATTACCTTACTTTAAAATTAGTTAGTGCATATTGTATTAATAACAACTTTTTTACTATTTGTTTAATATAATTAAACAAATGTTCAGTAATTATGTGTCTTTATAACAATGGATTTATTAAGGTTTTTATGAGAACGTTTTTTTTAAAAATGATGGTATTATCTATACTGTCATTATCGGCGATGGCCCAGCGTAAAGTTCCGCATGTATTAATTATCGGCCTTGATGGCTTTAGTGCCGAAGGGTTTAAAATGGCTAAACATCCAAATTTGGATATGCTGTTTGCCGATGGTGTACTCTCGTTAACCACAAGACCTGTAATGCCATCGGTTACCTTACCAAACTGGACAAGCCATATGACGGGTTCGGGTCCGGAGGAGCACGGGATTACAGCCAACGATTGGACATTGCAGAAACACACTTTACAGCCAATAGAAACAGACGCAGACGGCTATTATCCATCTATATTTAAAGTATTAAAGGAGGGGGTTCCTACTGTTAAAACGGCTTATTACTACAACTGGAAAGAACTGATTAACCCGATTAATCAGAAATACCTGGATGAAGTATCTTTTGAAGAAAAAGATGAGTATAAAGAGAACTACCAGAAAGCTTTCGATTTTATGGTAAAAAACAAACAGAACCCTACACTTACCTTTTTGTACAGTGTGCACACTGACCATGCAGGACATGGTTTTGGTTGGATGACCCCGCAATATATTACGGCTATTGAACAGGCTGATGTTGCCATAGGTGCTTTACTGGAAAAATTAAAAACTGCTGGCATTTATAAAGACACTCATTTCTTATTGATTACCGATCACGGAGGTATAAATAAGGGGCATGGTGGCGTATCAATGACAGAAATGCAGGTGCCTTGGGCAATTACTGGTCCACAGATTAAAAAAGGTGGATTAATCACATCCTTTAATAGCAACAAAAACACCGGTTTAGTATTGGCAAAAATTTTCGGACTCACTAAATTGCCAGACGCCTGGACAGGAACAGTACCCAAAAATGTGTTTAAATAGATTTTCAAGGAGAAGATTTGTATAGTAAGGTACGAAAAGATTAAACCGGATAATGGATTTTCATTACCCGGTTTTTTATTGGTTAATTACATTGGGATCTATTCCTTTTGGTGATTTAAGGCATTGGTAAAACCTGTCCATTCACTTGAAAATCGTTAACACCAACACTGGTACTCCCGCTGGTTGCAGTGGCGCCATATGCATATAACCTAAAGGTAACAGCAGTATTGATATTGGTAAGTGCCGATGCATTGAATGAGATCATGGTTGGCGTAGTGGTGCCGCTGATTGTAACAGGCGCTGATATATTGCTGGCAAAATTATCAATGCTAGAGCGGAGCACAAATGTATTCGGGTGTGTGGCACCACCCCTTAATACTGTAAATTTAATGTCGCTAAAGTTAAAATAGTACCCACTTACTGGTTCTAAATGCAGCTCGTAATATTCTGTTGCATCAAAGGCTGATGGTGTTGTTGCAGATATGGCATTTACCCATCCACTTACCAGGTATCGCCCGCCCGGGCCCGGTGCGCCGCTGGATATACCCGCCGCCGATAGCGTTGCACGGGAAAAATCAGACCGTGGTGTACCCACAACATTATCACCTGCATTTGGCGCAGGACTGGTACTGTTAACATATACAATGTTTTGTGGGGCCTGGTATTTTATGTTGGGATGGATATAAACATGGCTGGTATTATTATAAGCTGTAGGATTGGTAATGTTTGATACAATTGTATAAGGGCCATCCAGATAAGCTGGATTAGCATCCGGAATACTGTTGCCCCAGATCAGGCCTGTTGCTGTGGGTGGCTGATTAAGGTTGATGATCCTGATATCGTCATGATAAACGGTACGGGTACTATTAGGCGGTACTACATATAATCCCCATTTAATGTAGCCTATGTTTCCATCACTAACGTTGCCGGTAAAGGTAGAATAGTTTGTTTTTTCATCTACCAAAACATAGTCACTTTGTCCTGGGAGTTTCATATAAGTTCTCATATAGCCGGTAGTGGAAGTAGCCCAGAGTACATCTATTCTAAATTGGAGCCATTGGTTTACATATGGCTGCAAGTCTGTTATGATGTCTTTCGTCGATACGTCCTGATACCTAATCCTCACCGCATTTCTTTGTGCACGTATCATCAGAGGAACATTTTCCCCGCCTGATACTTTAAGTTGAAAAAGATTACTTTCGTTAGTTGGATCTCCGGTATTCCAAACCGGCCAATCTTTTAACATCACACTAAACTCGTAGCGGCGTTCATCGCCAGGGAAATAACGGGCTGGAAGAAATTGTTGAGCATCGCTCTCACTTCTCCAGTTGCCGTCTGAATTATAACCCGAATCGCCATAAACTACTTTATGCGCTATTGCATGGTTTGATAGTGATGCACCGGGTGATACAATATAAGCGGCATCTGATGCAGTGGCATTGGTTGGGTTTATGCCCGTGATACCAGAGTTAAGTGCACCATTTTCGTAATTTACGTCTAATATTGTATCGCCATAGCCCAGGTTTGCTTGTGGGCCGGTAGCCATTTTCGAAATGGAGAATTTTGCGGTCTCGGTCTGGCTGGTCAGGCCATTTTCAATTTTACTGCAGGCGCTAGCCAAAAATAATACAGCTATTGCCATATACTTTTGTAGGTAAACTGATTTTTTTTTCATGTGGTTCTTTTTTGGTTAGTTGAAGGTTGATTATGTTTATAATATCATGTTAAACTGTTTTAGTAGGTAAATAAAAAGCGGTAATGTTTTAATCATTACCGCTCTGTTAATTATTTAATAGTTGTTTTAATCTCAGTCTTTTTACCATCAATGGTTAGCGTAAGGTTAATTTCGCCTTTTTCAAAATTATTGCCAGCGTTTTCTTTTAGGGTAATTTCTGGAGCCTTATCTCCATCAAAAGGATAGAGTACAGAAACAAATTGTTGTGTATTGGCGTCTTTTTTTGCCTTTTCGAATACAAAAGCCGGGCGTGGCATTTCCTGGTTATAGATATAGGAAACTTTACCTTCCTCTTCTTTAAGCGTAACTTTATCTACATTCAAAGATTGGAACAATACGTTATTCCCATCATTGTAAGTAGTATACACCTTATTCTTAACCTGATCAAAAACAGGTTTACTATCCTCTTTTAGTTGGAAATGGACACCCAGGTTTCCGGTAGCTTTACCAATGGCTTTGTCAATAATCAAAAAATATTTTTGGTTAATAAATAGTACACTGCGCTGGTGGTTCAAATCGGCATAACTAGGGTTGGTATAGGTTAGTACATCTAGTTTTCCTTCTCCCTCTCCTCTAGGGGAGGCTTGGGGTGGGGTGGTTTCCCATTTATCCTGATGCGCTTTGGTAATTACCATGTTCTGGTTATCTAAAGTTAGCGTACTGTGTACCCTGGTTTGGCGGTACCAGTTCCGTTTTTTGGTAACCTCTGCATCCCCACTATATAAATAACATCCTGCATCAGGAGTGAAATTTCTGCCTTTAATCCACAGTTCGAAGGTTCCGTTATCGGGCTGGGCATGAAATTCTCCCGGAGGACTGGCTTTTAAGATCATTACGGTCGATTTATCGCTCCATCCATTTCTGAAGGTGTAAAAGCCGGCAGTTGTTAGTCCATGCGATAAATAGTTGGGTAAAGCACCAGCTGCGCCATCAGTAGCAAAATATTTTATCTCCTCATTATCTGGGAAAGTCTTAGACCAGGCCGCAAATGCTTTCATCCTTGAGGCTTTTTCAACCGGCCACGAATCGCCGAACATTGGGTTGTTATAATCAGGGAACGACATATTGGCCGTAGCTACAACCATATTTTCTACTGTTTTGATATAACTTTCTGGAAATTCTTTTTCTGCACCCGCCAATTTAGCCGAGTTGTAGGCTTTAAGGAAAATATCAATGCTGGCTACATGGTAAGTTGGCGAAAGTTCCCATTGCATTCCGTCTGGATATACCTGTTTTTTAATTTCGCGGTTAAGCACCTCGATACCACTTTTGCGCCAATTTGCCGCTTCCTTAAGTTCTGGAAAAATGCTGCCAGCTCCTAAAACACGCTGTGCTTCGAACAATAAATGATTGCCCTCTTTGCTATAGTTTTTTAGGATGTAATCGGTTTGCTGGCTAAAAAGGTTTAAAAACTCCAATAAAAAGGCCGGCGTAAAGTTCGGCGAGCGTACAAATAAATTAAAGGTACCCGGCAAGCTTTGGATACGTTCCGATACTTCTAACGGACGCCAGGCAAAACTGTCGTTTTCTTTCGATTTACCTAAAGGGTTTTTCTTGGCCCAATCTCTAAACTGAAAAATCCATTCTTTAGCATACTTTTCATCGCCACTGCTGCGGTATGCCATACCCATAGGCTGCCACCAGGTAACACGGTGTAACTGCCAACGTACTTCATTGTCTTTTACCGGCCAAAAATCCCAGTTAATATCAGTGCCATAATCATAATAGCCATAACCTTTTTGTGGTTGAAATTTGTGTTCCAGAGCATTATCAGCCTTTACCTGGTTGGCTTTGCCAATATCTTTACCGCTAAAGCGGGCCTCATCGCCTACGTTAAAATCAGGGTGTTTCACTGTTTTACGGTTGCGGTAATAACTAAGCAGTTCTTTTCCTGCATTGTTGTACTGTGCAGCAGCTACTAATTTTTTTATGTTTTCCAGCCCTTTGGCATCGAGGTTAATAATATCAAAACTGGCTTTATTAATAGGTGCCTCTTGTGCTTTCACCTGTAGCATCAACAGGTTACAAACAAAAAGGATAACAATATTTTTTATTTTTTTCATTTTTTATCTATCTACAAGCCTCATAGGATTTTGAAACCTGCGGTTTAAAAGGTTTGTCAGTTTGAGCTGAGTTTACGACTATGATTTCACTAACTGTTTCAAATCAATTTTTTTTATGGCTGCATATTTTTTTAATGCTTCCAGATAATAATAGTCGGCATAATCCAATGGTGTATCAATTTCAGAATTGTATAAAAATGCACCTACACTGTGTTTCAGAAGAAATAGACCGTTTTCTCCCGGTTTGGCCAGATATTCATCAGAAGAGAGCGATTTTAAAATCTGCTCTGCATGATCAAAATATTTTTTACCGTCTTTTACCTGCGTGCTCAAATCCAGTAAAGCCGATGCAATTACAGCAGCAGCAGAGGCATCGCGAGGTGCTTGTCCGTCTGTATCCAGGTCATCAGCATTATGTACATCTAAATCCCATGCCGGAATTTTGTTTTTTTGCATGGTTGGATGGTTCATAATAAATTTCGCAATGTTTTCTGCCTGTGCTAAAAAAGCAGGATTTTTGCTATTTCTGTAACACATGCTGTAACCATATAAGCCCCAGGCTTGTCCACGTGCCCAGGCCGATTCGTCGGTTAGCCCCTGATGGGTTCTTTTAGCCAAAACTTTTCCTGTTACAACATCATAATCAACTACATGGTACGAACTGAAATCTTTTCTGAAATGATTTTTCATCGTAGTGGTGGCGTGGGTACTTGCAATATTGGTATAAGCAGGGTTTTTAAATTCAGATGCTGCCCAATATAAATACTCGAGGTTCATCATATTATCTATAATTACCGGATAATGCCACCACGAAAAATCCCAGGATCTGATGACGCCAACTTTTGGATTAAAACGAGCGGCAAGGTGTTTGGCCCCATCCTGTAGTGCAGGTAAATAAGTTTTATCTCCTGTAATGCGGAAAGCATTGCCATAAGAACAATAAAGCATAAAACCCAGATCGTGGGTATTGGTGATATTGCGTATAGAATCTAATGCCAGCGTAAACTTTTTGGCTTCTTCAGCCAGGTTTTTGTCTCTGGTAAGCTCATAGCCATACCAAAGGGTGCCAGGGAAAAATCCTGTAGTCCAATCGGTAATACCAGCAATCCTTATTGTTCCGTTAGGGTTAACTGAGCGTGGGTTTTTGCCAGGTTTATAAGTTTGTGCAGCTTTATTCAACTGAAATGCAATCACATCAGTGGTTTTCTTTAACCAATTTAACGGTGGATCATTTTGTACAGGGGCAGCACAACAGTTTAATATAAATGTGGCAGCTACCACTACTAAGCAAAAAGCTTTTTTCATCGTGTTCGGAATTTGGTCTTTTAATTATGATTGTTTTGTCTGGTGAAATTAAGAGACTATAAACAGAATCACTTTTGATTATTATCATAAATATTTTGAAATTGGTTAATACCATACCTTAATTCCGGGCATGGCCCAGGTTATTGCCAGGTTTATGTGTGTACTACTTCATTGTTTAAATTTGATTGCTGATTTTTGGTGTTCCTCAAGTTGCGCAAGGTCCGGGCTGTTTCGCCACAATCCCTCACGCTTAAAAGCATGATCTTTATGGCCGAGTTACCTAAAAAAAATGATTACTGTTAAATTTTTTAATCAATATTGAAAGGTTTTGAGCTGAAATCTAACGGATAGAGGCTTATCGAATTCTATTTTTAACCTATATTAGATTCGAATAATAAAATTATATTGAAAAAACATGTCCAATAAAGAAATGCAAATGAAATTTAAACTAGGTTCGTTATATGGTTACTTTAAATAATTTCAACATGCAACAATCGTATGCTATCGGAATTGATGTTGGTGGATCTTCACTCAAATGCGGAGTAGTAAACCAAAATGGCGAAATTTTATATTCCATTATCGTATCGCTAAAAAACGCGAAAACACAGGGTGCAATTATTGCGCTCATTGTAGAGGCGATTAATACCTGTGCTAAAAAGTTTAAAAACCCTATTCTGGGGGTGGGTATAGGTTTTCCGGGGATTATTTATAACAACAAGATTATAGCTGGTGCTGATAATTTACCCGGGTTTAAACAATTAGCTTTAGGCGAAATCCTGCAAGAAGTAACACGTTATAATATTGTAATGGATAACGATGCCAATTTAATGGGGTTAGGAGAAATGACTTACGGTGCGGCCAAAGATTGTAGCGATGTGGTTTTTCTTACTGTAGGCACGGGAATAGGTGGCGCTGTAATGATTGATAACAAGCTTTACGGTGGGTTTAGAAATAGAGGTACAGAATTAGGACATATTGTTGTACAACATAATGGTGTTGCATGTGCCTGCGGAGGCCGCGGTTGCTTAGAGGCTTATGCATCAGTAACGGCCCTGCTTAACCGTTATCAGTCTATCCATCCTAATCCACCGGAAGAGATTGATGGTAAATATATGGTCGAAAAATACCTGGCTAGAGAAGAATATGCTGTTGAAGCTATGGAGTCGCATTTCGATTATCTGGCTACAGGCATTATCAGTTTTATAAATGTATTTAGCCCACAAAAAATTGTAATTGGCGGAGGCATAAGCGAATCTGGCGCCTTCTATGTTCGGGAGATAGAAAGAAGGATAAAAACTTTAGCGGTGCCCATTGCACCTGGTAACGAATTGGTAGTTGCTGCTAAGTTGGGCAATAAAGCAGGTTTACTGGGCTGTGCAGCAAATGTTTTTCAAAAATTTAAGGCCTTCGATTATGCAGTGAAATAATTCTTCGAAGTAATAGGTGCAAATCTAAATCTGCGTTGTTTTTCGAGGATTAGCAGGAAACAAAAGTATTGAATTGAAACAGAAAGGATATTCTAATAAATTAGAATATCCTTTTTTTCTGTCGAATAATGTAGGATACTGCTTACAGGAAAATATAAATCGATCAAAATTTTTAAGCATTCATCTTGTTTGTTTTGTCTTTATTTTGCTCAAAACAGCCTTGTGAAAGGCCCAAATAAGACGCTTAAGGTATGTTTAGTCAAATTTGATAGTATTTTAGCCAAATTTGAAACTCTTTTTATATCCCTAATGCTAAATTCGTTACAGTAAGATGAATGGGAATCGACCTGTGGAAAAGAATCCCACCTATAATTTCCTAACAAGCTTACAGACTAAGCAAACCTGAAAAGGTTTAAAAATAACCGAATAAAATAAATGGGGATTAACCTACCCAAGTATTGATAAGAAGAGACTAACCGAACATTACAAATCAACTAACAAAATGACTAAAAATAATTCTGAGGCGATAGCTGAAAAAGATTCTTTTTCGATCAGCAACATGCAGCGAAGGCAGTTTTTGCAATTTGCAGGTGCATCTATGGCTTTAACAATGGGATTGATCAGTTGCAAAAAAGAAGAAATACCTGCCACTACGCCTTATATTAATACAGATAATACCATAGATTTTAAAGACGACACCGGGCTGTTAAACTATATATATGCATTGGAGCAGATTGAGGCTGCCTTTTATGTCAAAGCAACAGCAAATTTGCCAGCTAGTTTTACACCTACACAGGTTTTATTTTTTAACGATATCAAACTGCACGAAATTGCCCATCGCGAATTTTTCAAAAGATTTTTAGGGGTCACTGCAATTGGCGTACTTGAAATCGATTTTTCGGGTATCGATTTTACTGATGCCACTGCAGTTTTAAATGCTGCCAGAACATTCGAAGATTTAGGCGTAGCTGCTTATAATGATGCAATTGTTAGGTGTAAAAACGATTATAACCTGATTCTTTTAAGTCAGGTGGCTACAGTAGAGGCACGCCATGCGGCTTTTGTGTGCAGTCAGGTAAGTGCACTGAGTTTTGCTGACCTTACCGAACTTGCTCCATTAGGTGCCGATGCGACTAATGCACTTGATGTTATGCTCGCACCAGGTAAAGTTTTAGAACAGGCTTCAAAATATATCAAAACCAAACTTAATATCATTAATCTTTAAATCGCATGAATATGAATATTTTAAATATCATTGAGGAAACGGAAAAAGTAGATGGGGCGGTTTACGAGAGATTGGGCCCTAGGCGCAGCGCATTGAAACACTTATTAAATGTTGGCCAGAAAGTTTCGTTAGCAGCAATACCTTTATCATTAAGTACGATGTTCCAAAAAACGTACAGCCAAACTACACCAAATACAGCATCAATCGATTCGCTTAATCTGGTTTTGGCTTTAGGTTATATGCAGTTTCAATTTTATAATAATGCACTAACGGCTACCCCAGCTTTAATACCGGTTGCCGATAAGCCTATTATTACCACCTTACGCGATCAGGAGCAAGCACATATTAATGTATTAACCAAAGCCATTACCGATTTGGGTGGTACACCCAGGGCCTTAATGCCCTATGCCAATTTCGATTATACAAGGGTTAATGCTAACGTAACCACCAACTATGGTACATTTTTAAGAACCGCTGTGGTGCTGGAAGATTTAAGCGAACGTGCTTATAAAGGCCAATTGATTACATTAATGGGAACACCGGTACTGGCCACTGCTGTACGCATACATACAATAGAAGCCCGTCATTCGGCCCAATTGCGCCAGATGGTGAATAAATTACAGATTGCCACGCTCAAATATTTACGCCCATGGGTAAGTATCAGAAGAAACGACGCCGATGGAAGCGATTTACTCCCAATTACCGGAAACGATTCGATGATTGGTGTACTAAATCCGGTATATGATATTGATGCCGGATTGCTAAATAGGGAAACCAAAACTATCCAGGCAGGTATAGAATTAATTGGCATCGGAGGAAATATCAATTTAACCGCCGGGCCGGCAGCAGAGTCTTTTGATGAGTATCTTTTAACTGCGACAGTTAAAACGGCTGCTAACCTGTTTATTAAAACCGGGTTCCAACTAACCTAACAACAACTTAATTCACCGATAAGGAAGAAATCATATGAAACGAATTATAATCTTATTTTTACTATTCAGTACCTGTAAAACGCTTTTTGCACAGGATATAATTACTGTATCAGGTTTAGTAAGAGACGAAACAAACCAGCCCATGCCCGGGGCAACAATTTATGAGAAAGGAACCAAAAATACTGTAGTATCTGGTACCAATGGCAGATACCAGATTAAGGTTAAAAGTGATGCCACCCTGGTATTTACTTTTTTGGGGACTAAAAGTGTGGAAATAAAAATAAATAAGAGAACTACTATCGACGCAAAATTGCAGGACGATGCCAATAACCTGAACGAAGTTGTGGTTGTTGGCTATGGTCAAGAGGTAAAACGTGGTGATTTAACAGGTTCTATTTCTTCAATTAGTGGTGCCGAGCTTGCAAAGGTACCTGTACAAAATGTTGCACAAGCCCTACAGGGTCGTATTGCAGGTATGCAGGTTACAATGGGCAGCGGCGATCCGGGCGAAGTACCATCGATTAAAATCAGGGGAGGTACCTCTATTACCCAAAGCAATGAACCTCTATATGTAGTTGATGGGGTGCCACAAACCGAAGGACTGGCTTTCTTAGATCCAACCGATGTAGAATCTATCGATGTATTAAAAGATGCATCTGCAACTGCAATTTATGGCGCCCGTGGTGCTAATGGTGTGGTTTTGGTAACTACTAAAAAAATAAAAAATGGTAAAACCACTATAAACTATGATGGATATTTTGGTGCTAAATCGATCAGCCGTTTTCTGCCGGTACTAAATACCTACGATTACGTTAAGTATGTTTATGAAAACGCATTACCAAATGCTGGCAGGCAGGCAACTTTTTTAAACACTTATGGTCCGTTCGATTCTCTACAGGTTAAATATGGCGATAGGCCAGGGATTGATTGGCAAGATCGTGTTATGGGAGAAACAGCAATTAGCCAATACCATAAGATTGGTATTAACGGGGGTACAGGCGAAATGAGATACAATGTGTTTTATTCTAAGAACAAAAACGAGGGTATAGTATTAAACAGCGGTGCAGACAAGGATATTGCCAAATTAAGTGTAACCAATAACATTGGTAAAAAGGCAGTAGTTACTGGAATTGTTAATTATTCCAATCAGTTTATTTATGGCACAGGCGGTACACAGACCGGTGGGAATGCCCGTTTGAGTTTTTTACAAACGTTATTGCAGTACAGACCAATCACCAGTAAAAATGGAAATGATCTAGACCTGCTGAATGATGCGGTAGATGCATTGGATAACCAGGGTAGTCCTGCGTTTCAAAGCCCGGTGCTTGCACTAAACACGCGTAAAGTAGAGCAATCGATAAAAAGTTTAAATGCAAGTGTAACCGTTAAATATAATTTTGTTAAAAACTTAAGCTACAATGGTTTGGTTAGCTTTACCAACCAAACCAACAAGATAAAAACTTTTATAGATGCCAATAATATCCAGGCTATACGTACCGGAGGGGCATTTGGTGGTATAAGTGATGCTTTAACCAAACGTTTAAATTATAACAACGTAATCACCTATGCTAATGTTTTTGCAAAAGATCATAAAATAGACGTATCGGTAGGGCAGGAATACATCTATAATTACGGTGAAAATTTTGCTGCCACCACCAACGGTGTTCCTGTTTTTAACAATGGTTTTGATAATTTAGGTGCAGGCACTATTGCTACATTCCCATCTTCATATACAGAAGATGATAAATTGTTTTCTCTTTTTGCCAAGGCAAATTATTCTTATAAAGGAAAGTATTTTGTAAGTGGCTCTATCAGGAGAGATGGTTCTTCAAAATTTGGTAAAGAAAACGTTTTTGGGTATTTCCCTTCAGCAGCACTCTCGTGGAAAATTTCAGAAGAAGCTTTCATCAAAAACATTAAAGAGATTTCCGATTTAAAACTTCGCTTAAGTTATGGTAGTTCGGGTAATAACCGTATTGCCAATTATGCTGCGCTAGCTACATTTGTTACTGGTAATTATCCACTGATGAACCAGGTTTATTCTTCGGCGTACCGTACCAATCTTGAAAATCCTTTTTTAAAATGGGAAACAGTGGTACAGCGCAATGTCGGCTTAGACATTGGCTTGTTTAAACAAAGGATTATGTTAACCGCCGAACTGTACGATAACAGATCAAAAGATTTGCTCTATAACACCAGGATTCCTGCAAGTTCGGGCTTTAGCAATCAGCTACAAAATGTAGGCGAAACTTCTAGCAAAGGGGTAGAGCTTACGCTAAGTACCATTAACATTAAAAACAGCAATTTTTTATGGAATACAAATTTCAATATTGCGTTTAACAGAACAAAAGTACTTAAGTTAAGCAGTGGCGAAAGTTCTTTGCTCGCTAGCAGTTATAATTCGGCATTTAACGATTATATACTACAGGTAGGACAGCCAGTAGGCATCATGTACGGTTACATTAGCGATGGTTTATATCAAGTAGGCGATTTTAACTATAACCCTACCAGCAATGCTTATACATTAAAACCAGAAGTGGTTAACAATGGTAACGTAGCTCAACCCGGTTATGCCAAATATAAAGATATCAGTGGCCCTAGCGGTACACCAGATGGCCTGATCAATGATTTCGACCGAACGGCTATTGGCAATGCCAACCCTAAATTTACAGGTGGCATCAATAATACTTTTAGTTATAAAGGGGTTGATTTAAGTGTGTTTTTAGATTTTACTTATGGCAACGATATTTATAATGCCAATGTGCAAAATAACCTCGGTATTTCGGGCGATTTTAACAGTAACCTGGCCTTTCAGGCAAACAGGTGGACAAATGTGAATGCTACAGGGCAATTAACAACCAGTCCGGTAGAACTTGCAGCATTAAATCAGGGCAAAAATACCATTGCATCCATAGGCGGTACCACTACTGGCAGGTTAACACGTTTTGCAATCGAAGATGGGTCCTTTTTAAGGTTAAATAACATCAGTTTAGGTTATACCTTCCCGAAAAAATGGTTAAGTGCAGTAAAAATAAGCAATGCCCGTATTTATTTTACAGCATATAATTTACATGTATTTACCAAATACTCTGGCTACGATCCGGAAGTAAGTGTAATTAATAACCCTTTAACCCCAGGAGTCGATTTTAGTGCTTACCCAAGAGGGAAGTCTTTTATTGCCGGTTTAAATTTATCGTTATAAAAAAATCAATATGAAAGCTAAGTTTATATATATGAAAAACGCAACTTTTGTTGGCTTAATCATACTAGCAACACTTGTTTCTTGTAAAAAAACAGTCGAAACCGAGCCTTACTCTTCATTTACGACCGACAACTTTTTCAGCTCATTACCAGAGGCCTATGCGGCAACCTTGGGTGTTTACGAAACACTAAAAAGCCCGAATACTTACGCCTGGTATGTTCCATTGGTTTATGATGCCGATACTGATGTAGAATTTTTAAGTGCGGGAACTACCACAAACGATTTTAGAGAGGTTTCGCACTATTATTACCTGGCGGGCAATTCATATTTTTACAGTACGTGGACTACCTTATATAACGGCATAGACCGGGCCAATTTAGTAATTGAGCGGATACCACAAATGACACAATATACCAATGGTACTGCAGCAGAAAAAAGCGATTTAAACCGTATGCTTGGCGAGGCTAAATTTCTCCGCGGATTTTTTTATTCAGAACTGGTACGCTTGTGGGGAGATGTGCCTTTTAAAACTAAAAGTTCAGCCCCAGGAGATGATCTGAGTTTGCCACTAACCGATAGATTTACGATTTACGAGCAGGTAATTAAAGATATGCAGGAGGCCATTGCAGTTTTGCCGGCAACCATTGCCACCAATGAAAGAATAAATAAGTTTGGCGCGAAGGCCATGTTGGCCCGTGTGGCCCTGTTTGCAGGTGGATATTCTTTAAGACCAGATGGAACGATGCAAAGGGCAACTGATTATACCAAATACTATCAGCTAGCACAAACACAGGTAAATGATGTGCTAACTTCAGGTTTGTATAAACTGAATGATAGCTATAGCCAGGTTTTCAAAAACCAGTCTCAGCAAGTATTCGAGCCAAAAGAAAGTTTGTTTGAAATGTCTTTTTACACACCTACGGTTACCAGTACCAATAATTCTAGTTGGGGTTTTTTTAATGCGCCTCCTACCAATGCTGGGGTTTATGGTAGTACATTAAATCGTGTTTTTGTACCTTCTTCGTTTTATAGCAGCTTTGCAGACGGAGATTTAAGGCGCGATTTTTCTGTTGCGAGATATATTTTGGATGCCAACGGAAATAAACTTCCATTGATAAATGGTAGAGATGATGAACGGTGGGGCCCGGGAAAATGGAGCAGGGAATATCAGAACAATTCGACATTGGAAAAAACGTACACCAATATTAATTATGTAGCCATGCGCTATGCCGATGTGCTGTTGATGAAAGCCGAAATTGAAAATGAACTGAACAATGGGCCTACAGCTGAAGCTTACGATGCCATAAATTCAGTAAGAAGAAGGGCTTATGGCACTAATACCTCTGGAAGCAGGATTAACATTACACTCGCCAATGGTGGAACAGGATACTCGCTCAGTACCACTGCGCTAAGTAATACCACTATTACCATTAGCGGAGGCGGAGGTACAGACGCATACGCCGTGCCTACAGTAGTTGGAGATAAAGTTACTGCAATAACGGTGCTTAACCAGGGTGCTGGTTATACATCGGCACCAATCATTACCATTACCGATGTTAAAGGCAAAGGTACGGGAGCTACTGCAACGGCAACACTTTTACCAAAGAAAAACAATGTCGACGTAGATTTACCTACCGGCTTGAGCAAAGATGCTTTTTTATTAAGGATACAGAATGAAAGGGCCTGGGAATTATGTTTCGAGGGAATGCGCCGTGCCGATTTAATCAGATGGAATTTATTGGGCGATAAAATTAAAGCCACACAGGATGCCGTTAAAGCTATCCGTACACAGTATGCTTACGAAGCTGCAACAAATTTCAAAAAAGGCAAACACGAACTATATCCATTCCCATCAAACGAAATGGATGTAAATAAAAAAATAACCAGGCAAAACCCGGGATTTTGATTTATATAACCTTATCAGAAATAATCCGAGATATGAAATATAATATCCTCTGTCTGTTGTTTTTTTTAGTTACAGTGGCCAATGCCCAAACCAGCAATAAACCAAATATCCTCATCATTATGACCGATCAGCAAACTGCTGATGCGATGAGTATTGCCGGTAATAAAGATCTGCATACCCCAGCCATGGATAAGCTGGCAAAAAACGGGGTGCGTTTTACTAAAGCTTACTGCGCACAGCCATTGTGCACACCCTCGCGCACTGCTATTTTTAGTGGTAAAATGCCTTTCGAAACGGGATTTGTAGGTAATGCGGCCGAAAAAGATGGCCAATGGCCTGATAGTTTGCTGATGATGGGCAAAATTTTACAAAATGGAGGCTATAAAACAGGTTACGTAGGTAAATGGCATTTGCCAGTGCCCACCACCAAAGCTAGCCAACATGGTTTCGAATTTATACAGAATACCAACTTTTTAGATTATAACGATGGCGCTACCCCTTCGTACTGCGCCCGTTTTATTAAAGAAAATAAAGACAAACCATTTTTATTGGTAGCATCTTTCTTAAACCCTCACGATATATGTGAATGGGCCAGGGGTGAAGCCTTAAAAATGGATGTACTTGAAGACGTTCCGCCTGTTGACCAATGTCCACAATTACCGGCCAACTGGCAAATTCCGGCCAATGAACCTGAAATTGTTCGCGAGCAGCAAAAAACGGTGGGTTTACGCACCTATCCCTCAGTAAACTATACGCCAGAGAAATGGCGTCAGTACCGATGGGCGTATAACCGTTTGGTTGAAAAAGTAGATAAATACATCGAAATGGTAATGGCATCACTCAAAAAATATGATATAGAGAAAAATACCATCATCATTTTTACCGCCGACCATGGCGATGGTTATGCCGGTCACAGCTGGAACCAAAAGCAGATTTTATATGAAGAATCGGCTAAAATACCTTTCATTATTGCGAAAATGGATGGTTCTATAAAAAGTTGCACCGACGATATGCTGGTGTGTAACGGTACCGATATGATTCCTACCATTTGTGGCTTAACCGGCGTACAAAAACCTGGTTATCTAAAAGGCATTGATCTTAGTAAAAGATTAATAAACCCCATGAAGAATTTACGTGATACTTTGGTCATTGAAACTGATTTTGCCGATAATGATGAACTTTTGGGCATAAAGGGGAGAGCGGTGATCACTAAAGATTTTAAATACATCGTTTATAATAAAGGGGAGATCAAAGAACAGTTGTTCGATTTAAGCAAAGACCCTGGGGAAATGAATAATTTAACAGTTAACACACGGTACAAAAAGAAATTGCTGGCCATGCGCACTTATTTAAAACAATGGTGCAAGAACAACGGCGATAAGTTTACGGCTGGCTTATAATTCATATCGTAAAATAATATTAAGGCCTGTAGTCTTCCATAATCATAATTGCAGGTGGCTATCGTAGTTTAAATATTACTGATTTTAAAACTGTAAATGATAAAAAATATAAACTTTATACTAGGATTACTTTTGATTACTTCATCAACAGTTAATGCCCAATTGAAAAAGAAACTGATTTTTAGATCAGATTTTTCTACGCCATTGGATTGTAAAGACTGGGTGGCTGAGATAGACCACTTGCCGGGACATAACTCAACAGTTTACACCTACAAAAATACACTGGTGTTAGACACATGGGGTGGGGTAACGGTATGGCTAGATAAAAAACTGAGCGGTAATATACAAATTGAGTATGATCGCGTAATATGTATGGGTAAGGGTTGTAACGATCGAATTGGCGATTTGAACCAGTTTTGGATGGCAAGCGACCCAAAAAATATCAACCTGTTTACCCGCAAGGGCAGGTTTGAGGAATATGATGATCTAGACCTATACTATGTAGGTATGGGCGGTAATTTTAACAGTACTACCCGCTTTAGAAAATACTTTCTAAGTTCAAAACCAGTAATTAAAGAATATACGGATCAAAAACATTTGTTAGAGGCCGAGAAAGTGTACCACATTAAAATAGTGATAAAAGATGGGACTTTATGTTTTTGGGTGAACGGCGAATGTTATTTCAATTATAAAGATCCTGAGCCATTAAAATCAGGATATTTTGGATTCAGGAGCTTACAATCCAAGCAGGAAATTAAAAACCTATGTATATATGCAATTGATAATTTAAGATAAGGTTAAGCAAGCTATTTATGTAGAAATTGTCCAGGCATTTTGCGTGAGGGATAGTAGCAGAAAGCCCACAGCGCAGCGAGGACTTGTAGTGAATAGCCCGACCCGCAGGGACACGCCCAAATGAAAAGAAATATAATAAATTGTATCACCATCAATGAAGAAAATAATCATTCCAATATTATCACTGCTATGGCTAAATGTTTTAGCGCAGCAAAGGCCTGCAGTTATTAAATTAACAGCAGAAAAACTGCACGCCCGTGTTCGCGAATGGCCTTATCCGGTAAACGGAATTATCGTTCCCACCAATGCACCTGCGTTGATGTGGCCAAGCACTAATGGCAAAAATATAGTCACTCCAATGGAGAGCGGGAGCGAAGTACCGGAAGATCCAGGCATTGGCAATGTGCGCTATAAAGTCGTGCTGGCCACCGATAAAGATTTTAAGAATAATGTAATTGCGAGTGCCGAACAGCGTTGGGCAGTTTATCCCTTACATCAGGCATTAAAACCTGGTAAATGGTTCTGGAAATATAGCTACGCTTTAAAAGGAGATAATAAATGGACGTGGTCGCCGGTTTATAATTTTATGATTGATGCAAAATACGCCAATCAAAAGGTAGCGCCACCAATAACTGAGGTATTAAAACGTAACGAAGGCCAGCATCCTTTACTATGGGGCATGCACCGCATTGGCGAAGATTTTTATAAAAATAACCTCCAAAACCCCGAGGCCAAAAAGTTTATTGTTTTTGCCACAAAGCTGATGGATGTGCCTCTGCCTACCGAAAAACCGATGCGGGTAATTGATACTGCAGGCAAAAGTACAATAGAGAAAAAAATACTCGAAACCCGTATGTATCATGGTTTTGGCGATTTTGTGGGTAAGCCAATCAGTAATCTGTGCATTGCTTATCAATTAAGTAAAGACAAGCGTTTTATTCTGGATGCCAAACGGAGGGCTTTGAACATTATCAATATGGACCCCAATGCTCCAGCCACGGGTAGCGATTTTAACAATGGTGTTGTGTTGGAAGCTTTAGGCTGGTTTTACGATGCTGGTTATGATTTTTTATCCCCACAAGAAAAAGAAATGTTTAAGAAGGCAATTACTTTACGGGCTAAACTGGTGTACGATCATCTGCCCAATCGTTTCGAACTTCATGTGAGCGATAACCATGTATGGCAGATTACCATGGCCAATCTTGCCATTGCTACCGTAGCCGTAATAAACGATGTACCCGAAGCCAAAGAGTGGTTAACTTACCTGTACGAAGTTTGGACGGCAAGATTCCCGGTTTTGGGCACTACAGATGGTGGTTGGCATGAGGCTAATGGCTATTTTATGGTAAACTTCAGGTCTATTATTTACCTGTCGCAAATGTTTGGTGATTTTAGTGGCGTAAATTATTTTAACCTGTCATGGATGCAAAACCTGCCGTATTATATGCTATACACCAATCCAGTAGGAGCTGGTAATACCGCCACTGGCGATATGTGGGAGAAATATCCAACCGGAGGCAGGGGGCAGGCCTGGTTTACTGATGCGCTAACTTTCAGGATGGATAATCCTTATTTAAACTGGTATGTCGATGAAGCTAAAAAACGCAACCCCAAATATTTTACAGGAACTGACGAATATCTTTTATATCGATTGCTGAATTATAAGCCTGATCGAAAATTGCAAGCAACATCGCCAGCAAATTTGCCCAAAACGCGCAAATTTGCTGATGTGGGTGTGGTGGCCATGTACCAGGATCTGGCAAATCCAGATAAAAGTTTAAGTAGCTTTTTATTGAGCAATCCGTTTGGTTCTTCGGGCCATGGCCATGCCTCGCAAAATGCCTTTACCATTAATTATAAAGGTAAAATTATTTTTGGCGGTGCCGGATATTACAGCAATTTCAGCGATAAACATAATCTGTTAAACTACCGTTCAACAAAATCTTACAATACCATTTTGGCGGATAGCCTGAACCAAAAACTGGGCGAAGAGGGGTATGGCTGGATAGCCCGTGCCATTTCAGGCAACCACATTCAGTATGCTTTGGGTGATGCCAGTAATGCCTACGGCGATATTAAAAGCGAATTTTGGTTAAACCGGTTTGAGCAAATCAACCTAAAACCTAGCAAGGTCAACGGTTATGGCGAAAGTGGTGTAACATTGTACCGCAGGCACATGTTGCAGTTAGATGGTGGTTATATTGTGTTGTATGATGAGCTTGAAGCTAATAAGCCCGTAAAATGGACCACGCAGTTCCACACGCCATATTACGCCATCAAGGCCGATAAAAGCGACAATGCCAAACAGCAAAACTTTACTGTAACAAACGATGTTGGCAGCGTAACAGCCAGTATATTTGCTAACACTGCCTTAAAAATGAATGTACACGATCAGTTTTACGAGCAACCTTTAAACTGGAACAAACTAACTGATGCAGATGGAAAATTGATTGAATATACTAACCAATGGCATGCTGGCATCACTTCGTTACCAGTCCAAAAATTCAGGTATTTAACCATTATACAAGTTAAAGATGGTAAGACAGAATTGATTAAAACCATTAGGTCTGTTAATGGCCTGTATCATTTGCAAGTTGGCAACTGGGATATACAGGCTCAATTGGATGGAAATAAAACTGCTGCACTGCAGGTTTTTGATAAACAATTAGAAGCCATGTTTAATTACGGGAACCTACCTGTTGTTTATCGCAATAAAGCTTATAGTACTCAAATTAAGAACAGCAGTTTATTATTGGAAATGCAGGGTGGTAAAATGAACAAACAAGAGGTTGTTGATGAACTGCCAGATGTGGTTAAGTTTGATCCTGAAGCAAAATAACAGCTCAATACTATTGCTACTTCAACCAAGATATTACCTGATGTAGCTGTTTACTTAAGCTAAACTTTATATTGATTTTTGCTACACACTTTTAACTAGGCAATGTAATGCTTTTAGCTGTTTTTTGGATTTATTTGTGTTGATTTTTAATTGATTATAACTGGTATTGTGTCTATGTATTAAACTTGTTTTTTTGCGGGTTTAACTTTTTACTACTAAACTTTTGCTAAGAAATTATTAACTTGAGTGGTTAATCCAATCCAGATAAAAGACGAGGTATGACGTTGCAGAAAGATATTTTAGAAAACGGAAATTTCACTAAACGATTAGTGCTGTTGAGTAAGTTGTTACTTACCGTGCTTTTTGCTTTTTGCATTTTCTCTGAAGCTGGTGCGCAGATAAACGGTCGGCATTTTAGAAATATTTCTGTAGAAAAGGGTTTGTCACAAAGTACTGTATTTGCCATTAAACAAGATACTTTAGGTTTTATATGGATTGGAACACAAGATGGGCTTAACCGTTACGACAGTAAAGGATTTAAGGTTTACCGGCCAATAAAATCAGATCCGAAAAGTGTGCAGTCCTATTACACACGTACGCTTTTTATCGATCATAAGGGAAGTTTGTGGATAGGTGGCAACCAAGGGGTAAGCCGTTATAATTATACTACCGATAATTTTACCAATTATAAACTGCCCCGTAGTTTGGGCGAGTGGTATGTTTCCTCTATTACTGAAGATCCACAGCATAATATTTGGGCTACTTCCGTTGTTGGAGGCATTTTTAGGCTGGCAGTGGGCGAATCGCAGTTTAAACGGGTTAATTACGACTCATTTAACACTGGCATTAAAAGAGTGGTTTATGTTGGAAGCTGGAAACAAAACATTCTAATCGGTACCGAAGTTGGCCTTTTTAAAATGACGGGTCCGAAAAATAAACTGGTAAAAATTGATTTGGGAACCGATAAACCCGCCATTAATGATGTGTATATTGATGGAGACGTTTTTTGGGTGGCCACCGAAGGGGATGGCCTTATTCAGTATCATCTCGAAACTGGAGAAAAGAATATTTTCCTTCATTCGCCGGGTGTTACAAGCATTGCCGATAACAATATTCGTTGTGTTGGGAAAGATACCGATGGAAATATCTGGCTAGGTACCTTTAAGGGGTTGACTATTTTCGACCCCAATACCAACACTTTAGAGAATTATTACCACCAGATTTCTCAACCTTATACTATCAGTCAGAATTCGGTACGCTGTTTTTTTAAAGATAAACAAAACGGAATCTGGCTGGGTACTTTTTATGGCGGGCTTAACTATTATCATAAAAACGATATCAAATTTAACTTGCTGAGCCAGAATACAGGAAGGCTATCGTTAAATGATGAAGTAGTAAGTGCCATTAAGGAAGATTCGAAAGGTAATTTTTGGATCGGAACGAATGATAAGGGTTTAAATTATTGGAACAGGGCCACCAATAGCATTAGCTATTTTTCCAATAACGAAAACAATGCCAACAGTTTAAGCGCAAACAACATCAAAGCCATTGCTTTTGATAATGATCAGAACCTTTTGGTTGGGATGCACAATGGTGGATTAAATATCTTAAATCCGAATACCGGTAACGTAAAGCGGTACCGCCATAGCGAAAGCCATCCGAATAGTATAGCGGGCGATCTGGTTTATAGTATATTGAAAGATTATAAAAACAGGATCTGGATCGGAACACGCTCTGGCTTAGATCAGTTTAATCCCCAAAGTCAGACTTTTACACATATTCATTTAGACAAGGCAGGGAAAAGGCCCAGTTCAGATGATATTACCTATCTTTTTGAAGATAGTAAACATCGGATATGGATTGGTACAACCAATGGCGTTACCCTGTTTTATCCAGATAATATGTTATTTGGTAATGATCTCAATAATCAACTGCGCGATGATGTAATTAGTTGTATTACAGAAGATAAAAAGGGGAGGATATGGATTGGTTCGAGAGAAGGACTAATTTTATATGATGAGAACCAGCAATCGTTTGTGACTTATAAAAACCGGAAAGACTTTATAAAAGGAACCATTTATGGTTTGCAACCAGATAATGAAGGCAATATTTGGGTTTCTACCAACAGGGGGCTCATCCGTTACAACCCCGAAACGAAAACTTCGCAAGCTTTTGATGAAACTGATGGATTACAGAACAACCAGTTTAATGATTATGCTTTTTGCAAAGCCAGCGATGGCATGTTATTATTCGGAGGAATTAAAGGACTTTCTTATTTCTACCCATCTAGTATTAAACAACAACCCTTACCTTTGAAATTAACTTTTACAGGCCTCGAGGTATTTAATAACAGTGTAACCAGTGGCGATGAAACCAAAATACTCGAGAACCATATCGATCAAAGCAGCCAACTCGAATTTGCGGCAGAGTATAAACAATTTACCATCCATTTCAATACCTTCAATTATATTTCTGCAAATAGAACCAAATACCTGTACAAATTAGATGGTTTTGATAAAGACTGGCAACATACCGAAGATCTAAAAATAACCTATAATAACCTGAGGGCAGGCAGCTATAATTTTTTAATCAAAGCAGTAGGGCCAAATGGTGAAGCCAGCGCGGTAAGAACCTTGAAAATCATAATATTGCCACCATGGTATAATGCTACCTGGTTTTATTTGTTAATGTTTGTTGCCCTTGTAGCGGGGAGTTATATTGCCTATAGAATTATTGCCGAAAGAATTAAGGCCTTACATCAGCTTAAACTAGAACGGGTTGATAAAGAAAAAGTACGCTATATCAACCAGGTTAAAATGGATTTTTTTACCAACGTATCACACGAGTTAAGAACCCCGCTTACGCTTATCCTGGCTCCATTAGAAGAGTTGATTAAAAAGCCTTCAGAAGATAAATTGATTAACAAACGGCACGAAATGATGTTGATCAATGCTAAACGTTTGTACAACCTTGTTGATCAATTATTCGAATTTAGAAAAACAGAAACAGGTACCAGAAAGCTAAAGGTTAGCAAAAGTGATATCGTAAGTTTTATCCACGAGGTTTACGAATCGTTTAAACCACTGTCTGATAAAAACCAGATACAATATACCTACCACTCAAGCGAAGCAAAATTATCTTTCTATTTTGATAATGATGCGATGGAGAAAATATTGTTCAACCTCTTATCAAATGCATTTAAATATACCAGTGCACATAACAAAATCAGTGTCGAGTTAGCTACGCAGCATAATTTTGCCGTTATTACCGTTACTGATACAGGTGTTGGTATTTCAGAAGATGATATTGCAAAGGTTTTCGATCGCTTTTATCAGGTTAATAACCAGGAAATGAATTTAGGTTCAGGCGTTGGTTTAGCCTTTACCAAAAGACTGATAGAACTTCATCACGGGTCGATTAAAGCAGAAAGTGAACTTGGGAAAGGCAGTAAATTTACAGTTTCCATTCCAATGGCAGATGCCGTTTACCAGGAGGATGTGCAGAGCGAAAATATGCGTTACGAGCTTTCGATCGTGCCTGAAGAGGAGGCTATAACCGAAAATAACCTGATGTATGCCGAGCAATCTTTAATAACAGGTCTTAATGGAAATGAAGGGCAAAGAAGTAAACTGCTTTTGGTTGATGATAACAAAGAAATTTTAGACTATCTGCAAGATTATTTTAAAGAAAGTTATCAAGTTGCGATTGCCTTTGATGGTAAAATGGCATTGGATATTTTAGAAAAAGAGCAGTTTGATCTGGTTGTAAGTGATGTAATGATGCCCGAACTAGACGGTTTGCATTTTTGTAAAAGGCTGAAACAAAATATTAATACTTCCCATATTCCGGTGATCCTGTTAACCGCTAAAACAGAAGTAAATCAGCAGATTAAGGGTTTAGAAATGGGGGCGGATGATTATATTACTAAACCATTTTCTATAGAGATGCTTGGCGCTAAAATAGCCAGTTTGTTAAAATCGCGCAAACGGTTAAAAGAGTATTACGGCGGAAGTAAAGAGATCGTTCCTCAAAATTTAGCATTTAATACACTGGATGAAGAATTTTTGAAAGAAGCGATAGAAATTGTAGAAAAGTACCTGGCCGATTCTGATTTTTCAGTGGATAAATTCAGTCGGGAAATTGGTATGAGCCGGTCTAACTTATACCTTAAATTTAAAGCAATAACCGGCGAATCGGCAACCGATTTTATTAAAAGAATCCGTTTCAATAAAGCGGTAGAGCTAATGCAGAGCAAACGTTACACCATTGCACAGATAACCTACATGTGTGGCTTTAACTCTCCTTCTTACTTTTCTACGGCATTTAAACAGCATTATGGCTGTATGCCGAGTGAATACTTAGCCAGAGAAGATGAAATGGAGCGCTAGTTGATACAATATCCACAATGGCAAAACGGATGTTCTGCCGTTCAAACAACTGGTCTTTTTTTCATTTTAAAATGATAAGGCAGCTTCACGAATAAAAACAATGCTGCAAATGCTAAAGACGTATTTTTTCATAAAAATGTATTATAGGTCTATATCAAAAAAGGGAGGCGAAAAGCCACCCTTAACATGAGAAGGTTATCTTTTTTAAACAGTTTATACCGCCTGTATCTTTAAAACCACGCTGGTTCTATAAGCATTGGCTTCCGGATTAAAGCCTACTTTCATTAAAAAGTCGCCAGAATAAACTTTAGCACTGTCAATTGGCGATTTAGTACCAGGATACAGATTAATTTCTTCTATTTTATACTTTTTGGCTGAGTCTAATCCTTTTAGTTTAATTGGTAATATCACACCATTAGTAAAAAGGGTAGCCACATAATAGTTAAAAATAATAGCTTGGTCTTTTGCTTCATTTACGTAAGCAATTGAAGCTATTTTATTTTCGTAAGGATCCTGCAAACGGTATTGCTGGCCATGCCAGATAATATCTTTAAAGCTGTTATAGGTTTTTACGGCATTCTGACTAAAAAGCAAATCATTTTTACTCAGCTCATTTACACGTACATCATAACCAAGTTTTCCCATCATGGCTACATCTGTTTTAAATTTAATGGGTTGTTTACCCATATCGGTAATGTGGTTATCTACCGCAATTGAAGGAAAATAATATGAATATTCCCATTGAATAAAGATGCGGTCGTATGGATTGGTATTATCGCTGGGCCAAAATTCAGTGAAATGTTGCAATGCGGAATAATCTACTCTCGAGCCACCTCCAGCACACAGCATCATTGGTGTTTTAGGATATTTTTTTCTAATCCGTTCTAATACGCTATTCAGTCCCCTGATATATTCAAGATAAAAATGATCCTGGTTTTTTAAAGTAGGAGAGTTGGCGTTGTATATTAAGGAGTTACAATCCCATTTAATGAAAGCAACTTCTGGTACTTCCTTAAAAATATCATCTACGGTTTTGTAAATAAAATCCTGAACCTTAGGGTTGGTTAAATCCAACACCAACTGGTTGCGCATGTAATATTCTTTTCTTTCAGGCTGTCTGATAATCCAATCGGGATGATTCTCATAAAGTTCGCTTTTAGGATTAACCATTTCAGGTTCTATCCAGATACCAAATTTTACACCGCTTGCTGTGGCTTCTTTACCCAAAGTACTGATGCCATTTTGCAATTTTTGTTTGTTATACTGCCAATCTCCCAGGCCAGCAGTAGATCCATTACGTGGGTATTTGTTACCGAACCAGCCATCGTCCAATAAAAAAACATCAACCCCTAACTTTTTGGTATCCTTTGTTAATTCGTTTAATTTTTCATCGTTAAAATCGAAATAAGTGGTTTCCCAGTTGTTTAGTATGGTAGATCTTTGGCCTTTCCCGTCTAATATTTGATAGTTTCTGGCCCAATCATGCAAATTTCTGCTGGCTAAACCTTTTCCTGCTGATGAATAAGTATAAATAAAGCGGGGGGTAACGAAATTTTCGCCAGCCTTTAAAGTATAGTTAGATGAAAAGTTATTAATCCCTGCAGTTACCCGGAGGTAGTATTCGTCGAAAGTTTCGAAATCTAATTTAAAGTTTCCTGTCCATGCTAACGATCCGGCAATTACCTCGCCCATATCCTCAGTGGCAGGCTGGTCTATCGAAACCATAAACGAAGAAGAATGAAGCAGGTTTGTTCTGGTTCCTAGTTTCGAATCGATGGTTTTTATACCATGCAACAATTGTTGCTCTTCCGATCGCATTTCGCGTGTAGCCCCGCTATACTGGTTTTTAAGGAAGAATTTTTTTCCACTCAGGGTAAGATTTGCCGAGGCATATTTGTTGAGCACGACTGCACCTTTCTCTTTATGTTCAATCTCGGCCCATTGCTCAATTACATTTTCATTAAAATAGGCCAGGTATTTCAAGGTAACCTGAAAATTGTATTTTAAGTCTTTGAGCATTATACTGGTTAATTTTCTGTTCTGATCTAGCTGTTCGGTTTTTACATCCGAAAATGTTAAAACGGTAGATTTGTTCCCATCAGCATGGGTTACAGTCAATGCAGGCTCTAATAAATTAAGCGAGCCAGAGGCAATATAAGCTTCACGTTTATTTAAAAGGTCATCAGAGCCGGGTTTGTATTTATCTAATGCTTGTATGCTTGGGTATTCGCTCGCATTGTCTAGTTTTTTGCCAAGGTAAGTCGATAATAAAGTGTTGTCACGATCTGTTTCTAAGATCAGTACATTACTTTTTGTAGTAATTTCTATCGTTTTTTGCGCAAAGCTGTTTAAACCTATTGTCATGGACAGTAAAAAAAAAAGTGTGTTTTTTCTTCTCATTATTTATTCGGGTAAAAAGTTTAGGTGATTTTTCTGCACCTTGAATTGAACATCTAATAGTTTTATACTGATCTAGGATTATCGATCTGTAAAATTCTTATCGGGTTCTAATCGTAAAATTATCCCAGAACATTTACAATAAAAATAAGTACCGGTACAAAGCTGCACAAGTGTTTGAATGCGTAAAATTCTGTTTTTATAGTATTCTGTGATCTTTTATATTTGGTTTTATAAAAATTATAAATCGGTTTTAATTGGTTTTTAGAATAAAGCAATCAACTCGTAAGTGTTAAAATGCACTAACATTCTTAGATACCTAATTAGCTATTATTCAAGTTTAGGTTATTAATGTCAACTTAAAATACTGTTGTTATCAATCATAAGCTAAATGGTGCAAATTAGAATTTTCTGAAGTTAATGAATGTGCTATTTGTATCGGATTATTATCTTTTTTTAACAAGAATAAACCAAAATGTATGAGATTATAGTGCTAAAGCCTCATATTTCTAAATCTAATTGTAAAATAAACGGGGCATTATTATTGTTAAGGGGAGATCAGCGTTGTTTTTAAAAAATTAGCGTAATTTTATAATCATAAAAAAATAATATAGTTTTCAGCTTTAAACATTTTCAAGAAATGCATTTCCATCGTCATTTTAAATTACCGCAACCCCTAATACACTCATGAACTATAAACAATTGCAGGAAGATGTAGAAAAGCATGTTGGCGATTACTTCCATACCCATAACGACCCACGCCTGGTTTATCATAACCTGGAACATACGCAAGAAGTGGTAAATGCTGCACAACAAATTGCCAATCATTACCAGCTTAATGAACAGGATTTTTTCTCCGTAACCGTTGCGGCCTGGTTTCACGATACAGGCTATTTTGAAGACGCACTAAACCACGAAGCAAAAGGAGCAGAACTGGCTGATGATTTTTTAGCAAAAAATAAGGTCAATCAGGAAATCCGTGACCATGTTAAAAGTGCAATATTGGCCACCAAAATTCCCCAGAAGCCTAAAAATGAAATCGATAAAATCCTTTGCGATGCGGATCTGTTCCATTTAGGCCTGGCCGATTTTCGCGCAAAAGGTAAATTAATGCATAAAGAGAATGAGCTCATCTATAAAAAAGATATCAGTAAATTAGATTGGCGTAAAAAAGATATCCAGTTTATGGAATCTCATCATTACCATACAGATTATGCCAATTTACTGCTGAGCGATCAGAAGCAAAAAAACATCAATAAACTGAAAAGTAAATTAACATCGCAGGAGGAAATCAGTACCGAGCTGGATGAAGCTAAAAACTTCGCACCTAATGTGATACAGGACAAAAAGAAAAAGGATAAAGACGATAGGCCAGATAAAGGGATCGAAACCATGTTTAGGATTACTTCTGCCAACAACCAACGGTTGAGTGATATGGCCGACAACAAAGCGCATATCCTGATCACCGTAAATTCCATCATGCTTTCTTTGATCGTGAGTTTGTTGTTAAGGCGATTGGAAGACCATGGTAACCTGATTATCCCCACATTTATTCTGTTATTAGTGAGTTTAACCTGTGTGGTGGTTTCTATTTTATCAACCCGCCCATCTATCCCCAAGGGAGAATTTACACAGGAAGATATGGATAAGAAAAAGGTAAATCTATTGTTTTTCGGTAACTTTTATAAAATGAGCTTACCCAGTTATACCGATGGTATGATTAAGGTGATGAACGATAAAGACTTTTTATATGGCACCTTAATCACCGATGTATACTCGCAAGGCGTAGTTTTGGGCAGAAAGTATAAACTGATCCGCCTGGCTTACAACATTTTCATGTTTGGTTTAATTGCAGCAGTATTGGCATTTGTAATTGCTTACGCAGCTTACGGTAAACTTTAATGGAACAGATAGTAGAAACCTCTTTTTTTAATAGAGATTTAAGCTGGTTAAAGTTTAACGAGCGTATTTTAATGGAAGCCGAGCGAAGTACCGTTCCACTTTTAGAACGTATTAAGTTTTTGTCGATATTTTCTTCCAACCTTGATGAGTTTTATCGTGTAAGGATGCCGGTATTACTCGCTTTAGAGAAATTGAGCAATAAGGAAGATAACGATATCCGGATTGACGATAATTTGCTCGATACGGCTAATCAGCTTATTTCAGAACAGCAGCAGCGTTACGGTAAGGTACTTAAATCAGATCTTATTCCCTTGCTGAAAGAGAATAAGATAAACTTAATTTATGGGCAACCATTCCCTGCAGAAATTCAGAAAAATATAACCAGATATTTTTTGAGTCAGGTAATGGCTTTTTTGCAGCCTGTTTACATTGATGCTGATACTAACTTCTTTCCTTCAAATAATGAACTGTATTTTCTGATTACATTAAAAAAGAAAGAAGATGCAGAAGTTGTTATTTTAAATATTCCCTCCAACCAGTTACCCCGTTTTTATAAAGTAGAATCAGGCGATGAGACCTTTATTGTTTTTCTGGATGATATCGTTCGTTTTCATTTAGACCGTGTTTTTCCAGAAGGGGAAATTACAGGTTGTTATAGTTTCAAAATTACAAGGGATGCCGAAATTGACCTGAAAGACGAATATTCGGGCAGTTTATCCGAACAATTAGAGAAGCAGTTGCTCAAACGCGATTCTGGTTTAGCTACACGTTTTCTCCATCAACCAGGCATACCGGCCAACGTTTTCGAATTGCTCAAAAAGCTTTTCAACCTTAAAAAGGCAAATAGGATGGAAGGCGGGCAGTACCATAATCTGAAAGATTTTATGGGTTTTCCGGTTAATTCGCCAAAATTATCCAACAAAAACTGGCCAAAAATCTGCAATACCGACCTCATAGATGGATCTTTAACCGAGGCCATTTATAAAAACGATATTATCGTGCATACGCCTTACCAGAGTTATGATAGTGTATTGCGCTTTTTTAATGAAGCGGCTATTGATGAAGATGTACGGGAAATCTATGTTACGCTTTATCGCGTAGCCAGCGATTCTAAAATTGTTAATGCCCTGATCAGTGCTGCCAAAAATGGTAAAAAAGTAACCGTATTGGTAGAGCTTAAAGCTCGTTTTGATGAGGCCAACAACATCAAATGGGCCAAGAAAATGAAGGAGGTTGGCGTTGATATTATTTACAGTGTAACCGCCTTAAAAGTTCATGCCAAAGTAGCCTTGGTAAAACGCCAGACGGGTGACCGCATGCGTTATTCGGGTTTGTTTGCTACCGGAAATTTTAACGAAAGTACGGCCGCTTTTTATACCGATCATATTTTAATGACGGCCAATAAAGAAATGCTGCGTGAAGTGGAGCTGCTTTTTATTTTTCTGGCCAAAAGGGTTAAGCCTACCTCTTCCGATCTGATTAAATTCAACCATTTATTGGTAGCACAGTTTAATCTACAACAAGTTTTTCTTGATTTGATAGATCGCGAAATTGAACATGCCAAACAAGGTAAACCATCGGGCATTACCATTAAAATGAATAATCTTGAAGAAAAAGTATTGATCAATAAACTTTACGAGGCATCATCGGCAGGTGTAAAGATCGAAATGATTGTCAGGAGCATTTGCCGCTTAATTCCAGGTGTGCAAGGAATGAGCGAAAATATTAAGGTTACCCGCATTGTTGATCGTTATTTAGAGCACGGCCGTGTTTTTATTTTTCATAATTTAGGCAAAAACGACGTATACCTCGGTTCTGCCGATTGGATGAACCGGAATATTTATCGAAGAATTGAAGTTTGCTTCCCGATTTATAACGAACAGATTAAGCAAGAAATGATAGATATTATCGAAATCCAAAAACAAGATAACGTACAGGCGGTTTGTATAGATGAAAACATGAACAATATTCCTGTTAAAAGCAGCGGGACTCCTGTAGAGTCTCAACATGATATCTATACATTGTTAAAAAATAAATAAATACCCGTGACCTGTGTCCTCATAGACCACATGATAACTTATTAATGGTCTATGAGGACACAGACCATGGACGTTAAATTTTACCTTATGAAATACAATAAAACTTTCCTAGCCTCTAGCTTACTAATTTCAGTTGCCTTTTTGGGCATTTCGTGCGTAAATGGTAATCGTGATGATAAAAAAAGTGATTCTGCAGAAACCGTTTCAGCAGGAGGAGCAGAAAAATCAAACCTTCCTTACGATTTAGCAAATCCTGTAAAATATAACATGCCGCAAAATTTATTCGAAATTTCTGGAATTGTATTTCATAATGGTGATCCTAAAGAAGTATTTGCAATTCAGGACGAAGACGGCGATTTGTTTCATCTTGGTTTAATCGATAAAGAATCGAAATTTACCAAATTTGGTGGCAAAGGTGATTATGAAGATCTGGCTATCTTAAATAATACTGTAATTGTGTTAAAAAGTAATGGCGAACTGCATAGCTTTCCTATTAGCGAGATCAATAAACCAGAAGCTGCAGATGTGGTTAAAACCAAAGACCTGGTGCCCAAAGCCGAATATGAAGGATTGGCTGCTGACGAAAAAACAGGACAGGTGTATGTGTTAACTAAAGAAATTAAGAAAAATAAAAGCGCTCAGACGGATATTTATGCCTTTAAATATGCTGATGGTAAATTTACCGCAAGTGGAACCTTTGGCTTGTCTTATAAAGAAATAGCTGACTTATCTGGCGATGCCAAAATTAAGTTCCGCCCTTCTGCTTTGGCTAAAAACCCATCAACTAACGAGTGGTACGTGCTTTCATCAGTGAATAAACTACTGATTGTTACCGATGCAAACTTTAAAATAAAAGCGACCTATCCTCTAAAAGGAGATTTTTTTAACCAACCAGAAGGTATTGCATTTGATCGCGATCAGAACCTTTATATCTCTAATGAGGGCGGTACTTTATCGGCAGGAAACATATTAATGTTTAAATTGAAAAAGTAAATATTCGTATTTGTTTTATCGTGTTGATGCTAAGCAATAGAATTATAATAAAGTGGCAGTCCCGCAAAAGGTCGTCATTTCGAGCGAAGTGCAACGCAGTCGAGAAATCTAATATAGATCTCTCCATTTCGCTACGCTTCAGTCGAGATGACGACTTTTCTACCGAACAAAATAAATTTTAAAATAACTACCTTTATACAAACGCTTAGTCTATGATTAAAAGATTTACCCTTTTTACCCTTTTATTTTTAATCAACTTCATTGCCTTTGCGCAAGATGATGTAAAATATCGTGTAATTCTTTTTGGCGATGCAGGCGAGATGAATCCAGCGCAGATGCAGGATTTAAAAAACGCAGCCAAACAAATACTTCCTAAAAAAACAACGGTTGTATATCTTGGTGATAATATTTACCCAACCGGAATGGGCCTGCCAGGCAGTGTAGAAGAAGAGGAAACCAAAAAGATCTTACGCTCACAGTTCGAACCTATGCGTAAAATGGGGGCTGCGGTTTATTTTGTTCCCGGCAACCACGATTGGGATAAATCTGGCCCTAAAGGTTTGGCCAAAATCAAAGCGCAAGATGATTTCCTTAAAGCACAGAACGATCCATTACTGCGGTTAATACCAGAAAACGGGTGCCCTGATCCTGTCGCCATTAAATTAACGGATAAATTAACCATCATTGCTTACGATAGCGAATGGTGGGTTTTTCCATACAATAAATCGAATCCTAACGGCGAATGCGAATGCAGGACAAAAGATGAGGTTTTGGTCAAAATGGAGCAGTTACTCGAAGAGAACAAAGACAAGGTTATTCTATTGGCTTCGCACCACCCATTTCAGAGTTACGGGCCACATGGAGGTTATTTCAACTTAAGGAACCATATTTTTCCTTTAACATCGCTGGATAAAAATTTATATATCCCTTTGCCTGTTTTAGGTTCTGTTTATCCGTTATTGCGTTCAACCTTGTTGAGCCCCGAAGATTTAAACCATCCGGCCTATAAGGATATGATTAAATCAGTAACCGGTGTATTCGGCGATTATCCAAATGTAACTTATGTTGCCGGGCATGAACACGGCCTGCAGTTAATCAAAGGAAAACAACTGCAGATTATTAGTGGATCTGGTTCAAAAGTATCGCCAAATAAAGAGGGAAAAACATCTTTATTTCACGAAATGCAGCAAGGTTATGTGGTTGCCGATCAGTTGAAAAACAACGATATGCGCTACGAATATTATATTTATTCAGATACGAGCGTTAAAAGAGTTTATAGTTACATTAAAAAGTTCGAAAGCATCCCTCAAATAGTAAGAAACAGAGATAAACCGATTACCGCGGATAGTATTTATGTACGTGTTAAACCCGAATATGACAGCGTTGGCCGTTTTCACCGTGCTATTTTTGGTGAAAATTACCGTAAAGAATATGCAGCAAGAACAAAAGTTCCTGTGTTACGTGTTTCTCAAATGATGGGTGGATTAAAAGCAACACAACGCGGTGGGGGCAATCAATCGCGTTCTTTACGTTTAGAGGATAAAAACGGTAAAGAATATGTATTGCGCAGCGTGGAGAAATACCCTGAAGTACTTTTGCCTGCAGCATTGCGTGAAACCTTTGCTAAAGATATTATAAAGGATAATATGTCGGCACAACACCCGTTTTCGGCACTGGTGGTACCTGAGTTGGCTAAGGCCGGGGGAATCGCACATAGCAACCCGATTATTGGCTGGGTTTCTCCTGATGACAACTTGGGCGAATTTGAATCGGCATTTGCCAATACTTTGTGTTTGTTCGAAGAAAGAGAACCAACAGGAGAATCAGACAGTTCTCCGAAAATGGATAAAAAACTAACTGATGATAACGATAATAGATTAGACGGACCAGCCTGGGTAAAAGCAAGGGCATTTGATGTATTACTCGGCGATTGGGACAGGCATGAAGATCAATGGCGTTGGAAAGAAACCAAAACCAAAGACGGTTCGGTTTACTCGCCGGTGCCTAGAGATCGCGACCAGGTGTTTTTTAGATCAGACGGCCTTTTGCAGCGCTATTCACAATCTTCGTCTTTATTACCAATGATGCAGGGTTATGAGCGTGGCATAAAAAATATCAATTGGTTTTTGTGGGAAGGAAGAGAAATCAGCAGCCGCTGGACCGCCAATATCGAAGAGGCGGAATTTGATAAAATTGTGAAAGATTTCTGCGCAAATTATAACGATGCTGTTTTCGAAAAAGCACTAAAAAAACTTCCTGAACCAAGTTATTCATTACACCACGATGCCTTTTTGGCACAGATGCGTAACCGGATAGCCACTTTGCCAAAGTTAATGAACCAATATTATCATTTCTTTAACCGGGTTGTAGATATTGAGGTGACCAATAAAAATGAACTGATTCAGATTACAGATGCAGAAAACGATGGGTTACGCGTAAAAATCAATAAAATTTCTAAAGAGGGTAATATCAAAGATGAACTCTTCGATCGGAAATTCGATCCCAAAGTAACCAAAGAAATCAGGGTGTACATGCACAATGGTAACGACAGCTTGATCCTGAACAATAAAAACTCGAGTATTAAATTACGGATTATCGGTGGCAAGGGTACTAAAGTTTACGATTTTGCAAATAGCAACGGATCTGTAAAGTTGTATGGTAGAACCGATAAGGCAACCTACAATGGAGCGGATGCCAATAAAATCAGGAAAATTATTTCTAATGATACCTCGAACTTCAGTTACATACCAAAAGATATGTACCGCCGTAATTCGTGGCTGTTAAATGCAGGCTACAATCAAGATGATGGCCTTTTATTAGGCTTAATCTACAAACAAACCAATCCTGGTTTCAGAAAACAACCTTATGGCAATTCGCAGACCATTTCTTTCTTACATTCGTTCTCTACGAAAGCTTTTAGGTTTAATTATAAAGGCGAGTGGTTAAAAGCTTTAGGTAAGGGCGATTTTGTGTTAAAGGCCGATGCTTTCGCGCCAAATAACACACAGAATTTCTTTGGCTTGGGCAACGAAACGCCTTTCAACGATGGAGACAACATTAGGTATTACCGTGCACGTTTCAACCTTTATCAGGTTGATGCTTCAATCAGGTGGCGCCGTCCGAAATCTACCTTTAGCGTTGGTCCGTCATATCAATATTATAAATATAATCAGGAAGATAACGATGGACGTTTTATTGAAAATCCATCACTCTTACATTCATCTGATTCGATAACGGTACGTAACGAAAAAATGTTTGCAGGCGCATTTGTAAATTTTACCAACAATACCCGCGATAATGATTTGTTACCAACATTGGGCAGTTATGTTGACTTTAAACTTTTGGGTTACAAAGGCGTTAATAAATACTCAAATTCTTACGGACAGTTTACGGCAAGTATAGCCTTGTACAAAAACCTTGATGGTAGAAAAAACTTCATTTTGGCCGATCGTTTTGGTGGAGGAGTAACCATTGGTAAACCAGCTTTTTATCAGGCCTTATATCTGGGCGGGCAAGGAAATCTTTTGGGTTACCGCCAGTTTAGGTTTGCCGGCGAACATACTTTTTATAACAACTTAGAGCTTAGGGCCAAACTTGGCGATCTGGTTAGTTACGTTCTGCCCGGACAAATTGGCTTATTGGGTTTTTATGATGTAGGCAGGGTTTGGAAACGTGACGAAACTTCTACATTATGGCACCACGGCGTAGGAGGGGGTGTTTATTTCGCTCCGGCATCACTTACAGTTGTGCGTTTTGTAATGGGCCACTCATCTGATGGCTGGTATCCATATGTATCGCTTAATTTTAGGTACTAAATTTGTGTAACATATTAATAGATGTAATATCCAAGTATTACGTTCAGCAGACGAACATTGCTTTAATGAGTATGTATCTTTGCAATGAATTAGTAATTAAATAGATAACTATAAATTTTACACTATAGCAAACTTATACAATGAATACCAATGTAATACAGATACATAAAAACGAATGTATACATTGCCAGGTAGAATCATCTCTGTCTTTCCGCCCCCTTGTGGAGTATTTAAAAGGCAGATTGAAAACAGAAAAATCGGTAAAATCTGAATTTTACAGGTTTTTACTTCAAAAAATTGAAAAAGACGATGTGCTGCTTGGCAACATCAGTGCCGAAGAATTATCCCAATATAAAGATACTTTAGAATTGATTTTTACCATTCTAACCCCTTTAATGGATAATGAAGACGATTTATTTTGGGCTTTAAGTACCCCAATTCCAGATCAGATTTTCTTTAGCACCAATGCATTCTATAAATTTTTTAAGGATCATGATCCTAAAAATAAGGTAACCAAAGACAACGAGCCTGTTGAGAAAAAACAACTTAAGTTTATCTACAATGTTATTTTAGGCCGTTTTTATAATTTTACCTCGGTACTGAAGAATGAGATCATTTATGCCCATATTAATCAGGAAACAAAACTGACACAATATTACAATATCCAAACCGATACGAAGTTTGTTGATATTATGCATAAGGGGGATTTGCCTGAGCTTAATTTTGAAGAACTAGGCAAGCATTTTCAAGACGAAACCGAACTGGAATACCTGGTAAAACACCTGCCCTTACAAAATTTTCACTTTGAAGGATTCAGCATTATCTCCATAACTGATGTGACTTTGCAACATGCTATTGATGGTATCCGGGATGCATTGGTTAATCACAATTATCAAACCGAAGCCTATACGCATGTAATCCACGCTTTAAAAACACTTAGCGGAAACGGAAAACTCGAATTTGGTTTAATGCCTTTTTTAACCGTTAACAATAAGCTCGTTTTCGATAACCAGGAGTTTTCGCAAAGCATGCTGATTAATTCGGCAAAATCATCCAATCTTGAAGAAGAGGTTTTTTATTCGTTGGTTGATAAATATAAAGAAAACCCAAGGTCAATTTTTGTAAGCTCAATCAATGACGATCAGATCGATAAAGATCCTTTTTTAAGGGTTTTAAAAGCTGCCGGTGTTTGTTCTTATTCGGTATTACCTGTGTATTACAATACCCAGTTGGCTGGCGTTTTAGAAGTTTATTCGAGTGAGGAAGTATTGGTTGATGATAAACTATTATCGAGGTTACGTCCGGCGATGCCTTTAATCGGTCAGCTTTTCCAATACAGTATCGAAGAATTTGATGCTAAAATGGACGAAGTGCTGATGGATAAGTTTACCGCTCTACAACCGTCGGTACAATGGAAGTTTAACGAGGCTGTTTGGCACTTTCTTCAGCAGAATAACAGTTATCATAAATTAAAGGAAATCGAAACGATTACCTTTAAACACATGTATCCGCTATTTGGGGCAATTGATATCCGGAATTCTACCATAGAGCGTAATAAAGCTTTAAAAGATGATATGGAAGTACAGTTAAACAGTTTAATTGATACTTTAAAAGCCATCCGTAAGCATGTTTCTTTAGAACTTACCGATAAACTATTATTCAATTGTAAAGACTGGATTAAACGCATCGGCGATTTTGCTTCATCAAATGAAGAGAATAAACTGAACGAGTTTTTAGAAATGGAAGTTTACCCTTTCTTATCAATTATAAAAGGAAACTACCCGATAACAGCTGAGTTTGTAGATCGTTATTTTGAAGTTATTGTTCCAGAAACCGGTGCTGCATTTGCAAATCGCAGGCAGCTGGAAGTTTCGATGCAGCTGATCAATACCGAAGTGAGTCAGTATCTGGAGAAATCGCAGGCTAATTTACAGGCTTCATACCCTTGTTATTTTGCCAAATTCAGAACTGATGGAGTGGAGTACGACATTTACATCGGACAGGAAATTGCACCAGATCGGCCATTTGATTTGTTGTACCTTAAAAATATCCGTTTATGGCAATTAACCTCAATGGTCGATATTGCGCGTTTATCGAAAGGATTAATTGGAGAAATGCCCCGTGCATTAGAAACCACACAGCTGATCTTTATTCACTCTAATGCAATTGATATTAGCTTTAGGAACGACGAACGCCGTTTTGATGTAGAAGGTGCTTATAATATCCGTTACGAAGTAGTTAAAAAACGTATTGATAAAGTATTAGTTAAAGGTACAACCGAACGTTTAACGCAGCCCCATAAAATTGCAATGGTTTATTTCAATCCTGAAGAAGCCAAAGAATATATGGAGTACATTAAATATATGCAGGTTCAAGGATATTTAAATGATGATTTAGAGCAGCTTGAACTAGATGAACTTCAAGGTGTTTCTGGTTTAAAAGCTTTAAGGGTAGGGGTAAAATATCAGGAAAGTAAAGTAGCAGGCAAAACAGATGCTGCTAAAAAACTTAAACCTAAAGAGATCAAATCCATTGAGAAGGAAATCGCGAAAGTGCTACAGCACTAATAGTTGTCATCGTTAATGAAAACCCTGAAATGGATTAAGGGTGACGCTACAAGTTAAATCCTCTGGTTTAATACCAGGGGATTTTTAATGAAGATTCTTCGTTGCCTTTTCAAAGATTGAAATTAAACTGAAGAAGTTTATACTATATCATGTTCAAAAACAAAAGGCTTTCTGATTGCAATCAGAAAGCCTTGTTTCATTTGTGTGTTTTATAATTATTTGATTGCAGCAATTTCTTTTTCAATTGCAAAAGTTTCTACAGAGCTTATGTTGGTTTTTAAAGCAGCAAATTTATCGATGGTTAATTTTTGAGATTTACCCATTACTAAAGTATGTTGATCAGTAGAACCGCTTAATTTTAAGTCTGCCTGATCAGCAATTACGGTATATAAACCTTCTGAGCTGGTATTGATTTCGGCATGTGCATTTCCTTTTAAAAAGATCTGAAGATATTTTGTTCTTAGTTTTCCTTCAGTTTTAACAACTGCATTTTCTGATGCTTCAATTCTGTAAAAATCGTTTACATAAACAGTTAGTTTTGCTTTGTCGGTACTAATTGAAGTGATTTTTAAATTATCACCGTCCTGTATCACTTTTGCTGTTCCTGTATTATCATCAGTATAAGAAATGCCTGGGTTACTCCGCTGGATAATGGTTACTTCTACATTTCCTTTTACAGAAATTCTTTTAAAAGCCGATATTTTTAAAATTGTATGTGGCTCTTTTTGTGCTGCAGAAACGTTTGTAGTAAATACAGCTGATGATAAAACGATTGCTGTTAATGAAGTGGAGATTAGGGTTTTGATTGAGGTTTTCATAATATTTTTATTTAATAATTAAATGTTAATTAATTGTTATTTAAATGTTTAAGTCTTTATATTGTGGTTTTGTAGATAAGACGCAGTGAAATGAAAAACGTTGCAGGCAATGTTGCATTTTTATACAATCGATAGATAATACTCGACGAACAGGCATTAATTCAAGACGAAAACCTGAAACTTTTACCAAGCATTTGTAAAATATTTTAAGATCTTTTATTGATCTAGTCTTTTTCTTTATATTTAATGAGAATTTTAGTCTGTTTATTTATGAAGAAAAAGGTTGTGCTTGTTCAGGATAATAAAGATATCCTTGATATAATGGACCATGTATTGGAAGAGGAGGGATTTGATGTTACGGCATCATTAACAACCGAGCCTATAGATAAAATAGACCAAATTGAACCCGATGTGGTGATTGTTGATGATCACATTAAGGGTAAAAAGAGCGGATCACAGGTGATTAAAGAACTTAAATCTGACCCTGAAACAGAAGATGTATCGGCCGTGTTAACTTCAACATCAAACAACTTACCACAACAGGCAGAAGAATGCAAAGCTGATGATTATATCGAAAAACCGTTTGATATCGATCACATGGTTGAAGTGGTAAAGAAAAACAGCTAGATTTTATCGAAATGACGACCTTCGGGAGCGAAATCTATAAGTTATATTATTTATGGTTTTAACCTATAGATTTCTCGGCTGCGCTCGAAATGACGACTCTCTACCTAATGTGAGGCTTAAATGTATCTGTTTTAACCGTTGCTTTTAATTCATGTAAAATCGTATACAGTCCAAAGTTAGTCCGGTTAACATAAATAAAATGTTTCACGCCACGTGCCTGTTTAAATTCAGGCATTTTTGAGATTTTCTCGCCATACATATACAATTGCTCAAAAAAATCTGGTTTGCTAAAGTCGAATGATTCACTGGTATAGGGCTTGGCGAACAGACTGATCATCTCCCTATACGATTTATAGTAAAACTCAATCTGCTCAGGAGAATCGTCGGCATGGATCATATCCAGTTTTCTAAATGCATCTATCGTTTTATTTTTATCATGAATTACATCAGTAGAAATTAAGGCGAAAAACGGGTAATAGAAATCATCTGGCATTTCTTTTATGCATCCAAAATCAATTACTCCAAGGTTTTCATCTGGTGTAATCATAAAATTTCCGGGATGCGGATCTGCGTGTACAGCCCTGAGTTCATGTTGTTGAAAATTATAGAAATCCCACAGCGCCTGTCCGATTTTATTGCGTAGCTCCTGTAAAGGATCCGTTTGTAAAAATTCTTTTAAATGCAAACCATCAATCCAGTCCATGGTAATGATCCGCTTTCCGGATAATGCGGGGTAATATTTCGGAAAGACCACATGGTCGAGATTTTTGCAGGCTTCTGAAAATTCGATAGAACGTTTAACTTCCAGTTCGTAATCTGTTTCTTCGAGCAAACGTTCTTCCACTTCCTTAATATAGATATTCAGTTCCTTTTCCGACATGCCCAATAAACGGAAGGCGAAAGGTTTTACCAGTTTTAAATCAGATGAAATACTATCGCCCACACCTGGATATTGAATTTTAATGGCTAACTTCTTGCCATTAAGCATTGCCTGGTGTACCTGCCCGATAGAAGCTGCATTACTGGAGCTTAGGTTAAAACTATCGAAAATATTTTCAGGCGTTTTACCGAAATTTTTGGTGAAAGTCCGAACAATTAACGGACCCGAAAGTGGTGGGGCATTATATTGCGATTGGGTAAACTTATCGACGTAAGATTTTGGCAGGATATTCTTATCCATACTTAACATCTGGGCAATTTTTAAGGCGCTTCCTTTTAATTCGCTCAATGATTTATAAATGTCGGTTGCATTATCCTCGTTAAGCTGCTCGCGGTCCATTTCTGGATTAAACAGTTTTTTGGAATAATGTTTAATGTAATTGCCCCCGATCTGAATGCCGGTTTTAACAAACTTTGCCGAACGCTCTACCTTAGTTGTCGGAATACTTTTTTGTGTCTTCATCTGGTATTTAAAACCTCATCTTTTCTGCAAACTTTCCATTCCTGGATAAAAACTTTCCATATTCCAATAAATTATCAATTGGCGAATGCTGAAAAAGATCGAAAGTTACATTGATGCCTTTTTCGATGGCCTCATCGCTTTTTTCGAAACCTTCACTATCATCGTTGATCCAGAAATTAACAATAAAGGCAAACTGGATCCATAAGGCGTCCTTATATCTTTTGCTTAGAAAACGGCGTTCAGCAAGTTCACCGCTATCTAAACCCTCTTCAATAATTTCTTGCGCAAAGTTTTCGAAAATAGGTTTTACGCCAGCCAGTACATCTGGAGTAGAAAATTTACCACGGTGATTCTTTAAACTGTAAATCACAAAACTGCGTTCGTTCTTCAGGTTTTCCAGGTAACTGTAAAAGAAAGAAAGCATTTTTTCTCTTGCCGTATACTGGGGCCAAACTTCCTGCTCTTTAATTTTGTTAATGGTTTCGAAAGTAAGTTCGAACCAGATTGTTTTTTCAATGCTTTCAAAAGATGAGAAAAACTGATAAAAATCGGCCTCGGAAATTTTAAGCTTTTTCACAAAAACATAAACCGATTTTGGTTTTTCATTGTTTGTTAAAACATAATCTAAATATGCTTTTCTAATTTGTTGAGCAGTTGCCATATACCTGTTTTTACAAGTATAACGTTTAATTTATGCGCTTGTTTTTACTGCTGGTTTTTTTGTTGATCATGAAATTGTAATAATAGCTTTCAGAATATTTGAAAGTTAATTTTTAACTAATTATTTTAGTTTTATGAAATTTTGATGTTGATAATTTTTTACTATAAAACTAAAATAATTAGTATTTTTGTATCTGATTATTCCTTTTAACTAAATAAAGCAACATGATCCAGGTAAATGATTTTTTATATGGCAAAATGGAACTGCCAATGGTGTTTTCTGATCTCTTAAATACTGAAGCTTTAAAAAGGTTAGGTGGGATTCATCAAAGTGGTGCTATATTTTTGGTCAACCCAGATATTTGCCACTCGCGTTTGGAGCATGCCATAGGTGTTACTATGCTGATCAGGATGCTTGGTGGTTCAGAATTGGAGCAAATTGCCGGATTGCTGCACGATATATCGCATACCGCTTTTTCTCATGTGGGCGATTATGTTTTCGACAATACGGATGAAGATTATCATGAAAAGGTTTTTGCCGAAGTTTTATGCAGATCGGAAGTGCCTGATGTGCTGTTAAATTATGGATATAATGTTAACCAGATATTGTATGGTACCTTTGAAATTTTAGAACAGCCATTGCCAGCGCTCTGTGCCGATCGTTTAGATTATACTTTGCGCGACGGTATTCATGGTGGGGTAATTTCGCGTCAGCGCGCCCGCGAATTTTTGACTTCCATTGTTTTAAAAGATGGAAAAATAGCAGTGAATGCAGAAACGGAAGTAGCCTGGATTAATGAAGCTTATGAAAAACTGAATAATGAAGTGTTTAAATTGCCGCTTCACCTTTACGCCAACGGCAAAATGGCCGAGCTGATTAAAAAATTTCTGAATAAAGGAATATTGATTGAAAGCGATATGTTTAAAACAGATACCATGCTGCTAAACAAAATCAGAACTTCTTATGAAGGGTATGAAGCCATTAAATCGATCAAACAATTAAAAGGTTTTGCCGAATTTATGCGCCATGGAGCGGTGCCTAAAATCAAAACAAGAACATTAAATGCGCTGTTGGTTTAGCGTTTAAGGGTAGGTAGTCAGCGTCGATTATTCCCTTTGCTCCGTCACCTGAATTTGTTCAGGATCTCTTGAACTTATTTTAACCAAATAAGGGCTGGCTGTATTTTGCCACGTATTATTTGGTGCAGTTTATTTCTCTTATTTCGTCCTCCTGAACTTGTTTCAGGATCTTCTGTGTAAATATATACCAATGGCTAACGAATCAAAAAACTAATTATGAAGAATTAACGTATATTGTGGAAAATATAAAGATATGTCTGCAATAGAAATTATTTTAATAGGAGTGGTTATCCTGCTTATTTTTGGCGGTAAAAAATTACCGGAATTAATGAAGGGGATAGGGAGAAGTGTGAAAGAATTTAAGGATGCCAAAGATGAACCTCCCGTAAAATAATTGCAACACACAAACTTTCTTTTAATGGCGCTGTTATAACTAAAATAAATGCCAATATGGAAAATAAAAAAGAAGATCTGGCTAAATCAAAATCCGATTTTACAGCAGAAAATGCAAGACACCCTGAAAAGGGATTAAATGATTGGAACGATCGCTTAGATGAAAACCTGGAGCCTGAAAATCATAACGATAGTGTTGCAGATGAGAAAGCTAAAGACTTCTCCGCAAAGTACGGTAGCGGCGACCAGTCCGATCAAGGTAATAACTGAATATTCATTATATAGCCACTTTTAATAGGTGGCTTTTTTGTTTTGCCTGCTAGTGTATTCATTATTTTCCAGTTCGATTTTTCTATATGAATTATATTAGTAAATAAAACTTTTTTACACTACTCTTTGGGTTTATTACACGAAAGGCGATTTTTCCACTTAAAATTGCTAAAATTCCGATAATTGTTTTTTCTTGTGGTTTGATTAATAGTATATTGCATATCTAATCAAGCAAACATGTGTAACGTTTTCAAACTAAACTGATAGGTAATGAAGAAGCATTGGTTATTGGTTTTGTTAACATCTTTGTTTTTTGCTAAAGCATTTGGACAAAACATTTCTAACGAAGGAACTGATTTTTGGACGGTTTTTCCAACCCATGTACCATCAAGAGCTGTTAATGGGGTAATTCCATATGGTAATATTGCTATTTTTGTTACATCAAAATCTAATTCTGAAGTTACCGTAACTTGCGGTAATGCTGCTCCTGTTACAAAAACTATTCCAGCCAATACAGCCGTTAGGTTTGATGTTCCAAGAGCCGATGCTTATATTGATGGGGCATTAGAAGCGAACCGGGTTTTAACAAATAAGGGAATACATGTTAAAGTTACCGAAGGTCAGCCAAAAGTATCTGTTTATACCCATATTTATGGTGCAGCAAGATCTGCTGCTTCCCTGATCTTACCATTTGAAACTTTGGGTCAGACGTATTATTCCATGAATTTTTGGCAGAGTAATGGTGGTAATAATTTTTTAACATTGGTAGCTGTAGAAGATAATACTGATATTATTTTGCATGAAAAAAATGGCAATAAAATCTCAATAACCTTAAACAAAGCTGGGGATGTTTATGAATATTTAGCATCTGGAACGCAAGATCTTACTGGTACTTATGTAGAAACAGATCCGGCAACATCTTCTTGTAAGCGTTTTGCGGCGTTTTCCGGTTCTTCAGTACTCGCAATTGTTTGTAATTCTTCGCAAGACCCATTGTTTCAGCAGCTTTACCCCACAAACAGCTGGGGCAAAAATTATGGGGTTGTACCATTTATCAATAGAAAATATATCTTACGGATTCTTGCACAAGAAGATAATACAAGTGTAACTTATAATGGCACTACATATATTATTAATAAAGGTATACCTATTGAAAGTGAACAATTAACCAGCTCTACTTTTATCGCGGCTGATAAATTAATTAGTGTAGCACAGTATTCCTTAACACAAGATTGTTCCTCTGATAATGGAGGGGCTATTATAGGTGATCCAGAAATGGTGATATTAAATCCGATTGAATTTAATATAAAGGGTGTTACCGTTTTTTCTTCTGATTTGCAGAATATTACAGAAAAGTATGTAAATGTTTTAATTAAAACAGCTAGTATCTCAGGATTTAGGTATAATGGCGTAGCACCAAATACCGCATGGACAGTTTTAAATGGTAATGCTATTTACTCCTATACTCAGATTCCGGTTAACGAAGAAAGCATAACACTAACTGCAGGTGATGGCTTTAATGCTGTGGCTTACGGTTTTGGTGATCACGAATCCTATGCTTACTCTGCCGGTACAAATCTATCTTCCAACAACTATCTTACCGTGTTTAACACCACTAAAGATGAAGAAGGACAAAATGGATGCGTTGGAGAAACTTATAATATCAAAATATCGCTTCCATACAAGCCTGATTATATCAATTGGTCGCTAGATAATGAAACTGTAATTAATCAAAATCCGCCTGTATTACTTGATACTAAAATTTTGCCTGATGGAACTAGCATATATACTTATGAGTCGCCATATACCAAAACGTACGCGGAAAAGGGTAAACACAGTTTAGAAATTGTAGCACATGTGCCTAACACATCTTCATGCGCATCGGGTGATTTAACAACCAATTATACTTTTAATATTTATGATCTTCCAATAGCAAAATTTGATCCTATCATAGGGTGTTCAAATATCGCCGCGAAATTTACAGATGGGAGTATTCCTAATAATGACGATTTTACAATTACCAAATGGTTGTGGGATTTTGGAGATGGGAGCACCCCTTCTACTGAACAAAACCCAGAACATATTTATACCAGACCCAATAAATATATTGTCAGATTAACAGTTACCACAGGTTCAAATTGTTCTAACACCTCAGAACCTGTTGAAATTACAATAAATCCTACACCATTAGCAGATTTTGGTGTTGCTGGGTTCTGTACCAATAAACCAACCGTTTTAACTGATAAATCGAGTATAGAAGGTACTGGGACCATAGTAAAGTGGACCTGGGATTTTGGAGATGGAAGTACTCCCGTAACGTTAGAAAATAATATTCCTCCGCCGCATCAATATACTGTTGCGGGTCATTATACAATCACTTTAACTGTTGAGAGCGATCTTAAATGTTTAAATATTAAGCATGTAGATATATATGTATACGATCCACCGAAAGAAGTGGATTTCATGCTTCCTGATTTTTGTTTGGCTGATGGCGTAGCAAGATTTAAGAACACCTCAAAAAATACAGATGGCACCACAACAGGCTTAACTGCACAATGGACCTATGTTTATAATGGCAGTACAATAGCTACCTCAAACGACTTTGATGGCGCTTTTACACCTCAAAATACTGGCGATTATACAGTTACACTGACGGTTAAAAATGCTGAGGGCTGTGACACGTCGTTTCCAAAAACATTTACGGTTAACGGTGATGTTAAAGCAGCTGACTTTGATATTGTAAATGACCATAGCTGCGTGAACGAGGATGTCATGATTAAAAATAAATCTACTGTATTTACGGGTAAAATCACAAAGATTGAGATTTATAGAGATTTTGGCAAAGAAACTTCCATTTATAAAACAATCCCCTATCCTGATGCTAGCGAAATTTTTACGATTAAATACGATACATTTGGTGGTACTACCGATAGAACATTTAACATCAGACTTGTTGCCTATTCTGGAGAAAATTGTTTTAAATATTCGGAGACGAAAATACTTGCCTTAAAACCAGTTCCACAATTGGTGTTTGATGATATGGCTCCAGTTTGCGAGGCAGATGGAACAGTTTTAATTACACAGGCCAAACAGAAAGTTGGCGAAGAAATGAATGGGCCACCAGGTATATATAGTGGCAATGGTATGAGGGCGGATGGCACCTTTAACCCTAAAATTGCCGGGCCTGGGCAACATAGCATCACTTATACGTTTACAGGAGATAATGGTTGTCCTAATTCCATTTCCAATACCATTACGGTATATAAATCCCCGGTGGCTAATGCGGGGACATTGGTTTATATGCTGGCAGGCGGGCAGATCGAGATCCCTGCAACAGCTGAAGGTACTAATCTGAAATATAAATGGTCGCCTGCTATAGGTTTGAATAAAACTGATGTGTTAAATCCGATTGCATCACCAGATAACGATACAGAGTATACACTTACGGCGACCACACAGCCTGATGGCTGTGCCACAACATCGAAAGTTTTGGTTAAAGTTTTGCAAGTATTAAATCCTCCCAATACCTTTACACCAAATGGCGATAACGTAAACGATACCTGGATCATTAAATATTTAGAATCTTATCCAAACGCTACCGTCGAAATCTTTAACAGAAACGGGAATAAGGTGTTTTTTAGCAATGGATATAAAACTCCTTTTGATGGGAATTACCAAAATGAGCCGCTACCGGTAGGTGTTTATTATTATATTATCAACCCGCGTAACGGACGAAAAACAATAACAGGCCCGCTCACTATAATCAGATGAATTGAAGAAGCTCATTATCATATTTGCACTTTTTGCATCATTTAAGGTTTTTGCACAACAAAAGCCACAGTATACGCAATACATTTTTAATCAGTATCTGCTAAATCCGGCGCTCTCAGGAATTGAAAATTATCTCGATTTTAAAGCTGGTTACCGTAAACAATGGTCGGGTATTACCGATGCGCCTCAAACTTCATTTGTATCAGCACATTGGGCGCTGGGCGATAATCAATTGTGGAGTAATGCGCTAACCGCTTTCCCCGAGCAAACCGGTAATCCGATGGACCGTAATTATATGCAAAACTACATGTCGTCGCCATCGCATCATGGAATGGGGGTGACCGCTGTTTTAGATAAAACTGGTCCGATAAAAAGACTTGATGCGAATGTTACTTATGCCTATCATTTACAGCTAAGTAATAATTTTAATCTTTCAGCAGGTGTTGCTGCAGGTATTTCGAGTATTTCTTTAGATGTTAATGCGCTTACTTTTGATACGCCGATAGATCCGATTATGAACAGGGCATTGATTAACCAGGTGAAACCCGATTTAAGCATCGGTTTGTGGTTATATGGCGCCAGGATGTTTGCAGGTTTATCCGTGCAGCAGATTTTACCTCAGAAATTAAGTTTCACCGGCGATAACAGCTATAATCTGGGTAAGGAAGCCCCACATTATTTTGCTACGGCAGGATATAAGTTTTTCTTAGATGATGAAATTGCCGCTGTACCATCGGTAATGGTAAAGTATGTATCACCTGCCCCGGTTTCTGTTGATGTAAACCTGAAACTGGCTTTTAAAGATAAAATCTGGTTGGGCGGCAGTTACCGTAAAGACGATTCGTTCGCGGCAATGGCTGGCTTTAATATCGGTAAGATGGTTAACTTAACCTACTCTTACGATTTTACAACATCGGAGTTAAATCAGGTAAGTAATGGCAGCCACGAAATTGTATTGGGTTTATTGCTAAACAATATCTACAAAGTGCCTTCGTATATTAAAATGTGGTAGCAGTTGGCATTCCAATTAAAATAATTACACATTTCTATTTGGAGCGCAGTGCCTGTGCAAATCAATAAATTGTTCCCGTTTTTGTTTCGCTTCTTCATACCCTCCTCGCTACGGCGTAACGCTTAATTCGTTAAGTTAAGCACAGCGGTTGTCAGTCTGAGGGGTAATTTATTGTATAAAAATCAATATGAGTGACGTACAATCGTTTCCCTTTTCCTACTGCTCGGTCTTGCCTCGGCTCGCCGCCGCCGAAGGGCTCTTTCTTTTTGGCATCAAAAA
>Ga0182007_10000024_pt1 | contig 181761 bp, 161 predicted proteins | sample Sormic07211113_1_FD_123023 | JGI IMG/M metagenome (GOLD analysis project Ga0182007, IMG submission 123023) | Rhizosphere microbial communities from Sorghum bicolor, Mead, Nebraska, USA - 072115-113_1 MetaG | ecosystem: Host-associated > Plants > Roots > Rhizosphere | place: USA: Nebraska...
AAGACCCTGCCACCTAAACCCGATAGCAGCGGGCATCCCGATTTAAGCACCAGTTTGTGATATATTTTGGTGTGCTTGCTTGTTTCACAGGTTTTCATCGGGATAAAGCGGATAGCGGGAACAAACCTATATCGTAGCACCAAAACTGCTTTCCTAAAAAATAAACACTCTTATATATAGTGTAAGATAACCTGTGTGGACTGAATAAACTTCCGAAGTTTTCTAACGCCTATGCCTATTGAAACCTCGGAAGTCGAAATATTTTATAAATTAGTTAGATGCTTCTGGTTAAACAATGGACTTCTGATTTATTTGGGCTGCTATTCCCAAATTTATGCGCTGCATGCGGCAATTCTTTATTTCGCTACGAACAGTTGATTTGTTTAAAATGCTTACACGATCTTCCTTTTACAGACTATCACCAATATGCAGATAACAGGGTTGCCAAGCAATTATGGGGGCGCTTACCGCTTAATGCTGCAATGGCCATGTTGTATTTTAGAAAAGGAGCGAAAGTTCAAAACTTAATCCACAACTTAAAATATAACGGCAGAACCGATGTTGGGGTACTATTAGGCAATATGCTGGGAGAGCGGCTAAAAACCGGGATTCTTTACCAAGATATCAACATTGTTATCCCGGTTCCTTTGCACCGTAAAAAATATAAGATGAGGGGTTATAACCAAAGTAGCTTTATTGCAGCAGGAATTGCATCACAAATTGGAATCGATATTAGTGAAAATCACCTTATCCGGACTGCTTCTACTGAGAGCCAAACTAAAAAAAGCAGGTATAACCGGTATAAAAATATGAAAGATGTTTTTCAGGTAAATTCTGCTGAAGATATAATTGGTAAACATATTTTACTGGTAGACGATGTAATTACCACCGGGGCAACACTGGAAGCGTGCGCCAATACACTCTTAGCTATTGGGGCAGCAAAAGTTAGCATTGCGGCCCTTGCCTTTGCAGAATAACTAAAGATTATATAGCTTAAGCGCTATTGTAAGTAGCCAAACATTTTTCTAAGTTTGATTTATGCGTTTAAATATTGATTTAGTGCTTTTAATTTTATTCTTTGGTTCAGCTTGCAGGAAAGGGGAGCGTATAACCACAGATCCGAATGCTAAACTAAATATCTCTAATAAAGAAGTATTATTTGATACCATTTTTACTTCGGTAGGCTCTACTACCAAAAGAATAAAGATCGCTAACTGGAACAATGATGCGGTTAAAATTTCCGAAATCAGATTATCAGGCGGCAATACTTCGGCTTTTAGCATTAACATTAACGGGGAGCAAACGCAAAACAAAAATGATCTCATTATAAACGGCCGGGATTCTATAAACCTTTTTGTCAAAGTTTCGATCAACCCAAATTCAACCAACCTGCCCTTTCTGGTTCAGGATTCTATCATATTAAATACAAATGGGAATAAACAGGTGATTCAGCTTTTAGCTTATGGGCAGAATGCTGTATTTGTTAATGAATCGACAATTAATGCCAATACCATCTGGACAAAAGCTTTACCCTACATTATTAATGGATCGTTAACTGTTAAGAGCGGGGCCTCACTAACCATCCAACCTGGAACTAAAATTTATTTTCACAAAGATGCCAATTTAAACATAGAAGGGAACCTGCAGGTAAATGGCAGCCTTACTGAACCCGTATTATTTTGTAGTGATAGGCTGGAATACATATATAGCGATGAGCCCGGACAATGGAGAGGGATTTTCTTAAAACGAACCGGATATGGATTGATTAAAAATGCAATCATCAAAAATGCGTCTGTTGGCATTACCTCCGATTCTTTGTCCGTTAACAACAATCCCAAATTAATTTTAAGCAATAGTATTATTAAAAACATGCAGGTGGCAGCTTATATTGGCTACCGCTCAGAGCTGCTTGCATTTAATAATGTGATGTATAACTGCGGGAATTACTTAATATATGTGGTAGGGGGAGGGAATTACAACTTAAAACAGAATACTTTTGCTGGTTATAACTCAAATTTCCCACGTAAAACTGCCTCGCTGAGTTTTTCAGATTATTTATCGGCAAATGCTTATAACAAACTTCAGGTAGATTTAACCAATAATATCGTATGGGGGAGTTTAACGAATGAGCTGGATATCCAAAAGAAAACGTCTGCAATAGTGCAATTCAATTTATGGAGCAATTTAATCCGATCTACCAACAGCGCTTACGGCAACAATGGCAATATTTTAAATACCGACCCTCTTTTCATTAATCAGGATCTAGAAGATTTTCGGGTATCTCCCAGTAGCATTGCCAGAAAAAAGGGAGCTGATTTAAGTACTGATCCGTATTTCTTTAATTACCTTAATCAAGATGCAAAAGGAAATACAAGAATTTATCCCTCAACCTTAGGCAGTTACGAGAAATAATTTATTTTTTTTATTTTCTCAAAACAAAACGGCGATAATTTCCGTTTATATATTCGAGAGCGTTAATTTAGATGGTAAGGGTCGATATTTCTTCTAAAGAATATCGGCCCTTTACTTTTCACCAAGATTTTAAGATTATAGGATTACAACTCGCCCTTTACTTTTCACCATGATTTTGAGATTATAGGATTACCACTCGCTATCGTCATGCTGAATTTATTTTATTAATAATCTTTACAGTTTCAAAGGTCTAATAGCGACTTCGTGGTCAGCATTTTCCATGCAAAACAGAACCTGAAATAAATTTACTACGTAGCTTTCCGCTGCGCTACAGGTCAGGGTGACGACAGTTCTAACAAAATGTCATATAATAGCTCAAAATCAATATTTAATTACCGAATTCAGATTTTTAAGTCTCTTTTTGGCAACTATCTTCACAACCGTATTTATTTCTTTAGAATTAGCATTGGTGCCCATGGCAGCCTGCAGCCCCGTTTTTCCTCCTGGCGTTTTAATTTCCCGATATCAAAAATATATGATTCAAAACGGCAGGAGGAAAGCGGGCTTAGTTAAAAAAGTTAGCATTTAAATCCGCCTATAACCAAAAAAGCAGCTACAAGTTAATGCAGCTTCTCTATCTATTTGTTTTGTTGTTAAGTTATTCGACGGTTACCGATTTAGCCAGGTTCCTGGGCTGATCTACATTGCAACCTCGCATCACTGCAATATGATACGATAGTAACTGAAGCGGAATAGTTGCTATAAGTGGTAAAAAGGCTTCATTGGCATCAGGAATTTCGATACAGTAATCGGCCATTTTCTTCACCTCAGTGTCGCCCTGGGTTACAATCGCAATCACTTTACCTTTTCTTGCTTTTACTTCCTGTATATTGCTGATCACTTTTTCGTATGATGAATTCTGCGTAGCAATAAAAACCACCGGCATTTCTTCATCAATTAAAGCGATCGGCCCATGTTTCATTTCTGCTGCAGGATAACCCTCTGCATGGATATAAGAAATTTCCTTAAGTTTTAAGGCACCTTCTAAGGCCACAGGGAAACCACTACCTCTGCCCAAGAACAAACAGTTGGTAGAATCTTTGATCTTTTCTGCAACTTCTTTGATCAGCTCGTTCGATTCTAAAGCAACCTGAATTTTTTCAGGGATATGATCCAGTTCGGTTAAAAGCTCAATTAATTTTGAAGTGGTAATGGTTCCTTTTTGTTGCGCCATATAAAAGGCCATCAAGGTTAAAACCGTTACCTGTGCAGTAAATGCTTTTGTTGAGGCTACGCCAATTTCTGGTCCCGCATGGGTGTAAACACCTGCATGGGTTAAACGTGGGATCGAAGCCCCCGCAACATTACAGATTCCAAAAATAGTTGCTCCACGTTCTTTGGCCATCTCGATGGCCGCCATCGTATCGGCAGTTTCGCCGGATTGTGAAATGGCAATTACCACATCTTTTTCGGTGATGATTGGATTTCTATACCTGAATTCTGAAGCATACTCCACCTCTACCGGAATACGGGCATATTCTTCGATCAGGTATTCGCCAACCAAACCTGCATGCCACGATGTTCCGCAGGCCACAATAATGATCCGGTCTATATTTTTTAATTTCTCTGCAAATTCTTTGATCCCGCCAAGCTGAACTTTTCCTTCTTCAGGATAAATACGTCCCCGCATACAATCTTTAATTGAACGTGGCTGCTCATAAATTTCTTTAAGCATAAAGTGATCAAAGCCACCCTTCTCCAGCATCTCAAGCTTTAGCTGTAACTCTTGAATTAAGGGGGTTTGCACTACGTTATCCAATTGTTTAACCAAAAGGTCATTTCTGGTAATCAGTGCGATTTCTCCGTCCTTTAGATAAATTACGGTTTTAGTATATTCAATAATTGGCGTAGCATCAGAGGCAATAAAATATTCTCCTGCTCCAACGCCAATTACCATCGGACTTCCTTTCCTCGCAGCAATTAAACGATCAGGGTGTTCTTTATCCATAATCACTATAGCGTAGGCACCATTCACTTCCTGCAAAGCCAAACGAACTGCTTCTAAAAGATCAATATTTTCAATTTCCTGGATTTCTTCAATCAGGTGGATTAATACCTCTGTATCGGTATCGCTTTTAAACTCGTGGCCACGACTAGTCAATTCTTCCTTTAAGGTGGCGTAGTTTTCGATAATTCCATTATGGATAATGGAGAGTTTACCGTTATTTGAAGTGTGGGGGTGAGAGTTTCGGTCGGAAGGCACACCATGCGTTGCCCATCGCGTATGCCCCATGCCAATTGTACCAGACTTATCTTTGTCTGCCGCATATTCTTCTAAAACAGCTACTTTCCCGGCCTTTTTATAAATATGCTGACCGCTATCATTCATCAGTGCAATACCAGCACTATCATAACCCCGGTATTCTAATCTTTTAAGACCTTTCAATACAATCGGCCAGGCTTCTCTGTAGCCAATATAGCCTACTATTCCACACATAAGTTACATCATTTTATTGGTCAAATATATAAAACAAACGTTTGTTTTGCATCATTAAGGCGAAAAACTTACTTCACAAAAAAAAGCAGTTACAAATTAATGTAACTGCTTGTATTATTGCCACTCTAGCCGAGTGAGTGTATAATCTTATTTATATAGTGGGAAAGCACTTACCAACTTAATCACCTCGGCTTTTACACTATTCAGGTTAGCTTCATCTTCCGGATTGGTTAAAACCTGGTCGATTAAATCTACAATCTTCTCCATTTCTGTCTCTTTTAAACCGCGCGTAGTAATTGCTGCAGTACCTACACGGATACCTGAAGTTACAAATGGCGATTTATCATCGAAAGGAACCATGTTTTTGTTCACTGTAATTTCTGCTTTTTCTAAAGCATTTTCAGCTACTTTACCAGTAATATTTTTATTTCGAAGATCGATCAGCATCAAGTGGTTATCTGTACCACCAGAAATAATGCCATATCCCTTAGCTACAAATGCCTTGGCCATTGCCTGTGCGTTAGCCGCAACTTGTTTAATGTATGTTCCGTACTCCTCGCTTAGCGCTTCGCCAAAGGCAATTGCTTTAGCCGCAATAATGTGCTCCAACGGACCACCTTGTGTGCCAGGGAAAACCGCCATATCAAGCAGGTTACTCATTAAACGGATTTCGCCTTTAGGTGTTTTTAATCCCCATGGATTTTCGAAATCCTGTCCCATCATAATCATGCCCCCACGCGGACCACGTAAAGTTTTGTGGGTTGTAGTGGTTACAATATGGCAATGTGGAAGTGGGTTGGCCAACAATCCTTTTGCAATTAAACCTGCCGGGTGAGAAATATCAGCTAAAACCAAAGCACCGATCTTATCAGCTACAGCACGGATAAAAGCGTAATCCCACTCACGGGAATAAGCAGATGCACCGCAGATAATTAATTTAGGTTTTTCGGCTAAAGCAACTTCCTCTAATTTTTTATAGTCAATTAATCCAGTTTCTTTTTCAACTCCATAAAATAATGGCTGGTATAGTTTACCAGAAAAGTTAACAGGCGAACCATGTGTTAAGTGACCTCCATGAGAAAGATCAAATCCTAATATTTTATCGCCTGGTTGCAAAACGGCAAGCATTACTGCTGCGTTAGCTTGTGCACCAGAGTGCGGCTGAACGTTTACCCATGCTGCACCGAACAACTCTTTTGCCCTATCGATAGCAATTTGCTCTACTACATCCACTACCTGGCAACCGCCATAGTAACGTTTGCCCGGTAAGCCTTCAGCATATTTATTGGTTAGTACCGATCCGGCAGCTTCCATTACCTGCTTGCTTACAAAGTTTTCTGATGCAATAAGCTCTAAACCATGCTCTTGGCGGTTTAACTCCTTATCAATAAGTTCAAAAATTTGGTTGTCGCGTGTCATCATTATATGAGGTTTGTATTTTTTTTGCAAAAGTAAGAAATTCAAATTTAATTTAGGCCGTATTAGGATAATGCTTTCACATTAAAGTTGTTAAAGCCACTTCCAATGGTTATCTCTACGATTTGTTGCTGCAACATTTCTAAAATAGCCAGGAAATTATAAACGAAATGCACTTTATTCTCCGAATTTTTAAGCACCAAAGCAAAATCGATCTGTTTATTGATATCGAGCAGATTCGCAATAAAGTGTTTTTGCTGCTCGATAGTGTAAGGATACTGTACTACGGTGTGTTTAACCTCTTCGCTGCGCAGCTCATATTTCTGCATTGTTCGGTGGTAAACGGTTAAAAGTTTATAGAGATCCAATGATAAAAGTTCATCCTGGTGACTGGAAGATGCAGCGGCCAGGGTTAAATCATATGCAATATTACCCCGTTGATCCTGTTTAAACCTTTCCTCTTCCAAAACTTTCATTTCTTCTGCGGCAGATTTAAATTGTTTGTAGGCAATCAGTCTGGCAATCAGGTCTTGTTCTGAGTTAATTTCATTTCCGGCTTCATCAACCTCAATCCTGGGCAAAAGCATTTTAGATTTAATGCGCATCAAGGTTGCAGCGACCAAAATAAATTCGCTGGCCACTTCTACATTTAATGCAAGGAGCTGATGGATATAGGCCAAAAAGTCGTTGGTGATTTTGGCGATCTCCACATCCTGGATATTAAGTTCATCCCGTTCTATAAAGAACAACAACAAATCGAAGGGACCTTCGAATACCGGAAGCTTTATTTCAAAATTCTCTGCCTGCATGTGAAGAGACAAACATAATGAAAATTTTTAGTCCCGAACAATCTTAACCACTAAACTCTAATCCCTAACCTCCATCCGCTAAGCCCTCACCGCCAACCGCTTAACGCTCAAGAATAAACCACTATTTTTCTCTTCTATATTAAAACAAATTTGCCTTACTTTGTATCTTGTTTTTTACCATAAATTTCGAATGCAAGTAAAAGCTGGCCCCCTATTATCTAAAATCAACTATCCCGCTGATTTAAAGCAATATAGCGATTCTGACTTAGAACAAATAAGCCAGGAATTACGACAGTATATCATTGATGTAGTAAGTGTTAACGGCGGCCATTTTGGCGCCAGTTTAGGTGTTGTTGAATTAACAGTGGCCTTACACTATGCATTAAATACCCCTTACGACAAATTAGTTTGGGATGTAGGCCACCAGGCATACGGACATAAAATATTAACCGGTCGCAGGGATTTATTCCATACCAACCGTGTATACGGTGGCATAAGCGGTTTCCCGAAAATTTCGGAAAGTGAGTATGATACCTTTGGTGTAGGTCATTCTTCTACTTCCATTTCGGCTGCTTTGGGCATGGCGGTGGCTTCGCAATTAAAAGGCGAAACCGATCGGCAACATGTTGCCGTTATTGGCGATGGCGCCATGACAGCTGGTTTAGCTTTTGAAGGATTAAACCATGCAGGGATCGAAAACAGTAATGTGCTGGTAATCCTGAACGATAACTGCATGTCTATCGATCCGAATGTAGGTGCGCTTAAGGAATATTTAACCAGCATCACCATTTCAAAATCGTACAACCGTTTCCGTGATGATATTTCTCATGTACTCACAGGGCTTTCTAAGTTAGGTCCTAACGCACATAAGTACGTTAAAAAAATAGAAAAGAGCATCAAAGGTACTTTACTAAAACAAAGTAATTTATTCGAAGCCTTAAACTTTAGGTATTTCGGCCCTGTTGACGGGCACGACGTAAAACGTTTAGCGCAGACTATAAAAGATTTATCTGCTATTCCTGGCCCCAAGCTTTTACACTGTATTACGGTAAAAGGGAAAGGTTTTGCGCTGGCAGAAAAAGATCAGACCAAGTGGCATGCACCAGGTCTTTTCGATAAAATTACCGGCGAAATCAAAAAAAGTATTCCAGATAAGCCACAACCACCAAAATACCAGGATGTTTTCGGACATACCATGGTAGAGCTGGCTGAAGCGAATGATAAAATTGTAGGTATTACACCTGCCATGCCATCGGGATCATCGTTAAATATTATGATGAAAGCGATGCCAAAACGTGCATTCGATGTGGGTATTGCAGAGCAACATGCCGTAACTTTCTCGGCTGGTTTAGCGGCACAAGGATTGGTTCCCTTCTGTAACATCTATTCGAGCTTTATGCAAAGGGCCTACGATCAGGTGATCCATGATGTTGCCATTCAAAAATTGAACGTCGTATTTTGTTTGGATAGGGCAGGCTTAGCCGGTGCCGATGGTGCAACACACCATGGGGCATATGATATTGCCTATATGCGCTGTATTCCGAACTTAATCGTTTCTTCTCCGATGAACGAAGAAGAATTGCGAAACCTGATGTTTACCGCTCAACAAGAAAATATGGGCCCATTTGTAATCCGTTATCCACGTGGTAATGGTGTGATGCCCGATTGGAAAAGGCCATTTAAAGCACTAGAAATTGGCAAAGGCCGTAAGATCTTTGATGGAGAAGATGTAACCCTATTAACCATTGGCCACGTAGGTAACTTTGCCGTTGAAGCACGTGCTGAACTGAACAGCGAGGGTTTTTATCCTGCCCACTACGATTTACGTTTTGTGAAGCCATTGGATGAGCAGCTACTACATGAAGTATTTGCTAAATATAAACATGTAATCACCGTAGAAGATGGTTCATTACCTGGTGGAGTGGGTTCGGCAGTATTGGAGTTTATGGCCGATCATGGTTATAGCGCAAATGTAATCCGTTTAGGTATTCCAGATCAGTTTATCGAACATGGCGAACAGGCCGAGCTTTGGGCCGAATGCGGTTACGATAAAAATGCAATTATCGAGGCGGTAAGAAAGGTTGCTGTGAAAAGGACGACTGATAGTATGGCAGGGTAGTAGCCCCATTATATTTTGTCATTCTGAGCGCAGCGAAGAATCTTAATAATAAAGAAAGATCCTTCCTATCGTCAGGATGACAAGTATAAAAAGAGCCTCAGTTATAAGATAACTGAGGCTCTTTTTATATGATGTAGTTTATTAAAAATCAGAATACAAATTCCTGAACGAACTCTTTAAACCGAAAGTAATTAATCCAGTTGTATTTTTACCTAAACTGTTACTTTCTCTCCTAACCACACCACCTAGTTCTAAACGGAGGTTGTATTTCGGGTTAACCACATATGCAACTTTTCCTTCAGCATAAAAAAGATCGGTACGGATCCCTTGTGTAGTATAATTTCCTGTAGTTTGTACTGCATCAGTATAAGGCTCGAAAATATTCTTGCCATAATTCTGTCCAGCGATATCCAACCCGTACTTAGCATACATCAGTTCGCCACTAAAATCAAAACGTTTATAAGAGTAGTTTAACAAACCAATCAGCTCTCTAAAGTTAGCGCCAAAAGGATGCGCCAATGGCTCATTGTAATTGGCGTAGTTAAGAATTGGTTTACGCGAAGAAAAAGTATAAGGTTTAGCCGTATTGTATTCTAATAAATAATTTAATCCTTCAACTTTAAAAACATCTGCGCCTCTAACACCTAATTGCCAACCATATTTATTTCTGGAACTGCCAGAACTTGAGAAGAAATTCTTAGCTTCAAACTCATCCAGTGAAAATTGGCCGTAGGCAACTAATTCTTTCGCAAATTTATATTTAGTAGTAAAGCCTAATAAGGCATTATCAGGAGAACCGCTTGAAGCTTCAATTGGCCTTAAGAAAATAATTGGATTGGCATAACCCCAATCAAATCCTCTTCTATTCCCTGCATCATCTGTTTGCGCCCATACGATGGAGTCAAAAAAGCCGATAGACAAACGGTTATTCACATTCCAGTCTAAGTAATGGAATACGCCGCCTTTTTTACGGTAGCCAGCCTCATAGGATAACTGTGGTGCACTTGGATCTTCCATAGCTGCCCACATAGCCATATATTGTACATTACCTAACTTTCCTGTTAATTTCAAAAATGGGTACGGTGAAGAAAAATCAGACAATAGCATCGAGCGATAACCATCACCAATAAAGGTTTTATCGTAACCTGCAGTAATATTTAAATACTTTATAGGCGTGTAAGATACGGTCGCTGTCACGTAAGACCAGTCTAAGGAAGTTTTGCCAGCATTAAAACCATAAGCGCGATTATAAGATTGTCCTGGTACTACTCCATGAGTATTCGCATAATCTGTATAATATTTAGTAAACTGTCCCTGATTTTCGAAGCCACTGGTATAAAAAGAGAACTTTTTCCCAACTGTTCCGCCTACCTGATACCCTCTTGTATTTAACCACACATTTTGCTTGCCTGAAAAATCTCTACCAATTTGGAAATCCGGCAAAAAATCGGCATACACCGTATAGTCTTCTTTTTGTATATCCAATAAATGTTCTTGAAATAATTTACGTGACACCCAGGAATGTCTACTCGAATCTACTCCAACACTCAACAATAGGTTACTTTTATCACGTAACAAGCTATCATCAATAAAAAAAGGTTTTAAAGAACTATGAATCCGTGTATTGGGATTATAAACCTCTCCACTCAATTTCTGGTAAAACTGAAACGAATAGGGTTGATAAACAGCTTGAGCCTTTAATTTGTAAATGGAAACGACTAAAAATAGGAGGACTAAGATTTTCTTCATCTGATAAATTTTAATTCAAAAGGCAAAGAACGCAATTAATTATGAAATTAACGATGCGCTCTAAATTTCACTAAAAGAAAAAGCCCTTAAGGGCTTTAAATTATAATAATGTTATCGTAGCATTAACATCCCAAAGATCTACAGGATAAGTTTGTGCGTTAGAAAGTTTTAAAAGTTCTTCTTTTACCATGGCTGCATCTTCCTTAAAGGTAACACCAAACCACTTGGCATCCGTAGCAATAACTTTGATACGGGCTTCACCACTTTTGATCAATTGATCGGCAACTTCCGGTATAAGAAACTCCGCCTTAAGCTCACCCTTATTTGCAGATAAGAATGCGTAATACTTATCCTCCATCCAATCAATAAAAGCAGGTGTAAAACAAAAAAAGTTCATACTCACTTGCGTGTCTGTAGCTAAAATCTGTTGTTGGTCCTTTTCCAGGCTTAAAATTTGTCCTTCTTTTAAAATGATCTCTTTTCGCTCATTAATAGAAACAATTTCATTAGCTGCATTGGGTTTAATTTCACCCCTGGTAACGGCACCAAACTCGCTTACGGTATTCTTTAATTCATATCCTAGGCAGGCGAATAAATCATCCTGAATCTCTTGGGTTAAAAATGTATAAGCTTTATTAAAGGCGTCTAAACCATAAAAGTCATCGGCATTAATTACGGCAAAAGGCTCACTCACCTTACCTTTGCAACAAAGTAGCGCATGCGCAGTACCAAAAGGTTTTGTTCTTTCTTTCGAAAACTCAATATCCTTGCTAAAACTTTCAAGCGATTGATAAGCATAATCAATTTCAATTTTACCGCTTAATTTAGCTTCAATTTGAGCAGCAAATGCTTCAGCAAATTCTTCACGGATAATAAAAATCACCTTACCAAATCCTGCTCTGAGGGCATCAAAAATAGAGTACTCCATAATGGTTTCACCACTAGGACCGAACGATTCTGTTTGTTTGTTTCCTCCATAGCGGCTTGCCATTCCAGCAGCCAGGATAATTAAGGTTGGTTTTGTATTCATTAAATAATAGAATTAAAAAGCATTCTCTTCACCCTTGGCCATATTGATCACGGTCATAAAGATAATCTTTACATCCAGCATGGCACTCCAGTTTTCCAGATACCAGATATCGTGTTCCACACGTTTCACCATTTTATAATCTTCTTTGGTTTCGCCTCGGTAACCATTTACTTGCGCCCAACCTGTAATACCTGGTTTTAAAAAGTGGCGAACCATAAACTGATCTACGATACCTTTATATTGTTCGGTGTGGCTTAACATATGCGGACGGGGACCAACCACACTCATATGCCCCATAAAAACATTAAAAAATTGCGGTAACTCATCTAAGCTTGATCTCCTAAGAAATTTACCTATCGGTGTAATACGATCATCATTTTTGCTCGCCTGTCTTTTATCACTATCGGCATTCATGCGCATGCTTCTGAATTTAAAACACCAGAAAGGTTCGTCATCCCTTCCACTTCGCAGCTGCTTAAATAACACGGGGCCTTTACTTTGCATTTTAATTAATAGGGCAATAATCGGATATAACCAGCTTAGTACAAAAAGAATCACTAAACCACTAAACACCACGTCGATAACCCGTTTTTTAAAGCGGTTGTGTATTTTCTCTAAAGGCTCTGAACGCAAAGAAATCACAGGGAACTCGTTTCCCAGATAACTTACCGTATAGGGTGACAATAAGGCGCCACTAATATCCGGAATAAACTTTAAGCGCACACATTGACGTTCTGCCTCTTCAGTTAATAAACTCATATCTGCCATCCGCTCTGGTGCAATGGTTACATAAATATCCTTAATCCCCTTTTCGACTGCCATTTTAAACTGGCGCCCTACCATATCCGAAATCTGGCCATTGCGATCTAAATAATCTTCTGGAACATCATTAATAAAACCATGAAATTCAATATAGCGCTGCTTTTCGAAATAGCTCGCCAATTGCAAACCTGTAGCATTATTGCCCATGATGGCTACTGATTTAACGCCACGCAAGTGGTTAAATAGTAAAAACTGGAATGAGGTACCAATGAAACGGTTCACCAAAAACAAAATGGCTAGCATGCCATAAAAGATCACCAGGAAAGACCTGGAGAAGTCATTCTGTTTGGAAAAGAAAAGATAAATGGAAAATAAAACGGCATGTAAAACCACACTTTTCCAGGTACCACGATAAATTCGTTCGATTCTGCGCGACCCATATTCACTATAAAGGCCAAAACTTGTAGTGCTCACGATCCAGATCAGATTACACACCACAATATAATGCCATTGTAATTCAGAACTTACTGCCTTACCCATATAAGCGGTAAATTCGTAGGCAAAAAAGTACACAATATTGACCATGATCAGGTCAGTTATTGGTAAAATATACTTAAGTATAAATAAGTAACGTGTTTGCATAGGCTTAAAGGGAAGACTTAAACATTTATCTATTGTTTTTGTTTTAAGTGAATCATAATGAACAAAATTGATGCCCAAAATCTAAATTCAAAGTTAAATAATCATTACTAAAATAAAAATCAGTAATAATTACACAATATAAGTCTAAGAACGACCTCAAAAAAGAAGAGTATCTATATATAACCAAATAGTCGACAAATTCGGTCAATGCGTAGATGCGAAAGACAATAAATAATTATTTGATCTCCAAATATTGCTTTTTCTATTTGTTATTAAGAATTTCAGAAAAATGATTTTCATATTGATTTATAATATTATCCCAAGAGAAGGTGTCGCTGATTTTAAGTTCATTCCGCCGTAATAAACTGAGATTATCCTCTTTTTTGACTTTCTGAAGTAGACTTGCAACATCATCTTGAGATCTAAAATAAAAAGCATCTTCTCCAAGAATTGATTCGTTGAAAATATTTTGATTTGCGGCAATCAATGATTGAGAAGCCATCGCTTCTAACAATGAGGGATTAGTTCCACCAACAGTATGCCCATGAAAATACAAATTGGAAAAATGACGAAGATTATTTAAGACATTAATATCGTAAATACCACCAACAAAACAAATGTTATTAAAATCTTTATACTTGTCTTTTAAGTAATTTCCAAATTTAGTATCATGTTTTCCTATTACTAGGAATTTATTAGGCTTGTCTGCCGTAACCACGCCATCTAGAATCATCTCGATACTATTTTCTGGCTCCAATCTCGCTACCAACATATTGTATGTAAATGGAGTAACATCATATTGAGTAATAATGTTTTGATTTGGATCTCTAAAAAGATTTGCACCATAAGGTATATACAGAGAATCTTTATTGTAGGTTGTTTTCAAATAATCTTGAATCCCAATGGAATCAGATATTAAATAATTACTATATTTAATCCCCAGCTTTTCTGCATATTTAAGAAACTTTTTAACCTTTGGAGAGAATTTTGTTCTTTTCCACTCCAGCCCATCTACATTTGTTGTGATTATCGATATCCCACTAGGCAATAACCAACCCCAAATAGAACTACTTGTATAGCCAAGTTGTAATATAACATCAAATTTCCTATCTCTACTATCCAGGATACAATTAAAATCATATATAAATTGGCCGGCTGTTCCAATTTTATCTTCTGGATCATAGCAATGAATTAATTTTACATTATTCCATGTATTTTCTTGATACGGGTGTTTATGAGAATTATAAACACTTACTTCATGTCCTCTTTTCACAAGCCCTAAGGAAAGGTATTCAGCAAACTGTTCAAACCCTCCATAATGATTAGGAATTCCCCTCGTTCCTATTATTCCTATTTTCATATTATTTATTCAACACTTCTTTGTAGCCGTCTAATGTCTGTGCAGCTGTTTGAGACCATGTATAGTTCTCTAAAATATAATTCTTCAGTTTTGGATTCAAATCGTCAGCATGCGCTGCTAAAACTTGAGTCCTTATGGATTCGATCTTATCAGGATCACAGTAATAAGCCATATCATCGAAATACTCTTCTGTATCTCCTTTTTTAGTTACTACGATATTACATGACATGACACCAGCTTCTAGCGAGCTTAAGCCAGTAGTCTCAAACCAACTAGGCAAAACATGCACTTTAGCAGCTTTATAAATTTTAACAAGTTCTTGATGGTTAATATGCTCAATAAAATGAATATTATTACTTGAAGCAGCTAAACTTCTACATTGTTCATAATAACCGAGATGATTTGGGGAAGGTTTGCCAATTATTGTCAAATTCAAGTTTGTGCCCAGCATTGCCTTTATCAAATTTAATTGATTTTTCCTTCCTTCTATTCTTCCTACGCACAACACATGTCCATTATAACGCTCATCTCTATCAACATCATTACTAAAAATTGTTGCATCTATTGAATTTACGACCTTTTTGTAATTAAATTGCCTTTTTACGTACTCGGTTAATCTTCTATATTCATTATGAGAGTTTGGTAATAAAAGATTTGATTTAGAAAGGACTTTTTTTATTGATGCCTTATGCCCATGTATAAGGTAATACCTGGATTTAATTTTATCTCCATTAATTAACCATCTTGCTATAGCTTTTGCATATTCAATCTGACCTCCAGTTAATGTTTTAAACAAGAAACCTAATACCCCTTTTCTATTATTTTTTTCATATTCGAGGTAATCAACATAAATTGTAGAGATTACATAAGGTTTGTTAGATTTCTGGGTAAAGGGCAAAATGTCATCGGGCCTGATGATATTAAAAAAATGGATCAGATCAAAGCTCTCATAATCATTTATAGAATCTGCAAGACCTATTGTTACATCTATATCTAAAAGCCTTAAATGTTTTGCTGTCATATCTATTTGTGTCGTATCTCCTCCCGGAGAGCTATATAGATTTGGACGAGCAATCATCAATATTTTCATTATTACAAAATAATTAAAGTCTCATTTTTATTAGTTTAGCTGGTACTCCTCCATAAATACCATAATCATTATAATTACCGGCTTTTAATACCGCGCCTGCTGCTACAATACAGCCATTACCCAAATTAGCTCCATCAAGAATTGTAACTTTTGCTCCGATCCAGCAGTCATTGCCAATTTTTATTCCTTGATGATTTACACCCTGTAACCGAATTGGATTATTAATATTCTCATAATTATGATTTTCTGAGTGGAAGCTCACATAATTTCCCATAATCGTATCGTCTCCTATAACTATTCCTCCAGCACATCCAAGGAAACTATTGGAACCAAGGCCAACATTTTTACCAGTTATCAATCCTTTTCCAATTAAACGTAGGTTCCCAGTACACTCAATTATGCAGCTCTTGCCAATAGACGTATTATCCCCAAGCATTATTCCATTAGTTGAGAGTCCGTTAACGATGCAATTATGATCTATTGTAACACTTTTGCCTAGATTAATTTTTGAAGAGCATAGCATCTTAACATTATATCCCCGAAAAAAAATTCCTTTTTTCTTGCACATAGAAAAAAAACCTCTTAACATCATAAATACCCGTGTTATAGATAAATGAACAAGATAGAGAATTGGAATATCCCTATTCAACTCATACGGTTCTTTTTTGAGCTTTGAAATCAATTGATTGAGTATACTTCTCACTTTTTTAATAAATTTGATAAATAGAACTTAACAGTCTTATACGAAACGTAAGGGATTGTCGCCAGATATGTAATTACAGATCTTTTAGAAAGCTTTATTAAAGATTTTCTATGGTTTTTAAACCTTCTTAGCCTATCATCATATTTTTCATCTGAATTTATCGCTAAATCATGTTTAAAATTACAGTCAAATACATAAAAGAAATCATTCTGATCTCTATACTGTATTGAAAAATAAGTATCAATTCCGTAAAATACAAACTCTTCATCAAAACCTTTGAAAACTCCTGATAAGTATTTCGAAGAGATAGCCATTCCACTTGTTATTATTGCCATATTTTTAGAAGAAACTTTCCCCAACTTAATCTCTTTCCAAAGGGAGCCTTTAAAGCAAATATAGTAACCTGGACTCATTATTGAGTCAGAATGCATAATAAGGGGGACAAATAAATTGATTGTAGGAAATTCTATTATTCCCGATTTTAACATTTCAAAATATCTTGCATCGAATTCACTGTCCTGGTCAAAAAGGATTACATATCCAGAATCATTACTAGTTTTGATTACCTCATTATAAATTTTTGCCAGCCCGATATTTTCAGGAGTATGAATATAGGATAGATTATTAAGATTCAGCTTCAAATACTCCAGCTCATCATTAGGTAAACTAGTAGGAGAATTATCCCATATAGTAATTTTACTATTAAACACATAACTTCTCAGAGATATGAGAGATTTAAGTGTTTCTGAGTCAAATACAGATTGCTTGTATATAACTACCAAAATGGAATATTCGTATAAATTATCTAAAATCATTATCCATATTTTGTTTTGTTGTTGATATAATAAATATTATTCACTTAACCGACTTGTTTTTGAAACATTATTAACACCATTACTAAGCACAATAAAAATTAGAAAAAACAACATCCTAAACTGGTATGCACCAGCTGTAAATTGAAATGCGAAAGAATATATGAAAGTAAGTGACAGAACAAATACCCCCTTAGCAAATAATAAATTCAATCCATTTATTTCTAAAATTTGATAGTATAATACCTTATTTAATTTATAATAAAAATATATAGGGACCACAATAAAAACTCCATATACAAGTGCAAGCGACATATAATATGTATCGAACATTGTCAACACGTATTCACTATTAAAACCTAAGCCTAGCGGTTTAAAATATTCAAAAAATGACATATATTGAATAAGCCTTCCTAAAGCTGAAAGATCATCGGTGTAACCATATATTAATGAGAGGAAAGTAAGGATCATTGCTATAAATGGTATAGTAGCTAATAATTTATATATTCCTTTTCTATTTGTAAGTTTAGTAACTAGCAACATAGCAATTGCCATAGCCAATATAAATATACCAACCCTAGTCTCAGCAATAAGAAGCCCATAAATAAACGCAATAAGCAACAAAAAAAGCGTTGATCTCTTGAACATTTTGTTTTGTTTCATTATTAATAACGTGGCGACAAAAACAGCAGACATTGCAACGGAGATGGAATATATAATTGGACTAACAAAAAAACTTGTTGTTCTAAGCTTATCATTTCTAACAAAATTATAAAATCCTGTTTCAACGGGATTTTCACCATTCAAATTAAAAAATTTATAAAACCAAAGCGAATTTACATTTCCATTAAAGGTCATCTGTTGTATTGTACCATAGCCAATTGTAATTAGTGTTGCTAGAAATAAAGATGAGAGAAATGTTTTTTTATCTATGGTAGCTAACCAGTTTGCTTTATACATCAAATATGGCAGCAGGATTGGCAGTAAATATATTCTTATTCCTAAAATTGTACTGACAGGATCTATATTTGAGGAAAAGTCATTTAACAAGAGAACTGCTAAAGTGACTAAAATCAAATATAAAATAATCTTGTCCATCAAGATATTTCTAGATTTGATATTATTTAGTTTTACTAAAAACAACCTTATCGTCAAAAAAATGAATAGGTATTCATTGTATGGCTTCAAAACAGCGACTAAAGAGCTCGGCAGAAAATAAGATGCATTGATAAAGAGAAAGTCGTAAAAGAAAATAGACAAAAGATAAACTACTGCAAAAACATTATACTTCCTGTAAGACAGACTTAGTATTGTAGCCGCATATTGTATAAATATACCAAACAGGACAAAAATTTTCAGCAACAGATCCATTTATTAAAATAATAATTTGTTATATTAAAAGCCTATGTACCTATATCTTCTAGAAAGAAAAGAAAATATCTTTTTTACAACGAAGGTTCTATTGCTCAGTTTTAAAAAATGCGAGATGGTTTTATAATCATTATCAGAAATTTCCTCCCCATAACTTTTCAAAAAATATTCGGCCATCTGTAAATTACTTTTCAAAAAAATATTTTCAGCAAAAATTGATTTAAAGTTATTTAAAAATTTGACGACAAATGGAACACTCTTGTTTGTCTCAAAGGTTACATTATTACCATGTTGCCTATATTTTATTAATTGTTCCTTAATGTATTGATTTCTACCAAACGTAAATGCCACCAAGCCCAACCATGCATCGTGCATATATGCCTCCTTAGGAATTTGTAGGAAATGTTTTTTCATTGCACCATTCAGCATAATTGTACATCCCGTTATAAAATTTCCAAACAAAAGAGATTTAAGTGATTCTTTTGAGGGATTTATATTTAAAGTATGCATAAAAGACTGGTCTATCACTTTCAACTCTTTGTCGACCAATGTTAAATCAGAATACACTAAACATGGTGTTTCCACATCCTCAATACGTTGAATTGCTTCATATTGAAGTTGAATTTTATTTGGTAGCCAAAAATCATCCTGATCAGATAGCGCGATATAATTGTCTTTTTTACAAAGAGAGACTGCCTTTTTAAAGTTATCTAACACCCCTAATTGTACTTCGTTTGAAAATAACTTTATTAGACCTTTATCATGATATCCTGTTAAAATTTTAACCGTAGAATCGGTTGAACAGTCGTCACAGACTATAATTTCTTCTGGAGGTACCGTTTGACCTAGAATTGATTTCAACTGATCTTCTATATAATTAGCACCATTATAAGTCGTCATCGCGACAGATATTCGCTTATCCTTCATATTTGCCATATCTGTTTTGTTTAAAATCAGCTATTGCCTTATTGATATTGCGAAGTTTGCTTACAAGAGATTTTGGATCAAAAAATAGATTATTAAAAATAACTCTTAACAGCATTCTCCTTCTATCTTTAATAAGGGCCGGATAAATTTTACCATATGTTTTAAACATATAAAGGTTGTTTCTAACGATATAATATAAACGTATTGGAGAATGAACAGAAATAATTAGTTTTTTATTTAAGAAGCTAAAAACCCTGTAATTTCCTAGTGTATGATTCATCTTGATACCGACCTGCTTTATATTAAAATTGTTAGACAATACTTTTAGGCAATAATCGTGATCAACTTCGTCAATAAAGAGACTATCATTAAATCCCCCAACCATTTGATAACATTGTAGATTGATAATATTCCCTGACGTCATAACAATTAAAGGCTCATCAGTTATGATTTGATTTTTAAGTTGAGAAGGGCTTAATATTCCTAGTGTCTCTTTGGAACTATTTTGAAAATAAGTAAAGTATTCTGCTGCTGCAGAGGATTCAAATGATGAATCCTGATCCATAGTAAGCATCCACTTATATCCTTTTTCAAGAGCAATTTTTGCACCAATATTCAAAGCTCTCGCAATGCCAAGATTAGTGCCATTTTCAATTATAGTTATTTTGGGATTAATGAGGATACTATCTGGAAACGTTGTGGTGTTTTCAGAATTATCAACAATTAATAGTTCATCTGAGAAATTTATATGCGTGAGAATGTTGTTAAAAACCGTTTGATCAGGATTATATATAACAACAGTTGTAAGGATTTTTTCCATTTTTATTAAACTAAGTTATATATCTAATTATTTTAGCAGGGTTTCCTCCAATTACAACATTGTTTTCAAAACTTTTTGTAACCACGGAATTAGCACCAACTATGCAATTATCGCCTAAATTAACTCCTGGCATAATTACGGCAGACTCTCCAATCCATACATTATTACCAATTTTAATAGGCCCCTTGGTTACTAAATTTCTTTGGACTGGCGGTAGAATCATGCTTTCTTTAGTTGTTTCGCCATGAAAATGGTCGATGATCAAAACCTTGCTTGCTACCAACACATTGTTACCTATAAATATTTCATCAACACAGCCTATATGGCAATCGAAATTTAGATTAACAAAATCTCCAATAGTAATTTTTGGAGTATACAAAGTATCCATAAATCTATCATGAGCTTCGATTCTGAGACGCGGTCCAGATATAAAATTGGTTCCTATAGTAATATAATTGGCACCAACACAATATATAGGGTATGCAATTTGGTTATTAATCCCACAGGACTTAAAGCTCCTCGACAACCATCCAGAATAAAATGCATCCATCCATTCCAACTTTAGAGCACTAATTTTAAAGCTATATATCCAAGATACAGCTCTTCCGATAGGATAGGCCATACCTATTAGGCTTGCTCTTATTTTCCCCTTGAATGTTTTTGGTTGAGCCATTATTATATTGTTATTCGATTTACTTCTGCATTTGAGTACAAAACCCTGTACTTTCTAAAAATATAATAGGAAAGAGGCAAACTTACAAATACCGTTATAGAAAAGTATCCCCATATCAAACCGTCAACACCAAAATATCTACCTAAGAAATAGGTTGAAAGACCGCATAAAATTCCTACTACGACTGCTTGAATAAGAAATGGTTCTTTTTTAAAACATCTCAAGTATGTTGCCCAACAATTTATCACATGATTGACCAGAAAAGTGAATGAAAATAATACCAAAAGATTTTTATTCACGAATCTTTCCAAGATATCAGGATAGAAATGGCCCAAAATCATTAGGCCAAAATAAAATGTAACTAAACCAAGTACGTTAATTAGTGATGATTGAATAAGGGTGCTATTAAAGGAAGTATCTAATTCTTTAATTTTACCGAGCGATATATGCCTTGCCCAAATAGCAACTTTAGTTGAAATCCAGCTTAACGACAAGGCAATAATCCCATTTAGAACTGATAAGGTTGCTCCCATTTGGCCAGCGGCTTTTGCCCCAGCAAAGGCAAACAAAACTGGGTTAAACATTTGGAAAATCAAATAACCACCAATCCAACTAATAGCTATTCGCCATTGCAATGGAAAAATTTCTTTTTTATAGTCTACCTTAACATTATTAGGGGCTTTCCATATCAATTTGAGCAAAGTTCTTCTTTCTTTAGAAAAAGTCAGAATGACTAATACAATTGCTACAACTGACGTAGAAACAGCAGATGTATACAGCTTACCTCCGGAGATCAAAAGTAAACATGTTATGGATATAGATAGAATCTGCTGTATCATTTTAATCATAGCAACCTCTTTTATCCTTCCCATCCCTTCGATGAACGCGAGAAAAAAAGTCATTAAAAACATAACAGCTGCAGAAAATGAGAGAACGACCCAAGGAATTTCCCATCTAATTCCAAGTTTATTGTTGAAGCTTGAAAAAAATATGGAACCAACAATTACTAATCCAACAAATAAAATTGCACCAACAATTAAATACCACCTTGTAAAGAAATGGAGTAAGGATGAAAGTTTAGAAAGCTTTATCTCATCCGTTACAGAGAAATTATCATCACTTGCATGGGCAAATTCATGAGCAACAAATTGGACAATGATATTACTAAGTCCAAGCTCAAAAAAGATTTGAATTGAAAGGAGGCTTAAAAACGTATAATAATATCCTTGTTCATCTTTGCTAAGAAAATGCAAAACCAAAAAAATCGAACCCACGCCTCCAACAGCCTGTACCCCTCGAGATATAATTGTAAATATTATAGTCTTATTGATTCCGAGCTTTTCAGAAAAAAACGCTTTGTTGATTTTTAACATATTTAAGTTAAATCCTTCTTATAAATATTTCCAGAAACCATTCCTAGACCATTTTTTAATTTTGTTTTAATGCGGCTATAAGCAAGTATAATTTTCTTAAAGAAAGAAATTAAAAAATGCTGCTTTTTATTATATGAAGAGAGCAGAAACATTCGCGATAAAAAGTCTTCGTTTCTATAGCCTTTCAAAAAAGAATAAATTTCTTCGTCTCTATCATTGTATGTAAAACCAGAGCCCCTAGCCTGATTGATGTAATGTGGAAAAAATGACGTTGTTAGCTCAAAGTTATTTTTTTCTATTACGGACTGTGAAAGTCCTTTTGTTTTAAAGAAGGTCATGATTGAATTAAAATGTAATCCAAATACCTGAAAAAGCTTATAGCCGCTACTATTATCCGTTTTGGCTGCTATAAAATGCTCATTTGTAATAATGTTACATTTCGAATTTAAACATGCTGTGAATACCCAATTTAATAGGTTTAACTCCGTGCCTAAAAATTGCTCCAATTTAAAATGACTATCTTTTTTAACCAGATCTTTATTTATAATACTTGAGGAAGTAAAAGTGATAAGTATATTGATATTATACAAAAACAAGTTAGGTTTAGTATAAAATTTAAAACCTAAATTATCATCTTTAGGTAATTGCTCGTCAAAATCTTTGAATGCAAATGCTTTTGCGTAAAAAACGCCAAAATCATTTGAATCCATTAATTTCATTGCTTTCTTAAGCTTCCCCTCAATCCAATAGTCATCATCACCTATGATCTGAACGTATTTCCCTGAAGCTAGGTCAAAAGCCTTTGTTAAATTACCATCTAATCCTATATTAGTGCTATTTTTTACGTAAACAATATCATGTCCTAATTTCAAATATTTAGCAGCAACAAATTCCGTATCATCACTCGAATTATTGTCGACAATTATAACCTCCACTCTTGAGGAAAAGCTACCGTCAAGTTGAGCAACGATACTTTCTAAACAAATATCCAAGAATTTGGATCGGTTAAACGTTGGTATACAAATCGAAAATAATTTTTTCATTCACAGTTAATCTTGGTAAAAAAATCTTGTTATAGTCAAGATCAAACTATTTGCTATTGATTAATATACTCTCTAATAGTATTAGCGATATATTCGTAATGAGAATCGTCAAGCCCCGGCCATACGCCTAGCCAAAACGATTGATTCATTATGATATCTGTATTCGTCAAGTCACCCACTACGCGATGTTCAACATTCGTATAAGCGGGTTGTCTCAACAAGTTTCCTGCGAACAATAATCTTGTCCCAATCTTCTTCTCTTCTAAATGCTGCACTAACATATGCCTATCATTTGAATCTCCTTCTCTTAAAGTCATTAGGAATCCAAACCAGGACGGATCTGAATCTTTAGTAGGTTCAGGAAGAATGAATATATCTTCAAACTCTTTCATTCTTTCGTACAACAAAGCGTAATTCTCCCGGCGTTTAGCCACAAACCTGTCTATCTTACGCATTTGGGATACTCCTAAAGCAGCCTGCATATCCGTTACTTTAAGGTTAAAACCGATATGCGAATAGGTATACTTATGGTCATAACCATAAGGTAAGGAACCTAATTGTTGCCCGAATCTACAACCACAAGTATTATCTTTTCCAGGTTCACAATAACAATCTCTACCCCAATCCCTAAAACTTTCAGCAAGTTTACTCAGTTCAGGGTTGTTGATTAATACAGCACCACCTTCACCCATCGTAATATGGTGTGCTGGATAAAATGAAAAAGTGGAGATATCGCCAAAGGTTCCAGTTTTCTTTCCTTTGTAAGTTGCACCTAACGAATCACAATCATCCTCGACAACCCAAAGATTATACTTTTTAGCTACACGCATTACCTCATCCAAATCAAATGGGTTACCTAATGAGTGAGCAATCATAATCGCTTTTGTTTTTGATGAAACAGCAGCTTCAATCATATCAGCTTTTACGTTATGCGTAGCCACATCAACATCGATAAAAACAGGAATGGCACCAAATTGCACAATGGGGTTAACGGTTGTTGGAAAACCCGCTGCAACAGTAATTACTTCATCGCCAGGTTTAATGGCGCGCTCACCTAATTTTGGTGAAGTTAATGCATAAAATGCGACCAAATTCGCAGATGAACCTGAATTTACGAGTAATGCTTTAGCTGCTCCAAAGTATTTAGCAAATTCTGATTCAAATTCGTTAGCAAAACGACCAGCGGTTAGCCATCCATCTGCAACAGATTCCATGCATAAAAGCAGATCATCTTCTTCAATAACCTTCCCCGTAACAGGAATATAATCAACACCTGCTACAGCAGGTTTAAATGTTTTTAAATTAAAATCTATGTTCATTATTTAAATTTTTATCTTGTAATAATAAATTTGTTATAGCCATTTGCAAATCGAATTTGGGTTTCCAACCTAGTGCTATTAGATTGGAAATATCGGCAAATGAATCTTTAATATCGCCCTCCCTTGTTGGCAAAGCCCCAAAAATCAATTTTGATTTAGAGTGAGTGATTCTAGCTACCACTTCAACAAATGTCCTTATACTTATTGATTCTCCAGTACCTATTTGAAACTCTTTATATTCTTTTTTATTATCAGCAAATTTTAACACGTGGATAAACGCATCTGCTGCATCTTCAATGTAAATAAAGTCTCTTTTTTGCGTCCCCTCCGTTAATAATATTTCTTTCTCATTTTGATTGAGTTTATTAATTATTCCCGTCACAAATTTTTGAGGCGAGTCATTTTCGCCAAAAACGTGTTCTAATCTAAGATTACATACTAAAACGTCTTGCGATAATTGCACAAGAAATTTCTCAAGAATTCTTTTCGATTCTGTGTAATTATTTAGGTAGGTCTGTTTAAATTGAGGTTTTGCAAAAAAAGTATCTGCATTAATAAATACTTTAATGTTTGAACGAAGACCATGCTCAATTAACTCAACAGGAAATATCACATTTGTTTTTAAAAGTTGGGATAAGGGTTGATCTCTGCCATATTCTGTAGCTGTATGAATAACCCCATAAATTTCATGTGCCTCAAAAACATCTTTTAAATTCTGTTCTACTTCATTAACAATAAAAGTATCGCACTTATCCAAAACCTCCTCGATGCGCCATAGATCAGAAGTAGCCCTTAATAAAAGGATTGGGTGATACCCCTCCTTCAGCAGCAATTTAAGAATATGACTTCCCAAAAAACCGTTAGCCCCAGTTAGCAGGATCTTTTTCATTGTGCCCAGCTTATTCCTTTATTAATTCCTTTTTGGGTGTATACTTCAATTTGATTCAGTCTACTTTGAAAAATATCTGCTGTTTCATCCATATCAGCGAGATAACCTTTCAATGTAAAGTCAACAGTTTCTTTAAAGCTTAAAACAGGTTTCCACTTTAAATAATTTACAGCTTTAGAAATGTCTAATTTTAAAAGTACAGCTTCATGAAGTTTAACAGTATTTGCGGGTATATGATATCCGCCATTACTATCTAAAACCAACATTTCGTCAATCAATTCTTTTACAGAATAATTAGCGGTATCTTCAGGACCAAAATTCCAACCACCACTAAATTCTTTACCTACTTGCCAAAGTTCTGCACCTAAGTTTAAGTAACCACTTAATGGCTCCAGTACGTGCTGCCATGGCCGGGTAGCATAAGGATTTCTGATTTCTAATTTTTCTCCCTTTTTTACAGCTCTAAAATAATCGGGAATAATCCGGTCAGCGGCCCAATCGCCACCTCCAATTACATTTCCCGCTCTCGCAGAGGCAATGTTACAAGTACCTTCTAATTTAAAAAAAGATTCTAGATAAGAATTGGTAATTAATTCGGAACAGCCTTTTGAGGCACTATATGGGTCTTTACCCCCCATAGGGTCATTTTCTCTATATCCCCAAACCCATTCTTTATTATCGTAGCATTTATCGGTCGTCACATTTACGGCAGCTTTAACAGATGGTGTTGCCCTTACGGCTTCCCAAAAATTAACCGTCCCCATTAAATTGGTATCAAAGGTTCCTAGAGGATCTGTATATGATAAAATAACAAGTGGCTGAGCTGCTAAATGGAAAGCAAAATCGGGTTGTACGTCTTGAAAATATTGTTTCAACTTTTCACCGTCACGTACATCACCTTCCTGATGGTGTATATGGTCCGAAAGCTTACTTGTTACAAAATTGTCCATATCTGAATATGGCGCTAACGCATAACCAAATACCTCAGCCCCTAATTCTTTTAACCAAATCGCCATCCAGGATCCTTTGAATCCTGTATGTCCGGTAATCAATACCTTTTTCCCTTGATATATATTTTGAAAACTCATATTACCAGATTTTCCATTTTGCTTCACCACTGCTCCAAAGCTGTTCCAATTCGATTCTGTCGCGCAAGGCATCCATCGGTTTCCAGAAACCTGAATGTTTAAAAGCAGCCAACTGTCCATCATTGGCAATTTCCTTAAGCGGCTTATTTTCCCACTGTACATCATCCATATCGCCTTCTAGGTATTCAAAAATACCAGGATTTAGAACAAAAAAACCACCATTTATCCACATGCCATCACCCTGTGGTTTTTCGACAAAATGCTGTACATTTCCAGCCGCGTCCATTTCAATGTTGCCAAATCTCCCCGGTGTCTGAATGCTGGTTAAAGTGGCTAGTTTATCATGACTGTTATGGAAGTTTACCAATGCTTTAATATCAATATCTGCTACGCCATCACCATAGGTAAGCATAAAGGTTTCACCTTCAACATATTTTTTTATCTTCTTGATACGGCCAGCTGTATTCGTTTTTAAACCAGTATCGACCAGTGTCACTTTAAATGACTCTGAATTAGAAAAATGTACATCTACTTTATTCCGTTCAATATCGATGGAGACATCAGAATTATAGAGGTAATAATTCAGGAAATACTCTTTAATGGTTTGTGCTTTATAACCCAGGCACAATACAAAGTCATTGTAACCATAAGCTTCATAAATTTTCATGATGTGCCAGAGAATCGGCTTACCACCAATTTCTACCATTGGTTTTGGACGAGCTTCTGTCTCCTCCATTAAGCGGGTACCTAAACCACCAGCAAGTATTACTACCTTCATATTTTTTAACTTAATATTTCTATTTGTACATGTTCGGTTAAGGGATGTGCACAGCAAAGTAAAAATTCGTCTGCAGCAAGATCATCTCTTTCTTTATTTAACCCAATCATTTTAGCTTTGCCATTTAGCAATTTTCCTTTACAGGTACTGCAATTTCCGGTTTGGCAGGAATAGGGCAATTCAATGTCAGCATTTAATGCCGCCTCTAAAATACTTTTCCCTTTTGCTACTTCTAGCTTATAAGGTTTTCCATTAAAATTCAGCAAAACATTTTGAGTATGAACATCGATTAGGTCTTTTGGATCTTTTACCAGCTCAAAATCTTCAGAATATACATTTTCCAAAGAACCAAATTTATTTAGAATGGCACTTTTTACAGATTCCTTTAGGCCAACAGGTCCACAGATGTAATGTGCACATTTTTTTGAACCTAAACTTTCATCTAGAATCTGTGAAGCTTTAGCTTGATCAATTCTGCCCTGAATCAGATGTGGATGAGCTTCATCAACAAATAATCTGGTATGGAAATGACGCACAATAAATCGATCGGCATACTGTGTTTTTAATTGTTCAATTTGCTTCTTAAAAATAGTGGTCTCATGATTTTTATTGCCATAGTTCAAATGTACTTTTACATCTGTTGTTGTAGATAAAACATATTTAATAATAGAAATCAGAGGTGTAATCCCACTGCCAACGCCCCAGAAATAAATATCTTTAAAAGCTTGCTCCCTATCATAAATAAAATCACCCATAGGTGGCATTACTTCAATAACATCACCCACTTGCACCATATCATTAATGTGATTGGATACAATTCCATTTTCTACACGTTTAACGGTGATCTCTAAAAACGGATCAACATCGGGGCAAGAAGAAAATGAATAAGGACGGATATAACGTCTGCCATTAATTCTAAAAATCAAAGTAAGATATTGGCCTGCTAAATATTTAATCTTCTTTAAGCCGGGTTGCTTAAAACACAAAGTAACTGTGTCTTCCGTTTCCCGTCTTAATTCAATTATTTTTAAAGTATAGTTCATTAATTTTTATACTCGGTTAAAAATTTTTTGGTACCACTTATCATTTTTCTCTTGTCCGTATGTACCATAGCCATAACCATAACCATAAAACTTGCTTACAATATCATTAACTACGATACCTAAATTCTTCATTTTCCCTTTGGTGTAAAGTTCTTCCACAATTTTAAGCTGGCTTTTTTGTGTCACTTTTTGCCGCACCAAATACACAGTAACATCAGCATAATTTGAAAGTAATTGAGCATCAGTAATAATACCAACCGGAGGAGCATCCATAATAATATAATCAAACTCCTTCTTTAGTTGTTCTATAAGTGTCGGCATATGTTTACTCATAAGCGTTTCTGCTGGGTTAGGCGGAAGCGGACCTGATGAGATTATAAACATATTTTTGTTAATGCCCAATGGCTTTATAATATCTGCAGCTTTAATATCTGGAGATATTGTATAGTTACTGAACCCAATATCGTTTCTTATTTCTAATTTAGCAGAAAGGCCAGGTTTTCTTAAATCAAGTTCCATGAGTAAAACTTTTTTACCTGCTAGAGCCAAAATGTTACCTAAATTAATTGCCGTAAATGACTTCCCTTCTCCACTCATACTAGAAGTCAGTAATATTATTTTTTCATCCTCATTTTTTAAATAAAACGAAAGATTAGTTCTTAGAGCCCTAAATTGTTCTGAAATGGCAGATCTACTTTGGTTAGCAACGATTAAATTGTCGGAGCTCGAATTATGGCTGATTTCACCAATAACTGGCACTCTTGTTAAATTCAATATTTCCTCTTTGGTAGATATACTTGTATTAAACAGCTCTAAACCAAAAATAGTTATAATCGGAAATACTACTCCCGCGAATAATCCAGCTAGGTAAATAATATTTTTCTTAGGGCTTATTGGGGCAACCTGCGATTTGGGAGGATCAATTATTTTTGCTACCGGGATATTAGAAGATTTAGATATTGCTGTTTCCTCGGCTTTCTGCATTAGAAAAATGTATAATTCCTGTTTAATACCTTTATTCCGCGCCAATTTGATATAATTCTTTTCAATTTTTGGAACACCTGAAATTTGATTTTCTGCCTTTAATAGTTGACTTCTTAATTTATCCCTACTTCTAATCGCAGAATTTTTAGAACTCATTACATTCGCTAAAATTCCTTTTCTTAATTCGAAAATTTGATTGTCTAAATTTTTAATAAATGGGCTTTCTTCGGTAACACCCAATAATTGTTTATCCCGTTCAATCAAGAGCGAATTGTATTTATTCATAATATCAGAAAAGACCATATCAGAAGGCATCAATGATGAAGGGAAAACACGTTTATTTTTTTGTTCATCCTCAAGATAATTCTGTAAGTCATTTAAAATGCTGACTTGAGTTTCAGCTTTTGCCAATTCCGAACTAAAGTCTGCTGTATTTTGAACAAGTAACTTTCCTTGTTCACTCATATCAGCCAATTGATTATCCTGCTTAAATGACTCCTCTTGATTTTCTACATCCCCCAATTCTGACGCGATAACATTTAGCCTTTCTTTGATAAACTTATAAGTACTATCCGCGATTGCATTTTTATCACTTAGATTAGCCTCTACATATTTTTTTATTAAGGTATTCAGTATATCCTCACCCTTATTAGGAAGAGGGTACGATAAGCCTATATCAATTATACTAACCTGTTTATTTGTAACTGAAACCGATAATTGTTGCATTAATGCTGCGACTCTTTCATCTACCGAAGTGACGCTAACAAAATAGCTATCATTGTTCATTGAAGAAGTTGAGCTTGGCTCAAATGCAATGATTCCAACCTCCTTCACATTAAAAGGCTCATTCCATGAAACTTCTTTTTCTAAATTTTTGGTGGTGATCTTTATACGCTTACTTGAAATTTGTTTGACTTCAAATTTTGTTCCGCGAATGGTGTCCACGGCTTTTATTACATTTAGTTTAAATGGTACTTGGTAAAGTTCTCTACTAACCAAAGCAGATTTTTTTGAGTAAACGATGTTTAGTTGCATCTCTCTAACCACTTGTTCCATCATAAAACGGGTCCTTAAAATTTCAGCTTCGTTATCAACTGAATTTTTAGATCCCACCAATCCACCCAAATCCATCAGTACGCCAGCTTTTTTCCCAATCCCTCCACCTTTTTCGTCATCATTTACCAAAAGTTTGGCGTTAATTTGAAAAGAAGGAGCGGTATATTTAGCATAAACAAATGCAACAAGTAAACAAATAAAGATACTGATAAAAAACCAAACCCATTTATCTATTAATTTTGTAAAAATCTCTTTTAGGTTAATATTATCACCCTCTTCCTTAGCGTTAAGCATATTACTTTCTTGAAATAAGTTCATTTGTTAACAGTTATTTAAAGCTTGAAATGGCTAAGACAATTACAGAAACAACAGAAGCTATTACGCCTATTGTTTGAATTTGAGCTGAGTTTGATGCGGAAACTTTCCGTTTATTAGGCTCTACGTAAATCACATCATTTTGCTTTAAATAATAAAACGGGTTGCTAAAAATACTACTTGAGTTCAGGTCTAAACGAGCGAATTCTTTTTTACCATTATTATCGCGAACAATTAAAATATTATCGCGTCTTCCATAAATAGTTAAATCACCCGCTAGGCTTAAGGCATCTAAAACACTTACCTTTTCATTTGGCAATGTGTAAGCAGACGGCGCATTAACTTCACCAAGCACACTAACTTTGAAGTTGGCGAAACGCAGTTGAATATTAGGCTCTTTATAAAAAACACTAACCTTTTCGCGAATAAGTTCTCTCGCTTGATAAGTGGTAAATCCAGAAACTTTGATTTTCCCAACTAATGATAATTCAATATCGCCATTCTTATCAACTAAAAATCCCGTATTTTGAGTTGATAAACTGGTGTTTGTATTTCCGCCCAAGGTTGGTGTGGAAGCTGCTTGATTAACAATTGCGCCGCTCTGTGGATTTAGAGTGAAAATATTAATACTTAAGATATCATCAGGCTGTATTGTTGGCTCAGTAAATGAAATGGCGTTTTCTAGTTTAGCTTGATTAATAGTTTGGATATCTTGAAAATACGCAATTTTTTTATTACTTACACAAGAAGAAGTTAGGGCAATAACTATCAAGACTACAGACAGATTTAATCCCTTTTTCACATTATTATTATTATTCATAGGTATCTTTTCTATTTAAAATGAAAATGACCATTTTAAACAGCTCACAAACTTAATCATTTAATTGTAATTTCTAAAAACGTTTGATTTAGAATAAACATTTAGATTACTTAAGTTTAGTTATTTGTTTCAAATTATAAACTGATTTTAGAAAAAATACTATACTTCATTAAACGTAGATAGCACCAAATATTTCTTTGTTCTTAAAATTATAATTACCAATTATATCGAACAATCTTCCAGATTGAACAGCCTGTGTTAAGGTTGTTAGGTGTTTATCATGATGCAAATCTGTACCAGCTAAATCATACATCTTCTCTTTTAGCAAAGTTTCAGCTAGATGCTTCACCTCCTTACCATAGTAACCTAAGACAGATAATAGATTAAGCTGCAATAAACAACCTTTTTCTTTAAATCGCTTTAATCTACTTCTATCCTTAAAATAAAATGTATAACGTTCTGGATGTGCTAAAACCGGTTTGTAACCTTTTATTTCAATATCAAATATTGTTTCGCTAATCCCTGGACTCTCGGATAAATAAGACATCTCAATTAGTAAATGCTTTTGGTCTAAAGAACAAAGTGGCTCATTTAAGCTGAAATCCTGATCAACCATATACTCAGCACCAGCCTCCAATTTTATAGAAATACCGGCTTCACTCATTTCATTTTGAAGAGAGGCTTTAGCAAAAGAAATTGTTTCCATCGTATTAGGATAGAGCTCCTTGTAAATATGAGGTGTACAAATTAGCTGATCAAACCCCAATTCCTGAAGACTTTTTACAAAATGTAAAGATGTTTTTACATCAGGTGATCCATCATCTATACCAGGCAAAATATGAGAGTGCATATCTACTCCAAGCCAAGAGATATCGGTAACCTTATTTTTCTTACTAAAAAAGCTTAACATATTTTTATTACAATGGAAAACATCAACCCAACTTTATTCTTAGCATACAGCTAATGGACTCATTCTTCCCACTTTTAATAACTGCCGAAAAGAATAATTATATATATAACGTTAATTATTCAAATTAATGATATAAAGCTAATACAATTTAGATTATTTTCCAACATTCAGTAGATTAAATCAGACAAATAGTCGAAATAACGACAGCTAAAAAGCTCTAGCTATTTTTACCACAAAAAACTTAACGAAAATTTAATCTATAAGCATTAGATCAGCCCTTAAAAAAATTATTCAAAATAATTCAAGGTTTTAAATCCCGCTTTTTTTAAATATTCATCCTTTTTCATTAAATGAAGATCAGAAACCATCATATCTTTTACTAAAGCAGGCAAATCATATTTAGGTTCCCAGCCCAATTGGGTTTTAGATTTGGTTGGATCTCCCAATAATAAATCTACCTCTGTTGGGCGGAAGTATTTAGGATCAACCTGAACGATGGTACTGCCTAAAAACAGTTTTTCAGGATCTAACCCTAAGCGGCTAAGCACCTCAACATCTAACCCTATAATTACCCCTTTTTCATTTTCGTCCTTCCCAGAAAATTCGATATCAATACCCAATTCGGCAAAACTCATGCGAACAAAATCGCGAACTGTTGTCGTAACTCCTGTAGCGATAACAAAATCTTCCGGTTTGTCTTGCTGTAAAATCAGCCACATGGCCTCAATGTAATCTTTGGCATGTCCCCAATCCCGTTGAGCAGATAAATTGCCTAAATAAAGACATTTTTGAAGGCCTAAGGCTATTTTGGCAGCAGCCCTGGTAATTTTTCGTGTAACAAAAGTTTCTCCCCTTAACGGACTTTCGTGGTTAAACAAGATTCCATTACACGCAAACATACCATACGCTTCCCGGTAGTTCACTGTGATCCAATAGGCATACATCTTGGCTACAGCATATGGCGAACGTGGATAAAAAGGCGTAGTTTCGCTTTGTGGAACAGCCTGAACTAAGCCATATAATTCCGAGGTACTGGCTTGGTAAACTCTGGTTTTCTCGGTTAAACCCAAAATACGAACCGCTTCTAAAAGCCTTAACGTGCCTATACCATCGGCATTCGCAGTATATTCAGGCATTTCGAAACTTACATGCACATGGCTCATGGCAGCAAGATTATAAATTTCATCAGGCTGTATTTCCTGAATAATACGGATCAGGTTGGTCGAATCAGTTAAATCGCCGTAATGCAATTTGAAATGTACATTCTGCTCATGCTGATCCTGATACAGATGATCGATGCGATCAGTATTAAATGAGGATGAACGTCTTTTTAATCCATGTACGAAATAACCTTTTTTTAGCAAAAATTCTGCTAAATAAGCCCCATCTTGTCCCGTAACACCTGTAATTAAAGCAACCTTCATATTCATTGATATTTTAATAAGCTACAAACATACAGAATAATTTATTTGATTGATAAGCGATTTTAAAATGATGACTTAATCTTATTGTCCCTATCAAACACGATCAAACAACAGCTTAGCTTCGTGCTTTTGAAGCATGCGCTCATCCAATTTTATGTCTTTTGCTAGCAATGATAATGTACCTTGTTTACCTTTTAACCTGAGGTCGATTATTTAGCTTGCAAAAATATGGTTGAGGATACTTTTTGGTAATTGATAGCCGGCTTCTAGGAAGCATGAATAAGCAATAAAACCAGCGATCATATTCGAATCGCTATAATTTAGTATATTAGGTTAAACAAAGGGATAATCAATCAATTTAATCAGTTCGATAAACCAAAGGAGATGACGACCCAGCGTGCCCTTCAAAGCTCAAAAATATATCTCTTCGAATGGATGTCTCTGCTCCCTGCTATACGGCCTAGGAACTGATGGAAGGAAATCCTTCGACTACACTCAGGGCATTAAAGCGCTAGCACCTGCTTTCAAACCCACGGCCCAAGCGGCATGCCCTTCCGGCTCTTCATCGGAACTTTTGCTGAGCCCTTCAGTTATACCTAGATGTTTATTGTTTTAGTGCCAGCAAGAAAGGGTAAAAAGAAACAACCAAAAACTGTGCAGTCTGAAACTAAGTGCCTATAACCTGGCATCCACCAAATTTCTGTCGATAAAAGATTTGGTATCAAAAATGAGTGTCCCTTTTTCTTTAATACCGCGATAATCAATGTCTAAAAACTGCTGGTGCGCCACAGCAAGGATAACAGCATCGTACCGTTTAAACTGACCATCATCAATCATTTCGATGCCGTACTCCGCTTTCACTTCATCCCTATTAGCCCATGTATCATATACATCAACATCCATACTAAAAGCTTTCAGTTCTTTATAAATGTCAATTACCCGGGTATTACGTGTATCGGGACAATTTTCTTTAAAGGCAAAACCTAGAATCAAGGCTTTAGCACCATTGATTACTTTATCTCTGGCCACGAGCATTTTAATGACCTTATTGGCCACAAACATGCCCATGTTATCATTTACCCTCCGGCCAGATAGGATCACTTCGGGTTTATAACCCAAAGCCTCCGATTTATGTGCCAAATAATAAGGATCTACACCGATACAATGGCCACCAACCAAACCGGGTTTGTAATTGAGGAAATTCCATTTGGTTGCAGCTGCAGCCAATACATCTGTTGTATCAATGCCCATGCGATCAAAGATTAAAGCCAGTTCGTTTACAAAAGAAATATTCACATCACGTTGTGCATTTTCAATGGCTTTCGAGGCCTCAGCTACTTTAATACTAGGTGCGAGATGCGTTCCAGCCGTGATGATGGATGCATAAAGTTGATCGATCTCAGTGGCAATAGCGGGGGTAGAGCCTGAGGTTACTTTTTTTATTTTGGTAAGGGTATTAATTTTATCGCCTGGGTTAATTCGCTCCGGGGAATAACCACAGAAAAAATCGATATTATATTTTAAGCCTGAAATTTTTTCTAAAACAGGCACGCAATCTTCTTCTGTACATCCAGGGTAAACAGTCGATTCATAAATGACGATATCACCAGCTTTAAGCACAATACCCAACATTTTACTGGCTGCAAGCAAAGGCTGCAGATCTGGCCGCTTAAGATGATCGATAGGTGTAGGTACGGTAACAATATAGATGGTACAGGCAGCTAGGTCAGCTAAATTGGCACTTAGCGTTAAACCCATCTCCGATGCAGCAATTACAGTTTTCAGATCTTCCAGATTGGCTTCATTTGTTCGATCCTGTAATTGATTTAACTCCGCCACACGCTCCTCATTCGTATCAAAACCAATTACTTTATATTTCTTAGCAAATTCGATAGCCAGTGGCAAGCCTACATAACCTAAACCAATAATGGCAATCTGCTTTTTTGTATTCATTTTTTCTTTCGGTAATTGGGCAAATATAAGATAAATGTAGAAAGCTTAATTTTTTTAACCACAGAGGACACAAAGAGGAAGTGTGAAGGGCACAGCATTAGGGGGAGTAATGCTTAAATGAACTTATATCCCTTATGTGGTAAAAAATTCCAGATCTTTCGCTGGTAGCAATGAACGGTCGTCTCGACCAGAGCAACGCGTAATGTTCCAAAGGAACTCCTCCGGAGGAGAGATCTTTGGAGTATATCAAAAGATCTTTCCACTGCGGTCGAGATAACGATACTTCAAGATCGTTTATCTCCTTAAATCATCCTTCTGAATGGTAAAAAAGAAAATCACCATTCAATTGTATTGAATGGTGATTTATTATTAAACTAAAGTCGAACTTCTTATTTAATCTGCTTCAACAGGTAACTACCATAGCCACTTTTAACCAATGGAGTAGCGATAGCTTTAAGCTGTTCTGCATCGATAAAGCCCATACGGTAAGCAATTTCTTCGATACAACCAATTTTTAAGCCTTGTCTTTCTTCAATGATCTGCACAAACTGCCCGGCCTGCATTAAGGAAGTAAAGGTTCCGGTATCTAACCAGGCTGTTCCACGGCTTAATACGCCTACTTTTAATTTACCCCGCTCTAAGTACACGCGATTTACATCCGTAATTTCGTATTCTCCACGTGGGGAGGGTTTAATTTTTTTGGCAATCTCTACAACCTCATTATCATAAAAATATAAACCTGGTACTGCATAATCTGATTTGGGTTGAACAGGCTTTTCTTCGATAGAAATTGCTTTTTTATTAGTGTCAAACTCAACCACACCATAACGTTCAGGATCTGAAACCTGATAAGCAAATACCACACCGCCATCGGGATCGGAACTCGCCTGTAATAATTTGGCCATACCATCACCATGGAAAATGTTATCGCCTAATACCAAGGCTACTTTATCATTTCCTATAAATTCTTCACCGATCACAAAAGCCTGCGCTAAACCATTTGGCTCGGCCTGTACAGCATAACTAAATTTACAGCCCAAAGAAGCACCATCGCCCAATAATTTTTCGAAATTTGGCAGGTCGTGTGGGGTAGAAATAATCAGAATTTCTTTTATCCCAGCCAACATTAAGGTAGATAATGGATAATAGATCATCGGTTTATCGTAAACCGGCATCATCTGTTTACTACAAGCCAAAGTTAAAGGATGCAAACGGGTTCCGCTGCCACCAGCTAAGATTATACCTTTCATATTTTAGTCATTAGTTCATTGGTCATTGGTTCATTGGTCATTACAGACCTAAATGAAATAATGATGCCTATTTATTGTATTTTAATTTGTTTTATACACTCCACCAAACTATCTCTCCAATAAGGGATTTTGATATTAAATGTATTTTTTATTTTAGATTTATCCATTACTGAAAATGCTGGCCGCGTGGCTTTAGTTGGATAAGCAGACCCTGGAATAGGATTCGCTTTAACCGCTGTTTCGCTGATATCAAAAATGGCCTTTGCAAAATCGAACCATGAGGTTACACCTTCATTGCTATAATGGTAAATGCCATAAGTGGCGGACGAAGAACTTATAATATCAAAAATGGCATTTGCCAGATCAATCGCGTAGGTTGGTGTACCCACCTGATCGGCAATGATATTCAGTTCATCACGCTCGGCACCAAGTTTAAGCATGGTTTTTACAAAGTTGTTAGCATATTCAGAATACAACCAGCTGGTGCGGACAATGAAGTGAGCGGGCAGTTCTGAAACAACTACTTTTTCTCCATCTAATTTGGTTACACCATAAACATTGATCGGTTTAGCTTCATCATCCTCTTTTAGCAATTTAACTTCATTTCCTTCGAAAACGAAATCGGTAGAAACATGTATAAGCGTTGCCCCATTTACTAAACAAGCCGAAGCTAAGTATCCCGCACCTGTTTCGTTAATGGCTTTAGCCAGCTCAACTTCATCCTCTGCTTTATCTACAGCGGTATAAGCTGCGCAGTTTATAACATAAGCAGGTTTTTCTTTAGCTAAAAGATCATTTAAACCACTTTCATTTAAAATATTGGCATCTTGTTCTGCCGGGAAAACAATATCGTTAATCCCCCTGCGTTCAGCTACCGTTTTTAAACATTGGCCTAACTGTCCGCCGGCACCAATTACTAATATTTTGCTCATATGTGCTGTAAAACTGAAAAGGGTTTTAAAAGAAGATCTTTATCAGAAACAGCCTGGTCCTCTTCTGGAATTAACCAATCGATATTCAGGTCCGTATCGTTATAAATTACGCCGGTTTCTGAAGCTTTATTGAAAAAATTATCGCACTTGTATAAAAATTCTGCGGTTTCACTCAATACAGAAAAGCCATGAACAAAACCTCTTGGAATATACAGCTGTAATTTATTCTCTGCACTTAAACGCACTGCAATGTGTTTGCCATATGTTGGCGAACTTGGGCGAACATCTACCGCAACATCCAACACCTCACCCTTGGTTACACGGACCAACTTCGCCTGCGCAAATTCACCGGTTTGGGCATGTAGACCACGGATTACGCCATATGAAGAATAAGACTGATTATCCTGAACAAATCTGCCAGACAAACCCGTTTTCTCTTCAAAGGTATTCTGATTAAAACTTTCAAAAAAATAACCCCTTGGATCTTCAAATACCCTTGGCTTTATAATCAGACAGTCTTTTAATCCTGTTTGTTCAATTTCCATTATTTACTGCTGTATTGTTGTTCATAATAAGATTGATAATTACCTGAGGTTACATTGTTTAACCAGTCTTCATTTTGTAAATACCAGTCTACTGTTTTGGCCAAGCCTTCTTCAAATTGTAAACTCGGTACCCAATCCAATTGATTTTGTAATTTACTCGAATCAATGGCATAACGCAAATCATGCCCTGCGCGGTCAGTTACATAAGTGATCAGTTTAGCTGATTCTCCAGCTTCACGACCTAATTTTTGATCCATAATGGTACAAAGCAAATTGATCAGATCAATATTTTTCCACTCGTTATGTCCACCAATGTTGTAAGTATCCCCTGTTTTCGAATTGTGGAAAATCACATCGATTGCCCTGGCGTGATCTTCTACCCATAACCAATCGCGTACATTTTCGCCTTTACCATATACCGGTACAGGTTTGTTATTTTTGATATTATTAATGGCTAATGGGATCAATTTCTCAGGAAAATGATGAGAACCATAGTTGTTTGAGCAATTAGAAATTACGCAATCCATGCCATAAGTATCATGATAGGCCCTTACAAAGTGATCTGAACTCGCTTTTGATGCCGAATAGGGGCTATGCGGATCGTAAGCGGTGGTTTCGGTAAACATACCTGTTTCGCCTAAAGCACCATATACCTCATCGGTACTTACATGATAGAAACGCTTTTTATCATAATCACCTTTCCAATATTCGCGGGCCGCATTTAATAAATTTACAGTCCCAATTACATTGGTAATGACGAAAGCTGTTGGATCAGAAATAGAACGATCTACATGGCTTTCTGCCGCTAAGTGAATAACCGCATCGAAGTTTTCTGTTTTAAAAAGATCGAACATCGCGTTAGCATCAGTAATATCTTCCTTAACAAATCTATAATTAGGTTTATTTTCGATATCGGTCAAATTAGCCAAGTTACCAGCATAGGTAAGTTTATCTAAGTTTACGATCTCATATTGAGGATAGTTGTTAACAAAACGGCGGACTACATGAGAGCCAATAAAGCCCGCACCACCAGTGATTAAGATTTTTTTCACAGTTATTAAATGATTTTCAATTCCGCTAAAGTAAGATAGATTTCCACAAAAAACAACTTAATTTTGACATAAGCTGAAAACCGAACGAAATAATTCAGAAGCAATTAGCCAATTTCTATGAACATCATCTGCATAAATAGATAAGCTTGCAATTGCAATAGATAAGTGTAGGAAAAGTGTAGACACAGCTTATAATTGACTTTACAGTTGCACTGATAAAAATAAAATTTAAGAAAGACAAACTACATCGCTGCCACAGAACTTTCCAATTCTTTATACCATTCTTCTCCATATTTACGGATTAGCGGTCCTTTTAAAAAGCTATAAACTGGTACTTTAAGTTCGCGGCCAAAGGTACAGGCATCATGGCAGATGTGCCAGCGATCGTAATTTAACACTTCGAATTCTGGATATTTGGTTATCCGGATAGGGTAAAGGTGACAGGAAATCGGTTTCTGCCAATCTACAATACCTTGCTCATATGCTTTTTCAATGGCACACTTGGTAATACCCCCCTCAAAAAGCACGTAAGCACATTCTTTATTTTTATCCACACAAGGGGTGGTTAAATCGCCATCTTCATCCACTACGTAAACGCCTTGTTCTTCAATAGCTTTAATGCCCTTTTCATTCAACAGGTGTTTTATTTTTGGATATATTTCTTCCAAAATGGCTTTTTCGTCATTATCCAATGGTGCACCCGAATCACCTTCCACACAACAGATTCCTTTACATTTGCTTAAATTACAAACAAAGTTTTCTTTCAATACGTCTTCGTGCACCAGCACCTGTTCAACTTCTATCATCATTATTCTTTTGCTAAAGCATATTTCAGCCCACTGGCCGATTTTAATTCCATTGTAACTGCACCCACCAATATTTCTACCTGGGCTTTTACCGGTACCCGGTTTCCATCATCGGTTACCCAAAGGTATAACCTACTATCTTTTTTAAAGATCCTTCCTGGTTTAATGGACGGGCTAAATTTTAAACAGCGGATATTTCCCAACTTACTTTTAATTGTTTCTTTTCCTATATATTCAACCTCTAAGGCTGAGATTTCGTCACCCAGGAAATAGTTCAGTTTAAACTTATCACCAATCTTGATTTTACTGATATCCAGGCTCCGGGCAAAATAATAAGCCGAAACCAGATCAAAAGTCTGATTAGTCGGTGTTGTAAAAGTGCCTCTGTTCGAAACTACTTTCTTTGCATCCTGCGTAAAACGTGCCTTATCCTGGCGTCTATAACTGGCCTCACGAATGTTCTCCTGATAGAAGTAAGGTAAAAGGTCGGTTTTATCGATATACGAATCGTAATGGTCTCTTATCTTATAAAACACATCAAAAGTTCCGGAAGTCTGCGCATCAACCGTGAGTTTATAGGTAGGCTTGTTATCAAACTTTAAATCAGAATTGGCTACCTTAATCGTGGCTTCTGCCGCGGTGATAAACCCATACCTTAATTTATATTGCAAAACTTCACCTTCCTGAAATACTGCCTCTTTCTTCAGGGGAAGTTCCTGAGCCGTTGCCAAAAGACTGCATAAGCCAGCCGTGACGGTTATAAATAATTTCTTCATTGCTTTTGTACTCATTTGTGTGTTGGGAAAGAACTGTTTCCTAAAAAATGTGGTTAAATTCTTTCACCCATGAAGATATACAAAAAGCAAACCAAAATTTAATCTTTTCTTTTATATACAGGAACGGTAGAGCAGGGTTCGCCAAACATAATGCTTTTAACTACTGGTGTAAGCAGGTTGGTTACCTCAACATAGGCAGAAACCGGAACATCGATATCGCCACATCCTTTTACTACCACGCGTTCGTTAGCATAATCTTGCGGATTAATTTTAGCCAACGCCTTGGTAAACAAAACGGCTTCCAATGTATTTAAATCGCCAAATACCACTTCATTGGCGTATGGCTTTAGTTTATTGGCCAGCAGCATATAAGCCCAGGTAGGTACAATTGCATCAGCCGAGCAGATAATGGCTACATTCTTATCCTGATATTGTGCCCAATCGTGATTTTTGATAAATTCTCTAAAATCCTTTTCTCTTAACATTAAACCATGAAATAGATTATCAACAATATCATAAACCACTCTTTCGCCTTTATGATAAAAATCTTCGAGATTTAAGGTTATTAAACCGCTATTGGCTACTTTATTAATAATGTTTTCCTGAATTTCCATGTCCTTAAATAAAAAAACCGTTCCGATTAATCATCGGAACGGTTACAAAATTACGTATTTTCTATTTAATAGAATTTCACACGATTGTCTTTTATCTTTGCATTTTCCTGTAAAGCCTGGAAAGCTGATCCTAATGAACGCTGCCCTAAACTTAACATCATGCTTTCTTTTTGTTTAAACATATTTGCAATTGGTGCAGGATTTGTAAATCCATCTACTGAAAATACATAAACACCACGTTCGCCTTGAACAGGAGCAGATACTTTACCTGGCTGTGAACCGAAAACGCTTCCTACTAAAGCATTTTCCTGTGCTACACCTGGAATTACAGGATTGGCAAATACCACGTTCTGTACTGGATTAACCGGACGTGCAACTTTAGCTGCAACCTGATCGATACTTCCTTTACCTGCATTGGCTAATTTTTCTTTTAATTGTTTTGCTTTAACGGCATTAATTACCATTGGCTCAATTTCCTTCTTCACATCAGCTAATGATAAAATACCTTTAGGGCTGATGGTAGTTAAACGCGCCACAACATAAGCATTGCTCATGGTATAAATTTCAGGTAATACATCACCTTTATCTGCTGCGTAAGCATCCTGGATTAATTTACGTGGGTTATCCAATCCGGCTGCAAATCCTTGCGTAGCGGCAACCTTATCAGCAACAGCAACTTTTAATCCTTTTTGTGCAGCAAACTTGCTAAAGTCGTTACCTTTCACATCAGTTAAGAAATTGCTTGCAGCTTTGTAAGCAGCTGCCTGGGTTTTGCTACTTGCATTTAATGCTTTTTCTACGTAAGCTAATTTAGCCACTTTAGATGAACCGATCTGTTTTTCGATTTTAAGCACATGGTATCCAAACTGAGATTTTACTACTTTAAGATCTCCTGTCTTCCCATCAAAAGCTGCATTCTCAAACTCAGGTACCATAGCGCCACGGGCAAAAGCCGGCATTTCGCCACCTTTATCTTTCGAACCATCTACACTATAATTCTTAGCCAGTTCTGCAAAGTTAGCACCTTTTAAAATTAATGCTTTTAATGAATCAGCTAACTTCAATGCTTTATCTTCGCCACCAACTTTAGCCGGATCGATTAAGATGTGGCTTGCTTTTACCGAATCTGGAGAGACACGGGTAGATACTACCTTTACAATTTTGTATGAATTACCTGTTAATTTAGGGCCATAAAAACTGCCTGCAGGTAAAGCGAATACTGCCGAATCAACTGCTGGATCTAGCTTGCCTTTTGTGATATAAGTAAACGGAACTTTTACATCTGAGTTGATGGCTGCGAAAAGTGAATCGTTTTTAGCCACCTGGAAATCAGCAGCGATTTTGTCTACCTGAGCTTTGATTGCCAATGAATCTGCTTTGGTTGGACTGATACTGAAAGTAACGTATTCGAAAGCACGTGTTTCCTGTGGATTGTTGAAACGTGCTTTGTTCTGCTCATAATATTCCGAATAATCGCCATCTGTTAATTTAACAGAAGCATCTGGAATAGAAGTATAATCTAAACTTACATATTTAAAATTAGCCAGTTTATTGCGGTTGGTATATTCATCAGTAGCTTCCAAAGAAGTTACATAAACCGAATTGCGGATCAGGTTAGAATATTTCGTCTGAAGGGCCTGGTTTTTAATTTCTTCCTGTAACATATTAGATTGCTGCAATGCCTGAGGTTCTTTCGATTTTAGAAAGTTCATCAAGGTAGCACGGTCTAACTGTCCTGTTTGAGGATTAGAGAAATATTGTTTAATTAGGGGGCTAGGGTTTTGGCCTTGTAATAAATCTACCAGTTCATCTTCAGAAACTGTTAAACCTAAACGATCGTACTCTTTAGTTAACAAAACTTTTGCTAACTCTGCATTCCATGCCTGATCAACAGCCATAGCAGTCATCTGGGCATTTGCACTGCCGCCATATTGTTGTTTCATCTGGTTTACACCCTGATCAACCTTTGGTCCGAATTCATCAATACTGATATCCTTACCATCAATTGATCCTACAACTTTTTGATCTGCTGCCCAAAAAGGTTTACCCACGTTAATTGCATCACCTACTAAAAATGCAACAATTGCAAAACCGATGGCAAAAACTAGAATATAGCCTGCACGGTTACGCAAAAATGTCATTAATCCCATATTGTAATTATAAATTTATTTAGTTCTTTTTTAAGAGGGCGCAAGATACAAATTTGCCTCAAAAAAGAAAACACAAAATTTTATTTATCAAGTGTTTAATTTTTAAGTAAATACAAGCCCTGTTTTAATGTTTGAATGACCGAATTTTGAGGGATTGAATTAGGAAATGAGTGGATAATTGAATGAATGTATCAGCGAATAATAATTTGAATAATGCCATTTAAACATGCACTCATTCAAAACCCTATCATTCACGCACCTCGTTGTCTACGGTGCTACGCCTTCCTTCATGTTCAGTACACCGTTTCCGCTGTCCATTTCATAGGTACTAAAATCCTGCGGCGCTTTAAAGTTAATGCCTTCGCCTATGCTTCCATCAACTCCTTTCACATATACCCTTTGATTGGAATAAAAAATCTTTTTCGACTCATCCCAGATCAGCTCCTGCGAAGAGAAGGTGTCGCCCTTACTGTTTTTTACGACTACATTTTTCCTAAATTCGGTTTTAAGCTCATTATCCTTCCTGATGGCGTAATCGCAAACCAGGTTTCCATCAATGGTTCCGTTAGCGTTATAAAAATCGATATTTACGCCCTTAATCATTTCCTGATAAGCGCTTCCGTTTGAAGGCGTAACCTTATCCATTATTGGGGCATAACCTTTAGCCTTAATTCTGGCCGAATCGCTATAAGTAATATCGACCCCGATGGTCCGATCCCTGGACAGGATTACTTTATTTGGTGAGACCGAATTGGCATTTTTTAGATCGTCGTCTCCACAGGAAGCCAGAAAAAAAGGCAACACCAGAAACAGACCATATAAAAATGTCCTTAAGTTCATTAGTCTACACGATACTTACGGAACCAGGTATCGTTCAAGGTAAAGCCTAAGTGGAAATTAATAAATTTCTCTTTAACAAGATTATCGCTTAACGTTCCCCTTTGTCCGAACTCGGTTGTAAAGTTGATCTTATAAAAAGCTGTACCACCGTTAGCAGTAGGCAACGGGAAGCCAAAACCTAACGATGCACCCATTTGTTTGATATCCTGATTACCGATTTTGATATAAGTTTTATCGTAATTAAAACCAATGCGGTAATCTACACGTTTCATATAACTGTTGTAAGAATATGCATCTGGCGTCCATTGTCCGCCCAAAGAAGCACCCCAGCTATCTTGCAAACCCTGGTTTACATTATTGATACTTGTTGCAGACCATTTACTCATTCTAAAATCGGCACCAATCATCCACTTATCATTTTGCTGGATAGAGATTCCAAAATTGTGCGTTAATGGCAAGGTAAGGTTAGATTTTCCGTTATTCGCGATATTTAACGTATCGGCTGCAGGGTTTTCATTACCACTTTGATCCCTTGTGTAGAACGTAGCAAAAGAAGTTTGTGTTGAATTTATTTTCCCAGAAGTACTTCCCGAATAACCAAGGGTCATAATTGTTTTCTTGCCGATATTAAAATCGTACTGGATGCCATAAGAGTAATTTATACCGCCAACACTGTTTTTATTTTGAAGTTTGGCATTATAAGACCCTGCTGATTGAAATTCGGTAGCACGGGTAGTTTGGAGGTTACCAAAAATATATTCTAAGTTACCACCAATTCTTAAATGATCGCCAAAACGATAACCATAACCTAAATAAGCTTTTGATAAGCCGCCTTCGCCTTCATAAAGCTGATCTAAAGTGGTTGTATCAACTTTAGTTGTGTTTCTGTAAGAATAACCCAAATCCGAGTAAGGCAAAATACCAAAACTCAAGGCCGATCTTTTGGTAACCGGAGCGGCAAATGCCAAATGACTAAAAGTAGAATTGAAACTCGTTTCGCTTAAATTATTTCGTGAAAGATTGGTTATACCAGCACTCATTCCCACATCAATGGTAGTTAAAGATATTCCGGCATAAGATGCAGGGTTTTGCATATTAATATAATTGAACCCTGTTACTTTACCTACTGCGGTAGAAATTCCACCCATTGCCCTAAGCTGGGGCAACAAAGATCCCTTTATATTTCCAAGTCCATATCTTGAATATGGTGATGAAGTGGTAACCTGTGCCTGGGCACTTAAACCACAAACTAGAACGAGTATGGCTGCAATATAATTTATTCTTTTGTACATTTTAATCTGCAATAGCTTCATTTAATCCTTTTAATACTAAGTAAGGATCTTTTATAATTTGAGGCGCAAAGATGCTGTTTTGTAATTGTTTATACAAAAAATTAGCATCACCCCCCGTTATAATTACCTTCAGAGCACTTTCTTTTTTATTATTTAGGGCAATAAAGCCTTCAATTTCGTTTATTATTCCTTGTAAAATGCCGTTTTTGATTGCCGATTGGGTATCAGTGCCTTCCACAATATCTTCATTTGCATCCCATTCTACCAATGGCAACCGGCCAGTAAATTCGTGCACAGCCCTAAAACGTATTTTAATGCCAGGACTTATACTTCCGCCAAAATATTCTTTCGAGTTACTTAAAACATCGTAAGTAATACAGGTACCCGCATCAACCACTAAACTTGCGTTTGCTGGATATAAGCCATTTGCACCCAAAATAGCAGCCCATCTATCTAATCCTAAAGTAGCTGGCGTTTTATATCTGTTTTGTACGCCATTCGTCAACATGGTTGAAAAACGGATATACTCGGTATGCTTTTTTAAAAATACTTCTAATGGTCCAATTTCCTGGTTAACACTACTGATGATGGATTTCGCTGGCGAAAACTTCTCAATCAATTGAGCCAGATCAAGTATCCCAATTTTATTGAAACGCTGATGATGAATAATTTCCTTACCTGCAAAAACTGCAACCTTCACAGCAGAATTTCCAATATCAATGCTTAACCTACGCATTTAAAATCTCCCACTGCAGATAATATGTTCTTAGAAATTCCAATGACTCCATTTTTTATCCATCTTGATTAAAACTAAAAAAGCTTTAATTCAAAAATCATGCACAAAGCTATTAATCTTTGTCAAGTTTCGTTCTAGTTATTTGTTAAAAAAGGTTAAACAAACAGAAAATACTGTATTGAAAGCACAAATAAAACGAACAATGTTTCGTAAAACCAACGTTTTTTGGCATTGCTGAAATAGTAGGCCAACAGTACCGATCCTGGCGGTACGCACAGCAAAAAATGCCAGGTCCTGAAATCGGGTTTAAGGTAAAAACTAGCTGCCGAGATAATAAACATGAAAAACAACAGCTGAAAACTTTTCCGTGTACTGATAAAACTCCTGAAGAAATTTTCCCGGAGCTGTAGTGATGCCAGTATGATAATTACTGTTACCGGGATCAGCACCAGGTAATCGTTATAGTTGATTTTAAAAACCGAAGGAAACTTATTGCCTAATGGTTTCCATATCTGATAAAACGAGCTTAAATTATCATTCCAATAATAAAATACGGCCAAAAAAAAGAAAACCGTAATAAAGCCAATCAAGCCAGCTATCCATTCTCGCCAGTTAAATGATCTAAAAAGCAACAGTGCTAAAAAGATCATAAGCAACATGGTCATAAACGGAAAGTAAATCAGTGTTCCAACTCCAATAATCATCCCGATATCGAAAACAGTGGTAATGGAGTTCGCACTTTTACCCAATTTTAAAAATTTGTCTATAATCCAAATCAAGAGAAAGTTGCATAACAATGCCGGACTTAGGATCATAAATGGCATGAACAAGCTTGTTCCTGTTATAAACATCAGCCCTGGAAGGAAACTGGGTTTGGCCAATAAATTATGGTTGTTTACAATTCGGTTGAAAATTAAAGCCTGTACATAAACCAAAAGTGCCGCGATAAATATATTGGTATATGGCGTAAAGGCATTGTCTAAATCTATATTGATCAGCAATCGCGCAAAGGGTTCCAAAAAATCAAAGTTCAGCTTGTCGTGCGTTTCATGAAAAATGGCAATACGCAAAAAGAATGTGTATGCCAGCAAGAATACGAGGTTAATTGGATTTAGCTTTCTAAACTGATTAATCATGCCTTTTTAAAGAGTAGGCAAAGTAAAGAAAATAATTTAAGAGTATGGGAAGAAAGATAAAAGCGGAAAGCTAAAAGACCAATATCAATAGGATTGTCAGTCTGAGCGGAGTCGAAGACCGTTTGGTTAATGAAAAAGCAGAAGGGAAGCTCTGTTATTTTTAGAAAAGCAGGGCCTGTGTAAATCGGTTCCGGAAGCCCTGCTATCCACTTCAAGCCTCCACTGCGTTACGGGCTTTCCGTTTCTATCAGGTTTAGTTTACGAAGGATTGTGGCACGGATTAGAATAATCCTAAAGATCAAAGCGGATAGGTAGCAGCGGACGGTACCAATAGGCGATAGATTGCTAACCATTTCCAAAAGCGCTGCTTTGCGTTAAATAAACCCGGGAGTAGCGGCAGCCCCGATCCTTTATCGGGCTAAAGCGAATAACGGGGCTGTGCAAGCCAAAAGCTTCTGCCATTCATTTCCAAAATCAAACAGATAACTCTGGTGAGTAAAATCATGATAAGGATCCTTCGACTACGCTCAGAATGACAATCCGAGGGTGATTGACTTTGGACTCAGGACTGAAGACTCCCGACTAAATCCTCGCGTATTTCTTCACCATATCATCTATAATCTGCGCGGTTTCATCCGGAAAATTAAACTCGTGCTTTTGAGGATTTTCTACCCAGTTTTTGATAATCGGCAACCAGTTTCTGGTACTTCCCCAAATTACAGGCAAACCAAACTGTTTTAAAGCATAAGCGTTACATTGTTGCTCAAACTGGAAACGCATCGGCGCAACCAGCAGTTTTTTCTTTAAATAAAGGGCTTCTGCAGGTCCTTCGAAACCGCCGCCGGTAAACAAACCTTCGCAGGTGGCCAGGCTTTTATTAAATTTTTCGTTGTTAACAGGCTCTACAAAAACATTCCCTTCCCGGTAGGCGACTTTACTGTGTTTAGAAAAAACCTGCCACGTAACTTCAGGGAGCTGCGTAAAAAGCTTTACCAAACGTTTATCATCAATGGCTGGAAGATATACCGTATAATGGCCTAAATTTTCACTTTTCAGATTCCGGATTTCTGCCCTGATTACCGGGGTATGGATAAAAGTATCGTAACGGTCGAAATGAAAGCCAATGTGGTATTTGGTAGGTGCGTAGCGGCTCAAGATCAGTTTCCCCCAATCTAAAGTTCTTGGACGGGGTACTTTTTTAGACTTAAAGGCAGCCTGATGGCTCAATGATACACATTCTATGCCCTGCAGTTTACAGGCCCAGGCACTTACAGGTTCAAAATCGTTAACGATAAGGTTGTAATCTTTCAACGGCAGCTGCTTCATATCTTTTCTAAAACGGAAAAGATTCATGTTCAGCCATGTTTTAAAATGGTCTACACCGCCCTTTTTTCCAAAGATAAAACTGAAACCATGCAATTGGTATTTTACGGGCTGACTGAGTTTCACATCGGCCTGTGTTCCACTTACTAAAATATCCAATTCGCCATACTGCTGAAGCAAAGGAATAATTTCCCTCGCCCTACTGATATGACCATTACCTGTTCCCTGTATTGCGTAAAGTATCTTCATTTATGCCCGAATATCTAAAATTATTGGGCAATTTCATATTTTATATTCTGTAAAAGAATATTTATGTCAAGTTTACTTTTTAAATCCTCGGCATCAGAAAGGATTCCTTCATCCAATTCGTCTTTCGTAAAATGTTGATGTTCGTACTTAAAAACCGTCCAGTTTTTATTTTCATACTCCAAAGCGGTTAAACTCTCTACCCAATCCCCACTGTTCAGATAAACCACTTTTCCATCCTCTGTGGCAATTTCGCGTTGCTCGGCCTGGTGGATATGGCCACAAACCACATAGTTATATCCCTTTTCAATCGCCAGTTCAGCTGCAGTTTGCTCAAAACTATTGATGAACTTAACGGCATCTTTAAATTTAGCTTTGATTTTTTTCGAAAAGCTCATTTTCTCTCGCCCAAATGCGGTAAGTACCCAGTTTACGAAACTATTAATGAGGATCAGTGTATCGTAGCCAACCGCACCAAGTTTAGCCAGCCATTTAGAGTGCTGCATGGTAACATCAAAAACATCGCCATGAAAGAACCATGCCTTTTTACCGTCCAGCTCTAAGATTAACTTATTCTGGAGATGGAAAGTTCCCATTTCCATGCCATCAAATTTGCGGAGCATCTCATCGTGATTTCCCGTCAGGTAATGCACCTGAACACCCTCCGATACGAATTTCATTAGTTTACGGATCACCTTCATGTGCGATTCGGGCCAATAACTTTTGCTAAACTGCCAGATATCGATGATATCGCCATTTAAGATCAGTGTTTTGGGCTTTATGCTCTTAAGATATTTTAGAAGTTCTTTTGCGTGGCAACCATAGGTACCTAAATGTACATCGGATATTACGACTACATCGACATTTCTTTTATCCATAAACGGGAAATTTTAGGGGGAAGGATCTTATTACCGCTCGATTAAAGCAGTTCAGAGATAAATTAGCTGTGTTACCACTCCTCTTCCTCATCGAGTTTTACCTCAAAGGGGCTAAAGAAATAAAGTACAACAATTAATAAGCATACGGCAAAGAATGATTCTAACATATCATCTGATTTACATTACAAAGGTAAGACTCTGTATATCAAACAAATGTTACGACATTGTTAAATTTTAGTTTGGTGGTTAATTAGTTTACTGGTTCATTTGTCATTGGTTCATTACCCACCGTCGTCATTGCTGAGATGGTCCGTAAAGCGGAATACAGTAAGATTTAGTGTCTGTTGGCCTAAATGGTATTTCTTAAGCACAGCGCCATTTCCATTCTGGATAACCATCCTGCGCAATGTAATTAAGTGAGTATATCTGTTGTCAGTCTGAGCCTGTCGAAGACCTTGATTTGTCGAAAACAAATAAACATTTGTCCTTCGACAGGCTCAGGATGACAAACCGTGAAAATATTCCCTGTTTCTGTGTTTCCGTGGCAAAAAATCACAGACAACAAAAAACCCCGCAAGATTATAATCCTGCGGGGTGTAAATCTATTTAAAGATACATTAAGCTTTAACTGCTTTCTTTTTCTTCTTTTCTTCTGAGTAAAATCCGAAACCTAATCCGGCCAACAATAAGATCGATCCAGCTAAAGAGATTTTCTCTCCAGTGTAATATGATGTTGGATGGAAAATAAACTCAAGTTTATGGTTACCCGCTTCTAATTGTGCTGCACGTAAAACGTAATCGGCCCTGAAGTATGGCTTTTCAACACCATCAATATACATTTTCCAGCCTTTATCATAATAGATTTCTGAAAACACCGCAATTACATCTTTAGCGGTTGAGTATTCGTAAGTTAAATGATCAGGGTTATAGTTGGTTAATTTAATAAAACCTTCCTGGCCAGTTCCTAAACGTTTGGTATCAATCGAATTTTTGAAACTTTCATCAACTATGGCTTCTTTTTTAGCATCAAAACTGCTAATGGCCTTCATTTCTTCATCAGCATTTTTAGCAAACTGAACACTTTGTACAAACCAGGCATTACCCGCAGCCGTTGCGTTACGCTGCATCTTATACGATCCGTTTTGCGGATCTTGTGTAATGATGTACTTGGTATTTAACATATCTAACACATCCTGGTTTACACTTTTAGTAAACTGATGCTGAATGAGTTCATCAAAACGTTTCAGTTTAGCGGCATGATAACCACCAATTGTTTTATGGAAATTAGATGTACTGGCATCACTAAAAGTATTTATGGTAGCATCGAATACCCTGAAATCCGGGTCTTTATCTGCCATAATAAAATTATCAACGTCTCTTGGCTTAAAGAAATCTGAAGCCGTTTTTTTGTACTCAAAATTTTGGTTATTTAAGTATCTACGGTCTACTTGCCACATATCTACCAAAACAGCCAGCGCCAACAAGCCTAAAGCCAGTTGTGCATTTAATTTTTTGGTAATAAATGCCCAAACAATCCCAAAACCAATAACAACAAAAAAGAATGAACGCAAAGCATCTGCACGACCAATTGCTATTCTATCTTCTACCAATCCGTTTGCTATCTTTTGGGCAATGGAAGCATTATTTTGCAAAGTCTGCGTTAAAGCCTGCACAATTTGCATATGGTTTGATGCTTTAAAGCTGAAAAACAGCGTAGGCACGATTGCTACAATTAAAGCGAAGCCACCGGTAATACCAGCCGACCAGGTTAATTTTTTGATTAAAACCTTTTGGTCTACATTGCCATCCTGAATTTCCTTGATTGCTAAAATTGCCAATATCGGAACCATTAAACCAACTACTGCCAAAATGGATTCAACTGCTCTGAATTTATTATAAAGTGGAAAATAATCGAAGAATAAATCACTTACAAGAGGGAAGTGGCGGCCAAAAGAAAGTAAAATAAATAAAACTGTTGTTGCCAATATCCACCATTTTAACTGGCTACGAACAATGAATAAACCGAAAACAAATAAGAAACAGATAATTGCACCAAAATAATAGCCACCTTGAGTAAATGGTTTCTCACCCCAATACTGTTGCATATTTAACTGTGCCCCCAACTGCTGAATAGCCTGTGCAGTTTGGGTTGGATCACCCCCTGTAATTTCAGAAACAGCTTTATACATGTTCCCTTCTGGCTTCACCAACTTATCTACTCCTGAGGCACCGCCATATAAATCTGGAATTAAAAAAGTAAAGCTCTCACCAACACCCTGGCTCCATTGGTAAGCATACTCTTTTGACATACCTGCCCCTTTTTCTGCTGGTGAAGATTCTGTGGCGGTTAAATTAGATTTACCACGGTTTGTTTCCTTAGCATATTCTGCCGTAGACCATAATAAACTTGCATTAATCATTATAGCAATAGCAACTGAAAAAGCTAGAAAAGCGAACGATTTTAACAGGTTTGAAACGGTTTTATTTTTAAATGCCTGGTAAAACTCTACAATAACAAAAATAAAAATAGCCAACATCAAATAATAAGTCATTTGAACGTGGTTAGTTCTTATTTCAAGGGCTAAAAACAGTGCAGTTAAACTCGCTCCATACCAATATCTCCCCCTTAGGGTTAACAATATACTTGCTATTATTGGCGCAAAAAAACCAATTGCCAATGCCTTGCTACTGTGCCCACTTGCAATTAAAACAAAATTGTACATGGTAAATGTAAATGCAATTGCACCTGCTGCAGCTAACCAAGGATTAACCTTTAATACAATAAACAAGAAATAAGCGCCTAAAAGCAATAGAAGAACTGTACCTGTTGGATTAGGCAGGGCTTTGGTAATTAAGGCAATTCCATAAGTAGCGCCGTTATAGGCATAAGGTACCCAAATTTGGTAAGCTGGCATACCGCCAAACATCTGGTTGGTCCAAAGCGGTGCCTTGCCATCCTTTTCTTTAAAGTCCATAATTTCCTTTTGCATCGCTTGCGATTGGATCACATCGCTTTGCGCAGGGGCTTTACCTACCAAAACAGGACTGAAGTAGGCAAAAGTGATGACTACAAAAAATGCAATAATGGCTAAGTGAATGCCATTTTTATTAAACCAGTTATTCATTAAGGTTTGTTTAAGTTTAAACGAACGTCAAAAATAAAAAATTGGGCGGTATAAAAAAGTAATAAATTAAATGCATGCTGAATAAAAAATTAGATTTGTAACAAAGAATAAAAATTCAACCTATTTATTATGAGAAAGTTTGTCGTTACAATCGCTCTTGCTTTGTTATCTTTTTCTTCGTTTTCGCAAATTGTAAGTTTAAATACCAATGAAATTAAAAAGCTGAAAACCCAGATCAAAAATGACGGGGAAACCAAAAAACTATATCTGAGCTTTGAAAAATCGGCATTAAATTATCTAAACGAAAACCCGAATCCAATTGATACCATCAGAACTGAAGGATTATTAAAGGGAAATCCCAGAAAAGAGAAAACCAGATTGGCCCTGGCAGATGTGAACAAAATGTTTGCACTGGCCTTACAATACCGGATTACCGATGATCAAAAATATTTAAACAAATGTGTAGAATTTCTTGGTGCATGGGCCAAAATCAATAAGCCAAATGGCGATCCTATTGACGATACCAATCTGGATAAAGCCATTGAAGCTTACGACCTGATTAAAAAAGATATCCCAACAGCTGATAAAAAACAGATTGAACAATGGCTTACTGAAACGGCTTTAGCAGAAATTAACAGCAAGCGGATGAAAGCGGGGAGAGCTACCGCCATTAATAACTGGAACGCTCACCGGCTAAAAGAAGTTGGCGAAATTGGTTACACCTTAAACAATCAGCAGTTTATTAAGTGGACCATCGACAATTTAAAAAGCCACATCAATATTAATCTGTATGCTGACGGAACAAGTTTGGATTTTAAAGAGCGCGATGCCATGCATTACCACATTTACGACCTGGAGCCTATGCTAAAGTTAGCCATTATGATCGATAGGGCAAAGGGGCCTAATTTTTATACCTACGAGTCTCCAAAAGGATCTTCGATCAAAAAATCTGTAGAATGGTTGATCCCATACATTAACGGGGAAAAACAGCACGAAGAATATGTAAATACGACCGTTAAATTCGATCGCGACCGGGCAAAGAACAACGAACCTGGATTTGCTCCCGGCACAATGTTTAAACCCGATTTAGCATTACCGGTATTAAAACTATCGGTCTATTTCGATAGGGCACAGGCTGAACTGTTAAAAAAAGTAAATAACAACGATACTAGCTGGCAGATGGTATTGGATAAACTACAACGCGAAAGCAAATAACCTCCAAAAAAAATAAACTTTCAATAACTATTGAAAGTTTAAAAATAAGTTTATATTTGTGCATGGAACTAGCAGCAGCAAAATTAAAATTTATAGAAGCTTGGGGCAAATTAGGCTCCGAATGGGGAATTAACCGCACCATGGCCCAGGTACATGCGCTGCTGCTCATTTCTCCAGAAGCGCTTACTACCGAAGAAATTATGGAAGCGCTCAGTATTTCCAGGGGAAACGCCAATATGACGCTCCGCGATTTAATTGGATGGGGTTTGATAGAAAAACAACACAAAGCAGGCGAGCGGAAAGAGTATTTTTTTGCAGATAAAGATGTTTGGAATATTGCCCGTCAGGTGGCTAAAGAGCGTAAAAAAAGAGAGTTAGAACCTGTTTTGAAAGTTTTAAATGAGCTTTCTGGCGTAGTGGGCGACGAAAAAGATCCTGCATTTAAAACCTTTAAAAAATCGGTAAGCGATATTAACAAACTTGCCCTTAACGTAGATAAAACTTTAGAAACGATGCTTAAAGCCGAAGAAAGTTGGTTCTGGGGTTCGGTGTTGAAGGTGTTTAAATAGATATGAAAGGGAAGATTTGAGATGTGAGATATTAGATATGAGAGGGAGGTATTGAGTAGTAAGTATCGGGTATCAAGACATATTCACCCTAAACGCTAACCACTAAACGATAAACCCTAACCATTAAAAAGCCTTACCCTTAGGTCCGGCTTAATTTTTTAACCATATCTTTCATTTTTTACTGAAAGTATTAAAATTTAAATAAAATGAAAACACTTAAGAACCATGTGATTTTGTTTGATAATGAATGCCCAATGTGTTATGCCTATACCAAAGCATTTGTAAAAACAGGCATGCTGGCCAAAGGTGGTCGTGAGGCTTATCAAAGTATGCCTGAAAACATTTGTCCTTTGGTTGACAAACAAAAAGCCGCCAACGAGATTGCACTCGTAAATACCGAAAATGGTGAAGTAACTTATGGCATCCAGAGTTTATTTAAAATTATTGCGCATGCCATGCCCATCTTTAAACCGCTGTTTTTATTCGGGCCTTTTGTTTATTTGATGCGTAAGTTTTATGCCTTTATCTCTTACAACCGTAAAGTAATTATTCCTGCGGCTGTTAAAGAAAAAACTATTCAGCCCAGCTTTAAAATCCAATACCGTTTGGCCTATCTGCTTTTTACCTGGTTTGTTACAGCTTACATTTTAACTGCTTATGCACATCTGCTTACCGATTTTGTCCCACTGGGCAGCCAATATCGCGAATACCTTATCTGTGGTGGACAAATGTTTTTTCAGGGCACCATCATTGTTTTTTATAAAAAAGAAAAACACTGGGATTATCTGGGCAACATCATGACCATCTCTTTTGCTGGTGCACTTTTGCTTTTGCCTGTTTTGGTTATCGAACAATACCTCATCATCCCTTCTATATTTTTTATCATTTACTTTTTGATGGTGGCCGGACTTATGTTTTTGGAGCACCTCCGCAGAAGCAAGCTGTTACAACTGGGCTGGACGATGAGTATTACCTGGGTGCTTTACCGTTTAATTGTTTTAGGTTTAATCTTTACTTTATAGGAATCATGAAATACGGAAGAATTGTACTTGCAGGAGGAAACGGATATTTAGGCACCGTACTGGCCAAACACTTTAGTAATCTGGCTAATGAAGTGATTATCCTATCTAGAAAACCACAAGCTGCAGCAGGGAACATTAAAACCCTCTTGTGGGATGGCCAAACCCTGGGCAACTGGACAACAAGCCTTCAAGGTGCAGATTTACTGGTTAACCTCTGTGGTAAAAATGTAAACTGTAGGTACACCCCTAAAAATAAGAAAGAAATTATCAGTTCCAGGTTAATCCCTACCCGTTTACTCGGCGAAGCAATCAAAAGCCTGAAAAACCCACCAAAACTTTGGATCAACATTACCTCTGCGACCATTTACCGGCATGCTGAAGACCGTCCGCAAGATGAACTGACAGGAGAAATCGGCGATGGCTTTTCTATTGAGGTATGCAAGGCCTGGGAAAGTAGTTTTTTTGAAAACGAAACCCCAAAAACCAGAAAAGTGGCCCTCAGAATGGGCATTGTACTAGGACTAAAAGATGGCGCATTTCCACGCTTGCTCAACCTGGTTAAACTGGGCATGGGTGGTAAACAGGGCAATGGCGAACAGTATGTTAGCTGGGTGCACGAGTTAGATGCCGCAGGCAGTATTGAATGGCTACTGAACCACGATGAGATTGAAGGCATAATCAACTGTACCGCACCCTGGCCAATTAAAAACCACGTGTTTATGCACAGCATCAGAAAAGCATATGGCATCAGCTTTGGTTTGCCTGCCCCAACCTGGCTACTGGCCATAGGCGCAAAAATAATCGGAACCGAAACCGAACTGATTTTAAAAAGCAGGTGGGTTAAACCAAGCAGATTGTTGAACAATGGCTTTGAATTTAAGTATGCGAAGATAGATGAGGCAGTTAGGGGGTTAAGAGCGGAGGGTTAGAAGGGTATAGTGGAGCACGCAGGGTGCCCAACGGCAGTATGAGTAAGTTAAAAATGGCAACTATTATTTTAAAGACACTGATTAATGCGCCGATTGAACGCTGTTTCGATCTGGCTAGAAGTATCAACCTTCATGTACAGTCGATGCAAAGTTCTGGAGAGAAAGCCATCGCTGGGAAAAGAGATGGATTGATCGGCTTACATGAATCGGTCACCTGGCGGGCCAAACATTTTGGCATTCCGTTCGAAATGACAAATAAGATTAGTACAATGGAATACCCAACACGCTTTATAGATGAGATAGTTAAAGGCCCCTTTAAAAAACTCCACCACCGGCACCAGTTTAAAACAATAGGTTCTCAAACAGAAATGACTGATGTTTTTGAGTTTCAGGCACCGTTTGGTTTATTAGGCCGGCTTGCAGAAAAAATATTTCTCAAAAATTACATGCTGAAACTAATTGAGAAAAGAAACAAGGTGATCAAATTTCAAGCTGAATGGTAATATGCGCTATCTGTGCCTCACACTATCATTAAATTGCCAAAGCACATTAATAATCTTCCAGGCCCCATTTAATTTAACAAGGTGCATATAATCGATCCATTCATCTGCAATTAGTTTAACCGAAGCAGTTTTCTCTGAAATATCAAGCATTTTTATTTCCTTTTTAGGAACAGCAGGGAATTTATCTTTTTTGCGGTTATAACTTTCAGCTAAGATAACCATTGATTCTGCAGAGGTTTCACGAACATAGTCCTTATTTGTTTCCTTGTCCGTCCAAAATGTGCGTTTAACCAGTCTTGGGTGCAAAGCCTGCTCCATTTGTTTAGGATTTGGGTTATGTTGCGATTCTATATAATCAAGAGCAACACGCTTGATTTCTAAACTATCCTGTTTTGTCTGGCTAAAGCATTTCGTGCTTGCCATCCACAAGGAGATAAAAACAATAAAATATTTCATAGTTGTGGATATATATCTGGTTTCGGGTTGAGGGTTAAAAGTATTAAACTTAACCTATATATTTTAAATTATTGCTTTTTGAATTCAAAAAAAAAGAGTCTGTATCCTAAATATAGAATTGTTAATCCTGAGCTTGTCGAAGGATCCGTTTTAAGTGTCTTACAAGGCGTTTCGACAGGCTCTCCGTAGGAATCCTTTGGACAACGTGACAAATTCGATTGAAATACAATTTATGATACAGCCTCATTTAAACAAAAAACCCTGAAACAAGTTCAGGGTTTAGTTTTATTTCACTTCTTCGTAGTCTACGAAGTCGCCGAGTTTATCTGTTTTACTTTGATCGGGTTTTGGAGGCATATAATCTATCGAAATAGAGCCTTCAGGTTTTGACCGTCTTTGTTGTTGCTGTCCACTAGCCTGACTCTGCATTTTGCTGGCCAGGTTATTAAACAGCATTGGCAGAATTAACCTAATCAACATTCTGATCAGCCAAAGTACCAATATTGTGATGAAAATGAATTTTACTAATGCCATTTTTTAAATTACTGTTGTTACAAATATAGACGTCATAAAATTTATTTTGTTACTTATTGAGCCTTTAATTGCATTTTGATTACAAATATAATACGTAAATAAACCTATAAAGGTTTTAATATCCACGTTAATCTTCAATAATTTCAGCTACTCGGCCTACGTGACCATCTTCGAGCCTCACTTTGATCCCTCTGGAATGAAAGGCGGATGAAGTAAGCAGATCTTTCACCACACCATAAGTGATATTTCCCGACCGTTGATCTTTCTTCAAAATAATTCCGACCTCTAATCCTGGATAAATGTCTTTTCTGTTTTGCCCGTCCATATGTACTGTAGTATGATTAAAACCTCAAATTTCCATAATTATTTTGAGTGTTAGGGTAATTTACTGAAATCTATTTCAGGTTTTTTACCTGCGCTGCTTCTGGTAAAGATTTTTCTTGGTGTGGTGTAATCGTTAAAAAAACCACCGTTCTTTAAATAAAAGGCGCCCTTATCTACTCCTCCCTGATAATCCATCCGATATCCTTTTGCTCCTGTATTATCGGTAGTAAAGCGCGCAGATTTTAATTCAGTCCAGGTTCCTTTATCATCGCAGATCCATTGGTTATCGAACAAAACTTTTCGCGATAGATCTCCCTGTACTGGTGAAAAGTTTTCTAAAAAGGAATGGAAACGTTTTAAATAAGTTTTAGTCTGCGGCCTGGTAAAACTTGCTATCAATTGCCATTTATTGATTTCGGGAGCAAAGAAATATGCAGTGTACGTGGTTAGGCTATCTTTCCCAGGTACACCATGCAACAAGAATTTATAGGTATTTCCTGCTTTCCACATGTAGTTCAGGTAGCTCTGGCCTCCAGCACCTTCATTCCCAAATTCTCCTGTATGTACACCTTCTCCTTTCTTTAGCATTTTTATTTTGTGCGATTCCGGGATACTTTTGGGATCGTCGGTATTGAAAGGGCTCCATACCGAAAATAAGATGTGCCGTTCGGTTGGACTATTTACCTGCATACCGAAATAACCTTCACCAAATCCATTCGCCATAAAATAAGAGCCTAAAATATCTTCACCCTTTGGCACAGTTACTTCGTTATAATACCACGCTGCATTTACATTATCAGGCTGCTGATAGTTCAGGTGAACCGATGGACCACGTCTGCCCCAATGAAAAAAGTTGCCTTCGTTGTTTTTAACATAAGCGGTTTTGCCTTCCGTGGCTGTTCCATTAATGGATAAGGTTTGTATTGAAGGAAATTTCGCTCCACTTTTGCTTATTCCTTTAATGGTTAAGGCTACATAGCCTGTGTCTTTAATGCTCCACTCGCCAATCTTACCATCAAAAGCTTTGGTTTCGTCAAAACTGACCTTTTTAGATTGATTGTTGATGGCAAATTCGAGCACCGATTGCCCATCGACTACAGGTTTATCGCTTAATGATACCGTTATGGTACCAGGCTTGGAAACCCGAAAATAAGCTGTAAAATATTCTTTTGGATTGGACCAGTTTACAATTCCCCTGTTGGATAATGTTCTTTCTGAATCCTGATGTAAGGAACTGTAAGCATTTCCGGCAAGTGGGAGGGAAATTGTTGTCGCATTTTGGGCATGACTTTTAAGCCCCAAGGCGCCGAGTACGATCAGCGCGAGTAGTTTTAGAGATTTCATTTGATGATTTTTAGATAACTTATTGAAAGCAATTCTACCTCAAATTATCTAAAAATCAATCTTTAAAACCAAATCGTTACTTGCCGAATTTTTCGTTAAACATTTTCTCTAAGGCAAACATTTCGTCGCGCAGTTTTGCTGCCTGTAAAAAGTCCATGTCTTTTGCTGCTTTTTGCATGTCCTTACGTGTCGTATCAATTGCCCTTTGCAGCTCCGCTTTGCCCATGTACTGTACAATCGGGTCTGCTGCAATACTGATTTCTGCATTTTCTACATAAGCCCTGGCTTTATTGTCGCTGGCTTTTTGTGAAAAATCGAGCACAGAAGTCTGCTCTAAAATTGCTTCTCTTGATTTACCTACAGTTTTTGGGGTAATTCCATTTTCAAGATTGTAAGCAATCTGTATATCTCTACGTCTGTTCGTTTCTGATATAGTCTTCTCCATACTATCTGTTATGCCATCAGCATACATAATTACACGGCCCTTATCGTTACGGGCAGCACGGCCTATGGTTTGGATCAGCGATTTTTCAGACCGTAAGAAACCTTCCTTATCGGCATCTAAAATAGCAACCAAAGTAACCTCCGGCAAATCCAAACCTTCACGCAAAAGGTTAATTCCAACCAACACATCAAATTCTCCTAAACGTAAACCACGAAGAATCTCTACACGTTCGAGGGTTTTAATTTCAGAATGGATATACCTGGTCTTGATATTTAAGCGATCAAGGTATTTTGTTAATTCTTCAGCCATACGTTTGGTTAATGTGGTAACCAGAATACGGCCTCCGTCTTTTATGGTAATATCTATTTCATCCAAAAGATCGTCAACCTGGTTAATGGCAGGTCTGATTTCAATAACAGGATCTAACAAACCTGTAGGTCTAATCACCTGCTCTACTACCACACCTTCTGATTTTTCTAATTCATATTCAGCCGGCGTTGCACTTACATAAATGGTTTGCGGTGCAAGGGCTTCAAATTCATTAAAGTTTAAAGGTCGGTTATCAAGAGCTGCCGGCAAACGGAAGCCATACTCAACTAAAGATAATTTCCTTGATCTATCTCCGCCATACATGGCCCTGATCTGTGGAACGGTAACATGGCTTTCGTCAATTACCATTAAATAATCTTCAGGAAAATAATCTAACAGGCAGAAAGGACGCATGCCAGGTTGCCTTCCATCGAAGAAACGCGAGTAATTTTCGATACCGGAACAATAGCCTAGTTCTTTCATCATTTCGATATCGAAATTGGTACGTTCTTCCAAACGTTTTGCTTCCAGTAAATGCCGATCTGCAATTAACTGGTTCTTACGGATTTCAAGCTCTTCCTGTATTCCCCAGATCGAAGAATTGAACCTATCTTTCGGGGTAACGAAAAGATTGGCCGGATAAATGGCCATATCTTCTAATTTCTCTATGGTTTTTCCAGAAACCGGGTCAATCGACGAAAGCTCCTCAATATCATCACCGAAAAAAGAAATGCGGTAAGCATGATCAAGATAGGCCGGAAAAATATCAACGGTATCGCCTTTAACCCTAAAGGTTCCGCGTTTAAAGTCTGTTGTAGTTCTGGAATATAAAATCTCGACCAGGCTATGCAAAAATGCATTCCTCGAAATCCTTAAGCCCACGCCAAAACGGAAAACCATCCGCGAAAAATCTTCCGGATTACCCATACCATAAATACAGGAGATGGATGATACCACGATAATATCGCGCCTACCGCTCATTAACGAAGAGGTAGTACGTAAACGGAGTTTTTCAATCTCCTCGTTTATGCTCAGGTCTTTTTCGATATAAGTATTACTTGATGCGATAAAAGCTTCAGGCTGATAATAATCGTAATAAGAAACAAAATAATTCACCGAGTTTTCAGGGAAGAAATTTTTGAACTCGCCATAAAGCTGCGCTGCCAAAGTTTTATTGTGACTCAAAATCAGGGTAGGCTTTTGCGTCTGCTCGATCACATTGGCTATTGTAAATGTTTTTCCCGATCCTGTAACGCCTAATAAAGTTTGATAATGTTCGTTGGCATTCACGCCATCTACCAATTGTTTTATCGCGTTCGGCTGATCTCCGGTAGGTTGATATTCTGAGGTGATTTTAAATTTCATGGGTATACCAAATATACGGTTTAAGCCGCAAAGAGTAAAACAGGATAAAGTCAGGAAAGTTGTTCCTCGTGTAATTTAATTGAAAGTTAACTTTCAATTAAATTTATTATCCCTAAAAACAAATGGCTTTTACAGTAAAATAAAAGCATATCAACCTTAGTATTACACCTCAATAAAAATCCCCATTGAAAAATTCAATGAGGATTTTTATGAAACAAGGTCATTCTCGCATAAGCGGGAATCTAAAGGCTTATTGCACTACGATTATCTCCGATGAGCACTTCGTGGTTCCCCAATCAGGTTGCGAATGACGCAACTTATAACGCTATTTACCTGCAGCAGCCTGCATTGGGTTTTTACCAACCGATTGGCCTCTTACTGCTCCACCAACTTTGGTTTTATATACCTTAAATTTACTTTCTTTTGCTTTACCGCCCCAGGTGTTATTTGAGGTATCAATATCGGCAGTTTCGCGTAATGGATCTACTAAAATAGAGGCTACTTCTTTATTTTTAACGTAAAACTTAGCTGTTTTCAATTCATTATGTCTCCAGATCTGAGCAGGAATACGGTCTATTTCCTTTGTTCCATCTTTATAGGTAAACTCAACAATGATAGGCATTACTAAACCTCCTTTATTGCTAAAGCTCAATTCGTAAAGAAATTTGTTGCCGTATTTGTCCTGCTCTGCTGAGGGAACAGTTTCTAATGTTGCAGCAGTTTCTGTTTTAGTAGCAACAGTGGTATCAACAGCAACCAATCCTCTATCGTATTTATAGTAGAAATCTTGCGCTGCTGGAGTTTTATCTACGTAAAAATTAATTTTCTTATCCTCACGGTTCCTGATTTTTGAAATATCTTCAAAGGCATTAACAGCGGGTTTATCAATTTTAACCATTTTAGATTTGGCTTCCGGTAAATCTTTAGGAAAATCGGCTTTCGCAAATTTTACGCTGTCTAAAGATATATCACATGGATCGGTTCCGTAAAACCAACCTCTCCAAAACCAATCTAAATCTTCGCCGCTGGCATCTTCCATGGTGCGGAAAAGATCAGCAGGTTCAGGATGTTTAAAAGCCCATCTTCTCGAATATTCTTTAAATGCGTAATCGAAAAGTTCTCTTCCCATGATGGTTTCGCGAAGGATATTTAAACCGGTAGCAGGTTTCGAATACGCATTCGGACCAAAACGGGTAATATTTTCTGAGTTGGTCATAATTGGTTCCAGCTCATCCTTAGGCAGTTTCATGTAATCAACAATAGTATACGCAGGTCCTTTTTTACTTGGAAATTTGTTGTCCCAAAGCTCTTCGGTTAAATACTCAACAAAAGAATTTAGTCCTTCATCCATCCAGGTCCACTGGCGTTCATCACTATTTACGATCATCGGGAAGAAGTTATGCCCAACCTCGTGAATAATTACACCTAACATCCCATTTTTAGTGCTTTCGCTGTATGTTCCATCAGTATCTGTTCGGCCATAGTTAAAACAGATCATTGGGTATTCCATTCCATTCGCAGCTTCAATACTTTGTGCAACTGGGTAAGGATATGGGATGGTGAAATCTGAATAGGTTTTAATGGTATGTGCTACCGCACGGGTAGAAAACTTGCTGTACAGGTTGTATGCCTCTTTCCCGTAAAAACTCATGCACATTACGGTATTGTTATTGGCTTGGATTTTTTGAGGCATGGCATCCCAGATAAACTTACGGGAAGAGGTCCAGGCAAAATCGCGGACATTATTCGCATTAAAAACCCATGTTTTTTTAGCTGTAGATTTTTTTGTTTCAGCCAGTTTGGCTTCAGCCAAAGTTTGGATTTCTACGGGTGCAGCAGCAGTTTTAGCAGTATTATACCTACTTAACTGTGTTGGATTTAAAACAGCACTATAATTGATACACTCTCCTGTCGATCCCACAAGGTGATCAGCCGGAACAGTCATTTGAACTTTAAAATCGCCAAAGGTTAAGGCAAACTCCCCCCTACCTGTAAATTGATGGTTTTGCCATCCCTGAAAATCGCTGTATACACATAAGCGCGGATACCACTGGGTCATGGTAAACAGGTAGTTTCCATCGGTTGGAAAAAACTCATAACCTCCACGGCCACCCACACTCATCCGATCAGAAATTTTATAGTTCCAATCGATATTAAAGATAAATTTTTGTCCACTTTTCAGTGCTACAGGCAAATCTACCCTCATCATGGTTTTGTTAACCGTATATGGTAAATTTTTACCTGTTGCATCGGTTAATTTGGTAATGTTTATGCCATAACCATTGTTTCCTGTTATACTTAACTGATCTAAATTTTTAGTAGTTCCGGTAACAGGCATCTTAGTCGCATCCTGATAATTGGCATTTCTATCCGTGCTATGCTCGTTTTCATCAAGCTGCAACCAGATATAAGTTAACGGATCAGGAGAATTATTGGTGTAAGTGATCGTTTCGGACCCCGTTAACAACAGATTTTTTTCATCCAGCTCACATTTGATGTTATAATCGGCACGTTGCTGCCAATATTTAACACCAGGTGCTCCGCTGGCTGTACGTTGTTCATTAGGTGTTGGTAAAATGGTGCCCAACTGCTCAAATTTATTCCCATGGTTACTCCCTGGGTTATTCTGCGTATTTTGGGCCATAGCCAAACTACCAGAAAAGAATAGCAGGCCGGTTAAAGTAAATAGTTTATTCATTATACGGTTTATTAAAAAGGAATTCGTTCTAAAGCCATTTTTAAAGCCAGGCTAAATACGGCTGCTGATATAAATAAAACCCAGCTCATGCGTTTGATGCGGGTATAGTTAAAAATTAAAAAGGTAATCAGCAGGATGATGATCACCATAAAAACCTGTCCGGCTTCTAAACCTACATTAAAACCAAACAGGCCCCAACCAATATGCTGATCTTTGGCCAGCATTATCCGGATGGAGTTTGCAAAGCCCATTCCATGAATAAGCCCAAAACCAAGCGCCAGAAAATAATTGATCTTGATTGATTTTAAAGAGAAGTTCTTTCTAAACAAATTGCTGATTGCAGTAATTACAATGGTACAGGGAATTAAAAATTCTACCCATTTACTATCAAACCTGATCATATCCAATACACTTAAAAGTAAGGTAAATGAATGGCCGATGGTAAAGGCCGTAACCAATATGAGTACCTGCTTTAAATTGACATAACTGTAAATGGCAACCAGTGCCAAAATAAATAGCTGGTGGTCTAAAGCATCGGCACTGATGATATGCGCCCAACCCAATTTAAAATAAAAGATAAAATCTTGTAACGGCATGAATAATAAGCTAACTATTGAGAATAAAATAGTTTACAATAGCTAAAATTATATTTTTAATTACAAAAACCCCAAATATCCTTCAAACAAAAGCCTTAATACTAAATTTGTTACTGTTTTTTAAGTTATTTAGTACTTTTTGGCGAAGTTTTATCGCAAACAACTGGGTTTACAGTTGTAAACAAAATTGTTGTTTCATATACATGATCAATACGGTAACTTGGTACTTACAACTATTGGTCTTCTATTCAAAACTATGCTTTGGCTCAAATATCACTTACAAAAACCTGAAAAAGGTTTCGATCCTGTTCCAAAAGCTTTTGCAGAACAATATGCTGCAAACGAATACAAAAAAATAGACAGTAAAATTATAGATGTTATAAAAACACACTTAGGTAATTTCGAAAACAAAACTTTACTTGATCTGGGTGCCGGTCCTGGGCAATATAGTATTGAATTTGCCAAAAGGGGCGCGAAAGTTACCTGGCACGACATTAGCCAGAATTATTTAACAATAGCAAAAGCCAAGGCTCAGGACGAAAATATAACAGTAAATTTTTCATTGGGTTATTTAGAAGAAGCCCAAGGCAAGTTCGATATTCTTTTTAACCGCATATGTTGGTATTACTGCATTAACGATTATCGGTTTGCAAAATGTATCTACAACTTGATTAAAAAAAACGGGTACGGTTTTATTGTGGTTAACAATGAGAAATATCTTCAGGAAGAACTTGCAAAAGAATCGGGTTTTAGAAAATTGGCCATTAAAATGAGCTATTGGCTCAATGAAAATTTCAATATTAAGCTTACACATGTTCATCCATCCCATAAGAAATTAAGTAAAATATTTGCCCGCTTAAATTTCAGGCAATTACATTTAGAACAATGTGGGCATAACACCTTAATTACATTTAACAAGTAGACTGATTATGTTAACTTTGTCCTTTTAAGGAAAGATTTAATATGTTGATGCGTAAATTAAAATATAGCTTTTTGCTTTTGTGTGTTGCTTTTTTTTCTGTTGGGGCAGGAATAAAACATCCTTTGCATGTAAGTACAACTGAGGTAAGCTTTAATGCGAAGGATAAAACTTTAGAAGTAAGCTGTAAAATCTTTTCAGACGACTTTGAGGCAATTTTAGCCAGATTATACAAACAGAAAACCGACCTGAGCAGTCCGAATATGAAGAACGCCATGGATGAATTGGTAAAAAAATACCTGCTTTCTCATTTACAAATAAAAGCCAATGGCAAAGCTGTTGCCATGAACTACATCGGATTTGAGATCGATCATGAGGCTACTAATATTTATCTTGAGGTAGAGAAAATTCCGTCTATAAAATCTATTGAGGTGAACGATACTATTTTATACGATATGTTTGATGATCAGATGAGCATTGTACATATTGTAAAAGGCCCTAACCGTAAAAGCACAAAAATCCTTTACCCGGAAAAAAAGTTCACAGCAAACTTTTAATTGTAATTTTTGTATTAAATTACGGCTCAATGTTAAATTACCGTTAATTTTAAAGGCAATATTAAAGTTAATATCTGCTGAGAAATATTTCTTGTAATCTTTTTTTAAATACCGTGTTGTTAAAAATAAGTTATGCATCTAATCATCTTCTCCAACATATTAACGCCTCGGATAAAATATATCTTTAACTTTATTTTTAAAGATATTCTTAAAACAGAATTAGAATTTACGGGCAATAGCCAATATTTTCTACAAAGCGAGCATATCAAAATCAGTTATGGGGAGGCGCCATTAGGTGAGGAACTTTTCTTTAAGAGCACCGCTTTACTCTTCTCCAACAAGTTGGAGGAAATTAAGCCAAAAACCATTTCTTTTGGCGAATATCAGGCTCCTTTTCCAGTTGCACAATCAGCCTTGCCATTTGATGTTTTTGCTGCCTCATTTTTTATATTAAGCCGGTATGAGGAATATTTTTATCCCAAAAAAAACGAAGAAGAATTTAGGCCATCAAAAAGCCATCAGCATAAATGGAAAATTTTAGATAAACCGGTTATTGATGAATGGGCATTGATCATTAAAAGTTTGATCAAAAAAAAGCATCCGTATTTCAAGTTCAACGAAAAAAAATTCCAGCACCAGCCAACCGTTCACTTCAATATTTTGCCCAACCTACCCGAAGGATTATTAAATAGGACCAAATTTATTTTCAGTGCCATCTTTAAAAAAGAAAACAATTACCTGAGTTCGAAATTTGATAGGTTAACGGGAGTAGGGATTAATAATGAGCAGGTTCTGGACGAAGTAAACCAATTATTTTCTTCAAAAAAAAGTAATCCCCTTTATTTTGTTGATTTCCCTGATGTGCCGATAAACTACATTAGAATAAATGGCGTTTCAAAAACACTTAGCGATCAATCAGTCGGATTATTAAGACCTTGTGCCAGTGATAAGCAAAAAATGCTTGAGATTAAAGAAGGCCTGGTTAAGCTCAAAAAAATCTATCCAAACCACTCACCTGTAAGTAGTCAGCAGTTAGAAGTATTAAAATTCCCCATTTGTTATTTAAATATTCTTAATTCCGGTATTACTTCAGATTATTCTATGGGTTATAGCAATGTACCGGGCTTTAGGGCCGGAACCTGTACGCCATTTAACTGGTACGATCTTCAGCTCGAAAAAGTAACCCCTTTAATCGTTAATTCTTACTGCCTCACCGATTATATTCTTCAGTTTTTAACACATGAGGCAGCCACTAGAACAGTACACCAATATATCGGAGCCGTGAAGGTGGTAAACGGTACCTTTTATAGCAGTTGGAACCTAAAAAGTCTGTCTTCAAATGCAAAATACAAAAAACTAAAATTGCTGTTTAAAGAAATGATCGATTACGCTGGAAATTGATTTTAATTTAATTTATCCGGCTTAAAATTGCTAATTTTAGTAATTATACGTCCCACTGGAATAAATCTGTAAGATACCGGAAACATTATGATGATTTTTGATGTAAGCAAAACAAAATCCATCGCCAATACCTTTATTGCCGAACTTCGGGATGAGAACATCCAGAAAGATTCGATGCGTTTCCGCAAAAACATGGAAAGGCTAGGTGAGTTTTTTGCCTATGAAATCAGCAAATCATTGGAATATACCGTTCAAGAAACCGTAACGCCTTTGGGTGTATCGTCCTGTGAGGTTTTAACCCAGCAGCCCGTTTTAGCGACCATACTCCGAGCCGGGTTGCCACTTCAACAAGGCTTGCTTAACATCTTCGATAAAGCTGAATGCTGTTTTATTTCTGCTTACCGAAAAGTAAAGAAGAGCGGCGATTTTGTGATTCAGATGGACTACATTTCTACCCCTGATTTAGAAGGAAAAGTTCTGATTATGGCCGACCCAATGTTGGCAACCGGACAAAGCATGGTAATGTGCTGTAAAGAACTGATCAACCGCTACAAAATTGCAGAACTTCATATCGTTGCAGCAATAGCCAGCACAGAAGGTGTTGCCCATGTACGCGCTAATTTACCAAAAGCAAAACTTTGGCTTGGAGCAATCGACGAAGAAATGACCAGTAAATCTTATATCGTTCCGGGACTTGGCGATGCTGGTGATCTGGCCTATGGAGAGAAAGTTTAACTTTTAGTCTTTAGTCCAAAATCAACATTCTTATAAACACAATCGAGTGAACATTCTCTTTATATGCAGCAGAAATAAATGGCGTAGTGCCACTGCCGAAAATATCTATAAAAATCATCCCGATCATCAGGTAAGGTCAGCGGGAACAGCACCATCGGCCAGGGTTAAAACCAACGCAAAACTAATTATCTGGGCTGAAATCATCTTTGTGATGGAGAAAAAGCATAAGCAAAGGATCATTGAACGTTTTCCAGAAGAAACCTGCGATAAGGAAATTATTACACTCGATATCCCTGATGAATATCAGTATATGGATGAAGACCTTATTGAGGAACTAAATGCAAAAGTTGCCGATTATTTATAAATCAACAATCATTAGGCTACCTTTGTGAAAATCATCACACATGAAAAAGCACATTTTCTTCGACCTTGACCACACCATTTGGGATTTTGACCGTAATGCCGAAGAAACATTAAATGAGCTGTACCAAACTTACAAATTAGAGGAGCTTGGCTTAAAATCGTGTGCCGACTTTATTACAACATATACCGAAAACAACCATCAACTGTGGGCCGATTACCACTTGGGAAAAATCACCAAAGATTTTTTAAGATCGGAAAGGTTTAACAAAACATTCATTCAACTAGGTATTCATCCTGATGCGGTACCCCATCAATTTGAAGACGATTATGTAAACATCTCACCCACCAAAACCAATTTGTTCGATGGGGCAGAAAATGTTTTGAGCTACCTACACCAAAAATATACCCTGCATATTATTTCTAATGGCTTTAAGGAAACAACCTTAACCAAAATGAACCTGTCTAACCTTAACCCATACTTCGAAAATGTGATTATCTCAGAAGATGTGGGTGTAAACAAACCCAACCCCATCATTTTTGAATATGCATTGGATAAAGCAAAGGCTTTAAAAGAAGAGAGTATCATGATCGGTGATAGTCTTGAAGCTGATATTTATGGTGCTTTAAATTTTGGTATGGAGGCTATATTTTTCAATCCTTTACAGAAAGAAAAACCTGGTGATGTGCAGAAAGAAATTGTGCATCTCGAAGAATTATTGAAACTTTTTTAGCTTTACTCCTTTTTTGTTTGGTTTTGGCATTCATTTGGCATTAGCTTAAAACACACAAATGAAACCTTAATTAAAAATGAAGAAGACCATCTTTTTAGGATTGGCAATGCTTTTTGCTACCCTAAGTTTCGCTCAAAACAACCGCAGTTCTGCCGAAGTATTTTTGCAAATTGCTAATCCAGGTAAGTATAACGTGTATTTAGACGATGAACTCGTTGGATCGGCCAATGGTAGGTTTCGTTTTTACGATGTATACAATACCGCACCAATACTATCTATTATTCAGGGCAATACTGTAATCCTGAAACAGAGAATAAGGGTTATCCCACAACAACGGCTTGTTTTAAGTTTTGAAGATAAACGGTTAATTACCTTAAAACAGCTAACGATCTATCGAAACAGGCAATATGCCCTTGACGATTTTGATGGCTATACAGGAGATTACAACACGGGCATTGTTCCTCCTCCACCAGCAGTGCCCGAGTTGAATTACAGATTGTTATCTGATGAGGCTTTTCAGGCTTTTTTAACGCAATATAGAAGGGAAAGTTTTGATGATGGCAGAACCAGAATGATTAATGTTGTGAGTAAAAACGCCTCATTGCTGAGCGCTCAGGCCAGGGTGCTTTTAAAATCTTTCGCCTTTGATGATGAACGGTTGAAGGTAGCCCGAAATCTTTACAAAACCGTTGCCGATCCTCAGAATTACTTTACCTTATCTGATATTTTTACTTTTAAATCTAATAAGGACGACTTTTTAAAATACTTGGAGAACCAGTAATTCGGCTTATCTTTATTAAATGACGGCTGCAAAAATAAAGGCATCGATACATAAAATTGTCGATGCCTATAAATCTAAATTATCTCACTATTCTGAGGATATTTTTCAAACCACACCACCCATTGCCGGATGGAGTTACAGCGAAGTATACTCGCATATTTTCGATTCAAGTCTGCTCTCCTTAATTGCACTTGAACGTGCAGCAAGTGGTAAAGGCGAAAACAAACCCACACTTTTTATTGTAAAACTGATTTTGCTTTTAGGCACCCTGCCGCCGTCAAAAAAATATAAAGTTCCGAAAAGACTGGCTGAGCGTGTTAAAAAAATCAGCAAAACAGAAGCGCTCGATTTTATTTTAGAATTTGAAAAAGGTCTTGATGATAATTATCCTGTAATTGCCAACGCAAAAGCCGATTGTAAAACAAAACACCCACGACTAGGATACTTAAATGCCAGGCAATGGCTAAGATTTATCGAAATTCATTTAAAACATCACCTCAAGCAGTTAGAAAGGATAGAAAAGAGTTTTTAGGCGTAAATTAATTTCGCCATATTTGGATAAATTAAATTCAGCGCCATGAAACATGTTTTTTATCTGTTCGCCTTAACTCTACTTTGCGCCTGTAATAGTGAAAAGAAAGAAACTGCTCAGGCGGTTATTCCAACGCCTACGGGAATACAGGGACTTCAAAAAAGCAATACCGTTCAGCCCGCAGCGCAAAGTATCAAAACTAACCTTATTTTCAATCCGCCGCATGGCGATGCCGGCCATACCTGTGCTTTAGCTGTTGGTGCACCATTACACCAAACAGCTGCCGTTCAACCACAAAAAAGTGCTATTCCACAACCAGTAACTGTTCCAGCACCTCCTGTTGCAGTAAATACATCAGGCAAAAAACTTAATCCTAAACATGGAGCGCCCGGCCACAGATGTGATATCGCTATTGGCGCACCGCTGGATAGCAAACCGACGCAGGTAGTAGCCACACAACCTGCAGTGAAGCAAACGGTAGCGATAAAAACAGGGAAGGGTTTGAACCCACCTCACGGCCAACCCAACCATCGTTGCGATATTGCTGTAGGTGCACCTTTAAATAGCAAACCTGCCCAAGCTGTAAATACGGTTCCTGTCCCTGCTCCTGAAACTAAAACTTCAGAAACAAAAACACTGGAGACAAAAAGTGAAGGAAAATAACAGTGCATATGGTGTACTTAATATTTTGAATTTTCAGCACCTAACTTAACGCACATTTTTTTACATCTTTGCGTTAATGAAATTACCCGCCATAAAAGGTTTTGACGAAGAAGCATTAAAAAAGTATTTTAAAAACACTGGAATGCTTTTGATAGGGAAAGTTGGCAGTTTAGGAATTAAAATGCTAACCAATATTGCTGTGGCAAATTATTTGCTGTCGTTTGGTAATGGCATTCTCACCACATCAATAGCTTATGTTTTTTTATTTGCTGCATTGGCAGGACTCGGTTTAGATCAGTTCATTGTTAAAGAACTTCACCAGTTTCCACAAAAAAGGGATCAGATTTTAGGTACAGCATTCGGGCTAAAAATTTTTGCGGGTTTTATCTGTATTCCTTTAATTTCACTCGCATGGCTTATTTATCCGCTACAGGATATTCGATATGAGTTCATTTTATTACTTTCCTTTATTGGAGTATTTCAGTCATTTACCGTTATTGATTCTTATTTCCAATCGGAAGTAAAATCCAAGTATATTATGCAGGTACAGATTATTGGAAATTTAATCTCGGCCGCAATTAAAATTATTTTAATTTTCACTCATTCACCAATCAGTTACTTCTTTTTTGCTTTTCTTTTTGATACTATCTTACTCTCTATAGGATATATTATTACTTACAACAGAAAAGATAGAAGTATCTTGAATTGGAGATTTGAAAAAGCATTGGCTAAAAAACTCTTCTCCCTTTCGTGGCCTCTGATCATTTCGGGTATAATGGTTTCGGTTTATATGAAAATTGATCTGATAATGCTAAAACAGATTTTAGGAGAGAGGGGGACGGCTGAAGCTGGTGCCTATGCAACGGTGGTAAACTTTAGCGAAGCTTTAAATTTTGTTCCAGTTGCTATCGTTTCATCACTGTTTCCCGCAATTTTAAATGCAAGGAGAGATGATAAGGAACGTTACGAGAAAAGACTTCAGAATTTATACGATTTAATGGTTTGGCTAAGCTTAAGTTTCGCCATTTTTATGACCTTTGCCTCACCATTCATTTATAGTTATTTTAAACCAGAATATGCAGATGCCGCCCCTGTTTTGTCTGTTCATGTTTGGGGTTCTGCGTTCATATTTCTTGGGGTAGCCAGCGGGCAATATCTCATTGCGGAGAATTTTGGCCGTTTAACCTTTATTAGAACAGGGATAGGTGCAGCTGCAAACATCATTTTAAATATTATCCTTATTCCCCAAATGGGTATGATGGGCACAGCAATAGCTACAGTAATCGCATACTTTATTTCTGCCTTTTTTATACTATTTATCCCTAAACTTCGTCAACAAGGTATAATGATGTTAAAATCATTATTTTTGGTCACCGCATTTCAAAAAATATTTAAACGTTGAGTACTCTTAAAGCATTAACTACATTAATGGCAAAGCCAAGCAGGCTTAAGGCATTATTATCATACGGACATAAAGGCTACCTGAACAGCATTGGCTGGTTCACGGCTTTTGATAAAAAACAGGCCGTAGACGGGCAAGGAAAAGCATTGCCATGGGTAACCTATTCGTTTATCGATTTTATTAAAGAACGCATAAACAAAACACAGCACATTTTCGAATACGGCTCTGGCAGTTCTACTATTTTTTATGCAGAAAGAGCTGGCTCGGTAACTTCTGTGGAGCACGATAAAGGCTGGTTTGATAAAGTAAAAAATACAAGTCCGGCCAATGCCGAGATGATATTCTGCCATTTGGAAAAAGATGGGGAGTATGCTAAAAAAGCAACCTTGCTCGATAAAAAATTCGACATTATTATTGTTGATGGTCGCGACCGTGTAAACTGTTGTAAATATAGCGTTGATGCATTATCAGAAAGCGGAGTATTAGTTTTGGATGATAGTGAACGTGAAGTTTATAATCCTGCCCGTGTGCTTTTAAAGGCCCAAGGTTTCAAAGAAATCAGCTTCAGTGGGATTTCACCAGGCCTTTTTTACGAAAAAGCAACCTCAGTTTTTTATAAGCAGGATAATTGTTTAGGTATTTAAATCAGTAAGCATCATGTTAAGCGAAGAAGTAAAAACGGCCTACGATAATTTTTATACCAATAGCGATGTAGCATGGAGAATGCTTGGCGCAAAATATAAAGCCCAGAACATTGTTGATGTTTGTAAAGGGTTAAAGCCTAAAAAAGTGCTTGAGGTTGGCGCCGGAGATGGCAGTATTTTACATTTTTTAAATGAATGGCATTTCGCACCAGAATTGTATGCTTTAGAAATTGCACAAAGTGGTGTCGACATTATAAGAGACCGTAACCTCGCTAGTTTAAAAGAAGCACAAACTTTTGATGGTTATAAAATCCCTTATGAAGATGATGCATTTGATCTGATTATTCTTGCGCATGTTTTAGAACATGTAGAACACGAAAGAATCCTGATCCGTGAATTGAAAAGGGTAGCAAGATACATTGTAGTAGAAGTACCTAAAGATTATCGCTTTGGTGTAGACCAAAGAATGAAACATTTTCTGGATTATGGGCACATTAACATGTACACCCCAACTTCCTTAAGGTTCTTGCTGCAGAGCGAGGGTTTAGAAATCCTGGAAGATAAAGTTTCGATGACTGCCCCAGAAACGGTAAAGTTTAATGAGTTTATCAATAGAAAAGCACCAAAAACATTTTCTAAAAATTTAAAAATAGAGCTGGAATACCGCATTAAAAAAACCTTGGGCAATTTGTTGGGGAAGAAAAAGCAAGAACAGTTTGCCAATGCCTATACCGTATTAACAAAAAAGTCTGACAATAATCTACATATATTTTAGTGATTAAATGGGAATATAGGGGGCAAGATATACCCAAGTTTATATGAACCTTAAACTTCTTATATGGTGAAAGCCGTAACTGAATATACTGTTATCTTAATTGGAATTTCATTGTGGCCATTTAAACCATATAAGGAATAGAAGAAAATATAAGTGCAATTGCTCCCACTACCAAACTTTAAATTCAATATATTGCAATAGAAATTAAATTCTGTTAAAAATACATCCCTAGTTAATTATTTAATAAATATAAATACAAGGAATGTTATTAACTAGAAATTACTTAAAGGACTTAGTTTACAAGGTAAACGGAGCAGCCATTGAGGTCCACAGAACATTAGGCCCAGGGCTTTTAGAATGCACTTATCATAAATGCATGATTCACGAATTGAAAATCAGAAATATAAACTTCAAATCAGAGTTAACAGTCCCAATGGATTATAAAGGACTATTAATTGATTCAGAACTAAGGTGTGACTTATTAATTGAGGACTCCCTTGTAGTTGAGTTTAAAGCTGTAGAAAATATTGCACCAATTCATGTCGCCCAACTGTTAACTTATATGAAATTACTAAGGCTACCGCTCGGACTAATGATAAATTTTAATTGTTTGCATATCTTTTCAGAAGGACAAAAAACATATGTAAACGAGATATATGAATCAATTTATTAGTATATTTTTGCTTTAACTTATATGAACCTTAAATTTCTTATATGGTGAAAGGTGTAGCCAACTTATTATTATGGTTAACCCTATAAAGCTTTAATCGTAAAACAAAAATGCAAAACCTTGCCCCAATAGCACTTTTCGTATACAACCGCCCGCAGCACACCGAGCGTACGTTACAATTTCTGCAGCAAAATGAACTGGCAGCACAAAGCCATTTGTATATCTTTTCCGATGGCGCCAAAACAGTTCAGGATGAAGAAAAAGTCGCTGCTGTAAGAAAAATCATCAAAAAAGCAGATGGTTTTAAATCGGTTAAAGTAATCGAAAGTAAGGCCAATGCTGGCTTAGCCAATTCGGTAATTGCAGGAGTAACCCAATTAATTGTAGAATACGATCAGGTAATTGTTTTTGAGGATGACCTGGTTACCTCACCCCATACTTTAGCCTATTTCAACAATGCTTTAAACCATTATCGCGAAGAGGAAAAAGTAATGCATATTGGAGCCTATATGTACCCTTTAAAGTCAGATAACCTTTCGCAATCATTTTTTTATAGGGCCGCGACAAGTTGGGGCTGGGCTACATGGGGAAGGGCATGGAAAAACTTTGAACCGGATATTGATGTCCTTATCAAACAGTTTGATAAAAAGAAAAGAGCCGCATTTTCCATCGACAATAAAATGAATTTCTGGAAACAGATGCTAGAATTTAAGAAAGGAAAAAACAACAGCTGGGCCATTAGATGGTATGCTTCTATCTTTTTAAAAGGAGGCATCACACTTAACCCATCGCAGTCACTCGTTAACAATATCGGCCATGATGGTACTGGCGTGCACTCAGGAATAAATGATATCTATAACGTAATTATCAACCCCAAACCTATTGTCGAGTTTCCTACCGTAATAGCTGAAGACCCCATCGCATACAAAGCCATCAAAAGCTTTTTGATTAAACGGAAAGGCAATATGGTAACCCGTGTTAGGCGCTTTGTAAAAGAGAAGCTGGCACAATACTTTTCAAAGAGATAATTATGCTGGTATAGCTCACTGTTGTAGACAATTAAAAAAAATGACAAACCTTTTTTTAATTGTTCATGTTGCTTTTATACATCGAAACTATAAAAATAAAAAATATGAAAACGACAACAGCAACAGCAGAGGTATTAAACGATCTGGTTCAGATTAATAACGATCGTATTGAAGGTTATGAAAAAGCACGTCAGGAATTGAAGGATGGGGATGCCGATCTGAAGACGCTATTTTTAAATATGATTGCCGAAAGTCAAAAATATAAAATGGCTTTGGCGACCGAAATATCGGCTTTGGGTGAAGACATTGAAACCGGAACAACAAACTCAGGAAAAATTTACAGAGCATGGATGGATGTTAAGGCATTATTTACCGGCCATGACCGCAAAACTGTTTTAAGCAATTGTGAATTTGGGGAAGATGCCGCACAAAATGCATATAAAATGGCATTAGAGGAAGAAGATATCCCTTCGAACATCAGAGATTTAATTGCTGACCAAAAAGCATCGTTAAGGGTATCGCATGACGAAATTAAAAGATTACGTGATGCTCAAGCATAAATGATCGAGACATAAAAACAGAAAAACCTCCTTCGATTTATTATCGGAGGAGGTTTTTTTATAGTGTTTCCGTCATCTCGACTGGAGCAACGCGGAACGGAAAGATCTATCTATTTAGATTTAGCTTCGCTGAGCACTTCGTGGTTCTCGACTGCGCTGCACTCCGCTCGAAATGACGATTGGTGGCGAAGTAAATTAATGAAACTAAGATTCCAATTCCCGATCTAAATGTTCGGTAACGCGTTGGATTGTATTATCGATAGTATTACTTAGGATCGTTAAATAAGAACCTTTTTTAGCTGTTTCAATCGCGATCTGCAAACATTCGGTGCTTTTATTGTTGATGATGATCTCTTTATCCGGATCAACTTCCTTAATGCCTTTTACCAGCAGGTCAACCAGTTCTTGTTGTTGTCTGCCACGGAGATATTTCTCCTGACAAACATAAATCTTATCAAACATCTGCGCAGAAATACGTGCCGTTTCGATAATATCCTCATCTCTTCTATCTCCGGTTGCCGAAATAATACCTACATGTTCGGTAGCCTCTACACCTTGCAAGAAACCTTTTACGCCATTAAATCCATCAGGGTTATGTGCAAAATCGACCAGTACTTTAAAATCTTTGAACCTAAAAATATTCATCCTTCCTGGCGTATGTGCTGCAGAGGGGATAAATGTTTCTAACGATAAACGGATATCTTCAGGTTTATAGCCCCATAAATAGGTTGCCAGTGTTGCTGCCAGTACATTCTGGATCATAAAGTTTACAGAGCCACCGAAAGTTAAAGGAATATGGGTGGCCTTATCTACCCTTAATTTCCAGTCACCAGTTTTAATGGTGATGTATCCGTTTTCATAAATGGCTGCTATACCGCCCTTTCGGCAGTGCTCTTTAATTACAGGATTATTCTCATCCATACTAAAATAAGCAACATTACAACGCGCATCTTTGGCAATGCGAACGCAATAACCATTATCGGCATTTAATACTGCCCAGCCTTTGCGGCGTACCGCTCCGATCACAACTGCTTTAACACGGGTCAGATCGTCAAGATTATGGATATCAGAAATACCCAGGTGATCTTCCTGAATATTCGTTATTACACCGATGTCGCAGGCATTGAATCCCAGTCCTGCCCTTAAAATTCCGCCACGAGCGGTTTCCAGTACTGCAAATTCAACTGTCGGATCTTTTAAAATGAACTCGGCACTTACCGGACCGGTGGTGTCGCCCTTCATCAACATGGTGTTGTGTACATACACTCCATCGCTGGTGGTGAAACCTACACGTTTACCATTACTTCTGATGATGTGCGCAATTAACCGTGTAGTAGTGGTTTTTCCGTTTGTTCCGGTTACCGCAATAATCGGGATCTGTGATAATTTTCCCTGCGGATAAAGCATATCAATAACCGATGCAGCCACGTTTCTAGGCAAACCTTCGCTTGGTGCCAGGTGCATCCTAAATCCTGGTGCTGCATTAACTTCCAAAACTACACCACCGTTTTCGGTTAAGGGTTGGGTAAGGTTCTGCGCCATGATATCGATACCACAGATATCCAATCCGATTACCCGCGAAATCCTTTCACAGATAAAAATATTCTGCGGGTGTACAATATCAGTTACGTCGATAGATGTCCCGCCTGTACTTAAATTTGCAGTAGATTTTAAATAAACCACTTCTCCCTTTTCGGGAATAGTTTCTAAGGTATATTCTTTTTTGGCCAGCAGATCCAAGGTATCCCGGTCTACAGCAATTTCTGTTAACACATTTTCGTGACCATAACCGCGGCGTGGATCTTCATTCTCCTTATCAATTAACTCCTGAATGGTATGAATTCCGTTTCCTTTTACGTGTGCAGGATCGCGTTGTGCAGCAGCAATAACTTTATGATCGATTACCAGCACCCTAAAATCGAAACCAGTAATAAATTTTTCTATAATAACCTTTCTCGAATAGGTTTTGGCGTATTCGAAAGCTGCCAAAGCATCTTCCATTGTTTTCACATTAATGGTTGCGCCTTTACCATGGTTGCCGTCAAGTGGTTTAAAAACTAAAGGAAATCCAACCTTTTTAACAGATGCTTCAAGATCGTCAGGATTTGAAATGGTTACCCCTGAGGCTACCGGAATGGCCGCTTCGGTAAGTAAACGTTTCGTTTCTTCCTTGTTGCTGGCAATATCTACAGCAATACTACTGGTTTTTTCGGTCATGGTTGCCCTAAAACGGACCTGATTTTTACCGTATCCCAATTGCACCAACGAACTTTTATTCAGCCTGATCCATGGAATACTTCTGCTCACCGCCTCTTCTACAATAGAACCTGTACTCGGCCCTAATGCTTCCAGCTCACGTATTTCCTTCATCCTACGGATATCGTGCTCCAAATCGTACTCCTCGTTATTAATCAGGGCTTCGGCAATTTTAACCGCAGCTTCAGCAGCATAAACACCAACCTTTTCTTCCAGATAACTGAATACCACGTTATAAATACCTTCAGTTTTAGTTTGGCGAGTTCTGCCAAAGCCTGTTTCCATTCCGGCCAATGTTTGGATTTCCAAAGCAATGTGCTCAATTACGTGCCCCATCCATGTTCCTTCTTTCACCCGTGTAAAAAAACCTCCTTCTACACCTTTAGAACAGCGATGTGTAAACATGCTAGGCAATAGTTTCTCGATCCTTTCGCTAAATCCTTCTATTACGTTGGTTGGTTTTTGCTCCAGATCTTCCAGATCTAAACGCATCTGGATCAATTTTTTCCGGCTTATTGACCATATATTTGGCCCTCTTAATACTTGTATGTTTGATATCTTCATGTAATGTTTTGTTCGTTTTTTATTTAAACAAGCGTTTGGGACAGCCTTTTTAACTCAATTTTTAGAATAAAATTGATGACTGTAAATTATGCATTTATTTTGAAATTAGACATCCCATTTACCTAAATCAATTTTAGCGCCTATTTGTTTTATTTTCAAGCAGAACAGCGTTAATTTTATGTTATAATATTTTAACGTTTGTTAATAAATTGAATATTCTTGACAAAAAAAGTCGTGTTTTTTATCTTAAGCCTATATATTTGGGTTTTTTGATACAATTATAATACACAAAGAATGGTTCCGAAAGGTAAACTCATCATCATTGGTGGCGCAATAAACACAGGTAGCTTCGCAGAAACGCAATTTGGACTGCCTGAGAATATGAATTTTTTTGAGCGTGGAATTTTAAAACGGATTACTACAGAATCATTAAGAGATACTCAATCTCGCTTCGAGATTATCACTACAGCATCATTAATGCCCGAAAAAGTTGGTGAAGAATATATCAAGGCTTACGCACAATTAGACGTGCATAATGTTGGTGTTCTTAATATTACCAACCGTGAAGAAGCCAATTCTGAAGAAAATTATGAACGTATCAAAGCAGCAGAAGTAATTATTTTTACCGGTGGCGATCAGCTCCGTCTTTCTTCAATCTTTGGCGGAACAAAAATCCATCAGATCCTGTTAGAAAAATATAGAAATGAGCCTGTAGTAATTGCCGGCACTTCAGCTGGAGCTGCTGCAAGCTCTAAAAATATGATTTATCAGGGTAGTAGCAAAGATGCTTTACTTAAAGGAGAGGTTAAAATTACCGGTGGATTAGGCTTTATTGATGATGTTATTGTAGATACACATTTTGTTCAACGGGGAAGAATTGGCCGCTTGTTATATGCTGCTGCCAGCAATCCTGGTATTTTAGGGATTGGCCTTGGTGAAGATACGGGGCTTTTCATTTCTGATGGCCATACGATGGAAGCCATTGGTTCTGGCATGGTAATTTTAGTAGATGGCCGCAATATGGCCGATACCAATTTAACTGATGTAGAAATGGGACAACCTGTTTCCATTAAAAACATGGTGGTACACGTAATGTGCGATGGCGACGTTTATGACTTAACAGACCATAGCTTAGTCATCCACCACCCAAAGGTTGTTCCAATAGCCTAAAAAGGTTTAAGGTGGGGGTTTTTAAGGCCTAAAGTCTCATATCAAATGTCTCAATACTCAAATCTAACAGATGAAACTTATCATTCATGGCGGCTTCTTCAGCGAATCGTCTACCAACCAGGAAACGAAAAAAGCTAAACAAGATGCTTTAGCTTCGATTGTCACACTCGGACACGAATATCTAAAAACACATACTGCTTTAGAAACCGTGGTTTATACTGTTGCACTGTTAGAGGATAACGAGCTGTTTAACGCCGGTATCGGTTCGCAGATCCAAAGTGATGGAAAAGTGCGGTTAAGTGCAGCGTTAATGGACGGTAAAACAGAAAAATTTAGTGGTGTAATTAATGTAGAAGATGTTAAAAACCCCATCCAAATTGCGCAGAACCTATTAGCATATGATGATCGGGTACTCAGTGGTGATGGAGCCCAGCAATTTGCAAGAACAAATGGATTTGAATATTTCAATCCGGTTACCCCGCAGCGCCAATTGGAATACAAAGCTAAATTAAATCAAAAAAACAATAAAGGAACCGTAGGCTGTGTAGCACTCGATGCAAATGGAAATTTAGCGGCGGCAACTTCTACCGGGGGCAAAGGATTCGAAATCCCTTGCCGGGTCAGCGATTCTGCAACCGTGGCAGGCAACTATGCCAATCAATATGCAGGTATTTCCTGTACCGGAGTAGGTGAAGATATTGTGAGTGGTGCCTTAGCCGCAAAAATTGTAACCCGTGTTACAGATGGTTTTTCTTTAAAGGAAGCATCAGATAAATCCTTTGCCGAACTTAAAGCTTTTGATGGCTTTGCAGGCGTTGTAGGCATTTCTGCAGCAGGCGAAATGTACCACTGCGATTCGCATCCATATATGGTTTGGGCATCTTTTGATGTTAATTTACAGGTATTTAGCTGAAATTAGAATTAAAGTATTATTTTTGTTGCATGACCAAGATTGTATTGGCTTTAATTAGCCTTTTTGCATCATTACAACTACAAGCTCAAAATATAGATAAATCTGAGATCCAAGAACCCAACGGTAGTGCGATAAATATCGCAGTATCTAAATTTGATCTGGAGGATGGGAATTCTTTTTTTGAAGAAGCAGAAGATTTAGAGCGAAAAGGCGACTACAATGAAGCCCTCACCTTATTTGGCAAAGCAGCTTTCGAATATAATGCCGTAAAAAACTTCAACAGGTACGGACAGGCCGTTATCAAGATGAGCAGTATGCATTATCAACTTGGCCGTTTCACAGATGCTGAGCAGATTCTTTTAAATGTGGCTTTAAAAAATTACTCTAAAACTGGAAACAAAGCAGGAGTAATGAACACCTATAACCTTTTGGGCAAAGTTTATCTGGCCAATACCAAGTACACCCAATCGATGTGGTTTTACACGCAGCAAGGTATATTGGCAAAACAGCTAAAAAGCAACAATGCTTATATCGAATCTATTTTAGGCATTGTTCAGGTTAAAATTAAAAAGAAAGATTTTACACTTGCCCTAAGAGATCTGAAATCAGCCGAATGGCTTGCCAACTCGATCAAAACCACCCAGTACAAAACGCAAATCAAAGATGCCAGGGAAATAATTGCCAGCAAAACCACCAGTAAAAAGGTAAACCCAAGCTAATCTAAATACCTATTTTTCTGTAAGTCTTCTTATATCACTGGGAGTATAGCCTTTAAAGGTCTGTAATTGGTCAAATTTTGAGTATCGATCAAAACAAAAAATAACGCGCAACGTTCTACATTAGAAATTGTTAAATAAAAAGCTTTTAGTTAGATTTGATAAAGTTTTAACAAGAGACGGTAATAATGCTGTCTCTTTTTTGTTTTTTTGCTAAAATGGTATCATATTGGCTATATAGAATTGGAAATGGATTTTAAATCATTTAAAGAGATGTTAAAGAGAATATTTTTTGTAATTTTTACTGCGGCAGTGCTTGCTTGTCATGCTGCACCTAAAACTCAGCCAATGGTTGAGGGTATTACCAATGTGAAACCTGATGAGCAGCAACAACTTGTTATTAAAGAGGTTGTAAATTTGATCGAAAGTTATAATTATAAAAAAATTCAGATCAACGATTCTATATCTTCGATCATTTTAGATAAGTATATCAAGTCGCTAGATCAGGGCAAAAATTACTTTTTGGCTTCGGATATCAAGGAATTTGAAAAATACAGATATACTTTGGATGATGATTTTAAAAATGGCGATCTAAGCGGCCCGTTTTACATCTATAATGTTTATGCCAAAAGACTAAACGAATATTTTATCTATTCTTTAGCACAGATTAAAACTAAATATGATTTTAATCAAAACGATAGTTATGTTTATGACAGAGAGAAACAGCCATGGGCAACTTCTTCAGCAGCATTAAACGATACCTGGAAAAAACGTGTTAAATACGAACTGATCAATTTAAATTTAGCTGGAACAGCTGAAGCAAAGAACGTAGAAACATTAACTAAACGATATCAAAACCTACAGTCGCAAACTTCAAAAACCAACAATCAGGATGTTTTCCAGATTTTGATGGATGCTTTTACCGAATCTATTGATCCACATACCAATTATTTTAACCCAACCAACGCAGCGGCATTTAATGAAGATATGTCCCGCTCTTTCGAAGGCATTGGTGCCCGTTTACAATTAGAAAACGAAGTAGTTAAAATTTCGGAAATTATTGCCGGGGGACCTGCATTTAAAGGGAAACAATTGAGTGCTGGCGATCGCATTATTGCCGTAGCCCAGGGCGATGGAGAATTTGTTGATGTTGTAGGTTGGAGATTGGATAACACCGTATCGAAAATTAAAGGCCCGAAAGGAACCAAGGTGCGTTTAAAAGTGATCCCTGTTGGAAAAGAAATGTCATCTAAACCAGTAATTATCGAATTGGTTCGCGATAAAATTGTGTTGGAAGAAACATCTGCTAAGAAAAAAGTTAAAACCATTAACAGCAATGGTAAAGATTATAAAATCGGGATTATTACCTTACCCGCTTTCTATGCTGATTTTAAAGCAGCAAATGCAGGTGATAAAAATTACAAAAGCACTACACGCGATGTTAGAAAATTAATCGACTCGTTAAAAACATACGATAAGGTAAATGCAATCGTAATGGATTTACGTGGTAACGGTGGAGGTTCATTAGTTGAAGCCATCTCATTAACCGGTTTATTTATCGATAGAGGTCCGGTAGTTCAGGTGAAAGATTTACGTGGTAAAATTGAAGTGGATGAGGATGAAAATAGCGGTGTAACCTGGGATGGGCCTTTTGGTGTTATCGTAGACCGTTTAAGTGCATCTGCGTCAGAAATTTTCGCCGGTGCCATACAGGATTACGGCCGCGGTATTATTATGGGTAGCCAAACCTATGGTAAAGGTACTGTTCAATCTTCTATCGATTTAAACAAATTGGTAAACCCAAGTATGTTGCAAAGGGTAGCAGGATTAATTTCTAAAGATAAAACCGTTGGTACATCTCCAAGCGGAGCGAGTCCGGCTGATATTAACTTAGGCCAGATTAACCTAACCATGGCTAAATTTTACCGTGTAGCAGGTAGCAGTACTCAACATAAAGGTGTAACACCTGATGTTGTTTTTCCTTCAGTTTATCCGATGGATAAAATTGGAGAAGATACTGAATCATCTGCCTTACCATGGGACGTTATTCCAAGCTCTAGCTTTAAAGCAGTTGCAAATCTGACTCCTGTTAAAGCACAATTGATTAAAAACAGCGAACAACGTATCGCAAACTCATTGGATTTTAAATACCTGAAACAAGATATTGCCGATCTTAAAAAACGTGACAATGAAGTTTCTGTAACCTTAAATGAGGCAAAACTTAAAGCTGAACGCGATGCGCAAGAAGCCAAAACACTTGCCAGACAGAATGAATTACGGGCATTAAGAGGACTACCTGCCATTAAAAAAGGAGATAAGATTACCAAGCAAGATGCTTTCGATTTCATTGAAGACGAATCGTTAAAAGTAATGGGCGATTTTATGCAACAATCTGGTAACTATGTGATGAACTTAGGCGTGATGCAAAAGAATAACTAAGAAGAAATATATTTCAATGGAAAGGTCGCTTTAGCAGAACTAAAGCGGCCTTTTTTTGTTAGAGACTTCCGAAGTCTAATGGGCAAAATACCTGTTAGACTTCGGAAGTCTTTCTTTTGTAGCGTCGGATATTCCTATCCGACACTAAACAATATTTATCTTTAATCTATAATTGTCAGATGGTAACATCTGACAGCACTGGAGAGCAAAATACCGTTTGACTTTGAAAGCCTCGTGGTGTCGGATATTCCTATCCGACACTAAACAATATTTATCTTTAATCTATAACTATCAGATGGTAACATCTGACAGCACTGCAAAAGCACTACCCTTTCTTCGCCGTTGGCTCAGTTTGTTTGTTTAACTGCATAGCCATCATTTCTTTCATGGTCCTGTTCATGCCCTCGCTGCTTCCATCAAGGAAAATAACGTTTCCATCTCCATTCTCAGCAAAATGTTTAATCGATTCAGTCCACATGGTAAATAAGATTACCGAAATATCCAGATTGGCCTGCTCCATTTCCTGAGCGGCTTTACTCATACCATGAGCCACCTCTGCGCGGAATAAGGCAATACCCTGTCCGCGCAACTGTGCAGCCTCGCGCTCGGCTGTAGCCGCAATTTTGATTGCATTACCATCCGCTTCAGCAGCTTTGGTTTTGGTAATCAATAAGGCCTGTCCTTCGTTTTCTGCAGCTGCTTTTAAATTGTTTGAAGCTACCACACGACTCATTGAACGCATAATTTCTTCATCAAAGGTAATATCATTCAATTGAAGATCCTGAAGATGGTAACCCCATCCATCTAAAACCTGATCGATCTGTTCCTTAACATGAAGCACAATTTCGTTACGCTGTGCCAATACATTTGCCTGTTTTTGTGTGGCAACATATGCCCTGATCGAACCTTCAATAGTCCTGATTAGTGCCTGCATTAAGTTGGTTGCATCTACAAACTTAAAAGCTACATTTTTGATCGTTTCTTCATCCTGGTTCACCACAGAATATAATAACATTGCTTTAAAATATACATTGGCTTGATCTTGGGTTACGGCTTGAAACGATAGCTCTACAGAGCGGTTTTGAATGGAAATACGAGAATAAATCTGCTCTATTAATGGGATTTTAAAATTTAAGCCTGGCCTTAACTGGCGGCGGTACTTACCGAAAACGGTTACCACCGCAATGGTTCCCTGTTTAACAGTAACGAACGAGCTCAGTAGGATAATAAATCCTACAACAGCTATAATGTAAATGGTGTATTGCATAATTAGATTTTTTTATGAAGTTATAAAAAATTCATACAAACTACATCGGGCATTTTGTAGCTTTAAGATTTTCTAACTAACTTATATACAATGAAACCATCATGATTTTTCAAACCACGCAGTGGGATGAAAAAATCTGATCGCTTCATCACTTTTAAAAACAAACGATAAACAGATGAAAATTAAATTATTTCTTCCGGCGGCAGGCGTATTGCTTTTTGCTGCTTGCCAGAATAAAAGCCATCAAGATGCCGATGCAGCGAATGCACGCACCGAATTTTTCGATAAGGCCGGCATGGATACCACAGTAAAACCTGGTGATAACTTTTTCCTGTATGCCAATGGGAAATGGATGAAAAACACCGAAATTCCTAAAACAGAAACAGGCTGGGGTTCTTTTTATACATTATATAACGATAACCTGAAAAATCTGAACAGCATTCTCGAAAATGCCTCAAAAGCTAATGCAGCCAAAGGAAGTACCGAACAGAAAGTTGGAGATTTCTATACCAGTGGAATGGATACACTTACCATTGAGAAATTGGGCATCGAACCTATAAAACCGCTCTTAAGTAAAATAGACGGAATTAAAAACGACAAGGATTTAATCAATTTTATAGCCGACGGCTATAAAGATGGTGAGGGAGATTTATTGGGCTTTGGTGTAGAACCAGATGATAAATTAAGCACTAAAAATGCTTTGTCATTTTCGCAGGCTGGTCTTACCCTGCCTGATCGTAGTTATTATTTAGAGCAAGATGATAAGGCAAAAAAAATCAGAGCTGAATACATTAAATACATCACAAAAATTTTTAGCCTGTCAGGCGATTCTGTGAATGCAGCTAAATATGCCGACAATATTTTAAAGCTAGAAACAGCGATTGCACAGTCGCATTCAACTCCTGTCCAACTGCGCGATCCACAGAAAAATTATAACAAAATGACGGTGGCTGACTTTCAAAAGCAGACGCCGAACATTGAATGGAAATCTGTTTTAAGTAAACTGGGGGCAAGCACAGATACTGTTATTGTTAGGCAGCCAAAATATTATCAAAGCCTATCGGCCCTGGTAAAAAGCCAGCCTATCGAAATCTGGAAAGAAAAATTAAAATTTGATGCTTTAAACAGATCGGCCAATGCCTTTACCAAAAAATTCAGAGATACTAAATTCGATTTTTTCTCTAAAACACTATATGGCCAACAGGCGCCAACAGAAAGATGGAAAGCCATTGTAAATGCTACTGATCGCAATTTGGGTGAGCTTTTAGGTCAGTTATATGCCGAAAAGTATTTCAAGCCTGAGGCTAAAGAGCGCATGTTAACGCTGGTAAACAATTTACAGAAAGTATATGCAGAAAGAATCCAGAAGGTAGACTGGATGACACCTGAAACCAAGAAGAAAGCTTTAGAAAAACTAAACGCATTTATCAAAAAAATCGGCTATCCTGATAAATGGAAAAAGTATGATGATGTTGAGGTTTCGAAGAATACTTATTATGCAAACCTTCAGTCGGCAAGTAAACATGCCTACAAAGAAATGATGGATAAACTCGGCAAAAATGTTGATAAAACCGAGTGGGGAATGACTCCACCCACAGTTAATGCCTATTACAATCCGTCTTTTAACGAAATCGTTTTCCCAGCAGGAATTTTACAGTTTCCGTTCTTTGAATTCGCCGCTGATGATGCCATTAACTACGGTGCAATAGGCGCTGTAATTGGTCACGAAATGACGCATGGTTTTGACGATCAGGGTCGCCAGTACGATGCAGTAGGTAATTTAAAAGAATGGTGGACAAAAACTGATGCCGATAAATTTAAAGCCAAAGCAGGTAAAGTAGAAACATTTTACAACAACTTCTCGCTGTTAGATAATCAGCATGTAAACGGTTCGTTAACCCTAGGCGAAAACCTTGCCGATATTGGCGGGTTAAACATTGCCTACGATGCCTTTAAATTAACTGAACAAGGGAAAGGCGATAAAAAGATTGATGGTTTTACGCCTGATCAACGTTTCTTTTTAAGCTTTGCCCAGGTATGGAGAATTAAAACCCGCGATGAAAGTATGCGTGTAAGATTAAAAACAGACCCACACAGTCCAGAGATGTTTCGCGTAAACGGCCCCGTGTACAATATGGAAGCATTTTACAAGGCGTTCAACATTCCTGCAACAGCAAAAATGTATATCGCTCCGGCAAACAGACTAGGTGTCTGGTAATTATCCTTTCAAATAAAAGAAGCCCATTTCAATTATAGAGATGGGCTTCTTTATTTGTTTAAAACAAAAGCGATGATATTTTGTCTTAATCTTATTAATAGATAACCATATGAATGTAAAACGCACTTTTGGAACCATATTAACCGTGCTCGGTATAATTGGATTGATATACGCCGGTTATGGCTTTGTAAGCCACAGCGAAAATACAAGGGGATTAATGGTTTATGGTATTATCGGACTTATATTCTTTGTTTCGGGAATTGGCCTGGTGAAGAACACCAAGGACGAAAGCTAATCAGGCTTTTCTCCTAAACTTTTTAGATAGCACAAAAAGTAAAACCGCCGCTCCGACTGCTAAAGCAAGGTACATGCTATCTTTAGCATTTCCAGCCTTTGTAATCTGGAGCATAGTCGCAATCATACTATTGCTTCTTTTTGTGTTTGATGATCTGGTACTGGCTAAAAGCGACCAGGCAACCCGCCAGAATAATAATCCCTGCCGACAGTAAATTATCAGGGTTTTGGTTGATGTAGTATGCTGCTGCCAGTACTAAAATAGCGGCTGCTATACCTATAATATAATGAAGTATTAATCCTTTTTTCATCTGTATAATGTTGTTTTAATCGGTGATGAAGCTATCATGACTAGTGTGGTAACGGTGTTCAAGAAGGCTTGAGCCGTTTATTCCCGTCATTAGGTGATTTAAAAAATCATGATGCTTTCATCCAACAAATATTCTGAAATAAATTGAGATTGATGTCGGAGAAAATTAATCTTTTAAACTAATCCTGTTATCTGCGAATTTTAGCTGGTGGCCAATGAAATCAATATCTGTCAATTCTTTAATTCGTTTAAAGGCGGCATGATTTTCATCGAGGGTTAAACGGTTAACCTTATCCTGTTTAACTGATACAATATCGGCATATAGAAAATCGCCCTTCGCATTTATTTTTAGCTGAAGCAAAGGCGCAATACCATTATTGCCTTTCAAGCTGAACATACCGTAGGTACAAAAATTACCCAAACTGTAAGCGATGAATTTGTTTTTATAAACTTCAACGGCTCTGGTTACATGCGGGCCATGCCCCAGCACGATATCGGCACCGGCATCAATAACAGCATGTGCAAACGCATAAACATTACCTCTGTTCTCTTTATAAAAAATCTCGTTTTTACGCGGAACATGTTCAAACCTTGCACCTTCACCACCGCCATGAAAAGAAACAATCACAATATCGGCCATCAATTTTAAGCGGGCAACTAAAGCCTTGGCACTGTCGATTTTATTAATCGATACCGTATTCTCGTTCGGTGCAAAGGCACAGAATGCGTACTTTACACTGTCTTTTTCAAAAACTTCAAAAGGTTTGTTTACCTGTCCGGCGTAATGGATTTGCAGCGAGTCTAAAATCCTTGCAGTATTTTTTCTTCCCCTGGCATCAAAGTCACCCACATGGTTGTTGGCGATACTCAAAACATTAAATCCTGCATCCTTGTATATCCCGGCATAACGCTCGGGCATTCTAAAAGCGTAGCAGTTGTTCGGGTTAATGCCATTGCATTTGTTCGAATTGCCTGAGTTGAGAAAACAGCCTTCCAGGTTACCAAAAACAATATCTCCTTTCAATAAACTATCAACCGCCTGGAAGCTATTTACGGCATCGTCAGGGGGGAGATTGGTTTTAGATGGAAAAGCGGAGCCGAGCATAATATCGCCTACAGCAGTTATAGATATGGTATCTTTTATTTTTCTGATCACCGTATCTTGCCTGGCTACACGCGTTGTAATCTGTGCATTATTACTCGTGCAACTGATTAGAATAATTAGCGCAAGAGCAGACATTATTAGCGTATTGATAAACTTCATTGGGTTTTTATGGTTTACAGCAACGTCATGCCGAATTTATTTCAGCATCTATCCAGTGATTAAAATGCTAAATAATAAAAAATCCTCCAAAATTTCTTTAGGAGGATTGTATATCTTTTTTACTGTCAACCGAAAATGGCTAACTGTTAACTGAACTATTCTACAGTAAATTCTTTCTTAAACGATTCTAAAACGCGGCCACCTTTGTAAAAATAACGGCTATAATAAGGCTCATTCAAGTTGCTGATTACTACGCCACGAGAACTTGATGCATGTGCAAATCTGTTATCGCCAAGGTAAATACCAACATGTGAAATACTTCTGCTTTTAATCTTGAAGAAAACTAAATCGCCCTCTTTTAAATCTTCTTTAGACAATGGATCCACCATGCTAAAAATATCGCGGGAATTTCTTCTGATGGTAGTGTTGAAAACTTTATCGTAAATTGCTTTAGTGAAAGCCGAACAATCGATACCTCTTTTGGTGTTTCCACCATAACTATAAGGAGTTCCAATCCATTCGTAAATAAACTTGTACAGTTTTAAATTCGAAGTTGCGTCTACTGCAACACCCATAACCTGTGAAAAATATTGCGATGCTAGGTTGTCGGGATCATTTAATTCTTTACCAGATTCTTTTGTTTTTGTTTGCGCAAATGCGGCTGAGAGCGTGCAAATAGCAATTAGAGTGGAAAACAAAATTTTTTTAATCATGTTATACAGTTATGTTTGGGTATTCACTTACACATTAACGTACACCACATGGGCTTATTGTTGGTTGCCAAAAGTATTAATTATACAAATGTTATCCAAATGTTAGACGTTAAAAAACGAAAGTTATTAACATTTTAATTTTTCACGCTTCATTTTTGTTCATAAAACTATCCTAAAAATCATCTTTTTTTAAAAAAACGATTTACCTCGGTACGCTAAACAGGAATAAATCGATTTTATTTTAAATTATGAGAATAAGCATATATACAGAATTAAATTTCAGAATAAATTGATTCCATATTATGATAAAGGGTGTTGATTTAATTATAAGAAATCGCTGTTAAATCGATATCGGCAGACTGGGTTTATATTTAATTGTAAAACAACTGTTAAATCTGATTACAACCCTAATACTATGATGTTTTTACACTAAAAAGTGCCAAAAATTACAATAAAAAAATTAGATTTGCTGTCGCAAAAAACAAATACCCTAAAATGAGTGCAGTAGAAATAAATAAAGATACCTGGTTAAAGTGGTTTGAGTCGATGTTGCTTATGCGCAAATTCGAAGAAAAAACTGGCCAGTTATACGGACAACAAAAAATACGTGGCTTTTGTCATTTATACATTGGACAAGAAGCTGTAGTTGCAGGTGCAATATCTGCAATGCAAAAAGGTGATTCAATGATTACAACATACCGTGATCATGCTCATGCCTTAGCTTTAGGAGTTAGTGCTGATAGTATTATGGCAGAAATGTATGGTAAAGCTACAGGTTGCTCTAAAGGTAAAGGTGGTTCAATGCACATGTTCAGTAAAGAGCATAACTTCTACGGTGGTCATGCAATTGTTGGCGGTCAGATTCCACTAGGTGCTGGCGTTGCTTTTGCAGAAAAATACAAAGGGACCGATAATGTTAACATTTGTTATATGGGCGATGGTGCTGTGCGCCAGGGTGCATTAAACGAAACTTTTAACATGGCCATGCTCTGGAAATTACCTGTTATTTTTGTTTGCGAAAACAACGGTTATGCAATGGGTACCTCAGTACAACGTACTACCAACATGACCGACATTTATAAAATAGGCTTAGGTTTTGATATGCCATGTGCACCAGTTGATGGCATGGATCCGGTTGCTGTTCACAATGCAATGGACGAAGCGATCCAACGCGCACGTAAAGGTGAAGGACCCACTTTCTTAGAAATGAGAACTTACCGTTACCGTGGTCACTCGATGTCAGATCCGGCAAAATACCGTACTAAAGAAGAATTAGAAGATTATAAAGCAAAAGATCCTGTTGAACATGCAAGAGAAACGATTCTTAAAGAAAAGTATGCAGATCAAGCCTGGATTGAAGAAGTAGAAGCTAAAGTAAAAGCAATTGTAGATCAAGCTGTAAAATTTGCTGAAGAATCTCCTTGGCCTGATGCATCTGAATTATACAAAGATGTATATATGCAACAGGACTACCCTTACGTAATGGACTAATATTAATAAGATTTCAATTAATTAGATATAATGGCTGATGTAATTAAAATGCCCAAAATGAGCGACACCATGACCGAAGGGGTTTTGGCAAAGTGGCATAAAAAAGTGGGCGATAAAGTGAAAAGCGGCGATGTTTTGGCAGAAGTAGAAACTGACAAAGCAACAATGGATATGGAATCTTATTGGGATGGTACGCTTTTATACGTAGGTGTAGAAGAAGGAACAGCTGTTCCCATTGATGCAATCATGGCCGTTATTGGTAAAGAAGGCGAAGATTATAAAGCAGCATTAGAAGCAGAACAGTCGGGAAGTCAAGAGTCGGGAAGTCCGAAATCTGAGAGCAAAGACGAAGCTCCCAAAGCTGAAGAGAAAAAAGAAGAAGCTGCACCTGCTCAAGGCGGTGGCTTAAGCGAAGAAGAATTAGCAGCAAAAGGTGTTACAGTTATCCGCATGCCTTTGCTAAGCGATACCATGACTGAAGGCGTAATTGCTGAATGGCATAAAAAAGTTGGCGATAAAGTAAAAGATGATGATGTTCTTGCTGATGTAGAAACCGATAAGGCTACTATGGAAGTAATGGGTTACGCAACAGGAACTTTATTACACATTGGTGTAGAAAAAGGCCAGGCTGCTAAGGTAAACGGAATTATCGCCATTGTTGGTCCGGAAGGAACCGATGTAAGCGGAATTTTAGCAGGCGGTTCAGCTCCGGCTCCAAAAGCCGAAACTGCAGAAGCACCTAAAGAAGAAAAACAGGTTACAAGCGCTGATGCAAGTGCATCTGCTCCAGTTGCAGAAAGCTCTTCAGATAGCCGTGTAAAAGCATCTCCTTTAGCTAAGAAAATTGCTAAAGATAAAGGGATCGATTTAGCACAGGTTGCAGGTAGCGCAGAGGGTGGCCGTATCATTAAAAAAGATATCGAAAACTTCAAACCAACTGCAGCGCCAGCAAAAGCAGAAGCTGCATCAGCTCCGGCTGCCGAGAAAGCTGCTGCACCAGCACCAGTTATTCCTCAATTTGTTGGTGAAGTTAAATTTACCGAAGCTCCGGTTTCGCAAATGCGTAAAGTAATTGCAAAACGTTTAGCAGAAAGTTTATTTACTGCTCCACACTTTTACTTAACCATCAGCATTGATATGGACAATGCAATGGCTGCCCGTACGGCAATCAACGCTGTTGCTCCGGTTAAGGTTTCTTTCAACGATATCGTAATTAAAGCGGTTGCTGTTGCATTGAAAAAACACCCAGCTGTTAACTCATCATGGGGTGGCGATAAAATCAGATTTAACGAACATACTAACATTGGTGTAGCGATGGCTGTTGAAGATGGTTTATTGGTACCGGTAGTGCGTTTCGCTGATGGCAAATCTTTATCACACATCTCAGCAGAAGTAAAAGATTTTGGTGGTAAAGCAAAAGCTAAAAAATTACAGCCGGCAGATTGGGAAGGCTCTACTTTTACCGTATCTAACTTAGGTATGTTCGGTATTGATGAGTTTACTTCAATTATCAACTCTCCTGATGGTGCAATTTTATCAGTAGGCGCTATACAGCAAGTTCCAGTTGTTAAAAACGGTGCTGTTGTTCCTGGCAACGTAATGAAATTGACTTTAGGTTGTGATCACCGTGTAGTTGACGGTGCAACAGGAGCACAGTTCTTACAAACCTTAAAAGGTTTATTAGAAGAGCCGATCAGGTTATTAGCATAATCAGTTAGCAATTCGCAGTTTTCAGTTTAATACTGATTATATATTAAAGCCATCCTTAAAAAAGGATGGCTTTTTTGCGTTAAGGAGCGCTACTCGTAAATGGCTAATAATTTGCTATTTTTGATTAGAACCTTAACTCAAAATAAATGAAAAAGATATTTCTTGTTGCTGCCTGTATTACGGCGTTTGCTGCCTGTAAACAAAAAAGCAGTTCAGACAATACCTCCGAAAACAAGGCTTTTCCAGCCTTGTGCGAACAATACTATCAGGAAGGATTAAAACTAAATCCCATTAACGCCACCTATATTGGCGACGAGCGCTATAACGACCTTTTAGCCAACGATGGATCGCAAGCCTATATGAAAGAATTCAGGAGCTATAACGAACGTTATTTAGATAGCCTGAGCAAATACGATAGGGAAAGCCTAAGTGCTAACGACAAATTATCTTTCGATTATTTAAAAGATCAGTTAGATATCAATATCGAAGGGCTTAAATACCACTTTGAATACCTGCCGTTTAACCAGATGTTTGCTTTGCCTTTAACCATTGGTCAGTTTGGTTCCGGTACGGGCATCCAGCCTTTTAAAACCGTAAAAAATTATGAAGATTGGTTAAAACGTATTGATGCATTTTCGGTATGGGCCGACACCGCTATTGGCAATTTTAAAAAAGGTGCTGCCGCCGGTATTGTATTACCAAAAGCATTAGTGATTAAAATGATCCCTCAAATGCAGAGTATGGTTGTGGCCACACCAGAGGAAAGTTTGTTTTATGGGCCAATCAAATTAATGCCTGCAAGTTTTTCTTCAGCCGATAAGCAAAAGTTAACAGAAGCTTACCGCAATTCGATCACTAAAGTAATTGTCCCTACCTATAAAAAACTGGGCGATTATCTTCAGAATGAATATCTGCCAAAAACCAGAACTACATCTGGTTATTCGGCTATGCCAGGTGGCTTGGCCTGGTATACTTATCTGGTTAAGCAACAAACTACCACCAATAAAACGCCTGAAGAGATTTATCAAACAGGTTTAAAAGAAGTTGCCAGGATTAAAGGCCAGATGGATAGCATCAAAAACCTGGTAGGCTTTAAGGGCGATTTGAAGGCCTTTTTCGAATACATGAAAACAGATAAAAAATTCATGCCTTATAAAACACCAAAAGAAGTTTTAGCGGCCTTCGAGAATATCCACCAGCGGATGAAACCCAATTTGAAAAAAATGTTTGAGGTTGAGCCTAAAACACCTTTCGAAATCCGCCAAACAGAAGCTTTCAGAGCAGCATCGGCAAGCGCTGAGTACAATCAGGGTTCAGCAGACGGATCGCGCCCCGGAATCTTTTATGTGCCGATTTTAGATGCCAAAACATTTAACACTACCTCGGGCATGGAATCTCTTTTTCTTCATGAGGCAATTCCAGGTCACCATTACCAGATTTCTTTAACGCAAGAAAATAAATCACTTCCTAATTTCCGCCGTTTTGGTGGCCATAATGCTTATGTAGAAGGTTGGGCATTATATTGCGAATCGTTAGGTAAAGAACTAGGCCTATACCAAGATCCTTACCAACATATGGGCGCTTTGGGCGATGAAATGCACCGGGCCATCCGTTTAGTGGTTGATGTGGCCATCCATACCAAAAACATGAGCAGAGAGGAAGCCATAAAATACATGACAGACAATGAAGCCATTAGCACTGAGGGCGCAACAGCAGAAATTGAACGGTATATGGGTATACCTGCACAAGCTTTAGGCTATAAAACAGGTGCAATGAAAATAAGAGAATTGAGAACCAAATATGAAAAAGAATTAGGCCCGAAATTTAAACTGGCAGCTTTTCATACTGCGGTTTTAAAAGATGGTTCGTTCCCATTATCTGTTTTTGAAGCGAAGATGGATACCTGGGCTGAAAGCCAGAAGTAGATCTATTTGTATTGTGTATCGTTATTCAAGAAATCGTCATTTCGAGCGGAGTGTAACGCAGCCGAGAAATCTGTCTAGATAGATCTCTCCATTCCGCGATGCTCCAGTCGAGATGACGACTATGTAAATAATCTGCGGGAATCTAACCGCCGAATTCATTAAATCTCGAAACCCTTTTCCAATTACTTTGTTAACTATTAAAATACCCCAAATCATGGACAAAGAAAAATTGATACAAGAAGCCTACTTAGTTGCACATAAAATAGAGGAGAATGGTAACTTCCCGAACAATCCTACTTTACCGTTAATGATTTACAAAGGTACATTCAGGTTGCACCCTGATGATACCGAAGAAGTAATCAAGAAAGTTTTCGCACAAAACGGATATACCAATGCCTGGGTTGATGGTATTTTTGATTACCACCACTACCACAGCAATACGCACGAAGTAATGGGTGTATTTTGTGGCAAGGCCGATGTACAGTTTGGAGGCGATCATGGTGTTTGTATAGAGCTCGATAAAGGTGATGTAATTATCATCCCCGCAGGTGTAGCACATAAAAAACTGAACTCAACCGACGACTTCACCGTTGTTGGTGCATACCCGAATGGTTCAGACTACGATATTAAATATGGCGAAGCCGAAGAGCGTCCTGAAGCAGATGAAACCATTGCCAAAGTGAAAAATCCGGACAGCGACCCCGTTTATGGAAGTAAAGGTCACTTATTTGAATGCTGGTACAACCAAAATTGCGAAAATGTGTAAAACTCTTTCGTTTTAACCGTCTAAAATTCTTTAATTTTCGGGTTTTAAATACACTATCCCTAATATAAATGAATTTTCGATATATATGTTCAGCATTAGCCCTCTCTGTAACTTTACTAACTGCATGTTCAAGCAAAAAATCTGAAGAGAAAAAGGCCGCTGAAAAAAAAATCCGCACCAAAGACGACGACAAAGCAGATAGCCTTTTATTGGTTTATAATCCACAAAAGGGGGATAAATGGATTGCTGATTTTGTAGATAACCTACACCGGAAATTCAATTTCAACGGAAATATGCTGGTAGCTAAAGATGGAAAAATTCTTTACGAAAAAGCCGTTGGATGGGCCGATTACCTGCACCGCGATAGTTTAACCATAAACTCAGAATTTGAGCTGGCTTCAATTACCAAAACCTTTACCAGCACAGCCATTATGCAATTGGTAGAAGCCGGAAAACTTTCGTTAAACGATAATGTAAAAAAATTCTATCCTAATTTCCCATACGAGGGCATAACCGTGAAATTATTGCTTTCTCACCGCAGCGGCATGATGAACTATGTGTACTTTATAGATGATATCTGGCGTAAAGAAAAACGCAATATGAAAAAAGGTGTAACCAATCAGGAAGTAATGAATGTTATTGCTGAACGAAAACCAACCCCATACACTAAACCAGATAACCGTTTTCACTATAACAACTCAAACTTTATGGTTTTGGGTGCCATTATAGAAAAGGTTACCGGACAACGTTACTCGCAGTATATGATGGAGCATGTGTTTAAACCAGCTGGATTAAAGCACACGCATGTATATAGCACCACTGAGTATGAAAAAATTCCGGTTGATGTGGTTGGTCATGACCGTAATAGTTTCAGATATTCTGTTGCGCAGAATTTTTTAGACGGCCCGGTTGGGGATAAAGGCATTTATAGCACGGTACACGATCTGGTATTATTTGATAAATACTTGAAAAACGGAAGATTACTGACCAAAAAGAGTCTCGATTCGGCGTATGTAGGTCGCAATAAACCTATAAACGGTCATTTTAACTATGGCTATGGCTGGAGAATGTTCGACGGCGAAAACATGGACAAAGTAGTTTACCACACAGGTTGGTGGCATGGTTTCCGCCATATTTATGTGCGAGATTTAAACAAAAACATTGTAATCATATTTTTAGGCAATCTTACTAACGGAAGTTTGATGCATCTTGATGAGCTGTACAAACATTTCAATATGCCGGTTATCCGTAAAGGGGCTTACCATGGCAATGGAAGTTTGCCGGGAAGCGACGAGGATTAAATTTATGGCAAAAACAAAATGGATTATCGGACCAGGAACATTAACCATCTATCCTAAAAGAAATTTAAGGGTAGTTGGCATTATTTTTTTTGTACTGATTGGGGCCTTTATTTTCTTTTTATCGAGATCGGTACAGGGCTATTCGGCTGGCCTTACTTTTGGATATTATAGCTTCCTATTATTAATTCCCTTACTGCTGATCTTAATGGCCGAAACGAAAGTTATTTTTGATGGAAACAGCAGGATTTTATATAAAAGAATTGCGTTTTTGCCAACGGGGTCAATCCCTTTTGATGATATCGCTTCAGTAGAACCATACGAAGTACTCGGAAGCGGTTTCAATTATAAACTGTTTAAAAAAAGTAACAGGCATGGCAGAGGCTTACTCGTTTCTTCCGGATATAGCAAAGCCACCGATGTCAATCTGATCGCTTTTCAGCAGGAGGTATTGCCAAAAATTGATGAACTTGTTTTCGCCAATGCACCTGTAATTCCCAAACAGACCATTTACGATTTTAGGTTTTTTAGAGAAGAAGGGGGCATTTACCTGTTGCGGGATAATAAGATAGGAAGTTTTATTGTCGGATTAATTTTGATCGGTGCTACCATTGCGATATTGTTTAGTCCAGATTTTTTGGCAAATGAAGGATCTATTCAAAAAATACTCCTCACCTATTTTCCAGCAGCGATCGGCTTAGCGCTTCTTTTTGCAGCAACCTCCAATATCCGCTTTGATAAAAGCCAAAGGATAATTATCCGTTCTACTCTTGCGGGCCGCGTGGTAAAAGAATATCCGTTTGACGACCTGATCCGTTTTCAGGTGATCCGCAAAACAACCAATCTTATTTATTCAGGCACCGAAGTTAGGGCAGAAATTTTACTGCCTGCCAAAAACAAAACAACCACCTTAAACCTTAAACACTTTACAGGTACTAAAAGAATTGAGCGGTTTCTTGATGAAGCCAATACGATTTTAGGCAGAATCTAGTTTTATTATAAAAATTACAACGTATGTTCGATAAATTATTTGCGGCTCAACAAAAAGCCGAAGAAATTAAAAAACGCCTGGATACGATCTCGGTATTTGGCGAAGTTGAAAATGGTGCGATAAAAATCACTGCTACAGCAAACAAGGCAATCACCGGAATTTCCATTGATGAGGAGTTTTTGAAAAATGCCGATAAGGAAGAATTAGAAGAACTTTTATTAACAGCTATTAATAAAGCTATGGCAAGTGCTGAACAAGTTAGTGCCGCCGAAATGCAGGCATCGGCGCAGGATATGCTTGGCGGCTTAGGCGGTATGTTTGGGCAATAAAACCATAAGGCAACTTAACTGTTTATTCTAAGAACAATCGATCTTGCTACTTGAAACTCAAATCCTGATACTATTATTATGAAATACACTTATTACGGCCAGTCTTGCTTCTTATTAGAGGCAGCCGGCAAAAAATTACTATTCGATCCGTTTATATCGCACAATCCATTAGCTAAAAATATAGATACTAAAGCCATTGAGGCCGATTATATATTGGTTAGCCATGGCCATGGCGATCATGTAGGCGATCTGATAGCACTGGCAAAGCAAACGCAAGCCACCGTTATTGCCATGCCAGAGGTAATAGATTGGGCAAGCAAACAAGGCGTAGAAAAAGTACATGGAATGAATTTTGGTAAATTTACGTTTGATTGGGGAACTGTACGCATGGTGCCTGCAACCCACTCATCGGGTTTACCAGATGGAAGTTACGGCGGAAACCCTGCGGGCTTTGTGCTTGAAGTGGATGGCAAACAGATTTACTTTGCAGGCGATACAGGTTTAACCATCGAGATGAAAGTCTTGGCTGATATTTACAACCTGGATTATGCCATTTTACCGATCGGCGGAAATTATACCATGGATGTTGATGATGCTCTGGTTGCGACTAAATATTTCGACTGTGATAATGTAATCGGCGTACACTATAATACTTTTCCGGTAATCGAAATTGATACCAAAGCGGCTTTGGATAAATTTAAGCGCGAAAACAAAACCTTATTGTTGCCAGAAATTGGTGAAACGATAAATTTATAGGCTCGAGCGGATGACAAATCCGCCCACAATAACGTTTTAGAGCATATACCAAAACAAAAAAAGGGCCTCCGATTTTCATTGGAGACCCTTCAAATTATAAACCTGAACCTAATTCTTTTTAGCAGCAGCTTTATTTGCTTTGTAACGCATATCGGCTGTTCCGTCTTTTTTAGTTGGACCAGCAACTTTAGTTACCGCTTTTGCTTTATTTTCTTTAAAACGCATATCTGGCGTGCCATCTGCTTTTACTTTAGCAGCTGTAGTAGTTGTTTTAGTTTCTACTTTTTTAGCCTCCTGTTTTACACCTGCTTTAACTGGTGCAGTTGTAGTTTTTACTTCTTTTTTAGCAACTGTTTTAGCTTTAGCTGGGGCTGTTGTTGCTGGTGTTTGAGCAAATGCTGTTGTTAAACCAAATGCTGCGATTGCGATTAAACTCAATAACTTTTTCATGTTTTTTAGATTTTTTTTTTAATTATCATGAAGCTTCTTCGTTCACTCAGAGGTTTCATAATCTTTAATTTTTGTTTACTCGTTAATTGTTGATATAAAATTGATTAATTGATATGAAGTTTTAATGAAGATAACGAATATTTTTATTTTTTTAATGCGCAGCTAACCAATTATCTCCTTCACCAATTTCTACTACAATGGGTACAGTTAGTTTAATGGCATTGGCCATTTTATCCTGAATAATTGCCTTCATCGCTTCCTTTTCCGATCTCACCACATCAAACACCAACTCATCATGCACCTGCATGGTCATGGTTGACTGTAAATTCTGCGCTTTCATTTCTTTATGGATGTTGATCATCGCAATCTTGATCATATCAGCCGCAGAACCTTGAATGGGTGCGTTAATGGCATTTCGTTCTGCAAAACCTCTTACAGTTTGGTTGGCAGAGTTAATGTCTCTTAAATAACGTCTTCTGCCCATTATCGTTTCTACAAATCCGTTCTCACGTGCGAAGTTCATGGTATCGCTCATGTAACGTTTAATACCCGGATATTGCGTAAAATATTGTTCAATAATTTCGGCAGCTTCCTTACGTGGAATACCTAAATTTTGCGATAGACCAAAAGCAGACTGTCCGTAGATAATTCCGAAGTTAACCGCTTTGGCATTTCTGCGCTGCGTTCCGTCTACTTCTTCGATACTTACACCATATACTTTAGCTGCTGTTGCCGTATGGATATCGATCCCTTTGCTAAAAGCATCGAGCATATTCTCTTCCTTACTTATTTCGGCAATAATGCGTAATTCTATCTGCGAATAATCGGCTGATAACAAAATGTGGTTTTCATCCCTTGCAATAAAAGCTTTACGTACCTCTCTGCCTCGTTCGGTACGGATCGGAATATTCTGTAGATTAGGATTGTTGGAACTTAATCTTCCAGTTGCCGCAACAGCCTGGTTATAAGAAGTATGCACCCTCCCTGTTTTAGGGTTAACCATCAAAGGTAATGCATCCACATAGGTCGATTTAAGTTTCTGTAACTGGCGGAAGTCTAAAATATCCTGTACAATATCACTTTTGCTGGCTAAGGCCATTAAAACGTCTTCTCCGGTTTGGTACTGACCGGTTTTTGTTTTTTTTGCTTTCGGATCTAACTGAAGTTTATCAAATAAAACCTCTCCCAATTGCTTTGGCGAGGCGAGGTTAAATTTAACTCCTGCTTTATCGTAAACATTCTGTTCGAACTTGATAATTTCAGTTTCGAGCTCTTTAGAATAAGCTTTTAAGGTTTCCATATCAATACGAACACCTTCTTTTTCTATATCTGCCAAAACATAAACCAAGGGGTTCTCAATCTCTTCGGCTAGTTTGGCTGCATTTAGTTCTTTTAATTTCGGTTCAAAGATGTGCGCTAATTGCAATGTCACATCAGCATCTTCGGCTGCATAATCTACAACATCTATTACCGGCACATCACGCATGGTGCCTTGGTTTTTGCCTTTTGCACCAATCAATTTAGTAATAGAGATGGGTGAATAACCCAGGTAGTTTTCTGATAAAACATCCATACCATGGCGGGTATCAGGGTCGATTAAATAGTGCGCAAGCATGGTATCAAAAAGTTTCCCCTTCACCTGAACACCATACCATTTCAATACTAAAATATCATATTTGGTATTCTGACCAATTTTTTCAATTTCTTCATTTTCCAATACAACCCTAAATTCGTCAACGATAACCTGAGCCGCTTCTCTCTCTGCAGGAACCGGAATATAATAACCTGTTCCAGGTTTTATGGAGAACGATAAACCAACTAAATCGGCCATGTTTGCATCAGTACCTGTAGTTTCCGTATCAAATGAGATGCGTTTTTCGGCAAGCAATAATTTGATTAAATCTGCACGTTGCTGGGCAGTATCAACCAACTGATAATCGTGTTCTGTATTTTCGATGGTTTTAGCCGGAAGCTTTTCTGCCGGTTCTTCTTCAAGTGTGTTGGTGTATTGAATGGCTTCGCCAGCTTGGTTACCGAATAAATCTGTCTGCGTACCTTCCTGAAAGCGTGCGGTAGTAACCGAAAATTCATCGCCAAATACCCTGCGCCCTAAAGTCCTGAATTCTAATTCGGTAAATAGCGGTTCTAATAAATCGCGGCTTGGATCGCAGAGTTCTAGACTGGCTTCATCCAATTCAACCGGAACATCCAACAGAATTGTTGCTAGTTTTTTTGAGATTAAACCTTGTTCTGCAAAATTCTCTACGTTTTCGCGCTGTTTTCCTTTTAGCTCATGGGAGTTTGCGATAATATTCTCCATAGAACCGTATTGTTTGATCAAAGCTTTCGCCGTTTTCTCGCCTATGCCTGGAATTCCCGGTATATTATCTACCGCATCGCCCCATAATCCTAAAATATCGATTACCTGCAGCACATTTTCTATCTCCCATTTGGCCAATACTTCCTTTACGCCCAATATTTCCATATCGTTACCCATACGGGAAGGTTTGTAAATAAAAATATTTTCGGAAACCAATTGCGCAAAATCCTTATCCGGGGTCATACAGTAAACCTGATAGCCTTTTTGTTCGGCTTTTTTAGCCAGTGTACCAATAATATCATCGGCCTCGTAACCATCAGAGGTAATTACGGGAATATTAAAACCTGTAATTAATTTAATCACATAAGGCATTGCCGCAGCCAGATCTTCGGGCATAGCCTGCCGGTGTGCTTTATACGCTTCGAAAGAAGTATGCCTTTCAGTTGGCGCCTCAGTATCGAAAACAACAGCAATGTGTGTTGGTTTTTCTTTCTTTAAAACATCTAACAAAGTATTGGTAAAGCCCATTACTGCCGATGTATTAATGCCTGTTGAGGTAAAACGAGGGTTTTTACTTAATGCAAAATGCGCCCTGTACATCAGCGCCATACCATCTAGGAGAAAGAGTTTTTTATTCATGTGATTACACCGGTTTAATGATTACACCGACAAATAAATTTATCGAGTGATAAAAGTAACCAAAGTTAGTCATATCACTAAAATGCTTTTTCAACAAAAAAATAAATTATTTATTGAAATCTCTTATTTTAAGCATCATCTAAATAAAAACGCTTTTTATGAAAACATGCTACACCTTAATCCTTTGCTTGATAGCTTGCCTAACCAAGGCCCAACTCCCATCTGATACCTTGATGACCTACATCACTTTCGAAAACCTAAAAGGACCAGATAATGCTTATGGTGCATCAATGGATCGGCCAATAGGTAGTGGGGCTTTTAAAAACATAAGTGACCGAGATAATTTAAAAGTAAGAATGGCCAAACTCGAAAATTCTTACCGCTGGCCAGATGGATCAAAAATCGACTTTACTAAGAGAAATAGTCAGCATTCAAGTACTGGCATTGTAGATCGCTATACTTTGATAAATCCCAACTCAAAAGATACTGTATTCCTCTTTGTTGATCCTTATAAAACCGATTCCACATTTTATATCCCAAAGGGATTGGTTGCTGTTAGCAAAGAAGTTTTGGCAAAAGAAATTGCAGTACAGCTAAAATCAATCGAGGATATCAACACCGCTAAAGATGCTCTTAGTAATGAGCAGGAAAACATTAACAAGATTGCCAATTACATTGCCGGTAATGTAGGACTTGTTAATTTTATTGATCGGGAAAATTTGCGCAAAGTGATGACTGATACTCAAGCTGATCCAGAACTAAAGAATTATTTGTTTAAGCTTTATGTTTTGAATAAGTTCTATGCATTGGGCAAGAATATCGCCAATACAAAAGCTTATGCTTTAAATAAAATGAAAGAATCGTTTGTTAATTTCCAAAAAGAGCATCCTGATGTAGCAACCGGCAATATCAAAATTAATCTGAATTAGTATGTTTTGGAATTAAGTTCCGTTATTTGTGAAAAGCAATTGATCATATGAAATTTCTATTATCTGTTTTCCTTTTCTTATTTACGCTAAATCAACTTTCAGCTCAGGATTTTATCGTCAAAAACAATGATGATGTCATCCGTGGGACGATAAAAGGCACCGATTATTTTTCGGTTTTTATCAGTGCCAATGATGAAGCTGATGTAATTTTGCCTGCAAAGGATGTTAAGAACTTCTTCTGGAACGGTGATAGCTTTGTAAGCAAGGGTTTTGCAAATGGGCGCAATTTCGAATATCGTTTTGTTAAGGTAATCGAAATGGGAACGGTTAATCTTTATTCTTTTGGCGGAGGTACCTTAGTTCCTGAAGTTAAAGAGAAAAAAGTAAAATTCAGGCCATCAATTGGTATTGGAACAGGAACCGGCGGTTATGGTGGCATGGGTATGGGTGGAGGCATTAGCATCGGTGGTGGCCGTAATGCGGCACCAGAAAGACCTGCAGGTGCGCCAGTTATCCGTTACTTTATAGAAAAACCAGGTGCTGGTCCTTTACAGGAAGTGCCGATGAAAGCAATAACCGATGACACGAAAAAAGCTGAAGTTAAAAATATCTTACTGCAAAAGATCGGCGATCAGCCTACTTTAAAAACTAAAGTTGAAGCTGGAACAGATTTTAATAGCAGAGATGTAATAGAATGGGTTAAGGAATATAACGCGACAAAGAAATAGCGCTAGGATTAACTGATTTCAGGATTGCAAGATCGTTTAAATAATATCTTCGCGCTTTAGCTTTACATAAATGGCTAAACTGATAACTTTATCGTTTTTAATTTCACAGTTCTCCATTGTTTTCTGATAATCAAAATCAAGTTTTTGCAGCACCTTTTTGCTGTTTTCATTTTGAGTTTCAACCATAGCCTCGATTTTTCTTAAGCCTAATTTCTCAAAGGCATAATTGCAAATGGGATTTGCTACCTCTTTAATGATGCCTTTTCCCCAATGTTCGGGCAAGAGCCAAAAACCTATTTCAGCCTTTTGATCCGTTTTACTTAAATCATTAAATCCTATGGCGCCTAAGAGACCAAGGTTTTCTTTATCACAAATTGCCCACCAGATACCTGTTTCATTTTTTTGAAGGTCATTGAACCAGATCAATTGCTCGTTGGTTTCCTCTAGGGTTGCATAGTGCACACCATAATAGCGAATCACATCCGGATGGGATAATCCTTTAAAAACAAATGCCAGATCGTCAGAACAAAATTGCCTCAATAAAAATCTATCCGTGTATATTGTAGTTGAAGCAAACATTACCTTGCACAACAGTTTAATAAGTGGTCATTCACCATCCCGGTTGCCTGCATATGTGCATAACAGATTGTGGTGCCGAAAAATTTGAAGCCACGTTTTTTCATGTCTTTACTGATCTGATCGGAGAGTTCGGTTCTTGGCGGAACATCGCCCATTTTTTCAATTTTATTTTGAATCGGTTTACCACCTGGAACAAAGCCCCACATGTATTTAGAGAAACTGCCAAATTCCCTCTGGATCTCGATAAACAGTTTAGCATTGGTAATGGCACCGTTAACTTTTAAACGATTGCGGATAATGCCTTCATCGTTCATCAGTCTTTCCACATCCTTTTCGGTAAAGGCCGCCACTTTGTTAACATCAAAATTGGCAAAGGCTTTACGGTAGTTTTCCCTTCTGCGAAGAATAGTAATCCAGCTTAAGCCTGCTTGTGCACCTTCGAGGATCAGGAATTCGAATAAAATTTTATCATCATAAACAGGCTTTCCCCATTCTTCATCGTGGTATTTGATGTAAAGTGGGTCGTTTCCGGCCCAGCTGCAGCGGATAATTGAGTTTTCCATACGGTATTTAAGTGAGATTTTATTTCAATATTTTTAGATAAGATGCTGAAATAATTAACAATGACTGATTTATATAATGGGGTCGTCATCTCGACTGAAGCGCAGCGAAATGGAGAGATCTATCTAGGCAGATTTCTCGGCTGCGTTACACTCCGCTCGAAATGACGACTTTGTGTATTGCGATTCTTCTCGGTGATATACGCCTAAACTCCCGCCTCCAGACTCAACTCATCCCAATACTCCACGGCTCTCCTATAATGCGGAATTACAATACTGCCGCCCACAAGATTGGCGATCATGAAAATTTCGTTCATCTCATCATGATTTACACCAGCATCGAAACATTTGCCCAAATGGTATTTAATGCAATCATCACACCGCAAAACCATTGAGGCTACCAGGCCTAACATCTCTTTCGTTTTAACATCTAACGCTCCGTCGGCATAGGAGGTTGTATCGAGCGCAAAAAATCGTTTAATATTTGTATTCGCTGTTTCCATAATCCTATCGTTCATTTTTTCACGATAACTATTAAATTCTTCTACAAGCTTTCCCATATTTTAAAATCTTTTTTAACTGTTATTTGTTAGTCATATAAACATTTGATTATGAAAATGATATCTCCAAAATTTCATGCCGTTTTAGATTACCTATTGGTAATGCTTTTATTGGCTTCGCCTGATATTTTTGGTCTTTCTAAAACTGCCTCAACACTGGCATACGCGCTGGGCATTATTCATTTCTTATTAACGGTAAGCACTAATTTTAGTGGGGGTATTTTTAAAATCATTAACCTTAAACTTCATGGCCTTATCGAGTTTTTCGTCAGTATTGTTCTTGTTATTTTAGCTTTTACACTTTTTAAAGGAAATTTAACCGACGAAATTTTCTATGCCTGCTTAGGTTTATTGATTCTGATTATTTTTACCCTTACTGATTATAAACGAAGTTTGCCCGTTATACTGTAATTTCTTCAAGCGGATTCCAGAATACTTTTTTAAAGTTTACCACCTTATCGTTCTTCACTTCAACGCCTTCTTTCCTTAACAGCTCCTCCATCAGCTCTGGCGGTTTGAAATGAAACTTTCCGGTTAGCAAGCCACTACTGTTTACTACCCTGTGCGCAGGTACACTAGGGTGGGCCGTTCCGGCATAAAGCATGGCATGTCCAACCATTCTTGATGATTTTGCCGCACCTAAACTTTTTGCGATAGCTCCATAAGATGTGACCCTTCCTTTCGGAATTAACCGGGCAATCTCATAAACCTGTTCGTAAAAGTTGGTATCCATTATTCAAAAGAAAATTGAATATAATTAATATTTTTATCGTGTAACAAGTATTTTTTCTCGTAATAGGTTTTGATTGACAATACTTCATCAACCAGTTCAGAAGTATACAGATGATCGGTGTTTTTATGTACAGGCAATCCTAATTCTGCCACCTTTTCGCAAGTATAAGCATACAGTTGGTCGTTATCTGTTTTCAAATTAACATTGCCACCTGGTTTTAAAACAAGTTTATAACGGTTCAGGAATGCGGGGAAAGTCAAGCGTTTTTTCTCACGGCTATCCTGTGGTTGTGGATCGGGGAAAGTGATCCAGATCTCATCAATTTCTCCTTCACTGAAATACTCCAGTAAATTTTCAATCTGGATTCTTAAAAAAGCAACGTTGTTAATTCCATCTTCAATAGCTGTTTTTGCCCCTCTCCAAATGCGGTTACCTTTATAATCAACACCTATAAAGTTTTTTTCAGGAAATAACCTGGCTAAGTTCACCGAATATTCGCCTTTTCCACACGCCAGTTCGAGTACAATAGGATTCGTATTTTTAAAATGTGCAGAAGCCCAGTTTCCCTTTAAAGTTTTTCCTTGTTCTAATTGATATACGTTTGCAAATGTTTCGATTTCTGCAAAACGCCTAAGTTTATCTTTACCCAAAAGTTTTTTTTCTGCAAAAATACAATTAAATCAATAATCAAAGTTTCTTTTACCAGAAAGATTAATGTCATTCTTATTTAGGAATTGTATTTTTGTAACCTATAAAAAATACCGTGGAAAAAAACGCTAAAATATATGTTGCAGGTCATCGTGGTATGGTAGGTTCGGCCATTTACCGCAAACTGCAAAAAGAAGGTTACGAGAATATCATAACTAAAACTTCGAGCGAGCTAGATTTACGCAACCAACAAGCAGTTACCGATTTCTTTGCAGCAGAAAAACCAGATTATGTATTTCTTGCTGCAGCAAAAGTTGGTGGGATTGTAGCCAACAATACATACAGGGCCGATTTTCTCTACGAGAATTTAGCCATACAAAATAATGTGATCCACAATGCTTATGTAAATGGCGTTAAGAAGCTTATGTTTTTGGGATCAAGCTGTATTTACCCTAAAATGGCCCCACAGCCTTTAAAAGAAGATTACCTTTTAACCGGAACATTAGAGCACACCAACGAGCCTTATGCCATTGCAAAAATTGCAGGGATCAAAATGTGCGATGCCTACCGCGATCAGTATGGCTGTAATTTTATTTCGGTAATGCCAACAAATTTGTATGGCTTTAATGATAATTATCACCCTCAAAACTCTCACGTTTTACCTGCTTTGATCCGTAAGGTACACGAAGCAAAAGCTAACAACGAAAAAGAGATTGTGGTTTGGGGATCAGGATCACCTATGCGCGAATTTTTGTTTGCAGATGATCTGGCAGATGCCTGTTATTTCCTGATGCAAAACTACAACGAGCCACATTTGATTAATGTGGGTACGGGACACGATTTAACCATTAAAGATCTAGCTTTATTAATCAAAGACGTATTGGGCTTTGAAGGCGAATTGGTATTCGATGCAAGCAAACCTGATGGAACGCCACGTAAGTTGATGGACGTAAGCAAACTTCATAATTTAGGCTGGAAACATAAAATCGAACTTAAAGAAGGTATTGCCCTGGCTTATCAGGATTTTGAAAGCCGATACTAAAATAAATTTACAACGAGGTTGTCTCATAAATTGCAATTGAATTTGTCAGGTTGAGCCTCCCGAAGAATCGGGACAAGTTGTCGAAACGCCTTATAGGACATTTAAAACAGGTCCTTCGACAAGCTCAGGATGACAATTCTATATTTATGATACAGCCTCTTTATATTTACAGCTTATTTTTTAACAGTGGGATCATAAATCGCTACTGCCACCCGGCTATCGGCACAGCCGTAGTATAAAAACCATTTCTTTTTGAAATAAACCAGTCCTTCTATAAAAACCGTGCCTGACGGGTATTGCCCACTTTTTTCAAAAGGTGCAGTAGGCACGAAAAAAGGTTGATCGAGCCGCGCGATCACTTTTGAAGGATTTTTCAGATCGAATAATACTTGCCCGGCCGAATAGGTATTGGCCACATAATTGGTATCCCTTTCGGCATCGCTCCTGTTTTTACCATTGTATAAAACTAAAATACCTTTATCGGTAACAATTGCCGGCGGACCACATTCGGTCAGGTCGCTATCGAAATAATTTTTTCGGGGCTTCACAATTAAGTCTAAATCACCTTTTGTATTTAAAGTTGGCTCCCAGTTGATAAGATCGACCGAGGTTGCAATATTCATGAAACGTTCGCCCCAGTACATCATATACTTGCCGTTTATTTTGGCAATTACCAGTTTACCATTTTCTACCCTGGTTACAATGGAACCAGATTTGCATTTGAGATCCCGAAATCTACCACCATAGGTCTTACTAAACGCAGCACCGTATTTGGTCCAGTGCTTCAAATCTTTGGAAGTAGCTACAGCCAAGCGGAATATATTTCGGTTCCATTGGGTATACAGCATCACATACACACCCTCTGCAGTAACCGCAATGCGTGGGTCTTCGCAGCCACCCGGCCATTCATACGCTTTCTGATTATCTTCATTAGGATAGAGCACAGGTTCTGGATTCCGCTTCATTTTAATGCCATCAATACTTTCGGCAATGCCTATTCTTGAAGTACGCTTACCAATACCAATGCCAGACCGGTCTTCTCCGCGATAAAGTACATATACTTTATTTTTGCTTACCGCAGCAGCAGGATTAAAAACATCGCCGGCTTCCCACGCAATTTTTTGTTTACTCATCGGGTCGAAGAAAAGACTTTCGGTTTTTGGAGAAATAATGGGATTAACATTTTCCGGTCGTAAAAATGGCCCTAGTGCCCATTCGGGAAATTGACTCTGGGCATTTGCTGTAAAGGCCAGCGGAAGAAAAAATACAAGAAGAAATAAATGTAAAGCGATTCTTTTCATAAAACTAAAATACCTAATTAATCTGGCAAACAGGTGATGGTTAGATTATCGCTAATTAAATCAATGATACTTAATTATTCTATTCAACCTTTTGTTTAAATGTCTCATTCAATAAAGAATTTATCATCTAAATCAACACCTCATTCCTTAGCCTCTCAGATCATTTTTTATTATAGGTAAAATTTATATATTTGAAAATATAAATAAATTTTACCTATATGACTTTAGTTCAGCTAGAATATATCGTTGCTGTAGATACTTACAGAAGTTTTGTTACCGCTGCAGATAAATGTTTCGTAACGCAACCTACTTTAAGTATGCAGGTGCAAAAACTGGAGGAACTGATCAGCGTTAAAATCTTCGACAGGAGCAAACAACCCGTGAGCCCGACCGAAATTGGCGCCCAGATTATTGCCCAGGCCAGGATTATTTTACAGGAAAGCGGAAAAATAAAAGAACTGATCAGCAGTCAGCAGCAGGATGTTCTTGGCGAGCTAAGAATAGGCGTAATTCCAACTGTTGCACCTTACTTACTCCCAGAAGTAATTTCTGCCATGCTGGATAAATATCCTGAATTAAAGCTTTTAATCTGGGAATATACCACCGAAGATATTATTCACCACCTCAAAACAGGTGTCCTGGATTGCGGTATTTTAGCTACGCCACTTACCGATCCGAACATTACCGAAATCCCATTATATTACGAAAACTTTGTAAGCTATATCAGCAAAAACAGCAAGCTTTATAAAAAGAAGGCCGTTGACGCTGAAGATCTGAACGATGAAAACATCTGGCTTTTGAACGAAGGTCATTGCATGCGCAATCAGGTATTGAACATTTGCCGTTCTACAAAAAACAACAGATTACAGGGGCTGGAATACAATACAGGCAGTGTAGAAACCTTGGTGCGTATGGTTGATTTAAATGGAGGTGCAACATTATTGCCCGAGCTGGCCATAGCAGAGTTAAATGCAAAGCAGACCAATAAGATTCGTCATTTTAAATCACCTGAACCTGTTCGCGAAATCAGCCTGGTAACCCATAAAAACTTTATTAAAAAACGGATGCTTAATGCTTTAAAAGATGAGATTTTAGAAATTATCCCAAAAGCCATGAAGCAGAAAAAGAAAAAAGATATAGTTGGGATTTAGACTCCTTGCGAAGTTTCAGAAGAATAAGCGAGGGAAAAACTTCGCAAGATTTTAATACGATCGTCATTGACGACTTTCCTGCAGTATCGGGATAATACTTAGTAAGTGCTAAATCAATAAAAGAACCATTTAAACTCCAGAAGCTAATTCCTTGTCCTTATCTACATGATCAGCCAACTTATAGCCAGATGTTGCAGGATTCTTATCTTCTAAAAAGATCAAAATAATTAATGAAATAATGGGGATTAAAAAGGAAATAAAAAACCAGAACCAAAAATTACGGCCTGTTCGCTTTGCCAGAAAACCTGCAAGTAACTGTGGCGACAATAGTAGTCCGAGTACAATAGTGCCTAAGATTATCTCTGGCATTTGTTATTGATTAATCGATTACAAAGCTAGTTTACTAAAAAACACTACTGATTTTGTTTTTCTACCGGAGGTGCAGATAACAACCCTTTAATATCGCTTTCAACTTCCTCTTCTTCGCCTTTTTTCTTTTTCTTATTTTTCGCTTTTAAGCCTTTACCGCTTAAACGTTCCTCAATGATTTTATCGTATTCGGTTTGTTGCTCTGGCCTTAAAACATTACGGATGTTCTTTGATGTTTCGTTCTGTAGTTTATAGAATTTATCTACATCCTCTTCGCGCGAGTTGCCTGCCTGTTGCCTTTTAATTAAATCAGCCTGTTCTTTCGCCTGGTTATAGGTAAAGCTGTAGATTACGCTTTTTTGCGTTCCATTTAGCTTTAACCGCTTATCCAGATCCTCCACATTCTTCTGTGCAATTTCCCCTGGAGTAGGTACTTTATTCTGTTGTGCACGCACCAACCCATTTACACCAACAATAACTAAAAATAAAATTACAAGCCTTTTCATTTTGAACATTTTATATCTGCGAAGTTACTTAATTATCTTAAAACAAGAAAGTCCCGATTTGCACCGGGACTTTCCTAAATTTTATTGGATGTTATAGCCTATAAAGCTTTTTTGTAAAGCTCAGCAACTGCATCCCAGTTAATTACATTCCAAATCGCCGCTAAATAATCAGGGCGTTTGTTCTGGTATTTTAAGTAATATGCGTGCTCCCAAACATCGATACCCAAAATTGGCGTTCCTTTAACTTCAGCAATGTCCATTAAAGGGTTATCTTGGTTTGGTGTAGAAGAAACTTGAAGTTTTTTATCAGCACCAACTGATAACCAGGCCCAGCCAGAACCAAAACGGGTAGCGCCAGCTTCTTGTAATTTAGTTTTAAGATCAGCAAATGAACCAAAAGTTTCGTTAATTGCTTTAGCTAAATCGCCAGTTGGCTCACCACCTTTATTTGGACCTAAAATGTTCCAAAACAAAGAGTGATTATAGTGACCTCCACCGTTGTTTCTCACAGCAGCTGGGAATTTTGAAATGTGTTTTACAATTTCTTCGATACTAGAAGTCGCTTCCGGCTTACCTTCTAAAGCTTTGTTTAGGTTGGTAACGTAAGCCTGATGGTGTTTATCATGGTGGATTTCCATGGTAGTTTTATCAATATGCGGTTCTAATGCATCGGTTGCGTAATGTAACGCAGGTAATTCAAAAGCCATAATGTTTTATGTTTAAAGATTTAAAAATGTTTCTTGTAGCAAATATAACATTAGAACGTTAAGATTTGTTCATGTTATTATCATCAAATCGTTTTCTGCTCAGTTGTTGTAAAGTCGGAAGGGTTGAAAGTTGTAAGGTTCAGGGCGATAGCCAAGTGGTTTTTAATGAAAAAATTGATCTTTAGTCAATGGTTGATAGTCAATAGTAAAATAGCCCATTTGGCTACGAACTATAAACCATGAGCCATTAACTCATCTCCTCTACCTCTTCTTCGCAAAAAAATCTTTCATTAACGCCGCACATTCCTCTGCCATTACCCCACCTTTCAATATCGTTTTAGGATGCAACAGATTGGCATTTTTGGAGATAAAGCCTCTTTTTTCTTCTCTGGCACCATACACAATACGGCTAATCTGTGTCCAATAACTTGCACCGGCACACATTACACAAGGCTCGATGGTTACATATAAGGTACAATCCCTTAAATATTTCCCGCCTATGGTTTGCGCTGCAGAGGTAAATGCCTGCATTTCTGCATGCGCAGTAACATCATTAAAGCGCTCAGTTAAATTGTAGCCCCGACCAATAATCCTGTTTTTACTAACCACTATTGCACCGATTGGAATTTCATCTTCAGCCAAAGCTTTTTTTGCTTCTTCCAGGGCCAATTTCATGTAATGAATATCTTCTTCCTCTGGGGCGGTATTTTCGAAATTGTAAAAACTCATGTGGCAAATATAGGGTAACACTTCCGAAGTTTTACTAGCCCTTTGCTCTTGGAAACTTCGGAAGTCTAGTCGAGGTTTTGGAGCGCAATTTCAGCGCTTATCGGCAGCTTCAGTCCTGCTTTCTGTTCCAAGTACGCACTCGTTCCTCGTTTGCGCGCTTTCCACTTCAATCAGGGCTATTAAAAAAGCCTGCGTTCAATAAGAACCGCAATGGGTAAGTGTACTGCCTATTTCCCGCAGATCGGCGCTGATTAATCTCGCAGATTAAAAAGATTTTCATGTTGTTATATCTATATAAATCTACGTTTTAATCTTTTTGCATCTGCGGGAAAGAGTCTCCGCTAAACTTCAGAAGTCGGCTAAATTAACTTACTTCCGTTAGGAACTTTACCTTGTACGGCAGTCAATACAATATCACCGTTTTCGTCGGCAAAACCGGTAACCAAAAATTCGGACATAAATTTTCCGATCTGTTTTTTAGGGAAGTTGATCACCCCTACAATCTGTTTTCCTGGTAATTCGTCCAAGGAATAGTTTTTGGTAATCTGCGCACTGCTCATTTTAATACCGAATTCTCCAAAGTCTACCTTAACTTTATAGGCAGGCCGTCGGGCTTCAGGAAATTCGAAGGCCTCTAAAATGGTGCCTACCCTCAATTCTACCTTTTCGAAATCATTCCAGGTTATCTCTTCCATAGCTTAATTTTAATGTAACGGCAAAAATATAAATTATTAAAATATTTCGATTGTAGTTTAAATCAGCGTTAACATTCAATTCAACCGATTGCATTAAATGGAATAGATTTTACAAAAAATTTGCGATTTATATTTTAAGCACTATCTTTATGCAACCGTTTGCATAACCAAATATTAAAATAATTTAAAACCATGTATTTATTAGGGATTGATTTAGGAACCTCATCTATAAAAGTTGCAGTTGTTGATGTAGCTACACAAAAAAACATTGCGACAGCACAATACCCGGAAGAGGAAACAGCAATTAAATCTTTACAATCGGGCTGGGCAGAGCAATCGCCGAATGAATGGTGGCAAAATGTTCAACAGGCAATCCTTAAATTAAAAGCAACCGGCTTATTTGATCCTAAAGAGATTAAAGCCATTGGTATTGCTTACCAAATGCATGGTCTGGTTGTAGTAAATAAAGATCAAAACGTACTCCGCGATAGTATTATCTGGTGCGACAGCAGGGCAGTTGAGCTAGGCAATAGCGCTTTTGAGGCCATTGGAGAGGAAAAATCGTTAAAACACCTGTTAAACTCTCCGGGGAACTTTACAGCCTCAAAGCTAGCCTGGGTAAAAGCAAATGAGCCAGAGATCTATAACCGCATCGATAAAATAATGCTGCCAGGCGATTTTATCGCAATGAAATTAACAGGAGAAATCACAACCAGTATTTCTGCATTATCTGAGGGCATTTTCTGGGATTTTGAAAATCATGAGATTTCCAAAGATGTGATGGATTATTACGGCATCTCACGCAGCCTTATTCCACAGGTGAAACCTTTGTTTTCGGAACACGGCTATTTAAAGGCCGATATTGCAGCGTCACTGGGTCTGTCAGCCAGCATCCCGGTAGCCTATAAATCCGGCGATCAACCCAACAATGCACTTTCTTTGAATGTATTAAAGCCAGGAGAAGTTGCTGCAACGGCCGGAACATCAGGTGTGATCTACGGGGTAAGCAGTAATCTTACCTACGATAAACAATCGAGGGTGAATACCTTTGCACATGTAACCTATTCGGAGGAGAAAAAACACACCGGCGTTTTACTTTGTATCAATGGCACCGGCAGCATGTACCGTTGGGCAAAATATAATTTCGCACCACAGTCTACATATCCTGAACTGAATAACCTGGCATTAAAAGCGCCAATAGGCAGCAATGGCTTAAAAGTGCTTCCTTTCGGAAATGGTGCCGAGCGGATGTTAAACAACAAATATACTGGCGCCCAGTTGTTAGGTATCGACTTAAATCTCCACAATCAATCAGATATTTTTAGGGCTGTACAAGAAGGGATTGCCTTTTCTTTCCGTTATGGATTGGATATTATGAGAGAAAACGGCATGAAACCTAATGTAATCCGCGCTGGGAGGGCCAACCTCTTTTTAAGTGATGTATTTGCACAAACCTTTGTTGACGTTACCGGCATTCCGGTAGAACTTTACGAAAACGACGGGAGTGTAGGCGCAGCCTTAGGTGCCGGTATAGGGGCCGGGATTTTTAAAAGTGCAGAGGAAGCTTTTAACAACCACGAAGTAATTAAAACTTTAAGCCCGCAACATTCGGCAGCATACGAACCCATTTATCAGGATTGGAAAAAAATATTAGAGAAACAATTAGCAATTGGTTAATGGTTGATCGTCCATAACGGGATCGACTATGAAATATTGACCAACAGACCACCAACCAAAAAACAAAAAAACATGACAAAAGTAGTAACAGGAGCAAAAGAATTTTTTAAAGGCATTGAGCAGATCAAGTTTGAAGGTCTGCAAAGCGACAATCCATTAGCATTTAGATGGTACGATGCCAACAAAGTAGTAGCGGGCAAAACCATGAACGAGCATTTTAAATTTGCCTGCGCGTATTGGCATTCATTTAATGGCAACGGTGCCGATCCGTTTGGAGGTGCAACGCACATTTTCCCTTGGGATGAAAAAAAAGATGCAGTAGAAAGGGCAAAAGATAAAATGGATGCAGCCTTTGAATTTATCACTAAAATGCAGATCCCTTATTATTGTTTCCATGACGTGGATGTGGTAGATTATAGCGACGATATTGCCGAAAACGAACGCAGATTACAGGCCCTTGTTGACTATGCCAAGCAAAAACAAGCAGATAGCGGTGTAAAATTACTTTGGGGAACAGCCAATTTATTCAGCCATAAGCGCTACATGAATGGTGCATCTACCAATCCCGATTTCCATGTGCTGGCACACGGAGCTGCACAGGTTAAAGCAGCTTTAGATGCGACCATTGCTCTTGGTGGCGAAAATTATGTGTTCTGGGGAGGAAGAGAAGGCTATATGAGTTTATTGAACACCAACATGAAACGTGAGCAGGAACACCTGGCAAAATTCTTACATACCGCTAAAGATTATGCACGCAAACAGGGTTTCAAAGGTACATTCTTCATTGAACCAAAACCATGCGAACCTTCTAAACATCAATATGATTACGATGCGGCAACAGTGAAGGGCTTTTTACAGCAATATGATCTGCTCGCCGATTTCAAATTAAACTTAGAAGTTAACCATGCTACCTTGGCCGGTCATACTTTCCAGCATGAATTACAGGTTGCAGTAGATAATGGCTTATTAGGTTCTATCGATGCAAACCGTGGCGATTATCAAAATGGCTGGGATACTGATCAGTTTCCGAATGATATTAATGAACTAACGGAAACCATGTTGATCATTTTAGAAGGTGGTGGCTTACAGGGTGGGGGTGTAAACTTCGATGCAAAAATCCGCCGTAACTCTACCGACCCGAAAGACCTGTTCTATGCACACATTGGTGGCATGGATATCTTCGCAAGGGCATTAATTACTGCAGATGCCATTCTTCAAAAATCTGATTACAAAAAAATAAGAACCGACCGCTATGCTTCATTTGATAGTGGAAAGGGTGCCGAATTTGAACAAGGCAAACTAAGTTTAGAAGATTTGAGAAATTACGCTGCAGAAAACGGCGAACCAGAGGTACGCAGCGGAAAGCAAGAATATCTGGAAAACTTAATTAACAGATATATTTAATTTATTTTATAAAATTTAATCTCCGTGGTCTGTGTCCTCACAGACCACTAGCATTTGATTTAATTAGAATGATCTGTGGAGACACAGACCATGAATGAGAACTGGGCGATCTCCATTAATTTAACCCATCCCAATAGTGTTTGGAAAGTAGAATATCTGTTAATTTTTAGCTGCGAAAATTAATAAACGTTACTTTAACACTTTTTAATTCAAAAAAAAGCAGAGATTAATTTATGATTTTACTACATTTAGATTTCTAAACCAAATAACCACTATTATATTAATGAAAAACAATTTATTGGACACGAAGGATTACATTGTATTTGCGGTGTACTTCGTTATTGTGGCTGCTTACGGTCTGTACATCTACAATAAGAAAAAATCCGCATCCACAGGCTCAAAAGATTATTTCTTAGCTGAAGGTTCACTTACTTGGTGGGCAATCGGTGCATCATTAATTGCATCGAATATTTCTGCAGAACAGTTTATCGGCATGAGCGGATCGGGCTTTAAGATGGGATTGGCAATTGCAACTTACGAGTGGATGGCTGCCCTTACACTGGTTATTGTTGCTGTTTTCTTTATTCCGGTTTACCTGAAAAACAAGATCGCCACAATGCCGCAGTTTTTACACCAACGCTACAACGGAACCGTTGCCATGATTATGGCTGTGTTCTGGTTATTGTTGTACGTAGTGGTAAACTTAACGTCGATTCTTTATTTAGGTGCTTTAGCTGTTAGCAGTATCTCTGGATTCGATTTGACTTTCTGTATGTATGCCATTGCAGCTTTTGCCATCGTAATTACACTGGGCGGAATGAAAGTAATTGGCTATACCGATGTTATTCAGGTATTTTTCTTAATTCTTGGTGGTTTGGCCACAACATACCTGGCATTAAACCTGGTTTCTACCCATTACGGAACCTCAGGTATTTTTGAAGGTTATAGCCTGATGACTTCAAAAGCATCAGAGCATTTCCACATGATCTTAAAACCTGATAATGAGAATTATATTGATTTACCGGGATTAAGCGTATTGGTAGGCGGTATGTGGATTGTAAACCTTAACTATTGGGGCTGTAATCAATACATCACGCAACGTGCTTTAGGTGCAGATTTAAAAACTGCCCGTGGGGGTATTTTGTTTGCAGCTTTCTTAAAGTTGTTAATGCCAATTATTGTGGTACTACCAGGTATTGCAGCTTATGTACTGTATAAAGACGGGGCTTTCCAATCGGAAATGCTGCAGGATGGATCAGTTAATCCAGACCGTGCTTACCCGGTACTGTTAAACTTATTACCTGCCGGATTAAAAGGTTTATCGTTTGCAGCATTAACTGCAGCGGTTGTAGCCTCATTAGCTGGTAAAGCAAACAGTATTGCAACCATTTTCACGCTTGATATTTACAAAAAAGTATTAAAAACCGATGCTTCTGAAAAGAACCTCGTTTTTACAGGTAAAATTGCTGTAGTTGTAGCCATGGTGTTGGGCGTTGTTATTGCACCACACTTAGGTATTGATAAAAAAGGCGGATTCCAATATATCCAAGAGTATACAGGCTTTGTTTCTCCGGGTATATTTGCTATGTTCATTCTGGGCTTCTTCTGGAAAAGAGCAACCTCAAATGCAGCACTTTTTGCAACAATTGGTGGTTTCGGATTATCGTTATTGCTAAAGGTTCTTCCAACATGGACCGATCTTTCCTGGTTATCGGGAGTGGGCTTCTCGGTTAAAAATGCTGGTATTTACGAAATCCCTTTCTTAGATAGAATGGGTATTGTGTTCGTATTCTGTATTATCGGTATGGTAATTATCAGCTTGTTCGAAAACAAAAACGGTGTTAATCCAAAAGGACTGGAAATCGATTCGAAAATGTTCAAAACCACAACAGGCTTTGCTGTTGGTTCGTTAATTATTATCGGTTTATTGGTAGCCCTTTACAGTATATACTGGTAGAAGATATCTTTCTATTATAATTTCTAAAGCTTTTCTGGAAACAGGAAAGCTTTTTTGTTTTTATACGAATTAATCATTTACAACAGGGAATTAAATTTTTCCAAAAAAGCTTATCTAAGCAAATTATAAAGTCGCTATTTTTTGGAAAGCAGATACAGCGGCATTAGGTCATCACAGCCCTGCTCTGCGTTTTTTCAAATGAAGGATCAGAACCACTCCGATCCGGGTTTAGGAGGCTTAAAAAGTACTACTATTTGTGGCTGCAGGGCGTAGCTAATTACGTGATGAAACCCAAACCATTAATAGCTGTAGAAAAACGCCCTAAATAGCCCTGATTGAAGTGTAAAGCCCGGAGCGTAGCGAGGACTTGTAACGGAAAGCAGGACTACAACAACCGATAAGCACGACTATTGCGCTCCAAGAAAAAAATATTAAATCGTAAGGCTAACAATCGTTACACGATATTTTCCTTTTACCATTGGTTTGGTTCGTGTCTCCACGAACCAAGGCGTTTGATCACGAAGATTCGGGACAGCATGACGACTCCTGTAGGTTTTGACGAATTACTGTGAACAAGGCCCGTCAGGGATTTCTTTACTGATTTTAAGCACTTTCATCACCACCAGGGTAGAATCGAAATCAGGAGAAACCGTAGCAGTATCAGACTTCGCGAAATAACCTTCTAATTCTACATATACTGGCTCGTATGGTTTTTCGAACCCCAGGTTACTGTAAGAGAGCTCTAAGTTTTTTACACTGTCTTTAACCCAATACTCACGACCATCTTCACATAAGGTAAAAGACTTCATTTCAGGGCCAAAACTATACAAACCTTTAACCGTTTTCAGATTACTTTTTTCTCCCTCGGCTTTATCGTTTCTACAAGCTGTAGCGGCTACGCCAAGGAGCACAACATATACAATTGCTTGTTTAAATAACTTCATTTTATATAGTTTGATTAATTTGATCTATCTTTTTAACACTTAAATTGGATGACAAAGCAGATGCCAAAAATGAGAAGATGCCTACTGTAACAAAAACTAAAACAAAATCCTTCCATTTTAATCCGATGGGATAGGAACTTACCAGCGTTTTATTTACTTCATCACCCATTTTGATAAAACCATAAGTGTGCTGAAAATAATAAAATATGAGGCCGATAATTAAGCCCAGCACACAGCCAGACATCGTGATCATCATTCCTTCAAATAAAAATATGCGTTTGATTAATTTCTTTCCTGCGCCTAAACTGCTCAGAATGGCTACATCCTTCACTTTATCGATTACTAACATGGTTAACGACCCTATGATATTAAATATAGCAATAATCAGGATAAAAGTAAGAATAATATATACCGCCCATTTTTCGGTATTTAAAATGTGGTAGAGTGATTTATTTTGCTCGGCCTGATTTCTGACTTCATAATCTTTACCAGCTTTTTCGATTACCTCTTTTTGAAAATCGTCTACATCAACACCAGGCTGGAGATTGATCTCTATAGCAGACACATTTTTCTCTTCGCCTAAAAGTTCGCGGGCAAAATTCAATGGCACAATAATGCCATTATCGAAATCTTGTTGTACTTCAAAAACACCACTTACCCGAATGTTCTTTACCACAAAATCGTCGGCAGGGTTTAAGCTATTTGCCGCGATATCTTTCTTTGGCGAATAGATTTCCAATTCTGTAAAGGGATCGACGGTATTTACGGCCAGATAACTCTGCAGGGCAGAACCAATTACCGCATTATCGCCGCTTCTGTTGTGGAGTATAAAATGGCCCTCTTTTATAGTGCTATCTAATCTGGTGTTTTTTAAATAATCTAAACTTACACCTTTAACCATTCCAACAGCTTGTTTGTTGTTGTATTTTAATAAAGCATTTTCCTGCAGCACTTCGGTAAAAGCGGCAACATCTTTATCTTTTCTGAGCTGATTAAAATAGCTTGTTTTCGGATCAAAAGTTTTCCCCTTAGCTGGTGTAATGGCAATTTGTGGTGTAATGGTATCGAACATATTCAACACCACTGTTTCTAAACCGTTAAATACCGAAAGGATAATAATCAATGCAGCACTACCAACCATTACGCCTACCATCGATATGCCCGATATCAGGTTAATGGCATTGGTAGATTTTTTGGCAAAAAGATACCTTTTGGCAATATAAAACGATGTATTCACAGCGGCAAAGATAAATAAAAGGTTGGGGGTTTAAAGGTAAAAGGCTTAAGGTTGTAAACCCTTTAACAATTATGAACCTTTAATCCTGCTAAAAAAATGGGTTATGTTGTTTTTCAAAACCAATGCTCGTGGCTGGTCCATGGCCAGGATAAACTTTGGTTTCATCAGGTAAGACAAAAAGTTTATCGGAAATGTTTTGGATTAATTGCTGATGATTACCTCCAGGCAGATCGGTACGGCCAATACTTCCATAAAAAAGCACATCACCACCTATTAAAATATGATCGGCCGCGCTGTAAAAACACAGGTGCGCCGGCGAATGCCCCGGAGCAAAAATTAAGGTCAGTGTACTGTTACCAAAAGAAATTGTTCCTGTTTCGGGCAAAAAGGTATCGGGCAGCGGAGATACATCATAACGGGTAAAACCCATTGATGGTGCATAACCAGGAACTGCATTTAAAATTGGCAATTCGCCTGCATGAAACTGTGGTTTTAAGCCATAGGTTTCGAACACAAATTTATTGCCGAAGACATGATCCAAATGACAATGTGTATTGAGCAATAAGACCGGTTTTAACCCTTCACTTTTAATGAAAGCTACCAATTCATTTTGCTCAAAACCTTCGTACATGCCCGGATCGATAATGGCACACTCTTTGGTTTCATCATAAAGCACATAGGTATTTTCGCTGTAGGCGTTAAAAGTGAAGGTTTTTATTGTAATCATAAAATTTTAGAAAAAATCCTGTTTCCAGAAGCAGGGTGACAAAATAATAAATTAATTTTTCCACCTAAAGGTAGAAATCAAGGTATCGATATCCTTTTTAATAAATTTAACAACGGGTTCAATAGAGTCGTATTGTGGGCGCTCATTAAAATATAAAGCCCCTCTAAAGTAATGTTTAGCACTATCGGTTAAAAAAAACTGGACTGATGACGCGGTATTCCCTTCAATGGCGTAATAAATGCCGTAAACTTTATGATCGGGGTAATTGATGAGCTTTTGATCAATTGCACTGGCTTTTATCGTATGTTTAAAAGCCAGTTTTCGGGCATCTTCTACCATTTCATCATATTCGCCTTTACCCGAAACATCGTAATACGTTAAATGCAAAAAGCCATTAAATTGTTTAAAGTGCAAATTGTACCAGTTCTTTTGGGCATCGCGGCTTTGATCTTGTTCGACCGCCGCATAAGTTGGATATTTGAAAGTAAAGGGGACAGGCTTGGTAAATGCAGTATAATCTTTTTTAGGGAATATGATCCTGTAATAAGCTTTTGGCTTTGGACTATAATCGTGGTTCTGGCAAGCTGTTATAAACAAAAACAGTACAAAGGGAAGGCAGATCAGTTGTTTTAGTTTCATAACATTTTATCAAAGATTGCGTCGTCGTTCCTCCTTGCAATGACGATAAGTTAAATTATTTATTCCAGATTGCCCAAGCTTTTTCTGCTTGTTTGTACAGCATTTCCAAACCGTTTTTAATTGCTGCACCGCGCTCAGCAGCTTTAGCCAAAAACACGGTCTCTAGCGGATTGTACACTAAATCGTAGGCTAAATACCCTGGCCCAACTAAACTGTAATCAATTTCGGGAAAGGAATCTACATTTGGCGACATCCCCAAGGGCGTGGTATTGATCAATAACTGGTGCGAGGCTAAAATTTCTGGTGTAATTTCTGAATATAGAATAGCACCCTGAACAGCCGTTCGCACTACCACCAGATATTGAATATTTAACTTTTCTAGAACGTACTTTACCGCTTTCGCCGCCCCACCATCGCCAAAAACAAGTGCCTTTGTGTGTTGAGGTCCCAATAATGGCTTTAGCGATTCTTCAAAGCCATATGCATCGGTATTGTAGCCTTTTAAGTAATTTTTATCTTCAAAACTTTTGATCGAAATACAATTTACGGCCCCAATTTTTTCTGCAGCTTCATCTACCTCGTTTAAATAGCAAAGCACGTTAACTTTATGCGGAATCGTAACATTAAGCCCACAAAGTGATGGATTTTCAGTCAGCAGATCGGGCAGTGATTTAATATCGGCAATAGGGAAAAGCTCGTATTGATGATCGGCTATGCCCTCATTTTGAAATTTTTCTGTGAAATATTTTTTCGAGAAAGAATGAGAAAGTGGATATCCGATTAAGCCGTATGTTTTCATAACTGTATTTACGTAATTGCGAGGCACGAAGCAATCTTAATGCGATAGAAATAAACTACCTACAGATTCTTCCGTGCCTCGCAATGACGAATTTTGTATTATTTTACTTGATTCAGGAAATAATCAAAAGTATCTCCCCGTAAACCTAAACGAATGGTTTCTAAAGGAATTACTTCTGCCGGGGCAATATTACCAAGGTTTACATTGCTACCGATTAATTTAATAAACCAAACTTGCTGTTCTTTTTGAGGTGCTTCCCAAATAATGGTTTCTTCGGGAATCTGGGTTAAAATTTCATCAACCAATCCTTCACGAACTTCACCGCTTCCACGGTAAATACCTACATTACCACCTTCGCGGGCCTCGGCAATTACTTTCCATGATCCCGCCTCAATTTCGGCCTGCATTAATTTAATCCACTTATATGGGGCAAATATTTTAGCGGCATCTTTACTTCCAACCTCCGAAATTACGGTTACCTGTTTAGAAAGTTCGCGGATAAACTCACATTTTTTATCGTGCTCAATTTCGATGGAACCATCAGAAACTTCCGCATATTCCATTCCATACTGGTCTAAAACACGTTGGTAATCTGAAAACTGGTTACGAATGATAAAGGCTTCAAATAACGTTCCTCCGAAATAGGTAGGAATGCCTGCACTTTTATATAAAGCTAATTTTTCTTTAAGGTTTGGTGTTACGTGTGATGTTGCCCAACCTAATTTTACGATATCTGTATGTACGCCGGCAACTTCAATAAAATCTTCAACCTGGCGTAGGCTCAATCCCTTATCCATAACCATTGTTAAGCCTTTTTGGCGTGGTTTAGCTGGACGTTCGGGAACGTTTAATAATGGATAATTCATATGCGTACAAAAGTGAAAAAAATTTTGAGATTTATTTGTTAAATTTTTCTCACAAGGTCGTTACCTAATATATCTGTTTATAACGTTCAAAATGGCACTATTATCCTGCAATTGTGGCAAATATTCAAATAAAATATAGTGTTTATCGGGGTCTGTTGTTAAAGCCGTTTCCAAATATCCCAGTGCATCGCTATAATTCCCCTGGGCAAAAAGATAGGCTACCATTCGATAATACAATTCTGCTGCTTCCGGATTATTTTTGATCGCCTCTGCCATTGTTTCCGATGCTTCCAGCAATTTTCCCTGCTCGTAAAGCACAGTACTAAAATCTAACCAGGCTTCAATATCCACAGGATTAAACTCCAATACTTTTTCATAAGCTTCGATCGATTCATCAATCTGGCCTAATTTATAATAAGCATCAGCCATCGCGAACCAGAAATCAGGGTTCTCAACCTCTAAATCGATTGCTTTTTTGTAAAAGTGAAGCGATTCGAAATAACGTTCTTCAAAATTTAGTGTAACACCGATCCCAAACCAGGCATCTGCCATTTTGGGATCCATTTTTACCGATTTTTTGTAGTAAGAACGAGCTTCGTCCATTTTCTCCAGTTTCTCGTAACATTCGCCAATGGCACAATAGGTATCGGCATTAGGCTGTTCGTATTCGAAAGTCTGTTTATAAACATCAATCGCCTCATCGTATTTATCGAGCTGAACCAGCGCATTACCTTTATTGAAATACGCAGAACTAAAATCTTCTTTGATCAGGATCGCATAATCATAAGCATCGATTGCTTTTTCAAAAAGATTCAGCTTATGGAAACTATTGCCCAAATTGTACCAAGCCGCATAAGAATACGGATCTGTATCGATGTATTGCTGATAAAACTTGATACTTTCTTCTTGTTTATCCAACACATCGTAACAGAAAGCCAGCTCATATAAACCATCCTGGTTCTCCATATTCTGCTCTAAACTGAGCTTAATATAGGTAATGGCGCTTTCATAATCGCTCATGCTCTGGTAAACATAAGCCATCTGTAATAAAATCTCATCGGTACTTTCAGCCAGTCCCAAAGCTTTTTCATAATTTTCCAAAGCCTCATCAAAACGTTCGGTATTTTGAAAAATATTACCGCGAAGCAAATAAATATCTGGTTCTGACGGTTCTAAAAGCTCAGCTTTTTGCAAAGCAATAAAAGCCTTTTCGTGGTTGTTGGTTAAAATGTAAAGATGTGCTTGTTTGATTAAAAACACTGTTGCATAAGGGTGTTGACTGATTGCAAAATCAACAACCTGCAAAGCTTTGACCGGATCATTTTTCTCAATGTAGAAATCTACAATGTATTCGAATGCGCCTGCATCGAAGAAATACTGATCCTGGTTGCGGAGCATTTCTTCGTAACGTTCTACCGAGCGTTGTGCATCTTCGTTGGATTCAAAAAAGAATTCTTCTTCCATATATTATACTATTAAAGAACCGTGCCAATTAGCAGAAAAACACATTATAAGTTTACAAGTTTTAATTATCCGTTTTTAAAATAATTATTAACATCAATCGGCTAAAACAGCGTAAACAGCTGACTATAAAGTGTATTAACTGTGATTAAGATGTGTGGATAATCTATAGATTTTTTGCAACATCGCGGTTCCTTTTCCCTTCTTTGACAAAAATACTATAAATTTATGGTATATACGTAATTAAGAAGTCATGAAAGGATTAGTCATTTTTGCCTTGTTTTTATTGTGTTTTACTACAAGTGGCTTCGCGCAAAGCGATGAGGAAAGTGCTATCAAAAAAACCATAAACAACCTTTTTACGGGCATGAAAGGTGGCGACAGCACTTTAACCAGAACTGCCTTTGCACCAGCAGCGATTATGCAAACCATTACGAATAAGGAAGGTAAAGCGGGTATACGTACAGAATCTGTTAACGACTTTATCAAATTTATCGGCACCCCACACCAGGAAAAATACGATGAGCGTATTGCGTTTACCAAAATATTAATCGACGGTCCTTTGGCTTCTGTTTGGACAGACTATAAATTTTATCTGGGCGAAAAATTTAGCCATTGTGGGGTTAATTCCTTTCAGTTGGTAAGAGGAGATAAGGGCTGGCAAATTGTTTATATTATCGATACCAGGAGAAAGGATAAATGTAACGAGTGATTTTTATAGATAAGTTATTCTTGGTTTTTGGAAAGCAAAACCTGTAGCTAGATTATTGTTAGTCGGGCTTTTCGTTATAGTCCCGATTTTGAAGGAAAATCGGGAGCTGCCACTGCAATCCCGTTTAGGCACGCTGGTTCGTGCTGCTATTTGGGGCTGCATTGCCCCTGTTGCGCCGCCCTCGGTTTATAACCTGATAGAACGGAAAGCCCGGAGCGAAGCAATGAGTGAGGACTTGGAGGGATAGCGGGGCTATCGGCTGCCACAGGCACAGAACTGTTCATTTCCAAAATCTCTAAATAGTGCTACTCTATGTAAATCGGTTTTCAATTCTATATTTCATGTTTATTTTTTCGGAAAGCAAAAACTGTAGCTTGATTAATGCTGGGCAGGATTGGGAAAAGAAAGAGCCGGCGATGTCTCCATGCCAGCTCTTTTCTATATGAGATTTACTGTTTATTCTTTTTCCAGATCTGCTGCGCCTTTTTTAAATAAGTCGGCCTGTTTGTTCAGCGTTGTTTTAGCCTCTCCGCTTACTGTAGCAGCTTGTTGTGTTTTAGCCTGCGCAGCTGCAGCATAAGCCCCCGCAAGTTGTTTGTTTAAATAGGTTTGTAATTTTAATCTTTCAATGGCGCCAGCAATGTTCATAATACCTTTTTCGGTAACTACAGGATTATTGTTGCCTCTCAGGTACTGAAAATATTGGCCAACTACTGCAAAAACTCTATTTCTATCACCTGTAAGCATAATGTTATCATAAAATGCCTGATATTCGTCTTTTGGTTCGCTGATATATAACGTTGCAATAGATGGTGCTATATGTGATTTCGTATCTTCATCTAGTGATGCTAAAACTGCGACACTTTCTTGTGGAGCCAGTTTGGCCAAACCATCAACACCGGCCGCAATTACCCTATACGACCTATCTTTTAAGCTTTCTAACATTAAATTTTTATACGCCTGATCGCCAGTTTCAGCTAATTTCACAATTGCAGCTGACCTTGCTTCGGTGTTTTTATCTGTTTTAGCAATCTGAAGTAAAACCGGCAAAGCTGCAGCTTTAATCTGAGCATCATCCAGGTTAATGCCATCAATGCTTAAAGCGCGTAAATCTGCAGATTTATCCTTTAAACCCTCTAGCAGCACCAGCTGACCGCTTTTGGCTTTGCTCTGCATAATAAATTGCAGCGCTTCAATTCTATTGGCATAACTAGGCGCATTTTTGTATTGGAAATAATAGTTTTCTGCGGTCTTATTATCGTTGGTTTCGCCAACTAAAATTTTATCTACATCAAAATCGATTAAATCGGGTTTAGCACTTACCTCGAAACTAAAGTTCTGCTCCCGGCTATTGATCAGGATTTCTTTTCTGATTTTTTTACCTCCAGCATAAATGTCAATTTTGATCGGCAGCGTAAAGATCTGTACGCTCGAATCCTGTGTTTGTTTAACCTTAATTGTTGCCTTACCGTTTTCGTAACCATAATCGATACTTAAAACCGGATGGCCACCATTGTAATACCACTGATTAAAATAAGGGCTCCAGTCTTTTCCGGTTACCTCTTCCATAGCCAAACGTAATTGATGTGTTTCGCCATTTTTAAAGGCATTGGTAGTGAGGTAGCGGTTAAGCGATTTGTAGAAGGCCGCATCACCCATCTGGTTTTTAAGCGCATACAAAATGATCGATCCTTTGGCATAACTCACATTATCGAACATGTCTTCCTTATCGTTGTAATAAAAACGTGCCAATACCGGACTTTCGCCTTTTTTGGTCGATCCTAAATAGGACTGCAGTTTTTCGTAACGCGATTTATCTTCCGCATCCTGCCCTTCATCATGTCCATGCCAGATCACTTCACCAAAGGTGGCAAAAGATTCGTTCATGGTTAAGTTAGACCACGACTCTGCGGTTACATAATCGCCAAACCATTGGTGAAAAAGTTCATGTGCAATGGTTCCTTCTTCATTTTCATCCAATAACTCACGATCTGTTTTTTGTACCTGCTCGCCATGTAAAGTAGCTGTAGTATTTTCCATTGCGCCCGAAACGTAATCTCTGGCTACCACTTGTGCATATTTATTCCATGGATAATCTACTCCTAACAGGTTGCTGTAAAACTGGATCATATCAGGGGTTTTACCAAAAATCTGCTTGGCATAAGGTGCAAATTTTGGCTCGAGGTAATAACTTACTTCTTTACCTTTATAGGTATCTTTTGTGATTTTGAATTCGCCCACTGCCATCATAAATAAATATGGCGAATGTGGCAGATCCATCTTCCAGGTATCGGTTCTTGTTCCATCTGCGTTGGCTTTCTGGCTCACCAGTTTTCCGTTAGAAAGTGTAGTATATTTCGATTTTACCGTCATCGAAATCTCTTCAGTAGTTTTCTGATCAGGTTTATCGATAGTTGGAAACCATGCCGAAGATGATTCCGTTTCGCCCTGGGTCCAGATCTGTGTTGGTTTATTTTTATCGGTACCATCCGGGTTGATAAAATATAAACCTTTAGCATCGGTTATGGCTGCACTTCCCTTTACTTTCAATTCATCGGGTTTAGCGGTGTAAGCAATATACACCGTGTACCTTTCGGCATTGGTGTACTTTTTATTTAGGGTGATGTAAAGCTTATTATCTTTATAAACATATTTAAGCGGGGTATTCCCTTTTGCGCCAACCAATGCAATGGTTTTAATATCCATTCCCTGCGCATCGAGGGTTAAAGAATCGGTAGGATAAAAATGAGGTTTTAAAGTAACCCATTCTTTACCGTATAGGTATCGCTTTGCATAATCAAAAAATACATCGAGTTTGGTATGCACCAGATCGTTAACTTTAGTTGCGGTTACACGGTAAACATTTAAGTTGTTCGATTTTTCTACGGGCTGTTCCTGTGCAAAAAGTGGATTAGCCATAAAAGCAGAAGCCAGCATTACACCACAGGCAATAATTTTCTTATTCATTTTTATGTTTTTACAAATTAGTTTTACTTTAAACACTGATGTTTTTGCTAAAGTAAAAACGCAAATGTAGCTCCCTTTCTTTTGTTTACAAACACATTGAAATATTAATTAGTCGCTACGGGCTTTAAAATGTAACCTTTAAGCTGTAACCCTTTTATTAAACCTTCAGCACCCACTAAATGACCCGCCCCAACAGCGATAAATAACGATTGCTTCTGCATTAGGGCCGGCAGCTGATCTAACCATCTTTTATTCCGGTTTTTTAAGAGCTCTGTCATAAACTCTTTAGTCTCTTCATCTTGTATTTTAAAGAAATCGGTTAATCTATCTATGTCCTGTGTAAGATAATAAGTTTTCAATTCCTGCATTTTTTGTTTGCTTTTAGCTATTTCCCTGATCGATTTTAAGAGCGCTTTTTTTTGCTTCTGCAAATCGCCATCAAATAAAAGTGCCCCCTGATATTCAGCAGTTTCTAATCCATATAAAGATTTAGCATTTTTTTTGGCGTACGCCTGGAAACTATTATCTATTCCTTCGCCTACATCTTTTAACATATCCGGATTGTCAAAAAGCATGATCATTAGCGATACATTGCAGGTTTAAAGTTATTGAGTTCCTTTAATTCAAACCCAGGTTGCCTGGTTTTGAAATAATCTTCTACCTCTGTAAATTCTTCTTTAGTTAATAAACTATCGAGTGTATTGTTCTTCATCATTAAAAATGGCGCCATCTTCTTTTGTATGGTGCTGTCCATTACAATCTCGCCTACTACCGCATCGGCCGATTTCAATTTCTCTTGCAAAACCTTCATGGTATCCGCAAATTTTGCAGGTACTAGATGGTGTGTTCCAAATAAATAAGACGGTTTTTTTAATCCGTTGCCTGAAATTTCCCATAAGAGCGAGTTACCAGCCTTTTTTGTTTGTGCCGAAAGGGTAATACTGAACCCTAAAAAAGCAACGAGCAATAATTTTATTTTCATCTTTCTATTTTATAACAACCGAAGTCTAATTTGATATCACTATTCTTTTGGAAAACTACGCTATTTATATTGCAAAGCAAAAACACAAATTTATAGCCTTATTTTATACCTGGTTATGCTTTAAAGAAGATATTGATTATGGAAATAATTTAAAGACCAGAATTTGACCTCCGTTCTGTTAATTTTTTGTTTTTTTGTGTAAATCGTTAGATATATGAGTACAGATATTCAATCCATTTTAAATAAACTGGGCATCAATACAAGCAATGCCGCTTATAGTACGGGCAGCAATTGGGGTGGTGAACTTAATGCAAATACGTTAGAAAGTTTTTCTCCTGTTGATGGCAAACTGATTGCCTCGGCCAAGGTTGCAAGTGCTGCTGATTATGATACGGTTGTGCTTAAAGCGCAGGAAGCATTTACAGTTTGGCGTACGGTTCCGGCTCCAAAAAGAGGGGAAATTGTGCGCCAGTTTGGCGATGCTTTACGTGAGCACAAGGATGCCTTGGGTACTTTGGTTTCTTACGAAATGGGAAAAAGTTTGCAGGAAGGATTTGGTGAAGTGCAGGAAATGATCGATATCTGCGATTTTGCAGTAGGTTTATCCAGGCAGCTTTACGGTTTAACCATGCACAGCGAACGCCCGAGCCACCGCATGTACGAACAATGGCATCCGTTGGGCATTGTAGGAATTATTTCTGCATTTAATTTCCCTGTGGCAGTTTGGAGCTGGAATACCGCCCTAGCATTGGTTTGTGGTAATGTTTGCATCTGGAAACCATCAGAAAAAACACCTTTAACAGCTATTGCCTGTCAACATATTATTGCAAAGGTTTTTAAAGATAATGATATAGCCGAAGGGGTTTGTAACCTGGTTTTAGGCGATAGGGAAGTTGGCGAACTCATGACAAATGATGGACGTATCCCTTTAATTTCTGCTACAGGATCGACGCGCATGGGCAAAGCGGTTGGCGCTGCAGTTGGCGCGAGGTTAGGAAAAAGCTTGCTGGAACTTGGTGGCAATAATGCCATTATCATTTCAGAACATGCTGATTTAGACATGAGTTTAATTGGTGCTGTATTTGGTGCTGTGGGTACCGCAGGCCAGCGTTGCACTTCTACCAGGAGACTAATTATCCACGAAAGTGTATATGATGCTTTCACCGCTAAACTGGTTAAAGCTTACGGACAGTTGCGTATTGGCGATCCCTTAGATCAAAATAACCATGTAGGTCCACTGATTGATACTGATGCAGTTGCTGCATACTTAGATTCGATTGCAAAATGTAAGGAAGAGGGCGGCAATTTTGTGGTAGAGGGCGGCGTTTTAGCCGGCGATGCCTATACAAGCGGATGTTATGTAAAGCCATGCATTGCGGAGGTTAGGAATGATTTTAAGATTGTTCAGCACGAAACATTTGCGCCGATTTTATATCTGATTAAATACAAAACATTAGATGAGGCCATTGCCTTACAAAATGCCGTTCCGCAAGGATTATCATCAGCCATTATGACGTTAAATTTAAGAGAGGCAGAACAGTTCTTATCAGCTAAAGGCTCCGACTGTGGTATAGCCAATGTAAATATCGGTACTTCAGGCGCTGAAATTGGTGGTGCTTTTGGCGGAGAAAAAGAAACAGGTGGTGGCAGGGAAAGCGGATCTGATGCCTGGAGAGCTTATATGCGCAGACAAACCAATACCATCAATTATTCGAACACGCTGCCTTTAGCTCAGGGGATAAAATTTGATTTGTAAAATCGTCCTCGTTTGTAACGAGGATGCAGGAGAAAAGCGATTTTATCGCAATCAGATTTCTTACCTGCATTACAAATGCAGACCTCGTGGATCCTCGTTACAAACGAGGACCATCTTTTAAAATAAAAAAAGCGCTGAACTTAAATTCAGCGCTTTTGTGGTAAAATATATGATGGAGTTAGAATAATTTTTCTAATAAAGATACCTGTATGTCGTCGTAACGAGATTTGCTGTTGTTTGCAAAAAGTGATTTTCTTGTTAGTCTGATACTGCTTTCCTGAGCGGTAAAACCGGCCATATTTATTTTAGATGCTACACCCATTACGGCCTGATGGAAGTCGGTAGTACCTTCTAATTTTAAAGATGCATCATCTTTTACATTTGTTGATAAATTAACGGTATTGGATTTAATATCTGCCGATGCATCATCATTTAAAACAATACTTAGGTTTAACAGGTTGAAATTTCCGGCAGTGCTTACACTTGCAGTATTTGAAGCCTCGATAGCAGTTAAATTATTTACGTGTGCAATTACAGTTAAGGTATTTTTATCAAAAGAGCTGATTCTAAGCTCTCCTCCCTGCTGTTGGACCAAGGCATTTTTGGCATAATATTGATCGTAAACTTCAACACTTTCTTTGGCATCCTGAACAAGGATCAATTTAACGTTTCCGGTTACTACAATTTTACCGATATTTTTAACCTGGGTTATCGCAGTATAATTTGCGTTGTTTTCTGTAGCGTTTGCTACTACTGTTGCGCTACCTAAAGTAACCATTACTAATGCAGCTGCGAATAAATTTTTAATAGAAGTTTTCATGACTTTAATATTTTTATGTTGTGATAAATATTTTGTTTTAAATCCCTAATTATTAGGCGGTTTTGTAATTAAGACTGCGGTTTATCAAAAACGTTTCAGTGAGTTACCGGCTATTATACCATGCGCTTGTATTTATAGACGAACGCCGAATTAAGCTATACGAAAAACGATTGATTGTAAACCCTGAAAGGTTAAAATGTATTAATTATGAAGCAATAATGTTAAAAAAGGTTAAACCGTTATATACAACTAACCTATTAGTTTTATATTCGGCAAACAAAACCAAATCTGATCTATGAAACGCCTATTACTCTCGTTATGCCTTTTTGTTTTTATCTCCACTTATTCGAAAGCACAAAGCCTCCATACCATTAAAGGCCGAACGATTGATACGGCCTCAACAACGCTTTTGTCAGGAACCTCTATTGCTGTTTTAAATGCAAAAGATTCTACACTGGTAAAATTTACACGGGCAGCAGAAAATGGCTCATTCGAGCTTAGCGGAATTAAAAACGGGAAGTTTATCTTATTGGTTTCTTATCCTAAGTATGCAGATTTTGTAGATCATTTTACGCTCGATTCTACCACACAGGTTAAAGATTATGGAAAGATTAATCTTACCGGGATGGCCAAAATTCTTGCCGATGTAATTATTAAAGGAGAAAGAGCTGCTATTAAAATTAAGGGTGATACCACTGAATTCAATGCTTCAAGTTATAGTATACAGCCAAATGACAAAGTAGAAGATTTGTTAAAAAAACTACCTGGTATACAAGTGGATAAAGACGGGAAAATCACAGCCCAGGGTAAAACTGTTCCGAAAGTATTAGTAGACGGTGAAGAATTTTTTGGAGACGACCCAACATTGGTAACTAAAAATTTGAGAGCAGATATGGTTGATAAAGTACAGCTTTATGAAAAATCTAGTGATCAGGCAGCATTTACCGGAGTTGATGATGGGCAGAAAACACAGACCATTAATATTAAGTTAAAAGAAGATAAAAAAACCGGGTTTTTCGGTAAAGTTGATGCGGGTTACGGCACTGATGATTTTTACAAGGGACAGGTATTGTTTAACCGTTTTAAAGGCAAACAAAAGTTCTCTGTTTATGGCACTGCTGGCAACAATGGTACAACAGGATTAAGTTGGCAAGATAATAATAAACTGGGGGCTGGAAGTGATAATATGCAGATGGGTGATGATGGAAGCATGTGGTTTAGTTATGGTGGAGAAGACGAGCTTGAAAGCGGTAGTTATTATGGCGAAGGCATACCACGAGCATTGACAGGTGGAGCTCATTATGATAACAAATGGAACAGCGATAAGGAAAGCATTAATACCAATTATAAGTTGGGTGCTTTGGGTATTAAAACAACGAAGAATACCATCAGCCAAAATAATTTACCTGATGGGATTATCAATACCAATACCGACGAAAATTCGGACAGAAATGTGTTTAGACAAAAACTAGACGCTACTTATACCGTTAAATTAGATACGACAAGCAATCTTAAGGTTTCAATTGATGGAACACTTAAAAATAGCGATAATACATCAACCTCTAACAGTAAAGGCTTTAGAGGAAACAACTCTATGTTAAACAGCAATGATCAGTCGAACAGCAATGATGGTAAAGAGCAAATCTTTAATATTTCTGCTTTTTACACCAAAAAACTCAAAAAATTAGGCCGTAACTACTCTGTTAACATTAGTCAAAAACTAAATCAAATAAATAGTACTGGTTATTTATATTCAGATGTGAAGTATTTCGATGAATCTGGTGTAAAAAATGGAGGTGAGGTAACAGATCAGTTTAAAACAAATAATACACGCAATTCTATTCTTAACACTAACCTAACCTATAATGAACCTCTGAGTAAATCAGTTGCATTAGTTTTAAATTATGGATTTGGGATTAACGATAGCCGTTCTAACCGTAAATCGTTCAATCAATCAAGCCCAGGAAATTACGATGTATTAGATGCAGAATTTAGCAACGATTTTAAAGCTACTCAATACATTAATCAGGGAGGAGCAATTTTTAATTACAAAAAACCGAAAACAACAATCAGTTTTGGAAGTAAAGTGAGCGCCGTAAATTTCGATCAGTTAGAACAGCTTTCGGGCCAAAGTTACAAAAGAAGCTTTGTAAACTGGCTACCTCAAGCCAGCTATCAATATAAGTTTTCTGCGCAAAAATCTTTCCGTATCAGTTATAACGGAAATACTACTCAACCTTCTGTAAATCAACTACAACCCGTAAAAGTAAACGATAATCCATTATATCAACCTTTGGGTAATCCAGATTTGGCTCCATCATTTGATAGCCGTTTCAATGTAAACTATAATTCTTACAAAGTTTTAAGCCAACAATCGATATATGTAGGGGCTAGCTTCGGTTTAGTAAACAAAGCTATTGTAAGTAATACTCAAACAGATGCTTCAGGTAAAACAATTGTCCAATCAGTTAATTTATCAGACAAAACACCTATTAATTATAATATATATAGTAGTATTGGTAGAAAGCTGAAATTTTTATTCGACTCCAGTATCGGTCTAAATTTAAATGCTGGTGGCAATACAAGTTATAGCTATGTTAAAAGTCAGCTCAGTAACGAGGTTGAATTAAACCAGGTAACAACCACCCGCTTTAGCCCTTCGTTGGATATTAATAGATATAAAGACAAAAGTGAGCTCTATATTAATTTCGGGCCGAGTTATAATGCGCAGATAGCTTCTTTACAGAAAGACCGTCCTAATAAAGGATGGGGATGGCAGGGTTATGGAGGAATGAGCTTTACTTTGCCAAAGAAAATTAAATTTCGCGCTGATGGTGAGTATACTTATACGCCAAAATCACAGGCATTTGACACCAGTTTTGAACAGATCATAATCAATGCTTCGATTACAAAATCCTTTTTCAAAAAGGAAGATCTGAAGTTCACCATACAAGGTAATGACTTATTTAATCAAAACCGAGGTTTTAGAAGATATGCATATTCCAACATCATTACCCAAACCAATTACAACAATATCAGCCGTTATTTTATGTTTTCTTTGGTGTGGGATTTTAATAAAATGGGTGGAGGTACACCTCAAAAATAATTTATAATCATTAATGCCACACCTCATTATTCTTGAAAATATTATAAAATAAGATTTATTAAAAACATATAAATGAAATTAAAATACGCCATATTGATGCTTATTTGCACTATAAATTATGCAATGGCACAAAACGCAAGGTTTATAACCCAAGGTACTATTGAGTTTGAAAAAAAGATAAACATATATGCGCTGCTTAAAGACCAGGCAAAACGATATCCTGACAATTTTTGGAGTGCACAAGCACTAGAGCAGTACCAAAAAAACAATCCGCAGTTTAAAACTTTAAAAAGCGAGCTTATTTTTAAAAACGATCAGACTTTCTTTAACCCACTGGCTGATGAAAGTGTTTCTAACAACTGGGCGAGTAATTTTGCCTCTGCCAAACAGAATAATATCATTTTAACCAATTTAAAAACTGCCACTAGCATTAATCAAAAATCAGTCTACGAAGAAACTTATCTGGTAAAAGATTCTACACGTAAGATAAACTGGAAAATAACTGACGAATTTAGAACTATTGCGGGTTATGATTGCCGTAGAGCAAATGCCCTTATTATGGATTCGATTTATGTTGTAGCTTTTTATACAGAAAGTATTCCTGTATCAGGAGGCCCAGAAACTTTTAGCGGACTGCCAGGCATGATATTAGGCGTGGCATTGCCACGCGAACATATTACTTGGTTTGCCACAACAGTAAAAGATATAGAAGTACCTGATGCAAAGCTTAAGATACCCTCAAAAGGAAAACCTGTTAATAAAAAACAGCTTAGTGAAATATTAAAAGGCGCCTTAAAAGATTGGGGTAATTATGCCAGCGATATTTTAAAAGCTGCAGATATGTGAGGGTAAATGTCCACCGCTTCCTATATAAGTTATACGAACTAGTTGAGCTGATTTTTAATTGTTATGCCTATTTTAGTCTAATTAAAAATCAGTAATGTATAGTGCACTTTATAACCACATCAATAGATTTATAGATTTGAATAGCGATGAACAAGAAACCCTTGCATCGCTACTCAAATCTTTTTCCGTTAAAAAGAAAGCTTTTTTATTAGAAGAAGGACAAACCTGCAAGGCAAATTATTTTGTTGTTAAAGGTTGCTTGAGGCTTTATTTCATTGACATAAAGGGTGCTGAGCAGACCACACAGTTTGCCATCGAAAACTGGTGGATTACCGATCTAACCAGCTTTCTATTTCATGAGCAATCTGAATTTTATATCCAGGCTGCAGAAAACACCGAGGTGATTGCCATCGAACATCATCATTATGATGAAATGTTCCATAAACTCCCTAAGCTGGAAAGGTACTTCAGACTAATCTTGCAAAAAAACCATCAGGCATCGCAAAGAAGGATAAAATTCCTCTACAGCCAAACCGCTGAAGAAAGATACCGCCATTTTAATAGTTTATTTCCAGAATTTGTACAGCGTGTGCCACAGTATATGCTGGCTTCTTATCTTGGTTTTACCCCAGAATTTTTGAGTAAAATCAGGGCTAAAAAATAGGGCTTTGTTAACCGCAAAGGACGCGGGAAAAGAAACACAAAGTATGCAGCGTGGGTTTACAGTTTTTTGCGTCATTTCGACTGTAGCGCAGTCTCGAACTTTCGGGAGGGAAATCTGTAAGTTCTGTTATTAAATAAATTACCCATAGATTTCTCCATTGCGGAAATGACGAATCGCATAAATTTATCGAGTAACATTTAAATGGCGAACGAACAGGACTTTTAACCCTACTAAGCACACTTTGCGAAAGCCTTTGCGCCCTTTGCGGTTAGAAAATTCATTTCTTAAACTACATTAAGTTTTTTGATCGTTAACATGCCGACCTTTACATCGTAATCAAAAAACAAATAAAATGGAAAGTAGAATTGATATCCCAAAAGTAGAACCCGCAGCTTACCAGGCCATGTACGGTTTAGAGAAATATTTATCAACCAGCAAACTAGATCCAATTCTTTTAGAACTGATTAAAATGCGTGCATCGCAAATTAACGGCTGTGCATTTTGCTTAAATATGCACTCAACCGATGCCCGCAAAATAGGAGAAACCGAACAACGTTTGTATTTATTAAATGCCTGGAGAGAAACAACCTTATTTACCCCACAGGAAGAAGCTGTTTTAGCCTTAACAGAAGAAGTAACTTTAATTAGCCACCATGTTTCTGATGCAACTTATCAAAAAGCGGCAAGCTTTTTTAACGAGCAGGAATTAGCGCAGATTATTATGGCGATAGTTACCATTAATGCCTGGAACAGACTGGCCATTACCGCTAAAGTAATGGTTGGATAAAAGATTATTATTTCAGCTGACCACAAAGACACCATAACACCTGGTTAATATTCAAAAAACTTAGTGCTTGGTGTCTTTGTGGTTAAAATCGATGGCCGGGCGTTCGTTTATAGTACCCTTAACAACAATCCCTTTAAGTATTCTCCTTCGGGAAAAGAAATCCGAACCGGATGATCTTCCGGCTGGCAGAATTGTTTAATAATCTGAACTTCTTTGCCTGCATCGAGTGCTGCCCAGGCAATAATCTGTTTAAAGGTTTCAATATCAACCGCTCCCGAGCAAGAGAAAGTAGCCAATAGGCCCCCTTTTTCAAGTAACAACATGCCTAAACGGTTTAAATCTTTATAGGCCCTTGCAGCGCGGTCTAATGCCGAACGCGAGGGTGCATATTTAGGTGGATCGAGCACAATCACATCAAACAATTCTCCTGATTCTTTGAATGCCCGGAGTTGTTTGTTTACATCTGATTGTATGGCTGTTACTTTAACCTCATCGAATTTGTTTAAGGCTACGTTTTGTTTTAATGTTTCTACAGCTAACCCAGAACTATCAACACTGGTAACGCCCGCCGCCCCATTGGCCAAACTATTTAAACTAAAACCACCGCTGTAACTGAAACAGTCTAAAACTTTTTTGCCTTTTGTATAACTGGCTAAAATGTGCCTATTATCGCGCTGATCACAATAAAATCCTGATTTTTGTCCTTCTGCGATATTGATGTGGTAAATAATTCCATTTTCTTTTACCTCCAAAAATTCTGGCGGGTTTTCACCCCAAAGTAATCCATTTTCGATGGGTAAACCTTCGTGGGTACGGGCAGTAGCATCACTTTTATCGAAGATCCCTTTTGGATTTAATTCAGTTTTTAAAATCTCTACGATTTCCGCTTTCACTTTTTCGATTCCTGAACTTAAAATCTGAAGAGAAAGAAAATCAGCATATTGATCAACAATTAAACCTGGCAGGAAATCGGCTTCGCTAAAAACCAGTCGGCAGGTATTGGTCTGTTCACTTAAAATAAACTGACGTGAAGCTATTGCTTGTTTTAAGCGGTTCTGGTACCAGCTGTTATCGATAGTTTGCGCTTCATCCCATTCCAAAAGACGAACGGCAACACGCGAATTGCTGTTGTAATAACCATAGGCCAGAAATTCATTGTCGAAAGCAAAAACTTTTACTACATCACCGTCTTCAGGTTTTCCCTTAACTTTTTCCAATGCACCGGAAAATACCCATGGATGTCTTTGTAATGCTGCTTTTTCTTTGCCTTTCTTTAATGTGATTTCTACCATGCTGCAAAGGTAATAATTTGCGGGGAGTTTGGCGTAGAGCGGTCGGCGCTAAGCGATGAATGATAAGTTTGGCGTGGAGGGTTGGACGTTTAGCCTGCCGTACATCAGCCGCATACCGCTAAACGCCTTGCACAAAACGCCAACCGCTTGGCGCTCACCGCTTCTTCACCAACTCCGTATCCAAAACCTTTGTTTCAAACTCAGTTACGGGTCTTTTGGCTTCAATCATAGAGATTAACAATTCGGTAGCCACCTGTCCCATTTCGAAAGCGGGTTGCTTAACAGAGGTTAGAGATGGTGAAAATAATTCGACCAGGTTAGAATTTGTAAAACCTGCAATTGCGATTTTATGTGCCACCTCAGGATTGGTTTTCTTTAGGGCCATAATACAGCCTGTGGTTAAGCGGTCGCTCGAAATAAAAATCCCATCTGGTTGTAATGGCAAAAGTTCTTTAACCGCCTGTTCCAGCTCTGCGCTGTGCATGCCGCCATGCTGGCAATACTTAACCAGCTCAGGTCTAAATTCGATATGGTACTTAACCAGGGCTGCCTTGTAACCTTCGAGTCTTTCTTTCGTTATCGAAAGGTTTTCGGAATTTGTTAAATGAGCAATGGTTCTCTTTCCTGATAAAATAAGATGTTCTGTGGCATCAAAAGAACCCTTAAAGTTATTTGCAATGACCTTATGGGTTTCAAAATCTTTAGGCACACGGTCGAAAAAAACAATCGGTAAGCCCTTAGCGTATAAATCTCTTAAATAATCAATATCCTGTGTTTCAGACGATAGCGCAATTAATAAACCATCAATAGAACGTGATGCTAAGTGTTCTACGTTTAGCTTCTCTTGCTTGTACGATTCGTGACTTTGAGATATAATAACATGATAATCTCTATCATAAGCAATTGATTCAATGCCATTTATCACCTGAGAAAAAAAGTTATTGGCAATTTCACTTACAATAATGCCAATAGAATAGCTACGGCGCTCCTTTAAACTTCTGGCGATTGGATTAGCGCGGTAATTAACCTTTTCGGCATAAGCCAAAACCAGTTTTTTGGTTTCCTCACTAATTTCGTAACGGTCTCTTAAAGCCCTGGAAACTGTAGAGGTCGACAGTCCTAATGCTTTAGCAATATCTTTTATGGTAGATGTTTCAAATCTCATGTTTCGTATTGCGTACAAGTTACAAAAAATATCTCTTTAAGGGGATTCAATCACCAATATTAATAAACGTCAAACTAACGTTTTTGGGAACGTTTGCACACTTTTTTAGTTAAATCTGGTTTCAATTGCTTTTTAGTTTGTAAAATTGTTACACCAACGTAACCAAATATAAACCAACTATAACATCCCGAAATAGAATTATATTCTAAATGCAAGCGATTGCAGCATCGTAAAAAACCAAATCGTATCAACTAAATTAATCATTATGAGCAGAGTTTTACTCTTATTTACATTTCTCTCTTTTATTGGATTATCAGTGGCTCAAGCACAAAACAGGCAGCTTACTGGAACCGTGAAAGATAAAAAAGACGGACAGGTCCTGGTTGGCGTGAGTGTTTCCCTTGCCGGCACAAAAAGTGGAACCAGTACCGATGCTAATGGAGTTTTCAAGATCAGCATTCCTACAAATGGTTCGGTTTTAACTTTTACCTATATTGGTTATAAAACCAAAAATGTTACGGTAACAAACGAAACGAAACTTTCAGTTAACCTGGATGAGGATGCTAACAATCTTGAAGAGGTAACCGTAAACGTTGGCTACGGTATTGTACGCAAGAAAGATTTAACTGGTGCAGTGGGTTCAGTAAGCGCTGATGTAATTGCTGCAGCTCCGGTTTCTTCTGCATTGGAGGCCATTCAAGGTCGCGTAGCTGGGATTAACATTTCATCATCAGAAGGTTCGCCAGATGCACAGATTAATGTGCGCGTTAGGGGAGGTGGTTCCATTACCGGAGATAACTCGCCATTGTATATTGTTGATGGTTTCCCGGTAGCCTCCATTTCCGATATTGCTCCACAGGATATCGAATCAATAGATCTCTTAAAAGATGCATCATCAACAGCCATTTACGGGGCAAGGGGCGCTAACGGTGTAATATTGGTTACTACAAAAAACAGTAAAGATGGCAAAACGAATATTAGTTATAACGTTTTTGGTGGCACCAGAAAAATAGCGAAGAAACTGGGCGTGTTGTCGGCTTCTGATTATGTGCACTGGCAATATGAGCGTGCGCTTTTAGATGGCTCCCTAACAGATTACACTCAATATTTTGGAAATTATCAGGATATAGATTTGTACAATAATGTGGCAGAAAACAACTGGCAGGACCTGGTTTTTGGCCGGACCGGAACAACCTTTAACCAGAATTTAAGCATTACCGGCGGAAGCGACAAGACCAAATACAGCCTGAGCCACAGTTTGGTAAACGACAAGGCCATCATGCAGATGTCTGATTTTAAAAGACAGAACATCAACTTTAAGTTAACCCATAAACTATACAATGCGCTGGCTTTAGATTTTGGTTTCCGCTACTCCGATACCAAAACCAACGGCGGTGGTGCGAACGAACAGAATGAAAAATCATCAGCCGATTCGCGTTTAAAATATGCTATCCTGTACCCATCCTTTCCGGTGCCTGGCCTAACGGCATCAACGGATACCAATGATGAATTTAACTTATACAACCCACTGGTGGCCATTTCGGATAACGATCAGTACGTGCACCGTAAAGCCTATAACATCAACGGAGCAGCAACTTACGAAATCATCGATAACTTAAAACTACGTTCCGAAGTAGGTTACGATGGGCTTAGAAATGATCAGGACCGCTTTTATGGCATTACGACTTACTATGTAAAAAACCTTGCCGATTATCCTAACCTGCCTACACTCAGTTCTATGAACACCACCAGGAATAGTTTTAGGAACACGAATACACTTAATTATAGCTTCAATAAAATCCTTGGTAAAAACCACAACCTAAATGTTTTATTGGGACAGGAATTTATCAAAACTGAACAGAATATTTTGACTAATGAGGTTCATGGCTTTCCAAAAACATTTACATTCGATCAAACCAGGGTATTAACCACACAAGGTAAAGCTTCTATAATAGACAACAATTTCTCGCCGGATGATAAATTATTTTCGTTTTTCGGCAGGGCCAATTATGATTATAAAGGCAAATACCTGTTAAGCGCTACATTCAGGGCAGATGGTTCTTCTAAATTTTCAAGCGAAAACCACTGGGGTTATTTCCCATCAGTTTCAGCAGGCTGGAGAATTTCTCAGGAAGATTTTATGAATAGCACAAAGTCCTGGTTAACAGATTTAAAACTAAGGGGAAGTTATGGTGCTGCAGGTAACAACAATATCCCTCCAGGGCAGATTACACAATCGTTCCAGAATTCTACCACCACCTGGATAAATGGTTTCAATAACTATTGGGCGGCATCTAAAATCATGGCAAACCCTGATTTAAAATGGGAAACAACGGTGACCAGGAACATCGGACTCGATTTTGCTTTATTTAACTCGAAAGTGACTGGTACAATTGATGCCTACTTAAATAAAACTAAAGACCTCCTGATCTTATTCCCGGTTGGGGGCACCGGTTATGATTCGCAGTACCGTAACCTGGGCCAAACCCAGAACAAAGGTTTAGAATTCTCTTTAAACTGGAACGCGGTAAAAGAAAAGAATTTCGATCTGTCGGTAAATGCAAACATCAGTTTTAACCGCAACAAGGTAATCTCATTAGGTTCGGTTAAAAATATTAACGGTACTTCGGGATGGGCATCAACAGAAATTGGTGTAGATTATCTTGTAGAAGAAGGTGCATCTATTGGCCGTATTTATGGATATAAGAGTGCTGGCAGATATGAAGTGTCCGATTTTACTGGCTACAACGCCACAACCGGCAAATGGACATTAAAGCCAGGTATTGTTGATGCGACTTCATTTATAGGCACAGTACGCCCAGGTACCATGAAAATAGAAGATATTTCTGGCGATGGAAAGATTGATTTATCCGACCGGTCGATTATCGGTAATACCAACCCATTAAATACCGGTGGTTTTTCGCTTAATTCGAGAATTTACGATTTTGATCTTGGTGCGTATTTTAACTGGAGCTATGGAAATGATGTTTACAATGCAAATAAGATCGAGTATACCTCTACCAGTAAATATGCTTCCAGAAATCTAATTTCGGTTATGGAAAGCGGACAGCGCTGGACGAATTTAAGAGCTGACGGAACAATCAGTAACGACCCGGCCGAATTAACAGCCATGAATGCAAACACCACTTTATGGTCGCCATATACCAAAACTTTTGTATTAAGTGATTGGGCTATAGAAGATGGTTCGTTTTTAAGGTTATCTACACTAACGCTTGGATATACCCTGCCCGCACAAATATCAAATAAACTGAAAATGAAAAAATTAAGGTTTTATGCTTCTGCTTATAACCTATGGTTATGGACCAATTACAGTGGTTTCGATCCAGAGGTTTCGACGAGACGGAATACACCGCTTACGCCTGGTGTTGACTACTCTGCATACCCAAGAAGTAAATCTTTCGTGTTCGGGCTAAACGTTAATTTTTAGAGACCATTTAATTTTAAGACAATGAAAAGAATTATATATGCGCTATTCATCATTACAGGAATAACATTTGTAAGTAGCTGTAAAAAAACATTAGATGCACCATCAAAATCCTCGTTAGATGAGTCTGTTATTTTTTCTACCCCTAGCTTAGCTGAGGGTTCAGTAGCAGGTGTGCTACAATCATTTGGGGAAACCAATTCTTACAGGGGCCGTTTTTTAGTGTTTTATGGGCTTAACAATGATACCGAGGTATACAACACCTTAAAATCGGTTGATGATGACAAGGCAAAACTGTCTAACTACAATTGTAATGTGAACAATGCCCAAATGAACACTACAGATAATGCATGGGCTAAATTTTACGAAGGCATTGAAAGGGCCAACCTGGCGATAAGGGGAATCAGAACTTATGGTAATATAGCAAGCAATCCGGCAATGGCGCAGATCCTTGGCGAAATTTTAACCTTAAGAGCTGTTTTATATAACGATCTGATAAAAGGCTGGGGTGATGTGCCGGCACGTTTTGAGCCCATTACTACTGCAACATCTTATTTGCCAAGAAGCGATAGGGATGTAATTTACAAACAACTGTTAGCTGATTTAAATGAAGCAGCAGGTTACCTGCCATGGCCTGGCGATAATAGCACAACCGCTAAAGTTGAGCGCGTAAACAAAGCTTTTGCAAAAGGCTTAAGGGCGCGTTTGGCATTAGCCGCAGGTGGTTATGCACAGCGCCTGGATGGAACTGTAAAATTAAGTTCAGATCCGGAATTATCACACGATAAAATGTATGCCATTGCCAAAAAAGAATGTATGGAAATTATTGCAAGCGGTAAATTAAGATTGCTGGGCTTTGAAGAAGTTTTTAGAAAACTAAATGAGGAAACCGGTGCGGCAGGTTTAGAATCGATGTGGGAAATTCCGTTTAGCGATGGCCGTGGCCGTGTAATTTTTGATCTTGGCGTACGACATATCAAAACAGACCAGTACACAGGTCAGAACAAGGGTGGAACAGATGGACCAAACCCGATTATGTTGTATGAATATGAAAATGAGGATGTACGCAGAGATGTAACAGTTGTACCTTACGAATGGGATGGCGGCGATGGCACTAAAGGTGCAGCGCAGGTACCATCGGCTTTAGGCCGTTTATACTTTGGCAAATACCGTTACGAGTGGATGAAAAGAAGGGTAACCGCTACTAACGATGATGGATTAAACTGGATGTATATGCGTTATGCTGATGTAGTTTTAATGGCTGCAGAGGCGGTTAACGATATCGACGGTCCAGCTGCTGCAGCCCCATATTTAAAAATGATCCGAGATAGGGCCTACCCTACAGCTCCTGCAAAGGTTACGGCTTTTATGGCTACAGCTACTGCGTCTAAAGCTGCATTTTTCGATGCTGTTGTAAACGAAAGAGCATTGGAATTTACAGGAGAAATGCTCAGGAAAGGTGACCTAATCCGTTGGAATTTACTGGGCACAAAACTGGCTGAAGCCAAAACTAAATTACAGCAACTGGAAAACAGGCAGGGTAAGTATGCGGCTTTGCCGGCTAAAATTTATTACAGAACCGCGGCCAATGGCGAAACTGTAGAAATTTATGGATTAAAATTCGGTGATACCGATGCACAGGGCCTTGCTTTAGGATATGCTTCAAATAAAGCCTGGACAATGGTTACCACTGGAGAAACTGTTTCTTACTGGAACGCCCTTTACACCAAAGACCCCAACCTGCAGCAATATTGGCCAATATGGCAAGTATTTTTAGATTCATCTAACGGAATGTTAAACAATAAGCCTTTAAACTTGTAAACCCAAGGTTATGAAAAAGATTAATAAATATGCATACACCTTCTTACTGATGGCAACAGTTTGTTTATCGGCATGTAAAAAAAATAATTTAGAAGAAATTACCAGGTTAGAGGTCGACAGGGTTTTTTCGAGCCCCGGTTTAACGGCAACCATAGTAAATAAAACCGGAGTTAAATTAACCTGGAACGCTGTACCTAATGCCACCTCTTATACCATCGAAGTATATGATAATGCGGATTTTACCGGCACCCCGGTAAAATCGATTGCCAGCATTACAGCGGCACAATTACCCTATACGGTAACCGGATTAATAGGCGATACACAATATGCCATTAGGGTAAAAGGTGTTGCACAGGGAATCGCAGATTCTAAATGGGTTAGCACTTCTGCAAAAACAGATACCGAACAGATTTTCCAAACGGTAAACCAAACCAAGATAACAGCTACTGCTGTTGTATTAAACTGGCCCCCCGGCGAAACAGCAACATCAATTACCCTAACACCTGGAAATATTACGCATGCAGTTACTGCAGCAGAAATTGCTGCTGGAGAAGCAACCATAACAGGCTTAACCGGAGAAACGGATTATACAGCTAAATTGCTTGCCGGAACAAAAGTTAGGGGAACCGCAACTTTTACCACACTTTATAATTTTACGGGCGCAACATTAGTAAGTCCATCCGATAATCTGGCAACACTGATTGCAAATGCCGCCGCCGGAACTGTTTTCGGGCTTGCTCCCGGCACTTATACCGTTAACGCTGATGTTATCACATCTAAATCTATTACCATAAGGGGAACAAAACCAACTGATAGACCGATTATTAATGGCATGGTTCTTAGAATAAAGGCTAATGCAGGTTTAACAATCAAAGATGTGGTATTAGATGGTACCGGATCGCTAAACGGAAATCAGACCATTATCTACGATGAAGCTTCTGATAATGCTTATGGTAATTTCGTGCTCGAAAACTCCGTTGTAAAAAACTATACCAAAGGGCTTTTCTACGTAAACCTTAAAACCCTTATCGAATCGGTAACCTTTAAAGGAAATGTGATTAGCAACATAGAATGTAATGGTGGAGATTTTATCGATTTTAGATCGGGTTTAGCCAAAACATTAAATTTTATGAACAATACGGTGTATGCATCTGCCTTGGCTAGAGACTTTTTTAGAATGGACCCTACAGGCTCTACCAATTTCCCTGCCATAACATCAGTTATCACTGTTGCTACCAATACCCTCAATGGGATTAGCAATGGCGCGGGCAATAGATTGTTTTATATTCGTCTGGCTAAACATGAGATTTACTTTTCAAAAAACATCGTGGCCAATTCTGGCGGTATTTTAACCAATCAGGCTTTAACAAATATTGTAGCTGTCAATTTTACGGCGAATAACTACTTTGCTGCACCAACCTTCATTTCAGGCAGTGTAACTGCTGGTGCTAAATATGATACAGGAACCGCTACGACATTAAATCCAAGTTTTACCTCACCTGCAACTGGCAATTTTACCATTAGCCAGTCAGATTTAAGAACTAACGGGATCGGCGATCCTAGATGGAGATTGTAATTTTATGAATTGATTTTTAAGGCAGAACTCGTTTCTGCCTTTTTTTGTTGAAATTTATACGAAAGAATTATTGTAATCCAATGGTGAAATCAACCATAGTCTGTATAGCCACTACCTTGCTTTTATATCTAGGCATTTGCTCAAAAGTTTTTGCCCAGGATCCTAAATATCCATCAACAATAACCGTTTCGAAAGATGGCAGCGGAAATTACAAAACCATTCAGGAAGCTGTAAATTCGGTGAGGGATCTAGGCGAAAAAGAAGTTAAAATTTATGTTAAAAACGGAACCTATAAAGAGAAGCTGATTATTCCCTCTTGGAAGATCAAAATCTCTATTATTGGAGAAGATGTCGATAAAACCATTATTACCTATGGTGATTATTCAGGAAAGCCAAACCCGGTGGGTAATGATGCTTTTGGCAATGCTAAATTCAGCACTTATACCTCATTCACTGTACTGGTTCAAGGCAATGATATCCACTTCGAAAATTTAAGCATTATCAATTCGGCTGGCCGTGTTGGGCAAGCTGTTGCCTTGCATGTAGAAGGCGATCGTTTTGTAGCAAAAAACTGTAGGTTTTTAGGCAATCAGGATACACTTTATGCTGCGATCGAAAATAGCCGGCAATACTATCAGGATTGTTATATTGAAGGAACAACCGATTTTATTTTCGGTAAAGCAACAGTCGCGTTTCAAAATTGTACCATCAAAAGTTTAAGCGATTCTTATGTTACCGCAGCCTCCACTTCAGCCCAACAAAAATTTGGATTTGTTTTTATAAATTGTAAGCTCATTGCAGATGAAACGATAACAAAAGCTTATCTCGGTAGACCATGGAGGCCTAATGCAAAAACAGTATTCATTAACTGCGATCTGGGGAAACATATTTTACCCGAAGGTTGGAATCCATGGAAAGGTGATCTGATGTTCCCAAATAAGGAATTGACCGTTTTTTATGCAGAATATAAAAGTAAGGGCAATGGCGCATCACCTAAAACGAGGTTGCCATGGACAAAACAATTAACAGATAAAGAGGCAAAAAACTATACTTTAAAAAATATACTAGGTGGAACAGATCAATGGAATCCAGCTAAATAAAATAACTGATAAAAACATGAACAAAAATTTCTTTAAAATTTTGGCGGCAGGAACGATAGCCGTTTTATTTTCTTTTACATTCATCCCAAAGAAAACAAAACTCTATATCATCGGCGACTCTACCGCAGCAAATAAAGAAGAAAAAGCGTATCCGGAAACAGGCTGGGGCATGGCATTACAGTCTTATTTCAAGGCTGATGTAACCGTTGATAACCGGGCTTTGAACGGAAGGAGTACAAAATCTTTCAGGGCAGAGAAACGCTGGGACCCAATATTAGCTCAGCTAAACCCAGGCGATTATGTTTTCATCGAATTCGGGCATAACGATGAGAAAGTTGATAAACCAGCCGTTGGTGTATCCTTAGCAGATTTCAAGATCAACCTGGTTAATTATGTAAAAGAAACCAGAAGTAAAAAAGCATTTCCTGTTTTACTTACGCCAATCTCACGCAGGAGTTTCAAGAACGGGGTGCTGCTCGATTCTCATGGAGATTACCCTCGAATTACCCGCCAGGTAGCCGATTCGTTAAATGTTCCTTTAATTGATATGCTGGTAAAAACCGAAAGTTTATTAAACCGCTTAGGTGAGGAGCCATCCATTAAATTATTCAATTATGTTGATTCAGGAAATGTTAACTACCCAAATGGCAAAAAAGACAATACGCACTTAAGCCCTAAAGGAGCTAAACAAGTTGCGGGCTTAGTGGTGAAAGGGATTAAAGAGTTAAAGTTGAGTTTGGTAAAGAGTTTGAAGTAAAATACGGCAGGAATCGTCCTCGTTTGCAATGAGGATGTATGAGAATAGCGATTATATCGCCGAGATGTAATTACAATACCTCAAATTACAAATGCGGCACTCAGTAATCCTCGTTACAAAAGAGGACTATAACACATGATAAAAGCCGCAAATTCAGAGATTTAATCTGCGAATCTGCGGCTTAGTTTTATAATCTAATTAAAAAATATATTTCGTACTTAAAAAGTTCGAATCATCTCCTTTAACAATTTCGTTCAATAACTTTTTATTGTCATCTGTAAATTTGGTTGCTACCAATGAACGGATCGAGAACGAACGTAATGCATCCACTACAGAAAGCGTTCCTTCAGCACTATCTTTACGACCAGTAAAAGGGAAAGCATCTGGTCCTCGCTGACATTGGCAGTTGATATTTACGCGACTTACCTGGTTAACCAATGGATCGATCAATGAAGAAATTACTGCAGCGTTGTTGCTAAAAATACTCACCTGCTGACCATGTGGCGAACCAATTAAATATTCGATAGGTTCCTCCAGATCATCAAACGGAACGACAGGAACAATCGGCCCAAACTGCTCTTCGCGGTATAGTTTCATGTTGCTGTTTACCGGATATATAATGGCTGGATAAACGAAAGTTTCTAAGGTTTGTCCACCATTTTTATTGATCACTTTAGCGCCGTGCGAAACTGCATCATCAATACATTCTTTTAAGTATTCAGGTTTGTTCAGTTCGGGCAGCGGTGTAAGGTTTACACCTTTCTCCCATGGCATGCCAAATTTCAGTTTCTCTACTTCGGCAGATAAACGTTTTAAAAACTCCTGCGCTAAACTGCGGTGAACATAAACGATTTTAATCGCAGTACAACGCTGTCCGTTAAAAGAAAGCGAACCTAAAACAGTTTCAGAAACCGCTAAATCCAGATTGGCATCTTTAGTAATGATTGCAGCATTTTTAGCGTCCAAACCTAAAATTGCCCTTAAACGGTTTACTTTAGGGTGCAGTTTTTTCAGTTCATTCGCTACTTTACTCGATCCGATTAAAGTAAGTACATTAATCTTTCCCGATTTCATCAATCCGGGCACAATGGTATTGCCGCGGCCATAAATGGTATTTACAACACCTTTAGGAAAACTGGTACGGAAAGCCTCCAATAAAGGGTAGTGCAATAAAGTACCATGTTTAGGTGGTTTGAATAAAAGCGTATTGCCCATAATCAAAGCCGGGATAAGGGTAGTAAAGGTTTCGTTTAAAGGATAATTAAATGGCCCCATGCAAAGCACCACACCCAGCGGAGAACGGCGCACCTGGGCAACAATACCTTGCTCAATTTCAAAACGCGACGATTGCCTGTCGATATCTTTCAGTGCATCGATGGTGGCATAGATGTATTCAACGGTACGGTCGAACTCCTTAACCGAATCGGCATAAGATTTTCCGATTTCCCACATAATCAATTTCGCAACAATTTCTTTTTGCTCAATCATTTTATGGGTAAAGTTTTCTACGCAGCTAATCCGATCGGCAACGCTCATGGTTGGCCATTGTCCGCGGCCGTTATCATAAGCGGCTACGGCTGCATCTAAAGCTTCTGTCGACTCTTTTTCTGTACAAACAGGGAAACTACCAATGCGCTTTCGTTTTAAGCCTTCGGGGGTTTTTACACATACCGGAGAAAACACTTCATTAAATGGTCCATTCCATGGTTTCATCTCTCCATTTGAAAGAAACTCTTTTTGATTGATTTCTTCCTTGAGCCTAAATTCATCTGGAATCTGGCTCTCTTCAACGAAAATACTTTCGAGGTTTAGCGATGTACTCAATTTGGGGTTGTTGTTAGGGTTAAATTAATGTTAAGTCTATAGTTTAAGTATAGATTTATTATTATAAAAAGGCCAAGTATCAGGATTGCTTACGCTCCTTAAGCTTCGGCCTTTAAATTATTTTAGTTCAATAACTTTATATTTTGGCACTAAGGTTTTCATTACAGTCCAGCCAATGAGGTAACATACCGCACAGATAGAGAAGATAATAAAATAACCTGCTTCTTCACCTTTAAAACCCATAAAAACAATCTCATTTTTGCCTGTGTAATCAAACAATAAACCAGAGCCTTTATTGATAATGAAAGAGCCTAATCCGCCTGCCATACCACCAATGCCCGTAATTGTAGCAATTGCCTTTTTAGGAAACATATCGCCTACGGTTGAAAATATATTTGCCGACCATGCCTGGTGAGCTGCACCCGCAATACCGATAATGATTACCGGAATCCAATAGGTAATGTGTCCCAAAGGTTGCGCCGCTAAGGCTAAAAGCGGAAAAAATGCAAAAATCAGCATCGCTCTCATTCTACCTTCATACGGGTTCATGCCTTTTTTATCAACGAAATAAGTTGGTAACCATCCCCCGATAATAGACAGCAAAGTAATCATATAAAGTACAAACAAAGGAAGGGCACTTTGTGTAGAATCCATTCCATAAACCGATTTTAAATAAGCAGGCGTCCAGAATAAAAAGAACCACCACACCCCATCTGTCATAAATTTGCCAAAAGCAAAAGCCCAGGTCTGTTTATATTTAAAACAGTCGATAAAAGAAACTTTCTCTTTAGTCTCTTCTACATAATCAGCCAGTTTACGATCGTTGATCACATCCTGCTGAATATAAGCCAACTCTTCAGCACTAACTCTTTTATGCAGCTCTGGTTTGTTATACACAAACACCCATAGCCCCATCCATACAAAACCCAGTGCACCGATAATGATGAACGACATTTCCCATCCGTAAGCTTTTGCAATAAAAGGGATGGTAATCGGTGCTGCTAGTGCACCTACAGTAGCTCCAGCATTAAAAATACTGGTTGCAAATGCCCGATCTTTTTTAGGGAAATACTCAGCTGTAGCTTTAATCGCCGCAGGAAAATTTCCTGCCTCTCCAACAGCCAATACAAAACGGGCAAAAATAAACAGGGTAACACTTACCGAAACAATTAATCCGGTATCGTTAACACGGGCAATAACTTCTTTGGCCCCCTCAAATCCTACAAACCAGTTTCCATTGATAATCCCTGCTGTAGCGATACCACAAAAGGCATGTAAACAGGCTCCAACAGACCAAACGCCTATTGCCCATAAAAAGCCCTTTTTGGTATCTAGTTTATCAACTAAACGACCTGCAAAAAGCATCGATATCGCATAGAAAATAGAGAACAAGGCAGTAATATTTCCATAATCATTATTATCCCAGTGAAATTCAGGTTTAATAAAATCTGTCCAGGTTAATGAAAGTACCTGTCTATCTAAATAATTTATGGTCGTGGCTAGAAATAACAGCAAACATATGGTCCATCTGTATTTGCTTGTTTTGGGTTGGTTCATTTGGTTAGGGTGTGTTAAATTTTATTTGCTCTGCTGAATTAAGTCAAGCGCTAATTTTGTGTTGTCGAATAACTCCTCGTAAAGACCTTTACTCATCACATCTTTACTGATTAATTTACTGCCCATACCAACGGCACAAACGCCTGATTTAAACCAGGTTTTTAGGTTGTCGGCATTAATTTCTACACCACCAGTTGGCATAAACAACTGACCGGCAAAAAGATCTTTAATTGAAGAAATAAATTCAGGGCCTAAAATATTGGCAGGGAAAATTTTGATCAGCATGGCTTTGTGCTCTTGTGCAACGCTGATTTCGGTCGGCGTCATACACCCTGGAATCCAAAGCATACCAATTTTGTTTGCAATTTCGGCAACTGCCGGATTTACGATCGGCGCCACAATAAAATCTGTTCCGGCTTCGATAAATGCATTTGCATCTGCAGGCGTTTTAATGGTTCCTATACCCAAATAAAGATCTGGCATCTCTGCATCGCGGATTTCTTTCAACTTTTTAAAGTTCGGCAAGGCCGATTTACCTCGGTTGGTATATTCGAAAACACGAACACCAGCTTTATACAAAGTGCGTAATATTTCTACGCTACCCGATTCGCTATCCTGGTAAAAAAGGGGTAACATGCCCTGCTCTAAAATGGCATCTAAAATTTTGTGCTTGTTGCTAATCATTGCGTATTATTCTTTTTTCTATATCGGCGACTGTACTGGTTGTAGCATCGCTTGGAATGTATAATTTATCGTATGCTGCTGCGGTGGCAAAATTTAAGGTTTCTTTGGCCGATAATTGGTTGTAAAAACCGTAAATCAGCCCAGCCATAAAACAATCGCCACTACCCACTTTATCTAAAATTTCTTCAGAAACATATTCTTCTGAAACTGTTAATTCATCAGCAGTATAAATGGCAGTATAATACCTGATACCTTTACCGTGATCGAATCTGAATGTATTTGCAACCGCCTTGCAAGACGGAAACAAACTTAATATTTCTTTAGAAGTATCGGTTGCCTGTTGCAGTAACGTTTCCTTTGCATAACCCTCAGTTGGTGTTAAATCTTCGTGAAGTGCAGTGCCCAACATTTTATTTGCGGCCCATACATTGCCCATAATCAGCGTGCAATATTGAGCAAGTTCAGGTAAAACATCAATCGGATCTTTACCATATTTCCAAAGCTTGGCGCGATAGTTTAAATCGAGCGAAATGGTAATGTTTTTTGCGCTTGCCACTTTTAAAGCCTCTAAGCAAACATCAGCAATAGATTGATTTATTGCCGGGCATATAGCGCTGAAATGAAACCAGCTCACGCCATCGAAAACTTCATCCCAGTTTACCTGCCCAACCTTTAAATCGGCATAGGCCGAATTAGCCCTATCGTAAATTACGCCAGCATTTTTAAGGTCTTTTCCTTTCGGAAGATAGTATAAACCCAGGCGTTCGCCATGATAAACCATAGGTGTGGTATCAATATTCCGTGCATCCAGATAATCTACAATTTCACGGGTTACCGAATTATCAGGCACAGCCGACAAGTAAGTTGAAGGAACATTCCAAAGTGCCAGTGCTGTTGCTACATTCAGCTCTGCACCGCCTACATAAAATGGTAGTTTATTTTCTTTTAACCACTGGCCATCCATATCGGGACAGATGCGTAAAAGTATTTCACCAAAGCTTAAAACTTTTTTTCCTTTTTTTGATGAAGCGAATATTTGGGTGCTCATTTTTGTATCTAATCGGCGTATTTCATGCTGTTTTCTGCAACGGTATGAAAATGAAAGGAAAACGATTGAAATGATTTGATTCCAACGAAATACCTCTTTAAAGCCCTATTTTAGTTAAAATTTAAAGTAATTTTTTGCGTTAAAGTACGAAATATCCTGAACAATTTTGCCAACCCACTCCAAGTCGTTTGGCAATTCGCCGTTCTCGATGTCTTCTCCAAACAGGTTGCAAACAATTCGTCTGAAATATTCGTGGCGCGGAAAAGAAAGAAAACTGCGCGAATCGGTAAGCATACCCACCAAACGGCTTAGCAGCCCCATGTTTGATAATGCATTTAATTGTTTGATCATGCCATCTTTTTGATCTAAAAACCACCATGCAGAACCAAACTGAACCTTACCGGCAACAGAACCGTCGTTAAAATTCCCGATCATGGTTGCAATTAACTCATTATCAGCTGGATTAAGGTTATAGATAATTGTCTTTGCCAGTTTATCCTGATTATCCAAACGGTTTAAGAATTTAGAAAGCATTCTGGCCTGACTAAAATCGCCGATCGAATCCCAGCCGGTATCAGGGCCTAATTGTCTTAACATCCGGGCATTGTTGTTACGCAATGCACCCAGGTGATATTGCTGTACCCATCCTTTTTCATGATCCCATTCTGCAAAATAAATCAACATAGCCGATTTAAATTTCAGGTTTTCCTCATAAGAAATATGTTGTTTGCTGCGGATCTTATCAAAAATTGATGCGATTTCTGCTTCGGTATAATCTTCAGCATAAATCTGCTCTAAACCATGATCAGATACTGAACAGCCATTTGCCGCAAAGTAATCGTGGCGGCTTTTTAAAGCATCAATATAATCCTGAAAACTACTGATGGTTTTATCTACAACACTTTCCAATTTATCAATATACTCGTTTAAACCTTCAATATCGTCACTATTCATCGCTTTATCCGGACGGAAAGCAGGTAACATTTTAAGGTTTGCGCCCTCTCTTGCCAATTGCTGGTGAAAGTTTAAACTATCCAAGGGGTCATCGGTAGTACAAACAGCTTCTACATTCATTTTAGCTAACAAACCGCGTACGGAGTACTCAGGTGTTTGCAGTTTTGCAGAACATTCATCGAAAATTTTCTGTGCCGTTTTGCCAGAAAGTAAATCAGTTATACCAAAATAGCGTTGAAGTTCCAGATGTGTCCAGTGGTATAAAGGATTACGCAGTGTATAAGGAACAGTTTCTGCCCATTTTTCAAATTTTTCATAATCTGATCCGATGCCCGTAATGTATTTTTCATCAACACCGTTGGCACGCATGGCTCTCCATTTGTAATGATCGCCAGCAAGCCAAACCTGGCTGATATTAGCAAACTGAGTGTTATTAGCAATCTGCTCTGGAATAAGGTGATTATGATAGTCGATAATCGGCAATGATTTTGCAAAATGGTGATAAAGCTTTTCAGCAGTTTTGCTTTGCAAAAGAAAATTTTCGTCTAAAAAAGGTTTCATGCTATGTGATTTGAGACATTAGATAATGGATTTGAGATGATCTAAACGTCTTTCTATTGGTTTTTATTTATGTAATAATATTTGTCCCCGGTCTGTGTCCTCACAGACCGGAACTCAATTTATGTTTTATTCGCTTGGTGGTCTGTGGGGACACAGACCACGGAATTTGGTTCCAAGACTCACGACTAAAGACTAACTCCCCGTTTCCATGGAATAAAATCATCCTGGTTAAGCAATACCGCTTTAGGGATTACCTCACCACTGGCTGCTTTAATACAATATTCCAGAATATCTTCTCCCATTTGCTCGATGGTTTTTTCACCCTCGATTACTGGCCCACAGTTGATATCGATGATATCGCCCATGCGTTTAGTTAATGCATTATTAGTTGAAACCTTGATGGTCGGGCAAACAGGATTTCCTGTTGGTGTGCCTAACCCTGTGGTAAACAAGATTAATGTTGCTCCAGACGCTGCTTTTCCTGTCGTGGCTTCCACATCATTTCCGGGAGTACAAACTAAGTTTAATCCTGGTTTTGTAGCAGGTTCAGTATAATCTAAAACATCTTCAACCGGCGATGTTCCGCCTTTTTTGGCTGCGCCAGTACTCTTAATTGCATCGGTAATTAAACCATCTTTTATATTTCCAGGAGATGGATTCATGAAAAATCCAGAACCTACATTTTCTGCAGCCTGGTTGTAAGCAGTCATCAGCTGAATGAATTTACGCGCAGCGGTTTCGTCTTTGGTACGGTCTATTAACTGTTGTTCTGCGCCGCAAAGCTCGGGGAACTCTGCAAGCAGTACAGTGCCACCCAAAGCCACCAATAAATCAGATGTATAACCTACTGCCGGATTAGCACTGATTCCACTAAAACCATCGCTACCGCCACATTTGACACCTAAAACCAGTTTGCTTAAAGGAGCAGGCTGACGTTCGATCTTATTGATTTCGGTTAAGCCGATAAAGGTTTTTCTAATGGCTTCTTTCACCAATTGTTCTTCGCTTTGCGATTGTTGCTGCTCAAAAATAAATAAAGGTTTATCAAAGTTTGGACTGCGGTGTTTTAAATCGTCCATAAAATCTTTAACCTGTAAGTTCTGGCAACCAAGGCTCAATACGGTAACACCCGCAACGTTGGGATGATCGGCATACGCGGCCAATAATTTACTTAATACAGCAGCATCCTGACGGGTACCGCCGCAACCACCCTGGTGATTTAAGAATTTAATGCCATCAACATTTTTAAAAACACGGTTGGCTGTTGGGTTTGCCTCTCCGATAGAACTTGGATCGGCCTCAGCTAAAATTTCACCATTTTTATAAGCCTCAACCAGTTGGTGAGCATAAGATTTGTATTTATCGGTTACCGCATAGCCCAATTCATTGTGCAAAGCCTCACGGATCACGTCCAGATTGCGGTTTTCGCAGAAAACGGTCGGAATAAACAACCAATAATTTGCAGTACCCACACGACCATCACTACGGATATAACCGTTAAAGGTTCTACCTTCAAATTTAGAAACATCAGGTGCATGCCATTCGTAATGATACGGGCGGAATTCGTATGGATCAGAAGCATGTTTAGTGTTTTCAGTATCCATTAAACCACCTTTTAGGATGAAATGCTGCGCTTTCCCCACCAGTACGCCATACATAATGATGTGATCGCCTGCATTCATATCCTGCATAAAAAACTTATGCTTAGCCTGGATATCATCCTGTAAAATATATTCCTGCCCATCGTAAATAACGGTTTCGCCTTTTGCCAGGTTTTGCAGGGCAACAAGCACATTATCGTTAGGATGGATTTTTAAAATTCTAGTAACCATTTTAAATTGTTCTTTCTGAATGCAAGTTACTTAAAGTTTCTTTTGCACCCTTGTTCTGTAATAAATCAACGTAAGATTTTACGGCCGCGTTAAAGCCTGGGTAGTTATTCAAGTTTTTATCCCAAAGACGTCTGTCGCCAAGGGTATTATCTACAACCGTTTCAGGATTTTTCCAGTATTCATATAAGATTTCTGCGAATTCATCCTGTATCGGATAGGTTTTTCCGTTTGCGCTGGCCGTGTAAGTATCACCATCTTTATTCACATTCATGAAAAGGATATATGCTGCTACACCTAAAGCGGTAAGTTGAGGTACTTCATTTTTTAAAGCGTAATACCTTCTGATTAACGGCATGTTACGCATCTGCATTTTTGAGGTAAAGTTTAGCGTGATGGCCTGCCACTGGTGCTCTAAGGATGGATTGCTAAAACGGTCAATTACGCTTTCTGCAAAAGCAATCGCCTCATCATAGGTAATATCTTCGTTTACCACAACAGGCGCAATTTCATCTCTCATCAGTTTTAAAACATTGGCTGAGAAATCTTCATTCGCCATAGCCTCTTTAACAGTATTAAAGCCCGCTAAAATGGCCAATCCACAGCTGATGGTGTGCGTACCATTAAGTAAACGAAGTTTTAGCTCTTTAAATTTATCGATCGATGGAACGATAAAAACCCCTTTATCGGCCTTTGCAAAAGATAAAATCTCCTTCACTTTTTCGCTTGACGATTCGATGGCCCAAAGTCTGAAGGGTTCGGCCATAATCATGAGTTCATCTTCGTAACCCAGTTCACCCTCAATCGTTTTTTGTTCTGCCTCGGGAAGTTTTCCCGGAACAATCCTATCAACCAGAGTTTTGCAGAAATGATTGGCCGTTTTTAACCAGTTTTCGAAATCCCAGCCCAATTTGTTCTGGATAGCCAGATCCAATAAAATTTCTTTCAATTTATCAGCATTGTCACTGATTAATTCCGTTGGAACAATCACCATTCCGCTTTCGGCCGAACCATTAAAAGCAGTGTATCTTTCGTGCAAAAATGCCAGTAATTTCCCCGGGTAAGACTGTGGTGGATTATCGGTTATTTTATCTTCGCTTTTAACAATCCCAACTTCAGTTGTATTCGAAATTACAACCTGCATTTCTGGCTGGCGGGCAGCTTTTAAAATTTCGGCCCAGTCTTGCGATGCCGATAAAACACGGCTGATTGAGGCGTTGATTGAATTTTCTTCCACATTAACACCATCTTCGATACCTTTTACACAAAGTGTATATAAATTATCTTGTTTCGAAAATGCATCTGCACCACCTTTTGAAGTAGATTTAACCACTAAAACCCGACCATTAAAAATCCCTTTCTGGTTGGCCTTATCAATAAAATAATCTGGTAAACCACGTAATAAAACACCTGTTCCAAACTGGATTACTTTTTCTGGTAAAGCCAAAATTTCGGCACTTGGTTTGGTAACCTTGTCGCCGTTAATGTTTGCTAAATTCTCTTTGTTTAAAATCATATCCTTGCGATTTCCGTCATTGCGGGGAACGAAGCAATCTTAAAGCGGTAGAAATTCCCACCCATAGTAGTAAGATCGCTTCGTGCCTCGCAATGACGATTTTATAATTATTTATTTCCCATTCGTACTTAACCACTTCGGGTATTCTTTTTCAATTAATTTTTGCCCCCAGTTACCATACCAGGCATACCCGTTGCGCCTTTCTGGACTTAACTCTTCCAATTTCGTTTTAATCGTATTGTCACGGTCGCCGAAAATAGGTGTGTTTTTCTCCAGGTCGTAAAAACGTGCCCAAGTCATGCTTGTGTTATCGGCAACCAAAGCCGAAATATTTTTGTTCCTATCAAAACGATAACCGGCAATTTTATAGGTATCGAACCATTTTACAGCTGCTACAACTGCACTTTTTACTTCTGGTGATGGGTTTTTAAGCCTCATCAGGAAACGGACAATACCTGCCGATTCACTTGTGCTTAACGAAGCCGGCTCAAATGCTCTTGCTTTTGCGGGCAACATCGAGTCTTTATCGTATTGCGCAGCCCAGATGGTTAAAGTTCCATTCTGTTTTACCTGTGTTTTGATAATACAATCGATACCTTTTGCGATGGCTCTCTCTGCTTTTTTGATGTAAGTTGGATTTACGACCTCAAAATCGTTTTTCTGTGTAACAATGTCCTGTAAGATATTAAGCACATTAATCATTGCATCATCATTGTAAGTAATTTCTGACCGGTACAAAGTTTTATCAGGATAGTACTGGGGCCAGCCACCATTGGCATATTGAGCAGATAAAATATAATCTAATCCTTTTTCAGCTGCAGTTAAATAAGCCTTATTCTGTGTTTTTTTATAAGCTTGAACCAGGTATACTACTTCTCTGCTTGTTGCTTTGTTATCGAATGTGGCATGCAGATCTTTAGTGGCTTTTATCCTGGCCAAAAGCTCTGGCGTTAATGCTGAACCATAGTTAACAACGCTTTTATCTTCCAACTGCTTCGGCCAACCACCATTACCCAATTGATAAACAAGCATTTTATCTGCGGTAGAATCGGCAGGTTGCTGCGCATAACACGATAGCATTGAGCTTATACAGATTAGGGTGAACAATATTTTTATTTTCATCATTTTGTTTGTTCTTTGTTTGCCACGGAAGCACGGATTACACGGAGTATTTTTTTTCATCCAATCTGTCACGTTGAGCTCGTCGAAACGCTTTCCGCAATTAAATAAGTCCTTCGACAGGCTCAGGATGACAATTCCCTTTAATCTTTTTCCGTGCTTCCGCCTTTCCGTGGCTAATATTTAATTTATCTGTGGTTAAATCCTACTTTTTACCCGGAACCTGTTTAATCAACCAGTTCACCAGATCATTCGTTGCTTTAAAGTTTTCAAAATCTGCGGGTAATTTCCTGCCATCTATATATTCATTGTAAAACCAGGGATCGCCTACTGCGAAAACAGTTCCCTTGCCATATTTTGCTGTTGCAATAAGCACATCGCCATTATCTGTTAAGGCCGAAACGGCAGGGCTTTTTGTCACAATAGTCGAAATCTCTTTGATGTAAACTTTCTTAGCTGTTTTAAAAATTGAGTTTCCGGCAGGGATTTTTACCGCTCCCTGCTCAAAGTTCGAGCCTTGAACCTTATTGCGGCTATCTTCATTAAAATGGATACCAAAAGTTTCTGGCAGCACATTGAATTTTGAAATTTCACAATTACCAGCATCATTTAATAAGAGTACCAAAACACCCCCCGCTTTAACCCATTCACTAACCTGTTTGGCATGTGCAGCATTCATGAAATTTGGGTTTGCCGTTTCTTTCTCCGTATCAGGATCTACAATAATGTAAATGTTACTGCCTTTTAAATTTTCTGTTGTTGGTGCCGTTTTAAGGGTGGTTGTTTTTACACCAGCATCATTAAATACTTTACCGAATAACGAAAAGCCATTGTTATCATCTTCTTCCCATACGTAATGAAAGGGGATTTTATCTCCGGTTGGGCCAGTCATATACTCGTTATTGAAGAAATTATCAACCGTAACGGTTAAACCTTTACCTGTTTTAGGTAGTGCGGCAATTTCCATTTCTGAAGCGGCGCAGATAAACGAACCTATACCTTTCGGATCGTTGGTAATTACTTTTTCGCTGATGTAATAGTCGAAACTTCCATCGCGGTATTTAGGTTTCCCGCCCAATCCCGATACTGAAACGGTTTTGGTCAGGTTAATTCTTTCTGCTCCTGCTTGTTCAACAAATTCTTTCTTTAAGCCTGCGTAACCTTTATTTGCAGCAGCCATAAATGATGGTGCCAACCAACCTTTACGCACACCTTTGGCCAAGCCATATACAAACATGCTCGAAGCAGAGCTTTCGAGGTAATTTCCTTTTCTGGCTGGCATATCTAAAATATCGAACCAAACACCCGATTTTGGATCCTGGTATTTTACTGCAGCGGTTGCTGTGCGGTTTAAAATGGCGATTAATTCTTTCCGCTCCGGATGATTGGCCGGAAAATTATCCAGCACATCTACCAAAGCCATAATGTACCAGCCCATTGCCCTTCCCCAGAAATTTGGCGAGCGGCCTGTTTTTTTATCGGCCCATTGTTCTGCCCTACTTTCATCATAACCGTGATAAAGTAATCCTGTTTTAGCATCGCGGGCATTTTTCTCCATCAGGATAAACTGCTTGGCAATGTCGTCGAAAGCGGCATCTTTTTTCATCAGCTTGGCGTACTCCGCGTAAAACGGTTCGCCCATGTATAAGCCATCCAACCACATTTGATTGGGATAGATTTTCTTGTGCCAAAAGCCACCTTCCTGGGTACGCGGCTGTTTTTGTAGCTGATCGTATAATTTAGTTGCCGCTAACAGGTATTTCTGTTGTCCGGTAACTTTGTATAACAATAATAACGAACGGCCATTTTTAATGTTGTCGATATTAAAATCATCAGGTTTATATGTATTGATATTTCCTTCCTTATCCAAATAGGCATCCATTGAACTTTGGATGTACTTGAAATATTTCCCATCACCGGTATTCCGCCAAACCGTTGCAACACCTTCCAATACCACCCCCATATCGTAGGTCCATTTAGGGCCTTTGGCACCTTTCAACAATGTAGTATCCTGAAACAGTTTTTCCATTGCAGTTAAGGTTAACTGTTCTGACAATTTCTTTTGGGCAAATCCACTTTGTGTTAAAATAGAAAAACCGATGAGCGCAGCTGCTGTATATAGAATTGATCTCTTCATGTTTGTTATTTTGAAATTTCCAGTGCTTTTTTATCTACCTCTACACCTAAAAATGAAGCCATTTTTGCTTTAGAAACATCTGTTCCACTAACTTTTACACCTTTCGTTTTTTCTCCCGATACGTCAAACAAAACCTTGCTGTTATCAGGATATTTTAAGTTGCTGATATTGATATTGGATCCGTTCTGGATCATTACAACCGGACTGGTATCTTCGGTAATTACGTTTATGTTTTTAAGGAAAATTCCTGCAGCCTCAATAATTTCAATGCCTTTCTTCGCTTTTATGGTTACGTTTTCCAGGTGGATATCTTTGATATTCATTTCTGGCAATCCCCTGAAAAATATTGCTTTTTCAGCGCCATTGGCTACCACATCTTTAATGTAAAAGTTTCTGAACTGAGGGGTAGCTTCGGTTACCGGAACGGTTACCGTTTTAATGGCTTCGCGTTTTTCACCTGCCAAAGGAACCGGATCAACCGCAGCGTAATACATATCAAACAAAATTGCTTCACCAGGAATATCGATCATGTTGATGTTGTTGATGTAAATATTTTCTACCACACCACCACGGCCACGAGTAGTTTTAAAACGCAGGCCAATGTCGGTGCCGATAAAAGAACAGTCGTACACCCAAATATTTTTCGCACCACCGCTCATCTCGCTTCCAATTACAAAACCGCCATGTGCATGGTAAACCACATTATTTCGGACAATTACATTTTCTGTAGGTACACCACGTTTGCGGCCCGCTTCATCTCTTCCCGATTTAATGCAGATCCCATCATCACCCACATCGAAAGTGCTGCCTTCAATCAATACATTTTTGCACGATTCTACATCAACTCCATCGCCATTCTGCGCAAACCAGGGATTTTTTACCTGTAGGTTTCTTAAGGTCAAATCCTCGCAAAGTAAAGGATGTAAGTTCCATGCCGGTGAATTTTGAAAGGTAACACCTTCTAAAAGAATTTTTTTACAACCTGTTAACACCAGTAAATTCGGACGAAGGAAATCTTTAATATCTTCATAATCGGCTGCTGTTTTACCAGCTTCAATTACACCTGCATTTTTGGTGTTCGAACCTTTAACGGTTTTCTCAGATGGGTACCACATTTTTCCGTCTGCCCTCACTACGCCACCAGATGCCACTAAGGTTTTCCATTGTGTTTCGGTGAGCTTATCTTTTTTAACCATGCGCCAGGCACCACCGTTCCCGTCGATAATCCCAGTTCCGGTAATGGCTATATTTTCCAAGTTAACACCCGAAATCGGGCTCTGGTTTCTCCACGCGGGTTGACCTTCCCAATTTCCCTGCACCAATTTGTATTGGTTAAAATCGTCGGTAAATTGAAGGATGGCATCGCGTTTAAGGTGTAGGTTTACATTACTTTTTAACTCAATAGGGCCAGTTAACCACAAGCCAGAAGGAATTAAAACCACACCACCACCTTTCTGACTCACGCTGGCTATGGTTTTATTGATACTTTGCGTATTTAAGGTAATCCCATCACCTTTTGCCCCGAAGCTGGCAATACTAGTGGTATCTTTTTTAAATTTAACCTGTTGGATAACGGGTAAGGCTTGATTTTGTTGCGCGATAGCAGCACTTGCAAAAGATAAGATTAAGCATGCCAGAGCTACCTTAATATGGCATAAACTACCAGAAATATGTTTCATTATTTGCGCTGTTAAATTATACTTGGTTATTGTAATAACAAGTGTACGTTGTTTGCACTTAAAATAGAAGAGAAATCTATGCAATCGTTGCCAAAGAAATAGCATTAAATTAGACAACAAACATAATAAATACTTGACCAACAAATATTTACGCAGAATTCAGGATTGAATTAATCCTTTAGGAAATCGTTTTCCTAAATCAACGCTATATTCAATGGTTTTATATTTTTTAATCGTAAAATTTTGTTAACAAGTATAACTCAAAGAGTAAGAGCGCTATTGTAATTTAAGCTTTTCTATTCAGACGTTGATAACTTCATTTATATTTTTTGATAAAAATTTTAGTAATTTGCATCGAAAAATTTGGTTGATTAAGATGAATTTAAAAGAGAAAATATCGCTTGAAGAAGTTTTTGGTAAAGAATATAAGATACGACTTCTTGAACCAGAAAATAATAAAGAGGCTATAATTACTCACTTCCTTCACAACAGTAAAAATGGCGTATCAGAATTTTACAGGGAGGATGCAATAACACACACAAAAGAAATATTGCAGTACAAATTTCCCGAAGAAGAGGTTACTCATCAAGTTGCAGAAGAGGCATTACAATATGGTATTTTTGATACATTTTCTGTTCCATTCCCTCCTGTTGAAAAGCCTAAATTCAAATTCATAGATCTTTTCGCTGGGATAGGGGGCTTCAGGCTTGCCATGCAAAACCTTGGCGGAAAGTGTGTTTTTACAAGCGAATGGGATCGGGAGGCTAAAAAAACTTACAAAGCAAACTTTGGTGAAAGACCCTTTGGAGATATTACCAAAGAATCGACAAAAGGATATATTCCTGATGGATTCGACCTACTTTGTGCAGGCTTCCCTTGCCAAGCGTTTTCTATTGCTGGCAAACGAGGAGGATTTGAAGATACGCGTGGAACTCTTTTCTTTGATGTTGCAGAAATCATTAAACGTAAACAACCAAAAGCCATTTTTTTAGAAAACGTAAAGGGGCTCCGTAATCATAATGGAGGAAAAACACTAGCTACAATTCTTAATGTTTTAAGAAATGATTTAGGTTATTATGTACCAGAGCCACAAATTATAAATGCGAAGGATTTTGGGGTTCCTCAAAACAGAGAAAGAATTTACATTGTAGGTTTTAGATCTGATTTGGGTATTGATAACTTTGAATATCCTAAACCATTAGGTAAAGAGGTTTCATTTTCTCAGGTAAAAGAAGAAAATGTTCCAGAAACTAAATATTTCCTATCAACTCAATATGTTCAAACCCTTCATAACCATAAAGCCCGTCATGAAAGTAAGGGAAATGGTTTTGGTTTCGCTATTATTCCTGATGATGGAATTAGTAACGCTATTGTAGTTGGAGGTATGGGAAGGGAAAGAAATCTCGTTTTAGATCATAGAATTACCGACTTTACTCCTACGACACATATAAAAGGAACTGTTAATAGAGAAGGTATAAGGAAAATGACACCGAGAGAATGGGCTAGATTGCAAGGATTTCCAGATAATTATTTAATTCCAGTATCAGATGCTTCTGCATATAAACAATTTGGTAATTCTGTTGCAGTTCCTGCAATACAGGCAACGGCAAATAAAATCTTTGAAAAATTAGAGTCTGTTATCATAAAAAAGAAGAGAAGGTAATTATGTTAACAGGTAATAAAGGTGAATGGAGTGAAATATATGTGTTTCTTAAGTTATTAGCTGACGGAAAGCTAAATGCTGCTGACGAGAACCTTAATATATTACCTGACGTTTACTATCCTCTTGTCAAAATTCTTCGTAAAGAATTATTAACTAACAGAGAATATGTATTAAATGGAGATATAGAATTAATAGATGGTAATAATGGAACACGATTATTCGTCGTTCCGACATTAGAATTTATAAAAAAATCTGAAGATCTACTTATTGCTTTAAAAGCCGCTACTGGCAGATCTTTTTCATTACCACTTATAGAGGATTTTCTTACTAGCATTGATGTTCATTCACTAACTGCACTAAGTACGGATAAATCAGACATCAGAATCGTTGTTCATGATCAAAATACAGGGATGAAACCTACCTTAGGGTTCAGTATCAAATCGATGCTAGGAAAAAAGGCTACATTATTTAACCCTGGAGCTGGAACAAATTTTATTTTTAAACTCTTAAACAAAAAGAAGGTTACCTTTGATTTACAAGACTTTAACAAGTCTACTTTGGCCAAATCAAAAGCTCGGATGTTATCTTCAAAGATTGCAATACGCTTAAATGAATTGGAATCTTTAGGATTTGATATAGTTTTTGATAGTATACAATCCGATACTTTGAATCTTAATTTACAATTAATTGATTCTCAATTACCAGAAATAATATCCCATTTAGTCCTTTATAAATATAAAAGTGGCATTTCAAATTTAACAGACCTTCTAACAAACCTAATTAATAATAATCCACTTAAATTCAATTTATCTAAAGGCCATCCTTTCTATGAAATTAAAATAAAAAACTTTTTAACAGAAAGTGCTTTAGGTATGACTCCTGAAACAGTATTCTCAGGAATATACGACGCTACTGGTGGGATTATTATCGTTAAAGAAACAGGAGACCTTGTATGTTATCATATATATAACAGGACTGAGTTTCAAGACTATCTTATAAAAAACACGAAGCTTGAACAAGCATCAACAAGTGAAGATGATAACAACCCTGGTCATCCCGTTTTAACAAAGACCAAGCCTTATAAATTCGGTTGGGTATATACTGAAAACGGTGAACTCTTTATTAAACTGAACCTACAAATCCGTTTTAAATAAAGTTTATTTCACCTCCGGATTCCATCCACGGAAAACGTTTTCCAAAATGTAGTCCCTATACTCCTCATCGGTTAATTGGTGCGACCAATTTACCCTATTTTTTGGAACGACGCCTTTTCCAGTGTTTTTATATTCAGCGTAATAGGCCGTTTTCTCGTTGCTTTCCTTGCCCCAATTGTTCCAGCCCTCAGGGCGGATAAAATCCGGCAGTTCGCAGTTGAGGTAGGCAACTTTTGCATAAGGCCTCCACGGTCTGCCTAGATAGAAACTATTCGCTGGTGCATCTCCTTTAATTTTGCATTTGTTAAATACATAACCAAATTTTGTAGTATCGGCAGTTGATGCCGCGGTGATATAACCCGCCTTCTTACAGAAAATAGTACAGCTTTCGAACCAGGCTGTAGAAGCTCCGAAAATAAAATCGACCGTTCCTTCGATGTAACAGTTTTTATAATATTGGCGGTTATTGCCACCATAGGTATAGAGTGTATCCTGAAAACCTAAAAACCTGCAGTTGGTAAAAATTAATTTATCACCCCCTGCCCAAACTGCAACGGCCTGGCCTACCGGACCCGATGAATTTTCGAAGGTGATGTTTTCTGCAGAAAAGCCTTCACCATAAATATAAAAGCTGGAAGAACCCGAAGTGCCTTTTTCTTCGCCAAAAGCATTCTTCTTCTGTGCATAATCATCATAAGTTAAAATGGTTTCGTTTAGGCTCTCCCCAATAAATTTCACATTCTTTTTAGAGGCCGCCAAGATTAACTTTTCTTTATAAATACCCTTTTTGATAAAAATTATGGTTGTTTTGTTCCTGAAATCAGGTACAGCATGTATCGCTTCCTGTACGGTTTTAAAATTTCCACTTCCATCGGCAGCTACCACAAAATCGGGTTTAACATCTAGGGCATAAACAACTGATGAAGTGGTTATCAGTAAAAATAGGATGATTGCTTTCATATCAATTTGGTTAGGCTTAAATTAAAATCGGCCACGTAAAAGTATAAACTTTGTAACGCAGCCGTGTTTTTAAAATATATGATGAACAATTTTAAACATTAATATCCATCAGAAAGAAGTTTTTTAGAGATTAAACATTGCAAACGATGTCGGGAACGATTGCACAATAACAACTTGCCTAAAAATAAAAAAAGACTTAATCTTGTTAGTAGGCTAATTTGATAAAATACATGCGTCTGCGGCATAGATATAGCATTGTCATCCTGAGCTTGTCGAAGGACTTGCCTTAAATGTCTTACAAGGCGTTTCGACAGGCTCAACGTGACAAATTCGAAATGAATTACAAATATGGATACATGTAGCCTCCAATCACAAGCCGCATTAAGATTAGCTTTGCTGCGCACTTCGTGGTTCCCGCCTGCGTGGGAATGACGTAACGCTAAATAAATAACTGACCAAATATTAAAAAACATCATTGTAAAATGAAATATCTATTTAGTTCAATCCTTGTTCTAAGCCTTGGTATAAATACGTTTGCACAACCCGCTCCAAAAAGTGGATATATATCTAAAGTTTGGGTTGCTGACTTAGGTAACGGAACCTATAAAAATCCGGTTATCAATGCCGATTATTCTGATCCCGACGCTATCCGTGTGGGAGATGATTTCTATATGATCGCCTCCAGTTTTGATGCTATCCCAGGGTTGCCGATCCTGCATTCGAGAGATTTGGTGAATTGGAAAATAATCGGCCATGCCTTAAAAAGCCAGCCTCCATTCGATCATTTCGAAAAAACACAGCATGGCAATGGTGTTTGGGCACCTTCTATCCGCTACCGCAATGGCGAATTCTACATCTATTATCCAGATCCTGACTTCGGGATTTATTTGACAAAGGCTAAAACCATAACAGGGACGTGGTCTGCACCAAAATTGGTTGCCGCAGGTAAAGGATTGATTGATCCTTGTCCGTTCTGGGATGAAGACGGCAAGGCCTACCTCGCTTACGCCTACGCAGGGAGCCGTGCAGGCATAAAAAGTGTGTTGGCCATTATGCCATTAAGCAGCGATGGATCAGAAGCTACAGAAACCGGCAGAATTGTATACGATGGCCACGAACTCGACCCAACCATTGAAGGCCCAAAAGTTTATAAACGCAACGGCTATTACTATTTGTTCGCACCGGCCGGAGGCGTTTCTACAGGCTGGCAATTGATTCTGAGAAGTAAAAATATCTACGGACCATATGAAAGGAGGGTAGCGATGGATCAAGGAAAATCTTCGGTAAATGGCCCTCATCAGGGCGCCTGGGTAAATACTCAAACAGGCGAAGATTGGTTTCTTCATTTTCAGGATAAAGATGCTTATGGTCGCGTGGTTCACCTGCAGCCTATGAAATGGATCAATAACTGGCCTGTTATTGGGCTTGATGCAGATGGTGACGGAAAAGGTGAACCGGTTATCACCTATAAAAAGCCAAATGTAGGTAAGGTTTATCCGATTGAAACGCCGATAGAGAGTGATGAGTTTGAAACTTCAAAACTAGGCTTGCAATGGCAGTGGCAGGCCAATCCGCAGCCTACCTGGTTATTTACCGAGGCTGATAAGGGTTTATTAAAATTATACACTTCAAAAATTCCTGACGATGCCAAAAACCTTTGGGATGTTCCGAACCTGTTGATGCAGAAATTTCCTGCTGATGAATTTATGGCAACAACAAAACTCTTGTTTAAACCTAACCCAAAATTGGAAAACGAAAAAACGGGTTTGGTGATAATGGGGAGAAGTTATGCGCAGATTAGCATTAAAAGCAAAAAAGAAGGATTGTACCTTATGTACGGTGTTTGCCAAAGTGCCGACAAGGCAAAAACCGAAAATGAAAAGGAAATTGCCAAGCTAAAATCGGGCTCGGTATATTTCAGGGTTAAAGTTACTGCTGGTGCAAAATGCCAGTTTAGTTACAGTGAAGATGGAACCCGTTTTACTGATGTAGGAGATGAGTTCCAGGCCACCGCGGGCCAATGGATCGGCGCAAAAATGGGGATATTTGCCACCAGAGATACCCAAACCAATGATTCAGGAATTGCCGAATACGATTGGTTTCGTGTACAAGCATTAAAATAAAAAGATGAAAAAACATAAATACCTTATCGCAGCCCTTGGCATCGTTTTACTGATGTCTTTCATTGTAAAACCCAAACCTGTTAAGGTTTATTTAATCGGCGATTCCACCGTGGCAGATTATACCTTAGACGAAGGTTATCTGCAGAAAAAGTATCCCATTACGGGCTGGGGACAGGTTTTTCAACAATTCTTAAAAAAAGACAGTTTAAAAAAATTAAACAGGCTGATTAAAAGCGACAGCGCTTTAGTTATTGATAAAGCAAAAGGGGGAAGAAGTACCAGAACTTTTTTTGAAGAAGGCAGGTGGAAAGAAGTTTTATCAACCTTGCAAAAGAACGACCTGGTGTTGATCCAGTTTGGGCACAACGATGCCGCTAAAGATAAACCCGAACGTTATGTTGATATCCCGGGCTATAAAGATTTTTTAAGGATGTACGTGAAAGAAACAAGGGCTAAAGGTGCTGTACCAATCCTGATCACGCCTGTTACACGCAATTATCCCTGGAAAGATGGCAAATTGGGCAGTGCACATGGCGAATATCCACAAGCTGTGAAAGATGTTGCCAAAGAATTAAATGCGCCCATTATAGATCTAACCTCACTTTCTGCGAGTTTTTTCACGACAAAAGGCAATGAATTTGTAAGCAAACATTACTTTATGAACTTAGATTCAGCCAAATACGAGGCTTATCCAAAAGGGCAAAAAGATAATACCCACTTCCAACCAGAAGGTGCCAAGGCCGTTGCACAGTTGATTTATAACGAATTAAAAAACATCAACCGCAATACGAATTAGGGAAAAGATATACCCTACCAACGTATAAATTACAACTCCTCCGAACTTTCCGGAAGGTGGTCATACTCTCCTTTCCAGGCATAAAAGCCAAATATCATCAATCCTAAACTGATCGGTAGAAAAATAAACAGGATAATTGCCCATTGTAGAATGGTATTGGTACGTTCGATATCCGAATGGGTCAAGCCCACTTTATCTATCGCCTGGATAAATAAAAATGTCATCGTTAATGGCCCTAAAACCATCCAAACCAAGCCTAAAAATTTCTTTAAAGTATTCATCTTCTTCGTATCTAGTCGTTAATATTTTCGTCTCTTTTATTCGATAAATAAATTGCGCCAATAACCAGGCTCAACGCTGCTATACCTATCGGATACCACAGGCCGGATAATGGTGTAGAACCTGAAAAGCTTGCAATTAGTGTTGCAATAAATGGAACAAGCCCCCCAAAAACACCGTTACCGATATGATAAGGCAAAGACATAGAGGTGTACCTTATTTTAGTCGGGAATAGCTCGACAAGGAAAGCCGCAATTGGCCCGTAAACCATTGTTACCAGCAAAATCTGGAAGAAGATTAAACCGACAAATTTCCAGAATACTGGCGTAGACAAAACTTTATCTTTTATTACTTCTTTACCTAAGAGAATCCCCTTGGTTGCAGAAACCGTATCGGTTTGCACCTTGTTAAAAGATGCACCGTTTCTAAGCATTACTTTGGTAGAAACTGTTCGCAAGCTATCAGTTGAGTTCGCAATTAAAACAGAAGTTACCGGAGCTGGGCTAGCCGATAAAACATCAGTCTGTTCAATTTTTGTATAATCAGTATCATCTAAAAATGTTTGATAGATTGGACGATAAAAAAGGATGCCCAAAAGCATACCGCTCAACATAATCCATTTCCGGCCAACTTTATCACTCCAGGCACCAAAAACTACAAAAAATGGCGTGGCAAAAGCGATTCCCCAAAGTAAAATATACCTCGAGTCGTTAAAATCCAGTTTACAGGTATTTTCTAAAAATGATTGCGCATAAAACTGGCCCGTATACCAGATTACCCCTTGCCCCATGGTAGCACCAAATAACGCCAGAAGGACCATTTTAAAATTCGCTTTGTTATTGAAACTCTCTTTTAGTGGATTTTTCGATACATTTCCCTCTGCCTTTAATTTAGAAAACATGGGCGATTCGTGCATTTTCATGCGAATGTAAATCGAGACCACTACCAGTACAATCGATAACAGAAATGGGATTCTCCAGCCCCAATCGCCAAAAGTTTCGGCACCTAAAATGTTTTTTGTGATTACGATAATCCCTAATGAAAGAAACAGCCCTAAGGTTGCTGTGGTTTGAATCCAGCTGGTAAAAAAGCCCCGTTTATCTTTAGGTGCGTGCTCTGCTACATAAGTTGCAGCTCCACCATACTCTCCGCCAAGAGCTAATCCTTGAATCAGCCTTAATATTAAAACCAAAATTGGTGCAGCATAACCAATGCTTTTGTAGGATGGGATTAAGCCGATAAAAAATGTCGATCCACCCATCAGCACCAACGTGAGCAAAAAAGTATATTTCCTGCCGATTAAATCGCCAAGCCGGCCAAAAACCAATGCGCCAAATGGACGAACAATAAAACCTGCAGCAAAAATAGCCAAAGTATTGATCAGAGCCGATGCCCCTGCATCTTCTGGAAATAACTGATGACCAATGATAACCGCAAGGCTACCAAAAATGTAAAAATCATACCATTCAATCAGTGTGCCTAACGATGATGCACCGATTACTTTAAAGATATTGTTCTTGGGTAAAATGTCGCTCATAAAAAATTAGAATATTTGGTTTCCCAAGATAAACATTTGCATGACAATCGGCAACCTGTACTGTCTGTCATTTAATTTGTTACATTATCAAACATTTCGGCTTTAGTTTTGTATTTTCATCCGTAACGAATTTATTTCTCATTCAGATTATATGCTTTTAATACAAAATATCAGGTTAAGTAGAATTTTAAGAAATACGTGGCACGTTGATCTGATCATGATTGCCTCTTGTACCGCGGCTTACTTTGTACGCGAGTATTTAATTGCACATCATTTCTCCATCCCATCCATTATTCCAACGGTTTTAGGTACAGCTATCGCCTTTTTTATCGGTTTTAACAATAACCAGGCTTACGATAGGTGGTGGGAGGCCCGAAAAATATGGGGTGCTTTGGTAAACGATTCCCGCTCTTTTGCAAGGGCATTGATCAATTATGTGGATGAAGAGGAGGAAAGCGTAAAACGGATGATTTATAGGCACATTGCTTTTTTATATGCTTTAAAGGCCAATTTGAGGGGAACGGTAGACGAGATTTATACCAAATATTTATCTGAGGCAGATTTAAAAGAAATAAAAAAACATAACAATGCGCATAATGCGATTTTAAACATACAATCGAGAGATTTACAGAGATTATCAAAATCTAATGCCATTGATGGTTTTCGCTTTATCGAAATTAACGAGATGTTAACCAGGTTCTCCGATTCTATGGGCATGAACGAGCGTATTAAAAACACCATATTCCCTACTACTTATTCCTACCTTACTAAAGTATTTATCTGGTTATTTGTAGTCACATTTACCCTGGTAATCAGTCAGGATGCAGGGCCTGCAGCCATATTTTTGGGCTGGTTGATCGGTTTCGTATTTGTATCTACGCAGATTAATGGAATGAGCCTGGTTAATCCTTTCGAAAACAATTCGGCAGGTGTTCCGCTTAACCAGATTACCAGGACGATAGAGATCAATCTTTTGCAGATGCTCGAAGAAGACGAGATTCCAGAGCCTGTTAAACCGATTAATAACGAATATGTGCTTTAAACTTTAACGTTTTTCTTACCTATAAGTATGAACAAAAGAGATAAAAGCCAGAAGATAAACAGGATCACAACCGCATTCAGAATAGCTTTTGGATAACCCAGCTGTACGACATCGATAAACGGATAGGGGTATTTATTAATCAGATAACCCCTAACCACAATAAATACGACATAAAGTAATGGATAAGCAAGCCAGGTGATGGCCTGCCTGTATTGCAATGTTGATTTTTTAACGAAGAAAATCCAGAAAAATAAAAAGATCAAAGGGTTTATCACATGTAAAAGCTCATCGGCCAACCTGGCCCAACCTACAGGCGATGCCAAACCACGTAACATGATATTGTAAATCAGACCAACCACTACAATGTAGATTGTTATGGCAGTTAAAGTGGATGCTTGAGTAAATAAACTCCTTGGTTCAGCTCGTTTAACAAAAGATAAGCTGGTAAAGCAAATGGCTACGATAATATTGGTTATTACCGTAAAATATGATAAAAATACCTTAAGCGTTGCAGGATAATCATTATTCAAAAGCTGTAAACTTACATGGAATTGAACTGCAAGGGAAAACCATACAACAAGGGCAGCACAAACAACAAAAGGCCTGAAATTTTCTTTTAAATCCATAAGCTAACACTGAGTGTGATAGAAAAGTAGGAAATTAATGTGGATGAATAAAATTTAATGCCCTTTATTACCAAGGCTTAATTTTTTCAACCTTTAATTTCAGGACTATTAATTACTTTTTAATGCAAATTTTAACTTCTCCTCAAAAAGTACCGATTTAGTTCTAAACTGAGGGTCAGAAAAGGAAATATTAGCAGTAGCGTAAATGATTTTTCCATCTTTTCCTACCAAAACATTCGACGGAAAACCATGATTGATATTGAGTTGTCTGATCTCGTCTTTGCTTAACGATACAATTTCATATTGATAACCGTTTCGTTTTTGAAAACGCCTGGCACTCGCCGGACTATCATGGGTAATCCCGATAAACCGTACAGCCTTTTTACCATATTTAGCTACCAGGTTATTTAATTCTGGCATTTCGGCTATACAAGGTGGGCATTTTTCGAACCAAAAGTTAATCACCACTACCTGATTTTTAAAATCGGCATTGGAGAGTTGTTTTTTATTGATGGTTAAACCGTTAAAAGGAGGTAAATCTTTACCTATTAAATCTTCAAAAAAAGTTTCCTGCGTAGCCCATTTAACAGGGGCATTTTGCGCCAATGCGGTGAAAGAAAAAACAGAGAACAATAGAATAAAGTAAATTTTCATCAGCGCTAAATATAAAAAAAAGAGGGTGTATCATAAGGGCAATTTCGCCTCAAATGCTACCATGTTGTCCAAAGGACTTCTACGGAGACCTACCGAAACACCTTAAGGCGTACTTAAACGGGTCCTTCGACAGGCTCAGGATGACAAACCTACCTTTATAAAAGAGGTAAATGCATTTGCTTATTTAATCTTTTTATTTAGATAATCAATTGCAGTATTCAGGGTTGCATCCTTATTGGCTATAAAATCTTTTACAGTTGGAATTACCTCGATATCAGGTTTTATGCCGTTGCCTACAAATTCACGCCCATCGGGATAAGTATCCTTTTTGGTACATACTCTTGCACTTCCTCCACCAGGAAGATCAAACAAGTAAGGCTGTCCTGTACTGCCAAAAGAATTTCTGCCGATTTTCGTCATGTGTTTTTGTTTATCAGCATAAATCAAAAAGTCTTCGGCTGCTGAAGCAGTATTGTGGCCAATTAACAGTACCGTTGGAACTACAATACGCTTTGCCGAAAGCTTATTTTTCAGCGGATGGTAATCTAAATTGTAAAAATAATTATCCTGGTAAGTTAAGAGCGCTTTTTTGTTCCATTCACTGTTTATCGTGTCCTTGGCAGAAGTATATTTCCCCCAGGCCTTAAAAGCCGAGGTTAATTGTCGGGTAGAATAACGGGCGCCATAAAGCAGGCTATCATTGGTAAGGTATTTCAATATGTAACTTCCAATCCCAGTACTTCCCCCTCCATTATTCCTTAAATCAATTATTATTGCCTTGGCTTCATACAATTCCGGGAGCTTAGTGATAAAAAGAGAATCTATTTTCTCGTCTCCAAAAGAGTTTAGTGCAACATAAGCAATCTTATTAGGATACCATTTAAAATCTAACAGCGATGATTCTGCAGGAAATGCAGGAAAAACTTCCTTTTCCTCAGTGCGTTTATGAGTCAATTTTAAGACCAAAATTTGTCCCTTTGGTTTTTTGATTTTGATTTCGAACAGACTTCCTTCAAGTCCCTGAAGCAGTTTACTTATACTCCAGTCCTGTAAAACATAATCGGTAGAGGAAGAAATATAAGGGGCAACATCTTCAGCTATGTATTTAGCGGTTGGTTTTCCATTCACCTCTATAACCTCACTTCCAACAGGAATTTCTTCTTTTTTGCTTAAATTAACATGTGTAATGATCGCTTTATTCTCCACGTTTTCGATAAAGAGGCGATAATCCCCAAACATAGTATTCATTGGCTCAAAATCTTTACCATTTGGCATATAAATATTAGTATGTCCATCTTTAAGCATTGCGCAAAACCGCTGCATTTCGTGATAGTACTCGTAATCAGTTTTGGTTTCGGGAATGGAAGTAATCAATGCTTTATAGGTACTATCCCATTTAACACGATCTACTTTGTTTAAATAAACGAAGTTATAATTTACTTCCTGCCAAAATTTTGATAACCCGTAAATTTTGTCAGCTTTTGTTAATTTATTCGACTGGGCAAAAACAGCCATAGGCAAGAGCATCAATAAAAGAATTTTCTTCATATCATTTGTTTTATCTAAAAGATTTTGCTTCAATATTTATACCACTTGAAAAATCCTCCCCGACATTAAAATTATGGCCGTTTGAACAAATAGGGTGTTCGTAAACGAACACCGTATATCCGATATCGAACAATAAAGACATAAAAAAGTCCTACCAATTTGGCAGGACTTTATAGTTTGTTTGGTTTTGAAAAATTTTATTTAAAGGTAACTGAACCATATTCGGTTTTAATAGATACGTTTGCAGCACCGCCGCTACCAATTTTACCAGTATATTTTTTGGTTTCATCATCTTTGCTTACCAGGTTTGAAGTTACGTTAGCGCCATATTTAAAGCCCGCATACGAGGTAGAAACATTGAAGTTAGCGTTATAACGATCAGCAAAACCTAATCCGATACTTACATATTCGCCACCGAAGGTGAAGTTTTTGCAGGCTGGTGTAATTTCGCTCACATTTAAACGGTTATAATCCATGTTGATGTTTGCATCACCATTAAGTGAGCCTAAAGTAACATTCGAATATTCTGCTTTAACCGCAATTTTACCTGCTGATGCAATATTTAGATCGCCATAGGCCTGTTTAGCAACTGTATTGCCTCTAACCGTATTGATGTTTACTTTGGCATATTCTGCATTTAAAAGCAGGTTCCCACCAATAGTGCCAATGGTTAAACCCTTGCCATATTGCACTTTAATGTCAGCCGATTTCCTGATGGTATTGATGTTTACAGCAACATACTCGGCATCAAGTTGTAAAGTGCCCACAGCGCCAATGGTTACGGGGCCATTATATTCATGTTTTACTACTGCTGCATTCAGGTCCTGGATATCGCATTTACCATATTGAACATTGATGTAGTTATTTACATTACTTAAATTGCCAGCAACCAGATTGCCGTATTCTACCTTTAAAGAAGTTGGACCGGAAAAATTACCCAGTTCTACATTGCCATATTCTTGTGAAACCGTTAACGGGTTTACTGCTGGCATATACACCACGTAGTTTACTTTCACTTCCCTCCGCCAGGTAGTTACTCCATTTTTCACACCACGGCCATAACGTCCGTTTCTATCACCCATGTTTGTTCTGAAAGTAACTACATCTCCGTTTTTAGTCGCATCAATACTTATCCCATCAATCAATTTTTGCGCATCATTATCCGAACTACTGTAAGCTTTAATATCTACATCAACACGCACTTCTCTTTTATCCCAGGTTTTAATGGTGATCGATCCGTATTGATTGTTTAAATTAATCTTGTCGTTATTGTCTACACTAAAACTCTTGCTAAAAGATTTAGAACGTTCGGCATCACTTCCTGTTTGATTGTATTTTACGTGATTTACGACCATCGCCAGTGTTGAAGATTTCGCTGCACTTTCTACAATTACCTTCTCTGTAGGGGTATTTACCGCAACTTCTTGCGCGTTAAGTTTTACGGCGATTAAAGCCATAAAGGCTAAAAATATTTTTATTGTTTTCATGTTGTTAATTGTTAAACATTTAATGGCTTAAAACCTGCCGGCTGGTAATAAGCAATTTAATGTGGTGAGCGTTCCCTAATCCGTATAAAGTATGTTGAATCAGGTATCAAGACTGATTGACTACTATTTATTGTGCTTTCTACTTCAGGCCCTAAATTTTCTATTTAAATCTGGTTAACCCTTTTGTAATCGTCAACCTGGTTAATAATTAATAATTGTTGTTTTAATAATTGCAATTGTATTTCGCGGTTTTTAACCATGGCCTTTACTACAAAAGTTTGGTTGGGCGAGGTTGGCAGCTCTGCTTTTAATCTTTCGTAATCTTCATCAAGCTTTTTCAGATCGGCAGTAAATTTTTTGTACAACTCCGGATTCGCAGAAGCGAAAATGGCCAAACTATCTCTTTTTTCGGTAATTAAACCTGCGAAGTGGACTTCTTTTTTGGCATATGAAGCGCTAACGTCGGCTATTTCTAAATCTTTGTTTTGTAATTTTTCTGCGTATAACCAGACTAAACCGAAAACCACCACGATAGCCGCTGCTGCACTCATCCATAAATACAACTTTACCGGCTTTTTTTTCTTCTTGTTGTCTAATTCCTGTTCAATCTTTGCCCAAAGTCCTGCCGATGGCTCCATTACATCGAAAGCTTTACGGTTTTCCTTTACAAAGGTTTCTAATCTATTATTCATCTCTCATCCCTTTCTGTTCTAAAATACTTTTTAACTTCTTTTTCGCCCTCATGTACTGTGTGCGACTTGTATTTTCACTTATTTTTAAAATGTGTGCAATTTCCTCATGGTCGTAACCTTCTAAAAGGTATAAACTCAATACTACTCTATAGCCATCTGGCAATTCGGTAATGGCTGCTCTAATTTCATCAGCTTGCAACCGTACTTCACTGTCATCAAAGCTATCCTCATCAGGCACTTCCGATAGCTCATCGGTACTTACAAACTCCATCTTACGTTTACGTAAATAATTGATGGATTTATTAATCACAATCTGCTTTAACCAAAGTCCGAAAGTGGTTTCCTGCCTAAAATCTACAATTCTGGTAAAAGCATCTAAAAATGCTTCCTGTAAAACATCTTCTGCCTCTTCTTCGTAATTTAAAATGCGCAGCGCCACATTATACATGGCCTTTGCATACAGTTTGTACAATTCAAACTGTGCTGCGCGGCTGCCCTGCATGCATTTTTTTACTAGCTCTAGGTTCTTATCGATGTATACGGCTTCCAAAATTTCGAATATTCTGATTATAAGACATAAGGGATTTTAAAACGTTGCATCAAGGTAGAAAAAAAGTTTAAAAATATGTTAATACAGTATTAAGGTAGAATCAAATACTGCCCTTTCATTTCCAAAACCTAAAAATAATTTACAATATTAGGAAATGACTGGTTCCGTGCTCTTGGCAATTTCAGCCCTGCTTTTTGGTACGACTTCCCATGAAGGATCGGAAGCTCTTCCCGACAATCAG